>Ga0209636_10007868_pt1 | contig 10865 bp, 13 predicted proteins | sample DeeMarSWOR152_54_FD_187464 | JGI IMG/M metagenome (GOLD analysis project Ga0209636, IMG submission 187464) | Marine sediment microbial communities from White Oak River estuary, North Carolina - WOR-1-52-54 (SPAdes) (version 2) | ecosystem: Environmental > Aquatic > Marine > Intertidal zone >... | reverse complement strand
AGCTTCTGGACATTGCCGGCGGCGTGGAAGCTCTGGCCTGACCGAGGAGGTAACAATGGCAAAAGGCAAAGTGACTCAGGTAATCGGCACGGTGGTTGATGTCGAATTCCCGCCTGATAAATTGCCAGCGCTTTTTAACGCGGTTGAGATAAATGCCGATGGCAGCAAGGTAGTGCTTGAAGTCCAGGAGCATATGGGTAATAACTGGGTCAGATGTCTGGCGCTATCACCTACCGATGGTCTGGAGCGTGGCGCTGAGGCGATTGATACAGGAGCAGCACTCAGCGTACCTGTGGGGAGAGCTACGCTGGGGCGTCTGTTTGATGTCATGGGCGAGCCTCTGGACAACCTCGGCGCTGTGAAAGCGAAGGAGCACTGGCCCATCCACCGTCCGCCACCGTCACTCGAGGAACAGTCAACGAGCACCGAGATGCTGGAAACAGGGCTCAAGGTGATTGACCTGATAACGCCGTTTACCAGGGGCGGTAAAATCGGGGCTTATGGTGGTGCCGGGGTGGGTAAAACGGTGATTATCATGGAGCTGATACGCAATATCGCCACCGTGCACGGCGGCTTTTCCGTGTTCACCGGCATTGGCGAGCGGTCGCGTGAAGGCAACGACCTGTGGCATGAGATGAGGGAGTCAGGGGTTATTGATAGGACGGTGATGGTATTCGGGCAGATGAACGAGCCTCCGGGCGTTCGCCTGCGCGTCGGGCTTACCGGGCTGACCATGGCGGAATACTTCCGCGACGTTGAAAAACAGGACGTGCTGCTTTTCATAGATAATATCTACCGGTATACCCTGGCCGGGATGGAGGTTTCGGCACTGCTGGGGCGTATGCCTTCGGCCGTGGGCTACCAGCCGACGCTGGCAACGGAAATGGGCGAGCTGGAGGAGAGGATTACCTCCACCAGAAACGGCTCCATCACCTCTTTCCAGGCCATCTATGTTCCCGCGGACGACTATACCGACCCGGGAGTGGTGGCCACGTTTGGGCACCTTGATGCTGTGATTGCGCTGGAGAGGTCCATTGCCGAGCAGGGGCTCTACCCCGCCGTTGACCCTCTGGTCTCAACCTCGCGCATCCTGACGCCGGTGGTGGTGGGCGAGGAGCACTATCAGGTTGCCCGTGAGGTGCAGCGGGTGTTGCAGCGTTACAAGGACCTTCAGGATATCATTGCCATACTCGGCATTGAGGAGCTCAGCGATGAAGACAAGCTTACCGTGGGCCGGGCACGGCGCATACAGCGCTTTCTCTCACAGCCGATGTTCGTCACCGAGGTATTCACCGGCCGGGAGGGCAAGTACGTGCCGATACAGGAAACGGTGCGCGGTTTCAAGGAGATACTGGATGGCAAGTACGATGACCTGCCGGAGCAGGCATTCTATATGGTGGGCACTATTGATGAGGTGGCCAAGCAGGCCAAGACGATAAAGGTCAGCGGTGAGGAGGAGGAAGAGAAGAAGGAGCCTGTGGAGGAAAGCGGACAAGACGAGGGGAAAGAGAGCACGGCCGAAGAAGCTGAAGCAGAGCCGGAAGCGGAGGCCAAAAAGACGAGGAAGTAGGCGATGCCGGGTATCAGACTTGATATTGTAACCGCAGAGCGAATGGTCTATTCCGATGACGTGGACATGGTGGTGGCGCCCGGTTCCGAAGGGCAGCTCGGAATTCTGCCCCACCATACGCCGTTGATGACGGCGCTGCTGCCCGGCGAGCTGCGGATAAAAAGGGGCGGCGAGGAACTGTTGCTGGCGATAACCGGCGGCTTCCTTGAGGTGCGCCCCGACAAGGTGGTCATTCTGGCCGACGCTGCGGAGCGGGCTGAGGAAATCGATGTGTCAAGGGCGGAGGCGGCCAGGAAGCGTGCTCAGGAGAGGCTGACACAGCAGCGTGAGCTTGGCATTGATGGTGCCCGGGCCGAGGCTTCGCTCCGTCGTTCGCTGGCACGCCTGAAGGTGGCGGAGATGGCGCGGAGAAGAAAGGCAAGACGTTAGCCGAAAGTTAACCGCTCTTTTTCCGGTTTAATTCCAGAAGCCCTGAGATGGGCTCAATCTCCATATACCCACGCTCTAAATCCACTGACTTGACCACATCTTCAATGGCCGGAATAAGGACCTGCCCTCGAGCGGTATCCACCACATAAACGTCATTGCTTTCGCCAGTTATGATTTCTTTGATTTCGCCCAGCTTTTCCCCTTCAGTCGTCCTTACTTCCAGCCCGATGAGCTGAAAATAGTAGTAATGGTCTTCCGGCAGTGGCTGGACATGGCTTCGTGGTATCTCTATATCTTTGCCCCGTAGCTGCCGGGCCTCTTCCACGCGGTCGATGGTGCTTAACTTCAGTATCAGCCGGGCGTGGTGCCATGACACCTCAAGGATGGTCAAAGGCTTGCCGTTGACAAATACCTGCTGGCCAGGGGAAAACCGCTGGGGAAAGTCAGTTTCCGGCTGGACCTTTACTTTGCCCTGGGCGCCCCAAGGGGTAATGATACGCCCGATGGCGATGAAGTGCAAATCAGTTGGTTCTGTATTTTCAGATGGAGCGAGCTCAGACAATTTCTAGTCTAACGCGGGCGGAAGCCTTGGCCGCTTTTACCCTGAGCAGAGCGCGCATGGCTTCGGCGATCCGGCCCTGCTTGCCAATGACCCTTCCCTTATCCTCATCGGCGACCTGTAATTTCAGTGTGGTCAGGCCTTCTTCGTCAGTTTCCTCTTCAACCTTTACTTCATCCGGTTCATCAACGATTGATCTGGCGATGTACTCGACGAGTTCTTTCATGCTTTCTCCTTGTGTAGCAGGTTCACTCATGATTTGAGGCTCTCCTTAACTGTATTGGATTTTTCTAAAATGCCAGCCTTGCTCAGCAGCCTGGCGGCGGTATCGGTTGGTTGGGCACCTTGGCTTAACCAGTGGCGTGCTTTTTCTTCGTTGATAACCACGGTTTCCGGATCGGTGAGGGGATTGAAATGACCGATGATGTCGATGAAGGCTCCATCGCGGGGTGAGCGGGAGTCAGCAACAACCAGTCTGTAGTTGGGCTTGCCCTTGGCTCCGGTGCGGCGTAGTCTGATTTTTACCATGTTTTTCTAGTTTCCCAAGTAATTATATTATGCACTATTGATACGGTGGCTGTCAATGGCAACGGGGAAATCAGTTGCCAGATGACCGCATTGAAGCTATAATTCGAGATATGAAGGTGCATCATCTGCATGGCTGGCAGGTTAGCGTGCCACAGGCTTTCGCGATACAGAGGGAACTGGCCGCCAATGTTTCTCGCCTCAGCGAGGTTGCTAACCCCCGATTTATTGCAGGCGCTGATATATCTGCTGGACGTGCTCAAGGCATGGCTACCGGGGCTGTGGTTGTCATGGATTACCCGGCGTTAAATTTGGTGGAAGTGAAAACGGTGAACGAAAAACTGCCCTTTCCTTACATTCCGGGCCTCCTCTCTTTTCGTGAATCGCCGCTGGTTCTGGCTGCCTGTGAGAAGCTGACGGTAACGCCCGACCTCATTCTGGTGGACGGTCAGGGGCTGGCCCACCCCCGTCGCCTCGGGCTGGCCTCCCACCTGGGGCTTCTTCTGGACACGCCGACCGTTGGCTGTGCCAAATCACGACTTTGCGGTCGGCATCAGGAGCCGGCCAGAACACCGGGCAGCTATGCCGAGCTTGTGGACAATGGTGAAATAATCGGGGCTGTCCTGCGCACCAAGGAGGATACCAGCCCGCTCTATATTTCCATCGGCCATAAGGTGGACCTTGAGGCCGCCATTGGCTGGGCGCTAGCCTGCTGCCGCGGCTACCGCATTCCAGAGCCGCTGCGTCTGGCCCATCTGGCGGCCGGTGGGAACATAAAGGAGAAAGAGTATACTCCCTCTCCCGAGCTGACTTTCCAGGGGAAATTGTTTTAGGGGGAAAGGGCAGATAGAATGCAGGAACTATTGGACAAGCTGGAAGACCTGCGGTCTCGGATTTCCATGACGCTGGTGCATCTTTGACATTGCCGGCAGGGAGGCGGAAATCAACAAGCTGGAGAAAGAATCGGCAAAGCCAGCCTTCTGGCTTGACCAGCTTAAAGCGCAGGATACCATGCGTCGCCTGGCGGAGCAAAAGCGGGTGGTAGAACGGTGGCGCGAGCTGGAGAAGAAGGTGGCTGACCTGACGGAGCTGGCCCATCTGACTGGGGAAGATGAATCGCTGCAGGCAGAGATACAATTGGAAACGGAGCAGGTCGCGGCCGCTCTCGAGCGACTCGAATTCCAGCTTGCTTTCAGCGGTGAATATGATGAGAGAAATGCCATTCTGGCGGTTCATGCCGGCGCCGGCGGCACCGAGTCCCAGGACTGGGCGGAAATGCTGATGCGGATGTACCTGCGCTGGGTGGAGCGCCACGGCTACCGGGCGGAAATACTGGGAAGCACACCGGGTGAGGAAGCCGGGATGAAAAGCGTGCTCATTGAGATTTCCGGCGACTATGCCTACGGGTATTTAAAGGCGGAGCACGGTGTACACCGGCTGGTACGGCTGTCCCCGTTTGATGCCGACCACGCGCGCCATACCTCGTTTGCTCTGGTGGAGGTGATGCCGGAGGCCAGAGCGGACGTTGATATCGAAATTGTCCCCGATGATTTGAAGGTGGAGACGTTCCGCTCCAGCGGGCCAGGCGGGCAGCATATGCAGAAGACGAGCAGCGCCGTCAGGTTGACCCATTTGCCCACGGGGCTGGTGGTTACCTGCCAGAGCGAGCGGTCTCAGTACCGGAACAAGGAGATCGCGATGACGATACTCCAGTCACGTATTCTGGAACTGGAGCTGGAGAAACGCGCCGAGGAGAAGGCCAAGCTCAAAGGGAAGCATATCGCCGCGGGCTGGGGAAACCAGATACGGAGCTATGTCCTGCATCCGTACAAAATGGTCAAAGACCACCGGACCGACTACCAGGCGAGCAATCCTGATGCTGTGCTTGACGGCGAACTGGATGGACTTCTGGAGGCCTATCATCGCTCTGGCCTGGGGAGGGAAGAATGATAAAAAAGGTGCTGTTCCCAATACTGATTGCTATTTTACCCTTGTTACCGTTGGGCCCGGCAACCGTTCGAGCCGCTGACGGGCTGGAGGTTCTGGACAGCCGGGTGGAAGTCGATTTTCCGATGATGGTGACCTTCGGTCTTTCCGCGGCCAGCGATACGGCCATCACCGATATCCGCCTGCACTATACGGTCGACCGGATGAGCCATGCCGAGGTTATCAGCGAGGTAATCCTGCAGTTTGAGCCAGCTGCTCAGCCTGATGCGAAGTGGAGCTGGGATATGAGGAAGGTTGGTGGTCTGCCGCCGGGCAGCAGCTTGAGCTACTGGTGGACGCTGGAGGATGCTGGAGGCGAGAGACTGGAAACCGAACCGACGGAGGTGCAGATTAGTGATGACCGCTATCCTTGGCGCAGTTTGAGTCAGGGACTGTTGACCCTGTACTGGTACGAAGGAGATGAGGCCTTTGCCCGGGAGCTCATGGATACGGCCCAGCAGGCGCTGGTGCGGCTGGCCAGCGATACCGGCGCCGAACTGGAGAGTCCGGCCGAGATATATATTTACGCCAAATCCGAAGACCTGCGCGGTGCCATGATATTCCCTCAGGAGTGGACGGGAGGCGTGGCCTACACCAGGTTCAGCACCATTGCCATCGGCATTAACCCGGACACCCTTGACTGGGGCAAGCGGGCAATGACCCACGAACTGACGCACCTGGTAATCCACCAGGTTGTCTTCAACCCCTATAACGACCTGCCCACCTGGCTGGACGAGGGTCTGGCCATGTATGCCGAGGGCTCGCTGGAGCCGGTATTTGTCAACCTGCTGGTCAAGGCAATCAATGAAGACACTCTGATAACGGTGCGCAGCCTGTCCAGCCCCTTTTCTGCCTACGCGGAAGAATCGGCACTCGCTTACGCCCAGAGTTACAGCTTGGTTGATTTTCTGATCAATAATTACGGCCGGAGCCAGATGCTGGAGCTGCTTAACACCTTCCGTGAAGGCAGCGGCTACGATGGGGCCTTGCAGAAGGTATACGGGTTAGATATGGACGATTTAAATGAGCTCTGGCTCAGCTTTATAGTGAAATAATGACTGGAAGTTAATGTGAAAGCAATGGAGTAAAGAGGGAGAGAAAGTCATATATTTACACTAATACCTTGAGGAGAATGTTCATGAGGACAAACAAGATAATTTTATTAGGTTTTATGGCATTCGCTGTTGCTTCCTTAGTGCTCGGATGCACGGATTATAAAGCAGAATATGAAAAATTAATGAGTGAGCATGTAAATATACAAAAAGAACTACATAACATGAGGTATGAACTAGCAAATATGGAAGCAAAACTAGCAAACACTCAAAACAGGGTAGAATATTTTGAAGAAGAGGCTAGAAAATATAGAGAGGAACTTGCAGGAGCGCAAAAGCAGATTAGCCTATATAAGGAGTTGGGTATAGAAGTACAAAGCGGTATTCAGCCACCATATATAAAGGGGTTGGGAAGTGAGGTGAACCTAATTAACAACGAGAATGCAAGAAATCCAACTTGGTCTTCATTGCTCTCGTTTCTGGCAGATGATGAGACGGATAAGTCTACATACGATTTTTCATATGATTGTGGTTGCTTCGCACAGGATTTACACAATAAAGCATAATCAGCAGGTATTAGAACTGCTTGGGTTGGAATCGATTTTGAAGTTGGTGTAGGACATGCTCTCAATGCATTTAAGACGATTGACAGGGGATTAATATTTATTGATTGTACTGGCGGTGGGTATGAACCTATGTTGTACTACCCTTTTGGTGCAGTTACATTCGGAGATGTTGATAATTGGGATAAGATAGCATATATAAAGATAGGGAAACCTTTAGGTTTCATTAGTGTGGGAACGACTTATGGTCTAAGTTTTTCTGATTATGAAAAATGGCAAAATGATATAAGAAACTTTGAGAGCGAATTCGAAGCCTATGAGAACATGCTAGGGGGGAGATTATTCGTACCTGAGGCAGAGTATAGATATTTAATGCAGAAAGTCAAAGAACTCGAGAAGCTTAGCGAAGAATTAGGAGGGTTTTGGTCTCCACTAGGAGTAGTGAAAAGCGTGGAAATATACTGGTGAAGTGTATGTCAAAGACAAAAGTAAAAAAGTCATTCACAAATGATTAAACTTGACTTTACTACTCGTCATTGGTGCTGTTGGTAGGCACGCCTCAACCGTTATTAGTTCCCTAGAATACACTATAATCCTAAGTTTTATAAGCTCATTTAGTAATTGCCATTGATTCTTAGTAAGCTTATCAATGTTATTTTTTACAACGTAGCAAAATCTCCTGAGGCCATCTTCATTAAGCACTTGTTCCTTCAGTTTTTGCAGCTTATTTTCGAGATTATTCTTTTCTGTATATAGCTGCTGCAGTTTTTTGTCCGCTTTATTTATTTGCTCTTGAACTCTATCGATTGAATAATTATTAAGCATAATACCCATTCGAAAAGCTTTATCCTTGGCTTCTTCCAGTTTCTGGATATCGTTCTTTCTTATTTCAATATCTTGCTCTACATCTTCTATAAGATGGCTATTATCAAATTGCGCTCGCAGCTGTGATATAAGCCAATCCTCCTTTTTCAAAGAGTTCTTAATTCCGCGCTGTACTTTATCCCATAATATTGAGGCGTTAATATATGATTTTCTACATTTCGAGCAACGGTAATAGGGTTTCTTATTTAGAGGGACACTATACATTCTTTGCCCACAACCATGAACTACCATTTTTCGTAACGGTGGATAGTTATATTTGGCTGCATTGTAGTAGCTTCTTTCTCGGTTCTCATCTAACCTTTTCTGGATGGCCTCGAATTGCTCATCAGATAAAATTCTCAGGTTATCGTCTTTCAGATACAATTCCCCCTTCCACCAAAATTCACCAATAAGCTGTCTGCTTCTTAATATGTCTCTTATTGCTTTTGGATACCACGTTCCGGTAGTGCCTTTCCAACCTTTACTTGCTCGTGGTGCTAGAACCTGCTTTTCATTCATTCTTAGGCAAGCCTCATTTATACCAATTCCTTCCTCCATCATCCAATCAGCCCACTTTTTTATCCAAGCTACTCTTTCAATATTTATAGTGGGCTTACCATTGGACATTTTCCCAACATTCCTTTTTGCTTGATAATCAAATGGCCAAATCACCATACCATTTGGTATTTCTTGGTCGTTTGTTGCTAGTCTATCTCGTCCACTTAGTAAATTATGCTTAATCTGTTTTCCATCTTGGTCGGCTTTGAAACTATGAATGAAAAACATTAAAACAGTCATGACCGAGGCCTCATTGTCCACTACTAACTTCTCCTGAGCGAACATAACAGTTAGGCCATTTTGGCGCAGTAAACCTAGATATAAACCAGCCGCTTCTAGGTTTCTGGCAAATCTATCAACTCTAGGGAATACGATTCCAGGGATATCTTTTTGCTGCTGTATGGCTTCGTCAATAATTTCCTGAAACTTTTCACGGTTCCAGGTGCTAGAACTTTCCACTAATCGATGTTCTTTTACTACTTCGTGTTCGCATACATTTGTAAACATTAAACAATCGTCTCTTTGATTTTCAAAGCCATAACCCTCTCTTAAAGTCTCATTTGACTCTCGTAATAATAGCCTAACCTTCATCTTCTACTTCTCCGTCTGTCATCAATTCGTTCATCAACCCAATCCACGCTTCTCTATTGCATTCTGGCATTCGCGGGAAACACTCTGAATAGCGAGGACAGTCTTCACATTTTATGCCACAGCTTGGAGTTCTCCGGCCTTGTATGCTAAAAACAACAACGGTTTCACCTTCAGGAAAGTCGCAAATATCTTCACACGCTTCGGCAATTTCTTTAGTTATTTGTGCCATCTCTATCTCCTTTTCACCCCCTTTTTTCTCCAGTTTTTGGTCTTATTTTGATTATCTTTGGCTTTAAAAAATCTTCACCATTCCGAATGACTTTCTCAGTGTCTACACCGTACAACTCAAATCCAGGTCTTTGTTGTTCAATCTCCTCCTGAATCCAGTTATACAGGTCGCCATATGCATCAAGGTATGATTTAACCGGGTCAGCCTTTAGTGGAATCAGGTACTCTTCTATAGGTTTTATTACCTCTATTTCAGCTAATTCTTTTCTTCTTATCTCGGCTATCTCTGATAATGAAAGGCCTCTCTGCTGATGTAGCTTGACCCAATTGATAATATCAATAACATCATCATTAAATTCTCCAATTACCCCGTTGCCACGACCCAATCCCTTTAGATTAGGCTTTGGAATAAGGTTTAACTCTTTATATTTATTAAGAACAGGATAGGTAATGCCAGTTTTCGCCAATAACTCATTTGTTGTTACCATATCACCAATCCTTTAATAGTAATACATATTCACTATATATGAAAATGTAACATTTGTCAAGAGAATATGGTGGTCTTCAGTAGTAATAAAAAGATGACTGCCTCGTATAAATTTACTTGTCTTCTTCAAGAAGCCAAGCAACTGACACCTTGAGAGCTTTGGCCAGAGCAATAACTTCTGTGTCTAATACCGGTCTTCGTCTAGCTTCTATCTTCGATACGCCAGACTGATCTATCTTCATCCCTTGGGTTTGTAGGCGTGCCACTAAATCAGATTGCGTAATAGGCGGCTTTGCGGTCTTCCGTGCCTGTTTAACACGGTCACCTACCATGTTCTTCTTGTCCACGAGAAAAATGATAGTGGATATGCTTGACAATAATATGCTGTAGGAGCATATTTCTAACTAATAATAGCGAGGAGGTCGTTATGGGGATAGGAAGTACGGAGAAAGGTAAGCTCGGGGAGCTTTATGTATTCAGCAAGCTGATTGAGATGGGGGCGATGCCATTTGTCCCTACAGCAGATGTCAAGGGCATTGATGCTATTGTCCGTAAAGTAGATGGCACTTATATTGAGATACAAATTAAGACTACATGGCCGCCGGAACAGGCCGGGTATTTCAATGTTAGCGGCCTCGTTGAGCGAGAAAACCTGTTTATCGTAGGCGTTATTATGGGGCTTGAAAAACCGGAGACTTGGATATTACCATCTATGATATTCATCAAAAATGCTACAGTGAGAGAGAAGGGAACCGTTCACTTGCTGAGCTTAGGCTTAGGAGAAACGAAGTTAGAGAAAAGCCGTAGGGAAGAATTAGCAGAATATCGAGAAGCATGGCATCTGTTAACGGGAAATCCGAAAGGCAAGCCTCAAGCTTCATCGGGGAGGAGATCAAATATGAAATGCCACAGTTGCCACCATGAGATGGATAAAAACCTTCATTGTCTTATTGCACAACCATCCGAAATAATAGACAAGCATTTAGCTGAGTACTTTAAAGGATACCGAACAGAGTTGTGGAAATGCCCACAGTGTGGCCATCATAAGATTTTTATATATAGGAATGATTACCCACACTTTGACGTTCCACTAGGCAAGCTACGATGACAATCGTTGAGGCATGTTAGATAACCTGGACAAAGTCTGTAAAGTTTGACGATAGCTTGAAGCTTTCTTCGTCAACCATGTCCTAAAACAACAATCTACTATTAATAGCTATGCTATACTTTTCCGTATGAGTATTTCGTCAAAGGTTCTTCACTCCCTAAAACGGGTGAGACTATTTGTCACGAAAATACATTTACGCTTGTTAAGCGCCAAAGCCCTTCGTACGTCGATAGTTACGCTGCCAAATGGAAGATCCATTGAAGTCATTGTTTTTTCAAGCAAGAAAAGAGGCATGCTAGGTTTAACCAATATCATTGGTGCAGTAGCAATAGATGAACGATGTTA
>Ga0209636_10007867_pt1 | contig 10868 bp, 9 predicted proteins | sample DeeMarSWOR152_54_FD_187464 | JGI IMG/M metagenome (GOLD analysis project Ga0209636, IMG submission 187464) | Marine sediment microbial communities from White Oak River estuary, North Carolina - WOR-1-52-54 (SPAdes) (version 2) | ecosystem: Environmental > Aquatic > Marine > Intertidal zone >... | reverse complement strand
TATTCAGATTGTAACGGTCGGCGGCTTTTTGAGATTAAGTTCGCCCGAGCACCGCAAAGCAATAGACGACTTGAAAGAGAAACTTGATGAGGGGAGAATCACAATTGAGCAGTTTATGGAAGGAATTAAAGAAATTGATGCGAGATACTCGTCAGTGAGCTTATCAGATTTTGTGGACCATATAGACCATGCGGTTAAGGTTGCGGGAATCGAGCACGTTGGTATCGGCAGTGATTTCGACGGCGGCGGCGGTATTAGTGGCTTTAATGACCACTCCGAAGCGCTGAATGTTACCATTGAACTGGTTAGGCGGGGATACTGCGAAGAGGATATCTTGAAGATATGGGGAGGTAATTTTCTTCGTGTGTGGCGTGAAGTGGAAAAAGTAGCACAAGAATTGCAAAAAGGCTACAAAAATGGATGAGTGGGAGATTGATAAGCCGCTCGGGCAGTGCTGGGGCAGTGGTAAAAGAATTGAGCCTGGCGAAGAGTACTTCGGCGCGCTGGTGGAAACAGCGGAAGGGTTGGCCCGGCGGGATTTCTGCAGCGATTACTGGCAGGAAAATAAGCCGGAAGTTTTCTGTTACTGGAAAACAAAGCTGCCACGACCCGACCAGAAAAAGCACAGATTTATCGATGATGAGATGCTAATGGCGTTTTTCGAGCGGCTGGAAAGAGAAACCGAGCAGGAAAAAATAAACTTTCGATTTGTTCTGGCGTTGGTTTTGATGCGGAAAAGACGTCTGAAATATGATTCGTCCAGAACTGAAAACGGTAAAGAAATCTGGCGTTTGAGAATAACGGGTGAAAAAGAATTCGTTGATGTGATAAATCCGCAGCTTAACGAGGAACAAATCGAGCAGTTATCGTCGCAGATAGGCGAGATACTGCAGGTGGATTTATAATTTAGTATTGTGTTATGAATCGAAACCTTTACCAGTTACCAAGGCAATTTGTACCATTTATTGCGTTGATGGTATCAATTTTTGCCGGCTGTGGGCCGCCGGCGGTTGAGCCCATGCGGATATGCCCGGGTAAGGAATTTGCAGCAGAGTCTCTATCGGTTCTGAAGTTACGTACCGAAAATATAACACCAGTGAAGGCGAACGGCCAGTGCCGTTTGCAGTACTGGGCTGAGGAAAAGGAGCATAAAGAAAACTTTCCTGTGAGACTGTGGTTTAATTCACCGGATCAGGTTCTGCTGCAAGGTGATGTGGCGTGGGACCCAAAAGGGATTGTTCTGGGCTGCAACGAACGTGAATTCTGGCTGGCGATAAGGCTAAAAGACATCAGTAGTTACTGGTGGGGCCAATGGACTGAGCAAGACCGTTCTGATGCGCTTATCATTAGCCCTAAATGGGTGCTTGAAGCCCTTGGTATTGCTGAAGTCGGCAGCGATGATAATTGGTCACTGTCAAATGAAGAGTTCTTTGACATACTTACAAAACGAACCGCCGAAGGTGCAATAATAAAGAAGATATACGTTTATAGCTGTGATTACACAGTTAGAAAAATCGAGTATTTTGATGTGTACGGTGAGGTTGCAATCGTTACAGAACTGAGTAGATACAAAGAGATAACCGAGGGCTTTTTTGCCCCTGCTGTTATAAAAATCACAAGGTATGCGTGCGACGATAGCGAAAATCCAGTTAGCATTACCCTTACCTTGAGGTCTATAAAATCGTATGAGTTTACCGAGAAGCGAAAGAAAGGTCTTTTCAGCCGTCCTGAGCCGAAAAGATTTAAGCATATTTATAGAATTATCAACGGTGAGGTGATTGAACAATCCGAGTGAGTAATAAACGGAGTTTGTTTATGTCCAGGATAAGTCTAAAAGAGAGAATCAGGCAGGGACTATTTCTATTAGATGGTGCGATGGGGACGGAGCTACTCGCTCGCAGAGTCGAGGTTGGCAAGTGCAATGACTATCTAAATATCGACTCGGCTGACATTGTTTTTGATATTCACCGGGCATATTTTCAGGCGGGCAGCGATGCGGTTCTTACCAATACGTTCGGGGGTAATAAATATGCTCTGGCCCGGCACGGCCTTAAGGATAAGGTCAAAGAAGTAAACACAGCAGGTGCTCAGATAGCCCGGCGAGCGGCGGGGGACGATAAATACGTCTTAGGTGATATTGGGCCGAGCGGTGGTTTTTTGGAGCCACTGGGGACATTGAAAGCCGAAGAATTAAAAGAAGCTTTCCACGAGCAGGCAAAGGCACTTTTAGACGGCGGGGTGGACGGCTTTATAATCCAGACGATGACGGCCCTTGATGAAGTAACGATTGCAATTGGAGCGGTGAAATCGGTTAGCGGCGATTTGCCGGTGTTTGCATCGATGGCTTTTGATAAAGCCGGTGCGGATTATCGAACGATGATGGGGGTCGATGTTGAGTCTGCGGTTTCAAAAATAGTATCGCTTGAGGTCGATGCAGTTGGGTTTAATTGCGGCACGGTGTCACTCGATGAATATGTGGAGCTGGCAAGCAAATTCGTTTCGGTAGTAAAAGCTTTGAGCAAGGACGTTTTAATTTACGCGGAGCCGAATGCAGGTAAGCCGGAGCTGGTTGGGGATAAAGCGGTTTATAAGGTATCACCTGCTGATTTTGCGGCGGCGGTGGAGAAGATACATTCGGCAGGCGTAAACATCATAGGCGGCTGCTGCGGGACCAGCCCAGAACATATTGAGGCTATAGCTAAAAAGTTGAAAAGCTGATCTTTCAACCAAACGCTTTATTGTGTGATTTCCAAGAATTTTGCAATTTGGTCGATGGTTTTTTGGGTTGCGCCCTGGTTTTTTCTGATTACCTCCCGGCCGTTTTGAGCAGTTGTCCGAGCAAAATCAGGTTCGTTAAGACATTTCTGCATCATCTCGAACAACTCTTGCTTATCATTGACCATAATAGCGCCATTGTCAGCTAAAAGTGCGTCGACGGTTTGTTTGAAATTGAATGCGTGTGGGCCGAAGATAATTGGTTTGCCGAGGGCGGCGGCCTCAGCCATATCGGAGCCGCCCATCGGAACCAGCGAGCGGCCGACAAAAATTATCGTCGCCAACGAGTAAAACTTCCGCAAATCACCCATCGTGTCACCAAGTATAATAGACTCGATACTCGATGCTTGATACTCCGCCGTTGGGCGTCCTGTGGAGATGCTCGATTTTTCTGTAGCTTGGTTTTTTACCTGGCTGTATCTGATAAGCTCGAAGCCGGTCTGTTTTATCAGCTGCGCCACTTCGTCAAATCTTTCAGGTTTGCGAGGGACTATCGCTAAGCGCAAATTTTTGAATTGGTCTTTCTGCTTTAGATTTTGATAGACGTCGAGCAAAATTTGCTCTTCGTCGTTGCCGGTAGCGCCAGCGACCCACAACCTTTCGTTGCCGATGTTAAGCTGAGCAGCGAGGGTGTCGGCACCTTCGACCTTGTCGGCGATTTGAGCAGTATCATATTTTAGCGAGCCGGTAACGATTACCTTTTCTACGGGACAGCCGATTTTAATAAAGCGCTGGGCGTATTGATTAGTCTGGGCGAGAATAAGAGAGACTTTGCGGAACATGCTCTTAGCGATTGGCCTTATTATTTTGTATCCGGAAAAGCTTTTATCACTTATCCGGCCGTTGACGATTACGACAGGGACGTTTAGCTGCCGGGCTATATGGACGAAATTAGGCCAGACTTCCAGTTCCATAAGCAGACAGATGGCCGGGCGGATATTGCGGAAGGCCCGATGCATTATCCAGGAAAAATCGAGAGGAAAATAAACGACGGTATGCCTGGTGGCGAATAAGGTGTTTGCACGTGCAAAACCAGTATCTGTAATAGTAGTTATTAGAATTTCGAAATTACTGAATTTATTTTCAAGCTGTTTAATAACGGTTCTGGCGGCATTGACCTCGCCGACGCTTACGGCGTGGAGCCAAATGCACTTTTTTTTTGGATTTTTGCGAGTGATTTTACCAAATCGCTGTGCCCAGCCGGTACGGTAGCGCCTGTATTTTGTGATGCGATATAAAAGCTTCGGACTTATCGCAACAACGGCGAGCAAATATGTTAAATCCAAGACGAATCTCATTCTCAATTCCTGTAAAATAAATAGGACTACAGGATGGTAAATGATATTTATAAAGCGTGGCTGTGTCAAACAAACGGTTGAGCTATGGCGATAGTTGACAGATAAAGCGGATTTGTGCGCAAACACTGTTTGCTAATGAACCGGTGGCGGTAATAATACGTATTTGTTGGTTCGGAAGGACTTTCTATGGCGGAGCTTATGAAAAAAACTAAAGTTTGCCCCAAAAATTTCTTGACGTAGTTGCTAATATTAAGTAAAGTTGGGTTTGAACGTCCGGTAATGTTGCCGATTACATACATATAACGGCTGTACAAGAGCGGCTAAACACCGAACCAAAATTTAATTTTCAAGGTCTTTTGTGCAACCGGAGGAAAGGTTTGCTTAGTGTATATGCCAGGATGGCCCTCGCCTATTGGCCAAGAACTATCCTCACGGCCGGTTGCAAGCTATACGTGGCGATTGAGGTTCTTAGAGTTGAAAATTTTGATTCCAGAGTTTTTTCGCTGGATGTAAGAAGTGAACCCCTTCTGAGATAAATTAACAGGATAACTGTGACAACTACTAAACTTAAATCGATGTGTGAGCGAGCCCAGACCTACTATTATGAGTATCTGCAAGGCCAGGGGCAAGAGCGCATCCCTACGGAGGTAGCCGCACATATAGACAAATGCCGCTTTTGCCGGGGTAAACTTGACCGGGTTAAAATCTTGGTGGCCGAACTCGAGCGACAAATCGCCGAGAGCCCAGTGCAAAGCAATTCCGCCGCTGTTACCAATCTGGGGCTTCACTTTGCCTATATAGGGGCATTGGTGAGCTGCAAAACGGCCAGGCCGTTTCTACCCAATCTGGCTGAGGCAGCTCTGAAGTTTAGTGTTCCAACGCCTATAACTGTTCACCTCGACAAATGCCAACAATGCGCGAATGACCTGGAAAGTATTCAGCCGCTAAATCTTAGCCATAAGCAATTGTGCCGATTAGGCGAACTTTTTACCGAGGAGCCCGGCGTCAATGCAGAGGTTTGCAAAAAAGCTCAAAGTGTAATAGAGCGTGTTGGAGCGATGAACTTTGAAGGCGTTTCGGCTGAGATTTTGCGACATTTGTGTGTGTGTCCAGATTGCAGAAAATTACTTTATAAAGCCCGTGAAACAAGAAGGGAACAACTTACCGGTGATATAGAACAGCCAGCAATACCGTGTGAAGCGATTTCGGCCACTGACATATTCGATTATGTTGTGCCGTATGGAATTAACCCTGGCGAGGACCGGTATGCAATGTTTCGGCAGTCTCTAATGTTACACTTGAGCAACTGCCCAAAATGTCTGGGCAAAATGCAGGCACTTCATAACACTGTATACGGTATTGCCGAGCGCCAGGAATCTAAGGTCGTTACTTGCTTTAAGCTGGAAGAGAGCAAACGAGATGACACCGCAGATATGCACAAGGATTGGCCAATAAAGGTGGAGGTATTTAGCAAATCCAGACTTGTCCCTACAGCTACTGACCCTGGGGGGTTCGAGATGAGAGTTAAACAAAAAGTTTCAGCCCTAAACTTAAAGCAGTTTGTCAAGCCGGTAGCAGCGGCCGCGGCTATCTTGATAGTGGCGTGGCTTTTCTTTACCTGCCCAGCCGCTAAAGCAGTTGACCTCGGCCAGATTTATAAGGCCCTGGAGCAGATAAAGAATGTCTATTTTATTGCCTTTGTCCCGGAAAAAACAAAGCCGACCCAGGAAATATGGGTATCTCAGGCGTTAGATATCAAGATGTCTAAGACCGAAACACAATGGGTACTGCGGGATATTAAGGGTAAATCCCAAAAGACAAGAGATTTGAACACAAACTTGATTGAAACTGCAGAGCTGAACGCCGATACACTCGGTAAAGTCCGGAGAGCTATGGAGGCACCATGGGGTTTGCTGCCATTCGATAATGCATCGGCAGTGCCTAAAGATGCTAAATGGCAGCAAGTAGCCGATGAAGAAATCGGAATCCTTATTGCCAACACCAAAGTGTATGACTTAGTCTGGATGGAACGAACGCTTAGCGGCTCGGTAGTCTATAATAAATGGCGCGGGTATATAGACGTCGAGACGAAACTGCCGAAGAGAATTGAGTGGTGGCAGAAATGCACTGAAGAAGAATATGAGCTGGCAACTGTTATAGAGGTTGCTTATCCTACTACCGCTGAAATACGGGCTATTATTGAAGAGGGGGGTTTTTAATAAGTTGTATTTTACCTTGGCAACCAAAGCGGAGAAAGATTGTAGTAGCTGTCGTTAATCTGCTCTATGCATAAATCATCTGCCTTTAGATAGGCCGTATGGCTATCAGCAAAGCCAACGTTAACAGTTTTGTTCGGGTGCCGGCCGTCTATGGCGTCCTGTTCGTGAGCAGGGGATATGGTTTCTTCCAGAAACCTTTCTTTATTGAGCGTGAGGCCCGGGACATAAAAGGCACCTTCTCTTCTTGTATTCTCAAAACGCGAATCGGGTAGATTTGCATTAGTAGCAGCTCGCCAGCTTATAAGAGAGTATCCACTATCGACTACGAGCAATGTCCCGGCTGGGCGGCGAATCCGATTCAGTGCCAAAGGCGTTCCAAAAAACTCGCTATTACCGATTTTGCGAGCATTTTTGCAAATGGCCTGGTTCACACCATAATTTCCACAAAGGATATAAGGGTCCTCTACGTTTCTTGATGGACACCAAAAAGTAGTATCTTTATCGAAGTTTTCTCCCAGAGTATCCGTTAAGAAATGAAACCACCACCAACCTTGTAAGTCACGTGTACCACTTCCGGGATAACCACCCGGAGGTTTAACTGCAGTTGAATCGTCGAATCCATAAGGGAAGGTTCCATTTTCTTGCTCATATATAGTCAAGGCCAAAGTCAACTGCTTGATGTTTGAACTGCAGACGAGAGCTTTGGTCTGGTGTCTGGCTGCGGATAACACGGGTGCCAATATGCCGCTAAGCAGTGTAATTGTAGAAATAACAACAAGCAATTCAGTAATTGTAAAGCCCCTGCGTCTCATAATATCGCAATTTTACCTGTAGCTGTGGCGAAATAAAGGGGAAAATTTGTGTATTAGGGAAAAAAAGAGAAAATAAGCAACGAAAAACTTGTCCATTAGACAAAAAGCCCCAGCAAATTAAGTTAGTGAACCTTTCTTACAGCCAACCGGATAGATTTGTAAACTCCTATTGCCGTTTCATCTGGAATATCATGGTTCGCACGCCCGTATGTACTGGCTGTACCATTCACCTGTGATGATACACTCCCAGGGATACTTCGGGTCGTTTATGCAGGGAGAGGATTCATTTCCTACCATACCAGTTCCGGTGCAGCTTCCGCCCATGTCGTTTGGTTCACAGCCCCATAGGTTGTGAAGCTTTCGGTATCGACCACCGCAAAGTCCACCTACAGGTTCGGGGCAAAATACTATATCTTCCTCTTGAATAAGGTCTGAGCAGGAGTATTTGGGGGATCCGCCGATAATTTCCCGCATTTGGTCGCCGTTAAGCTCGGTTGGAGATGTTTGCAAATATAAAGGTTCATCGGAGATTAGAAGAGCAGTGCCATCGGTCCAGTCCAAGTCAAAGACGTCAAGCCTCGTTCGATAGTAGAATTTATTACTATCTAAGTCTATGAGCCATATATACTCATCATCGATATGCTCGAGAACAACGTAATGGTTCGGCCCCGGCAGGTGCAAAATGACCTGGCGGGGTTTTAGAGTCCTGAGTGTCTGGATGTCGGTTTTAACAGCAAGGCAATAAAAGCCCAACCGCCGGGCAAATTGCTGCAGCTGGTGAAGACTTGTGCCTTCGTTCGGGTCATTTATCAGCTCAGCAAGCTGCTGGCCAGCGATGTTTTTGCCTAACTGAGCTGAAATATATTTCATAGCGGCCGTTGCACAGTTTTGGGTCTGCGTATCACTGGCCAACGCGATTACGAGCCGGTCTTGAAGGAGCGAATCCGCATCAATTCTGCTAGAATAACGATACGACAAAGGCCTATCGGTAACCGGCAAGTAGCATTCTACCAATGCACCAGCTTCATACTCAATGCTGAAAGAATCCGATGGAGGAATATTTGCACCGATGGAGGTAATGTCCCATTCGTCATAAGATAACAGTTCGGGCGGTTGTTTGCTATCGTCATATCGTTTAATAATAATGGTGGTGGGAATCCATCGGCCGGCGACCAATTTGTAATCCTCGTAGGTTTTTGCAATAGATGAGCGATCAATGTTGGTCATCAAGTAGGATAGCGCAGCATAGTCTTTTGCAGGGTCAAGCACAAAAAACATTTCCGGCATATCCGTTATTTTGAGCGTTAGATGTAATTGTTTACAGCCGTTTACATCTACTTCGATAGCGGACGATTCAGCAGCCAAAAGACTTTCAAGCGTATAGACGCCATACCCCCAGGGAATGATTCCAGCAGTTAATGGGCCATTAACAGCGACCGGTATGTCACTCGGACCTTCATTAACAATTGCCTGATTGCCCGGCCTAAAATACCTCGTGTACTGCTGGCCATCCCAGGCAAATACACGTTTTTTGTTCCAATTCAGGTCTAAATCGCTACGCGAGGATTTACTGCGGGGACTTCCCAGGGTTTGAGTTTGTTCGGTATATGAATCTATTATGTTGATTTCCCAGTAGAATCTGTCCCCGTCGTACCTTATCATAACAGTTGACTCGATAATGTATCCTTCTGACGCTTTGTATTCCAGATGTGTGGCCTCGATTGTTCCGGCTGGGAGCCAGGTATTCTTTGGCTGGTTGGTGAGTGTTTCAAAAAGTTGTAGAATCTCGGCTTTTTCCAACTGTCTATCGGCGAAGGCAAAACTGTCGGCTATAAGCAACAAAGTAATAGCTAATATAAAAATCCTCGTTTTCATAGCTCGTAGCTCCTATAGCCAGTACTCAGTAAAGAACAGCAAATCGCCGTGGTCGACGTCGCCGTCGAGGTCGAGGTCGGCACCATCGCAACAATCAGGGTCATTGCAATCTGCAGCATTCCAGCGTGAGGCAAATATTGCATAGTCACGAAAATCGACCATCTTGTCAGAATTCAGGTCGCGCGTGGGGATATGAGAGAAGCTGATGCAATAGTTGGGGTCATTCCAGCTTATGCTGTAATCATAAAAGCCCACATTACAATCACCTACTCCGTCCGCATAGTAATCGATAACAAACCAGTCACCGGGGACGAAGTTGCTATCATTAATATCAGAGGTATATAAGTCAAAACCCTGTATCGATGAGTCTTCCCAGGCAGTTACTCTGGCCAATTCGCCCGCACTTTCATAATGCGAACCGGCCCAATCTCTTACAAACTGAGGTATTTCATAAAGCGATTGATTTGGATCATACATCAATCTATTTGGGTCGTAATCTCTTGCTACCAAAGTGGCTAAGTCCCTATCCTGGTCTTTGATAAACAGTCCACCACTCCAGTAGTCATTGCTGTCGGAGCTTATAACTAAAGTGAGCTTTGTGCCAGCCGCAACGCTGTCATTGCAATCAAGTAGGGTTTGACCATCGGCCTGGTACACTTGCAATGTAACATGGCCTGCTGCCATCGCAGCAATGCCAAGAACCAATATCCCTGTCAGCAGTTTTTTCACCCTTGCCTCCTTCAAAACTCTTTCCCAGATGGCCTTTACGAACTGCTGGTGAGAAATGAGGTTAGCTTCGGCAAGCCGAGTGCCTAACGTATATCGTGATTTACCACCTCCTGTGTCTGAACAAGACCCTGGCCCTTATCAATTTAAGTAGGGCCCTTCCAGTTGTATTCCTGCCATGCTGAATTTGTAAGGTGATCGATTTCTTGTGGGGGGAAAGCTTACAGGAAGTAAGAATAAACTTTCTCACCACTCCTCAGTTAACATTGAAGAATTTTATTCGACTGATACGGAAATGTCAAGGGAAAAATCATCGCGCGAGCCCATTCTTGGATAATATTGATGGGAACCCTTGCCTTGCCGATAAGTTGTGCGTTTTTGGGCAAACAGAGCAGTTTAAACTGGAAGTTGAAAAGCGTGTATTTCCGTCGATTTTTACCAAGTCTTTCAGGGATTTTGCTGATTTCTTCAACTTATCGGTTACTATAAGTCTCTGTACAATGGGAGGTTACAAAAGTTTTCTTTGTTTTTGCGAGTTTGGGCTCTTGGTGAAACCCAGCCGAGTAGGTATAATTTTAATGTAAAAAACACAAATTATGCGTTACAATTCATTAGTTCTTCGCATCTCTATATAAGCAGGGAAATGTCAGTGGTTGCCTTTTTTAGCAAATTAAGGTAAAATTATAGAGTCTTAACTGCTGAAAGGAGGATAAAAATGAGGAAATTAAGAAGGGCCTATCAAAGAAACGCCAGAAAGCGCAAAAAGTTCAAGCAGCGAGCCGTCGCTGCCGGTACTGCTGCTGCAATTACGTTAGGGATAACAGTGAGCGCAAATAAAGCTCTTGCCCACACGCCGGACCCACACGAACTGCTGGTGGCTGAAGACGTGGATGCAGATTTGCTTGCCAACGTTGAGGAGGTTACAATTTGTTCTTGTCCGTTCGATCCTGACCAGAATCACAATGAAATACCTGATGGAGTTGAATTGGCCAAACTCTGCGCTGCTGATATCAATGAGTTGCCATGGCAGGGTGAGGCCTTGCCAGGTGAAACTTACAAATGGTTGGCTGGCCAGTGGGGTCTGGAAACCTGTGATATCTGCGGAGCAAAAGTAACTATGGGGCCGGGAGGCATAGTTAATCCGCGTCTGGGGATAAGTGTCG
>Ga0209636_10007866_pt1 | contig 10868 bp, 11 predicted proteins | sample DeeMarSWOR152_54_FD_187464 | JGI IMG/M metagenome (GOLD analysis project Ga0209636, IMG submission 187464) | Marine sediment microbial communities from White Oak River estuary, North Carolina - WOR-1-52-54 (SPAdes) (version 2) | ecosystem: Environmental > Aquatic > Marine > Intertidal zone >... | reverse complement strand
AATCCTTCTGTTATGCTCGCTCAAATAGCTAAGAATACGCGTTACTTAGACCCTTTGGAAAACTGTAGCTATATCAGAACTAGTAAAAAGTAATAGGTCATTTAACTTGTTTGAAGAGTTTCCATTAAACTATTTAAATACGTTAGTCATATTTTCTTTTGCAGGGAACTAGGTAGGGGTGGTTAGGCCTCACCTATATCGGGAAATGGTCTTGATGCCCGAGCCGAACGACTTTGAGCGGGGCGGTTTTTGTATATCGACCCGTGCTCTGGACTGAGAAGCCTCGTCCCTATTGGCTTATACGCCTGTGAATCCGCCAGGGCAGGAATGCAGCAACGGTTATCAGTCATATAAGTGCTATAGGATCAGCGGGGTGGAGAAAGGAGCGCGGATAATCGGTTTATAAAAATTGCAACAATCAAAAGGCGTTTCCTGCACTAATTATCTTTATTGCGGTGGTATTTTTATTAGACATCGACTTTATTTAATATTCAAAATAATATTCAAAAAAGATATTCTTATAAAAGAATGGTGTAAATATGAAACTGAAAACTATATTCACTTCTGCAGTGATCATATTGCTTGTGACGATGTTGTATTTGTCAACTATAGCAGAAACTGATATAGAAAAAACTGGGCCTATTATTGATACCGAACTTAATAAGACTCAAACTGAAGAAGAGCAACAACCTGAAAAAGAAGGGGAAGAGAGCGAATTTGTAGACTTGGTTTCTAATTTTAGCCTAGGTACCAGAGAAATTTGGGGCGAGGCTGCGATAAAAGTACCTGCCGTTGATAACGAAGGCAATGGTGTTGTGACTTGGCTTGCAGTCGATGTAATACCCGGTGAAGGCCGAACATTAGTAAATATAAATCAACTGCTCTTCTGGGTTGACACGCAATATTCCATACAGACCGCGAAATGGGTTGCTGAGAACTATACAAAAATGAATTTGTCCGATGTTGATATAGTTTATGCGATTGACACCGAGGCTTCTTTGGTCGAAGGGCCGTCTGCTGGTGCTGCCCTGACCGTCGCGACAGTCGCTGCCCTTCGTAACCAAACGCTCGATGAAAGCATAATGATAACCGGGACTATAAAACCAGACGGTATGATTGGGCCTGTCGGTGGCATAATTGAAAAGGCAAAGGCCTCAAAAGACGTAGGCGCTACTACATTCCTTGTCCCAGAAGGCCAGTCCGTAGAAATAAGCTATAATAAAGAGCGTGAATGTGAAAAGATAGGGCCGATATTATACTGCACAACAGACTATGTACCAGAATATACGAACGTAGAGGATGAGGTTGGTATAGAAATAGAAGAAGTCTCGACTTTAGGCGAGGCATTAAAATATTTCCTAGAATAAATCATAATTATGCTAAATTTTTTGTCAAAGAAAGCTGGCAGGCTGCAGAAAGCCAAACCAAAGCCAACTAAAGGAAAACGGGCTGGTATTGAAAAAGTCGAGATTGTTCCTAAAAAGATTTGGCAGTTGTCTTACGAAGAAGTGTATCATATAATCGTTTCTATTTTAGTTATCGCTCTGATACTTGCCTACAACCCGTTAGAGCCGCTGGCCAGCGTCGAAGGGATGACACATGCGATTTTTGCAGTTGCAGTTGCTATGTTTTTCCACTTGATAGCTCAGAAGATAGTGGCCCATAGATTAGGTAGCATGGCTTTCTACAGACTTTGGCTTCCGGGGCTGGTTTTCAGTTTGCTGCTGATGGTCGTCGGTATAAAACCTATTATATTGGTCGGCGCTGTCAGCTTAACGACCTACAAATTTGGCAGATTCGGATACAAATCAAGGCAGCCGTCAATAACTGAAATAGGATGGGTTGGTGTCTCTGGAACCGTTGTGAACTTGATTCTCGCGTTGATTTTCAGTTCTGTAATAGCGCTTCCATATCTGGCCTTTGTAAACGCCTTAATTGCCCTGTTCAGTCTTGTTCCTATAAAACCCCTGGATGGCGGCAAAGTGTTTTTATGGAACCCCGTATACTGGTTGCTTCTGGTTATCCTATTATTCTTGATTTTGACACCCTCCGGTTTGCTTAACTTGATTCCGTGATGACCTAATATGACCTAAGAAGAGTGACCTAAGAAGATAAGAGGATGGCAATACATAAAATGTAAAAATATCAAAAAGATAAGTGAGGTGCGGCCTTGCAAAAAGAAGAAAGCCATGTGATGCACAATATAACACAATATCTTATCCTGCCTGTTCTAATCGCCCTTGTTTCGATATTGACCTGGCCATCGCTTGATATTTTGGATATCTTTATTATGTCTTTTTTCGGCAGCGTGCTGCCAGATGTTGACCACATAAACATATGGTTTGAGTACAAGTTTAAAGATTTCAAGAGTTTTCTAAAATTCTTATTTAAGGCCAGACGTTACAGATACTCGTTCTTAATATTTCACAACTTGGCCGCAATGTTCTTCATATTGATGCTTATTCCGATAGTAAACCTAATGCAGCCTTTAGGTACGGTATTTTTGGCAGCCTTTCTTTCCCACCTGGTCCTAGACTTTTTTGACGATAAAGTCTCAATCGGCCGTGTGACCCATTGGAGGTATAGAAAAAGGACATAAATAAAACTTAAAACACTGCAATACAATCTTTTTATACGATATTTTTAATCGACCGGTCGTTGGCCGAAGGTGCACAGAATGAGGATAATAGCGGATTTTCACATACATAGTTACTTGAGCCGAGCGACAAGCAAGAGCATGCGGATAGATGAACTATCAACAAACGGAAAATTGAAAGGCCTCGACTTAATAGGCACAGGAGATTTCACGCACCCTATATGGCTCGCACACATTAAAGAAAAGCTTGCCGGCAAAGAAGCCGCGGCCGGCTCAGGTATTTTCAATTTCAACGGCATGAATTGGATGTTGACAGGCGAGGTTGCTACGATATATTCGGAAGAAGGCAAGTCGAGGAAAGTACATCATGTCTTGCACGCGCCGTCTTTTGACGTCGTCGAACAGATAAACGAGGCCCTTTCGAAGCATGGAGACCTGAAAGTGGACGGCCGGCCAATAATAAGCACGCCGTCGCCAGAACTTGTAGAAATTTTGATGGAAATTTCAAAAGATGTTTTGGTATACCCAGCGCATGCTTGGACAAGTTGGTTTGGTGTGATTGGCGAGTACTCGGGGTTTGACAGTCTGGAAGAATGCTACCACGAGCAGACAAAGCACATACATGCGCTCGAAACAGGCATGAGCAGCGACCCGGCAATGAACTGGCGAGTGTCCGGCCTAGACAAGTTCACTCTACTAAGCAACTCAGATTCGCATAGTCCTTGGGTGTGGCGCATCGGCCGTGAAGCAAACATATTCGAGCTAAGCAAATTCACATATAAAGAGATAAACGACATCATCGTAAAAAAAGACCCAAAACGGTTAAAATTCACAATAGAAGTCGAGCCGTCTTACGGCAAATACCATTTTACAGGTCACCGCGCGTGCGGAATAAACATACATCCGAAAGAAGCGCTTAGTCGTGACAACAAATGTCCAATATGCGGCCGCAAACTGACAGTTGGTGTGTTGCAACGCGTGGAAAAACTTGCAGACCGGCCAGAAGGCTTTATGCCAGAAGGGGCAATACCTTTCAAAGCGCTGTTGCCGCTGTACGAAATAATATCTCACGCCACAGGTGTCAATCAACTGTATTCAAAACGCGTCATTGAGATTCAAAATTCGCTTATCCGAAAGTTCGGTAACGAGTTTGAAATTTTGTTAAACACACCTGAAGAACAGCTATCAAAGGCAACGAACGAAAATATTGTAGATGCTATAATAAAAACAAGAGAAGGTCAAGTCAAATACATCCCCGGCTACGATGGCGTATACGGCCGGCCGGTATTTTCAGACCAAGAATATGAAAAGCTCAAGAAGAATCAAATTTCAAAAGCCAAAGAGCAGCGCAGCTTAAAAGATTTTAAGAAATAAAATTTAATGAAATATTTAGCAAATTAAGATAAATGCAGGGCCTGTAGTCTAGTGGTAGGACGCCACCCTCACAAGCTATAAATTACTCTAATAAGAGTAAAAAAAGTTAAAAATAGCTGTGAACGGTGGAGATCGTGGTTCGATTCCGCGCAGGCCCATTAACCATTGCTGATTTTAAGTGAATGTCTTTAGTACTTTGATTTCTGCAGAGTCGTCAACGAAGTACTTGTAGTCTAACTGTATATCTATGGGAATTGTCTGGAATTGGACGACAGTAGGTATGTCAAACTTGCAGGCGAACGACGTGCTGCCCTCTCGTGGGATTACTACAGTGGTAGGGTGCCCTTCGCAGTCTTTATTGTTTATTTTAGCACTAGTTATTGTTACTTTTCTATCCCCAACTGTGGAACTGTACGAATATCCCTGTCCTACATTTGAAAGTTGAACTGTGATATAGCCCTTGTTGGTGCCTCCGCTTCTGTAAATCAGTGGTCTTGCTGCACCTGCCAAAGATACTGTAATCGGAGCCTTTGTTACACTGAACGAGTCTAATGCAGAACTCTTCATGATAGTCTCTGCTTCATCTGGTACGCTTTTCAGATAATCGTAGTCGTATATCTTTAGTGTGCCATGTGCTGTAGTATCATAGTTGTAACTTATTCTCATCCCTGCTTCGTAAGTGCTGTCAACAGCCAGACCGCTGGGAGACTTCACCTGAAAAGTTGTTTCAACTAGGCCTCCTGGGATGTCATATTCTGCTTCGCTCTTTGCAAGGGTACCAAGGTCTCTTTGTCCGGTATCTGGGTCTTCGGCTTTCCAATCAGTGCCTAATCCGAAAATTTTCGCAATTACCGAGTCGGCATCGGCCCCTCCAATGTTTTCTACTGTTAAAGTGAATATCACAGAATCTCCAGAGTAAACTTCAGACATGCCCTCAGCGCGGAACTCTTTGATTATTACTCCTGTAGCGACTCCTCTTTTCTTCTCAGCCGCTGTGCAGCCTGAGAGGAGCACCACGACTAATAGCAATACTAATGGAGCTAAAGTGTTCCTCTTCATTGTCTAAAACCTTTATTTTTTTAAGCCTTTAATAATAGTTTTAATTTTAATTAATTTAAAGATGTGCTTCTGTATCTTTTCTCTGCCCGCTTTTTTAGTCTAAACCTATTCTGAATCTCTTGGTTCGATTGTAAAGGTTTCTGTTCGTATATATTTGTAATCGTACTCAAATTCTGCTGTTATCGTGGCCAGCGATTCCGGAGGTTCCATCTCAAGTGTGTTTTCAAAATTGCATACCAGTTCTGTCCTCCTAGTAGGAAGCATAACATCTTCTTGGGAGACTAGATTTTCGCTAAAATCGCATGTGAGGTCTGATACCCTTCGTATATTGCTGCTCAATGTAAGTGTAAGGTCGCCTTTGGAGATGTTGAAAGGTTGTACAATGCCTACCGAACTGTCGCCTACATGTTGGAATTCCATTTTCACTTCGAACGGCCTGCCCATAACTCCCCAATATTCCTTAACTATCTTATCGTCTTCTTTGTGCATCGAACCTACAGGCGGCTCAAATTCCAATTGGACTGGCCCGTAAGTGGGTTCGCTTTGGGTTGCTTTTTTAAGAGGGATGGTCCTTGAAGTGCCGTCTATTACTGGTATGTTGACTGCCCTTACTCCCGAATACTCATATCCTACGGAATAGCTGACTGTGGGAGAAATAGGTGGCGACCCGCCTGGCAAGTCTGGAGATTTAAGAGTTATAGAAACTGCTTTCGCATCTAAAGACCCTATGTCATTTAGAGTGCATTCTGCTACATCCTCTCCATATCCTTCTCCATCGCAAACTAATTCATCAACTGCGAAGGGCTCGATTTCGAAAAAATTAATTTCTACATCAACTCCGTTTTCATCCTGCTCTAGTGGATCACCATTATTTTTTACCAAAAAACTGATAGTCGCCAAGCTATTTTCGTACGGCCTTACGTTGTCAACATAATATTCTTCGACTGTGATTATGTCGTCTTTATACTCTACTTTTCCATCTTCTTGTCCTGTACAACCAGATAAAAACACTACAGCTACCAGCGCCAAAAGCAAAAATTTCGTTGTCGGTTTTAGATTATTCAGATTATTTAGATTACTCATTGATTAACTTTTAAACTTGAACAGATATTAATTTTACAATGGCTGATTTTTTGAATTTGGACTATTGGTTTGCGCCCAGAGAAGTTGGTTATGATGTGCCTAAAACCGCGATTTATGGTATCCTGCTAGTATTAGCTGTGTATATCATATACAAGGTTCTAAAAAGGCTGAAAATTAAAGTGGACGAGCGGCTGGCTGTGTCTGTTGTGCCTTATGTGGCATTTGGCAGCTCTTTGCGTGTCTTGAAAGACGCTGGAGTCGTTCGCTCGTATTTTTTCCAAACACCTGGGATTTATGTTTTTGTTTTTTCTGTGTTTTTTGCGGTACTGGTGGTGGCGACTGCCTTGCAAAAAAAGTTCAAAATAGAATATTATAAATCCGTTTTTGTAATCGGACTGTTCTTATTGCCTTTTGTTTTTCTGCAAATAAGCTTTCCAAATATATACGCCTTGTTTGTTGTTGGCGTGCTTCTTTTACCGTGGGTTCTGATTTTCAGGTTTGTCAAATGGTCTACAAGCAACAAAATCGTATCTTTGGTGCATATGTTTGACGCCACTACAACCTTTGTGTCAATGAGTTTTTTCGGCTATTTCGAACAGCATGTCGTGCCGACATTTTTCATAAACATGTTCGGCCCCATATCTTTTGTCATTTTAAAACTAGTAGCAATAGTAGGCGTGCTCTATCTGATAGATAAATACACTGACGGAATAGAGGACAAAGAGTTTGCGCCTTATCTTAAATTAGTGATAGGAATATTGGGAGCTGCCACAGGCAGTAGAGATCTAATAACCCTTGTTGCAGGAATTTAAATTTTCAGAGTTATTTTTTTATTCATAGTATTCTAAAGTTAACAAAGCGCCTTCAATTGTGTATTCTGCGTTATCCTCGAACATAAAAGTGACGGTATTCGTGCCTTCTTTTAGATACAACGGATTGCCAAACATGTCTTCTTCTAATTTATCGTCAAAAAGCACCAACTTCGGCTTATCCCAATATGCTATCTGGTTGTTAACTTTTATCATCATCAGCGGCAGTGGCGATGTGTAATCTTTTACTTTGTAATAGAGGCTGAATCTCCTAAAACCGTCGGCTTCGTCTTTAGAAAGCGTAATATTAAATTCCTTGGCAAAAGCTCCTTTGTAGTCAACATTGAATTCGGCCAATCTTATGACATAAAAACTACTAGCCCAGAACATTGCGCCCGGTGGTCCAGCTTCTATTGTTATGATATTCGTCCTTTCTATTTGGTCTTTGCCTAGAGGTATGACGACCTCCCCTACCCCGACCTTTCTCTTATATATCTCCTCGTCGTTGAGTTTGACTATCAAATTGCCTATAGAGTTTGTCTCCTCTATTATCAGACTTATCTCACCGCCTGTGGCTATTGACTGTCTCTCGCTTGTCATAATACCTGCCAGACTTAATGAACGGCCTGAAAAATAGCTTTTTGTTACCTTCACATCAGTTTTAGAATCAAGCGTATCTGTACCCTCGTAATAGCTGACAGTAAAATCGCTAGAGAATTCTTCTCCCGGTATAAGTCTGCTAGTTAATTCTCTTTCCTTACCCACTACGTCCAAATGGATTGAGAATGTGTCTGTACCGCCCCGCCCTTCCACCATTACACGACCGCTATACACCCCTTTTGGAGTCCTGTCTGGCACATTTATGGTGACTTTTACAGTTGTGGAGTCTCTGATATCGAAATTGTTTTTGCTGAATGTTATCCAGTTCCTTATTTCGCCCAATGCGGTTAAATTAACTGCTGTCAATTGTGGTTTTCCAGATACTGTAAACTCGAACGATAGTTTTTCGCCTGCTGCTGCTGTTAGCTCGAATGAGGAGTCGATTACTAAAGGTGGGCTTTCAGTGGGAGTGGTCCATGCAAACGCCAATAAGAAAATGAAAAGGACTCCTGCCATCAACACAAATGAAAACTCGTCTACTTTAGGTACTTCAGCCACAAAAACACCTGTATATCTTTGTAACGCCTAAATTAAATTATCTTTTGAAGAAATTAAAAACTTGTATTAGAGCTGATTTAAGCTCTTAATTCCTGTTTTTTAAGGCCTGTGATATAACCCGCTATTGTATTGCGCAGCTTTTTCGATCTTATGTCTATAAGCTCTTTTATCAGCTCTTTATTTTTCGAATAATCCTCAGTGAACTTGTCTGCATGCTGGTCGTACAGCTGCTTGCCAATTCTTTTGACGAATGAAGTCTTTATATTTCCCATTAGAATCACCACGGCTGTATCTATGGAGTTATTCTCTGTATCAAGTAGTATGTAACGTCCGATTCTTTATCAACGACCGCCCAGAGCATCGTAGCCCGTATGTTATGCGCAAGTCGTACTGCTCTTGAGAGCTCGGGTAAAGAAAACGCGGACTCCTCTGCTACTGCGTGAACAATCCATTTCGTGTGCTCGTGCGGCGCTTTAGGCCCACGTTTGAGCTTGACACCACGATCATAAACACGAAAATGCGTGCCGAACTTAAAACCTGTCTTGACCAAGTAGCCTCGCTCTCTCAAATCTCTATAAACAGCGTATTGTGTGGCAAATCCAGCAATCTCGTCGGACGCTATTTTTAAAAGGTCTTTGAATTTCAAAGTCTTCTTCCTACTTTTTTGTTTGACAAATACAACAATCTTCTTTTTTTCGAGAAGGTACACCGCTTCGACCAATTCAAGTTCAAGCCGCTCAGGTTTTTCATCGGGTAACGGCTTACCATAGCCGGATTCGTCATAAAAGTTAACAGCCGAGCTATCCCAAACCACTACTCGATTTTTTATTAACTCTCCTTCCACTACCTTTGACGCCATTTTCTGCACCATTGCCCGATTTTTATTTCGTTTTTGACTCATAAATTGATTGCAAAGAATTTAAAGACAATCCTAAAAATGATTCAATGATTTTAAAAGCGCAAAAAAAGGAAATGGGACAGGAGGGATTTGAACCCTCGACACATCGGTTACAGCCAAAAGTCTTCAGCCGATTGCTCTCCCAGGCTGAGCTACTGTCCCTGAGACAAAAGCACCCCTATTCATTTTAATCCATTTTTTCTGTTTTTAAGTTTTACTTTTGCCGAATCTGTATTTTAACCCTTCTTCGACAATGAAGATGAAAATACCACCTACTATACGTATACCGCGCTTGATATCACTTCTATGTTTATATGTAACTTTTACAGGAGTTTGTTTTATTTTAAGGTTCTTTTTAATTGCATACGATAGTATGGAGTTTTCTATTATGTAACCGCCGTGCAAAGCACCGGTGATAGTTCTAGCAGCATGTTTTGTCATGGCCATTATGCCGCAATTTGTATCTTTCAGCCTCGTACCAAAAAATATGTTGAAAGATGTACGCCATATAAAATTACCAAGCCTATGTCTGAAAGGCACGCGTCCCCAGTTCCTATGCCCGACAACAATGTCTGCGTCTTCGTTTTCTAAAATCTTTAAAAGTTTCGGAGCCTGTCCCGGGTCGTACTGCATATCAGCATCTATAAGAACAAAATTCTCGACCTTAGATAGTCTCCTAATAGCATAGCGTATCCCGGTTTTTATCGCTTCGCCTTTCCCAAGGTTCGAATTATGATTTAAAACGATCGCACCTGCATTTTTCGCTATTTCAGATGTCCTATCAGCAGAATTGTCATCTATAACTATTGGTAGAATTTTCATCTTCTTTACTTTTTCAACCACTTCTTTTATGTTCTTCTCTTCATTGTACGCCGGTATGAGCGCACAGTCTTTGAACCTCTTCATAATAAGCTAATTGACATATTATTTTCTTAAATGTTGAGTTTGAGCGTAGTTTGGACCAAATGGGCCAGATAGGCCAGAATTATGTGTAAGGGAAATTAAGGTAGAAAATCCTTCTCCTTTATCTTATTAGGCAGATACTCTTCTGTCATAAACCTAAGTCCACGGCCAGAGAGAGCCTCTAACTCTGCTTTAATTTTTTTGTCCACTAGAAGCTTGAGTTCTTTCTGCCACTCTTTTGTTTGAAACCACTCGTATTTCATCATGTCTTTCGCTCGCTTTACGTCCACTTCTTTCGTTTTTATCGTGAATTTGCCCAGGCCGAATTTCTCTATGTCAGACATCGTGAGACCAATATACTTTGCGTTTGTCGTACCTAGCCTGTCTGACACATGAGCTAGAGACATAGAACCGTATTTTATAACAGAGTATATGTACCATCCATATGGGTCAGAATCGCAAAACACGTAGACAGGCAGTTTGTACTCTTCTGACAGCCGTTGAATGAGGCGTCGGCAACCACGTGCAGGCTGGCCTTGGGTCGTTATCAATATGCATTTTTGCTTGTCCCAGAACTTGTCTTCATGCAGGCGCTCGAATGCTGCATTCTTCTCTATTACGAGTATGAACTTCGCGTCTACTTTTTTGAGCTCTATGTCCTCCACGTTGCTAGGTATTGCCCATCCGCCGCTACCGAGCTTACTCCAGTCCACTGCATCGTCTCTGTCGACTATTGTTGCTTTCCCTACAACACGGCCTCTGACATCTGCACTCAAATTGAGCTGTTCTCTCAACACATCCAAAGCCACTTCCAGATCAACAATTATCGGGTCACTTTCTATCTGCTCGTCGAACGTGTTTTCATTAGAGTTTGGCAAGGTGCGTTTCAAGTTGTAATACATATCTCTTAGGCTCGTATGTATCTTCTCGTCTAAAAGTTCTTTACAAAAGGCTGCTACTATCGTAGTCTGCATAAACTTCTTGGCAT
>Ga0209636_10007863_pt1 | contig 10868 bp, 10 predicted proteins | sample DeeMarSWOR152_54_FD_187464 | JGI IMG/M metagenome (GOLD analysis project Ga0209636, IMG submission 187464) | Marine sediment microbial communities from White Oak River estuary, North Carolina - WOR-1-52-54 (SPAdes) (version 2) | ecosystem: Environmental > Aquatic > Marine > Intertidal zone >... | reverse complement strand
GGAAATTGCAGCCCAGGCTCCCCAGAGAGAGCCAGGCTGACCCCGGGAAAAAATGATACACTGGCTTTTTTTCGATGGGTGAAATCATCATGGTGGATACCAATCCGTAAATCAGAGAAAGAAGTTTTCCCTGGCGATTCACCCTGGTCCGGCAATAGCCTCTTTCCTTGTCTTTGATTACACATCTCCTCTGGCAGATATGGCATTGGACTCTCTTATCTGAGAGTTTTTCATAGAGAAGGGCTTCGATCATGACTCGGAGTTTTTCATTTCCATAGTTTCAATCCGGCCTTTTCTAGCCTTACGATTGTCGTCTGGTAGGGATCACACTGCTCCTCTTCAACATAATCCTGATAACCTGTGGATTTCAGCTTAGCGAGCATCATTGTTCTTTCTTCTCTGGGCATCAATCTGGGGTCGGTCATAGCTGCGACATGGAAATTTATTCCTGCCTTTCTCAAGTATTCTACCGCCCTAAAGGGAAATTCATAGAACTCACCTTTGCCGCCAGTCCTCCTTTCGAAGCCTTCTGGGCTTCCTGCTTTGAGAGAGACCCGGATATGAATGTTTTTGTATTTTTTAAGTCTATCCACATACCCAATATCTCCGCCCAAGAGAATACCGTTCGTTTCCAGGATGAATAAGAAGGGAGTTTCTTGAATTTCATCCAAGACGGATAGGAGGTGTACTGGACAAAGAGTGGGTTCTCCTCCAGAAATCCTGATTTTTTTAACTCCTGCCTGACGAGCATTTTGCTGTAAGCTGCGGAAAGCCTGTGAAGCCGAGAAGAATTTCCCCGTCTGGGAAGGGAAATCTCGGGATAAATCGACCCAGCAGAATACACATTTGAGACAGCAACCGACCGTGTATCCGGTAGCTATTCCCCCATAAACTCCAGTGCAATAAAAGTCAGTGTATTTTCTGGAATCTCCTTTGGCTACGATTTCTTCTGTTTGCCGGGCTAATTCAAGGGGATTGAAGGGCTTGCTTTCCCGGGTCCAAAAAGAAGGATATTCTTCCACGAATTTAAAATAGTATCTTTCTCCTTTGTTGTCAAAGAATGTGAATCGATAGGATAGAACCGTCCCCAAATTTTTAATAAATCCTGTCCCGCCGTAATGTTGAAAGTTAAGAGCTGACCCCAAAATTTGTGATAATCAACGACCAAACCGGAAATAGTTGCGTTGCCGAAACCGGAAGTTTTCGCATTGCCTTGACAGGACCCCGTATTCTGTTGACTCCGGTTTTTTCCTCTGTTATAAGCAGGTTATATGTATTCTTTCCTGAATATCTTTTTCTTTATCTTTCATTCTGCCTTGATGGTGTTCATCATTTTCGGTTGGATGTGGAAAAAGACAAGAGTGGCCAACCTGGTGGTGGTGCTCTTAACGGCTTTTTCCTGGTTCATTCTGGGGATATGGTATGGTTTCGGATTTTGTCCCAGCACGGAGTGGCATTGGCAGGTGAGGATGAAACTGGGTTATTATGATATGCCGAATTCCTACACTAAATTCCTCGTAGACAGTTTAACCGGATTGGATGTGAGTCAGAAGCTGGTGGATATTTTTGCGGTTTTCTTTCTGGTGATGGCTTTGGTGGCCTCGGTTCTTACCAATACCAGAGACTGGAGGAAAAAGTGGACAAAGAAGGGAATTTAGTTTATATATAGGAAATCTATAATATAGAGATAGAATTTACTACGACTATTTATCTGAAGATCGGCCAGTAGGCAATTCGATCTTGAGGTAGAAAAGATGAATCCCGAAAAAGGGATTGAAGAATGAAAGTCATAATCGGTTCAGACCATGCAGGATTCAAGCTCAAAGAGAAGATTAAAAAATATCTGAAAATGAAGAAAATTGAATACATAGACTTGGGAACGGACTCCTTGGAGTCAGTGGATTATCCTGATTATGCTCTTGAGGTCGCCAAGCAAGTTGCCAGGAGTAAAGACAGGAGGGGAATCCTGGTGTGTGGTACAGGAACCGGAATGACCATTGCCGCCAACAAAGTCAAGGGAATAAGAGCCGTAGCCGCTTATGACGTTTATTCTGCCCGAATGTCGAGAATGGATAACGACACCAATGTCTTGGGATTGAGAGGGCGGTATTTTCCCTATGAAAAAGTGAAAAAAATAATAAATATCTGGCTGAATACTCCTTTCAGCGGTGAGCCAAGGCATGAAAGACGCCTGAAGAAAATTTCAGGTTTGGAGAAGGAAAGATAAAGAAAATCATCATTCCAGCCGTCATAGCCAAAACACAGTCTGAATTAGAGGTGATTTTTTCCAGGATAAAGGATTCTGCCCGACTGCTCCAGCTCGATGTGATGGACAATAAATTTGTTCCCAATGCTTCTCTTGACTTTGATTTCCTTCTTCCTCAGGAAGCATACCGATTCGAGGCCCATTTGATGATCGAAAATCCAGATGAGTGGATCGGCAAGTATTGGAAAAAGGTTGATACCATCATAGCTCATTTCGAAGCGGTGAAGAATCCCGAGGGGATGATTGAATCGGTGAAGAAAAAAGATAGGAAAATGGCCTTTGCCTTGAATCCAGAAACGGATATAGGGCAGATCAGGGATTATTTGAGCCAGATTGACCAGGTATTAGTCATGACTGTCCATCCGGGTTTTTACGGGAGCCCATTTTTGCCCGAAACCATGGATAAAATAAGGAGACTGAGAGACTTAAAGCCAGGCTTGGATATAGAGGTGGATGGAGGAATAACTGCCGATACAATCGATGAGGCCAACAAGGCTGGAGCGAACATGTTTGTCTCTGGTTCTTATCTCATCAAGTCGGAAAACATTCGAGAAAGAATAGCAATACTAGAAAACAAGATCATCGACGCCTAAATTTCCCTTTAGGGGAGTTGAAATAAGTCATCTTAACAGGATTGGAAGAATTGCCATAAATGAAAACAAAAAAATGAATCCACTCAAAGAATTGCAGCGATACGGGCAGTCATTCTGGCTGGATTATATCCGAAGGAGCCTGATCACTGATGGGGAACTCAAGCGCCTAGTGAAGGAAGATGGATTAAGAGGTGTTACCAGTAATCCCACTATCTTCCAGAAAGCCATTGCCGGAAGCTCTGATTACGATGATACCCTGAAAGATATTATTGAGGTCGATCCTCAGATGAAGGCTCGAACTCTGTATGAGAAATTGGCAGTCGAGGACATCCAGTTGGCAGCAGATGTTCTGCGAGGAGTTTATGAGGAGACAGATGGTGCTGACGGGTTTGTTTGCCTGGAGTTGTCCCCTGATCTTGCTCATGATACAAAAGGAAGCCTTGAAGAGGCTCGCCGCATATGGAAAGAGGTGAGCCGTCCCAACCTCATGGTTAAAGTCCCTGCCACTTCAGAAGGAATACCAGTCATAGAGAGCCTTATCGCTGAGGGGATCAATGTTAACATCACTCTCATGTTCTCGCTTGCTCGCTACGAGGCTGTTGCTCGGGCTTACTGGAGAGGATTGGAAAGGTGTTCGGATCCTTACCGGATTGCTTCTGTGGCATCTTTCTTTTTGAGCCGCATTGATAAAGCTGTTGATAGGGCATTGGAGGATATTGGGACTCCAGAAGCCCTGGACCTCAGGGGTAAAATCGCCATAGCCAATGCCAAAATCGTCTACAAAAGGTTTAAAGAATTATCCAGTGGCGAAAGGTGGGAAAAGCTGGAGAGGGAAGGTGCCAGAATCCAGCGGCTTCTTTGGGCAAGTACAAGCACCAAAAATCCTGCTTATACTGATGTTCTCTATGTGGAGGAGCTCATCGGAGCCGATACGATTAACACCATGTCTCCGGCGACTCTAAACGCCTTTCGCGACCACGGCCAGTTGCGCCCTGCAATTGGGGACAGAGTAGAAGAGGCGGAAGCAGTACTTCGCCGTTTGGCTTCACTTGGCGTTGACCTGGAGACCATTACCGAGAAGTTACAAGAAGAAGTCATTGACTCCTTAGCCGCATCTCTTGATTCACTCCTGGAGACTTTGAAGGATAAACGCCAGACTATAATCCATGGGTTAAAAGAACATCAAACTCTTTTCCTGGGAGCATACGAGAATCAGGTTGATAAGAGATTAAAGACCTGGAAAAAACAGAATTTCTCCCGAAGACTGTGGGCCAAAGACCCAACTCTCTGGTTCCCTGAACCCAAACCCGAAATCACGGACCGGTTAGGCTGGTTAGAGCTTCCTGAGGCGATGCATAAGAGGTTAGAAGAATTTGTTTCTTTTGCTAATCAAGTGAAGGATGAAGGCATCTCTCAGGTTGTGCTCCTCGGAATGGGAGGATCGAGTTTAGCTTCAGATGTTTTCCAAAAGACATTCGGCAAAGCGGAAGGTTATCCAGAACTCGTCGTTCTGGATAGCACGCATCCTGCGGCAGTGCGGTCCGTAGAAGATAAATTAGATTTGAGCCGGACTCTCTTCATCGTATCCAGCAAATCAGGTACGACTTTGGAAACCCTCTCCCTGTTTCGGTATTTCTGGAAACAGATGGGTCAGATAACTGAAAAACCTGGACCTCATTTTGTGGCTATCACCGATCCCGGCACTCCTCTGATGAAGTTGGGATTGGAAAGAGATTTTCGGCGTGTTTTCCAGGCAAATCCTGATGTGGGAGGGCGTTACTCTGCCTTGACAGATTTCGGGCTGGTGCCAGCAGCACTCATCGGGATAGATATCCACCGACTGCTCGACAGGGCATGGGTAGCTGCTGAGAACTGTTCGTTCTGCGTTTTAGAGGAGAAAGCTGCTGGCCTGGTATTGGGAGCAGTCCTGGGTGAGCTGGCTCGAGGACGGGACAAGTTGACTTTTATGACCTCGCCAGCTCTCAGGAGTTTTCCTGACTGGGTGGAGCAGCTTATTGCAGAAAGCACAGGAAAAGACGGAAAAGGCATGGTGCCGGTGGCGAACGAGCCCTTCGCATCACCTGATGAATACAGCCAAGATCGATTATTTGTCTTTCTGTTAATGGAAGGGGATGATAATGGAGAGCTTGAAAAGCGGATGAAGGCACTCCTAGAGGCTGGTCATCCTGTTGTTCGGCATGATCTGGCCGAGAAGTTCGATCTGGGCAAAGAAATTTTCGTCTGGGAGATTGCTGTGGCTTGTGCTGGTTCTGTGATCGGCATCCATCCCTTCAATCAGCCGGATGTTCAGCTAGCCAAGGATTTTGCCCACAAAGCTATGGAAAAAGGTGGCGAGAGCGGAGGAGAGGATATCAGGGAGGTGGAAGCATTTCCAATTGATAAACCTGATATTCTGGCTAAGGCCTTGAAAGACTGGATTTCCCAGGCACAACCTGGAGATTACACAGCTATACAAGCTTTCATCTCTCCGACGCAAGAGACAACAGCAGCTCTTCAAAATATTCGGCTTGAGATCTTAAAGCGGACGCGATTAGCAACCACTATGGGCTATGGTCCCCGTTTTCTGCATTCCACGGGGCAGTTGCATAAGGGAGGTCCAAACAGCGGCCTCTTTCTCCAGATCGTTGATGAGCCCAAGATTGATCTCCCTGTACCTGAAACAGATTTTAGCTTCAAAAGCCTGATCAGAGCTCAAGCTCTCGGGGATTACCTGGCTCTCAGACAGAGAGGTCGTCGAGTTCTCAGGGTGGACGTGAAGAGTGATATCGGGAGAGGATTCGAGATCTTAGAAGACTTGCTACAAAATCAAGCCTAAGAACGGCTTATGAAAAAGGATTCAAGAAAGAGGGATTTAGGATGGAATCATCGCGCCGCCATGATCCAGGCCCGAAAGAAGCTCATATGGTATGTTGATGAAGATGCCTATTATGGATGATTTTCTATCTCGCCTTTTTCGATAAATCCTCTGTATCTGGTACGGTATTCTTCCTTGTATTCCTGAACAAAATGATCATAGCTCATGGCGCCGACTGGGGTTAATGTCCAATCCAGAGTAACCTCCTTTGTTCCAGGACTGAGATGAAGGATTCCTTCTTCGGCCTGGATTCTTTGGCCATCTGCTGAAGCATCTCTGACCTCGGCGAACCAGGGAATATGAAGGATGATTTCCTCTGGCTCTTCCCGGAATTGGGGATCGAGCTTCAAATGAGCCTTGTCTTTTTCGAAGGCGAGGGAAAAACCAATTTTTCCAAAGTTTGTCGGGGCGTCTATCACTTCAAGGCGTTGACCTTCTCTGACCCAGCGAGGGGAAAGAACGGAACAGAGATGGAGTGCCTTTCCTTCTTCCCGGACCAGCATGTTGCGGAGCAGGGTGCGGAATTTGGCGGCAAACCAGCCATGGGGCGTGAGGTTCCGCCCGAAATCTCTGTCTCCCCAGGCCCGAATACTCCATTCAAACCCAGCCTGAGTGGAACTGGTGTGGACAAGCATGGAATAGAATTCGCTCAATACTTTCTCCTGCTCTCCTCGGATGACTTCGGTTTCAGTGTTCTTCATGGTCAGGTAAAGGTGAAGGTACTCCTGGTTCCAGTAAGTCATGATTCCTTCTCGGTACTTGCTCCGGGAGACTTCAAGGGTTTTGGTCACCAGGGGATCGAACGGGGGTAAGATTTGTACAGGGTATACAGCCATGAGATTTCCCCAGTCCTGCCCGCCCAACTCATCCAGTCCGGGTGGAATGTAGTCGGCTGATTTCTCAGTCATGGCCTTCAAAGCTTTCATGAAGTGCTGGTGGTAATCGTCGTATTCGAGGCTGAATTCTTTAGCCTTTTCAGTCTCTCCCAAACCTTGTGCCATGGGAATAACCTGAGCTATGCCAGCCAGAGCCCAGAAGTTGTGTCCGGTCACATGGCCGGTGATGAGCTCGTTGTCTCCTGGAGTTGTGACTGGCATGATACCAAGGGGATCATTCTTTCTTTCCCGAGAAAGCCAGCTCATGGCCTTCTCGACCGCAGGGAGGTATTTTCGGGCAAATTCATGGTCACGGGTGATGAGGTAATGCTGACCGATAGCCCAGAGGCTCTGACCCCAGCCATCATACTGCCCATTCTGGGAAAGAAAGTTACCGTCTTCTGTCTGCCAATCAAGAAAAAAATCCAGACATTGTTCGGCAATCTTGGGGTAGCCGGTAATATCATAAGCCCTAACAATATAGGAGCTGTCCCTCAGCCAGAATGCATCATACTGAAACTCATTCACTTTCTGGACATAGTCATCGCCTATCTTATCCCTGGCAATCAGGTCGTAGACGAGGTTGGCTTTAAAGGTGTTGACCACTTTTTCCTCAGGGATAGAGATTCTCATTCCCTGTGACAAAATGTTTTCCCAGAAATCCACAGTCTTCCCGAAATAATCATCAAAGTTTGCTTTTTTTACAGAATCCAGAGCCTCATCTGAAGGAGAAAGGGGCCGATAGGGCATCTTAAGATCAAGACTTTTTGACTCTCGTGGCCCTAAGGTAATCTTGAATCTCGCCAGTCCTACCGGAGTGGTGGGAGTGATATACGGCTTTTTCCATCGGACGTCATAAGGAGTTTTGAGGGTGATCCATTTGGTATGTGGGATATTGGCAGGGAAGAGGTAGAACACCTTGCCACCGCGAAGCATCAACCCGTCTTCGAACGTGTATTCCCATTCAGGTGAGAATTCTTCTCCCTCTTGTTCATATTGACCAACTCGGGAGGGTATGGCTGGTCTTCGGAAACGATGATCGGGTATTCCCCGGGCATCGCTGCTTTCAGCCGTGTATCTTGTTCCAACAGTCCAGTAGACAGTGCGGGGATTCTGGGTGGAGTTTTGGAATTTGACTCTGATGAAATTGACCAGGTCTGTTTCGGGTGTGCCATCAAGAGTGTAAGCGAAAAGCATCAGGGAGTATTGAACTCCTTCGTTTTCAAAACTGTACTCGATTATCGGTAGATAGCCTTGGTGGAGAGTTTTCACTCTCTGATTCACAGGTCGAGGAGGATTCCCATGGAAGAACATGAGTTCTCCGTATCCAGTATAGAGGTAACCTTCGGGCGTGATCTCTGTCCCTTCTCGACAATCCATCAATCCGAGGACATCGGTAGGATATGAAAAATAGGAAAAAGGCTCTTCCGGTTTATCGGTCCCAGGATCGACCATCTGGGCTTGGGTGCTGAAACTAAGCAGGAAAAAAGAAATGAGAAATAAGAGGAGAATTTGGCTCAGGTGATTCCTGGAAGGCTTCATTTTTCCCTCCTTCGAGAATGCATCTATCAATTTTGACGAAATGCATTTTATAAAAATAAGCTGGATTAAGCAAAGTTAAAGTCAAGAACGGAGAGTACCAGAGAAACCGAGCCGATTTTTTTATCAGGGTCTTTATTCATGTATTTGCTTTTTTTCCATAGATTTAGGGATAAGTTTGTCCTCCCGAGGCAGAAAACAGGGCCAAGTTTTCCCAAATTGACAATTATTGTTGTAAAAATAACAATGTTTGTCATTTTTTCAGGTTGCAATTTTCTTGCTAAAATCTTATCTTATTTATTTACAATAATTTACAGAGATGTCAGTTTGGCACTATATTTGCATTAATATATAGCGGCTAGCTCCTAATGGAGTTGGTGATCCTTCATAGTTCCTCCTTTTTGCAAGGGGGATAGGGCGAGCGTCCTATCCCCCTTACTTATTTCTGGCCAAATTTTCATGTCTCATATTCAGGTGCAATTCTTTTTGAAGATGAAACCTAGAGAGAAAAGCGCCTAGAGGAGTAGTGTATTTGAATTCCCTGCCCTCGACCCGGAGAAGGTTCAAGATTAAAAAATTTAAAAATAAAAATAGATAAGTCATCGAGGCCTGACCCCAGGAGTTGACTTTGGTATTTCGGCTTGCTATAAGTGGGAAAGGGATTGTTTGGAGGAAAAGATGGAAATTAAAATCACCAGCCCGGCTTTCGAAGACGGAGGCCTGATACCGGAGGAATACACCTGCGATGGAATGGATGTTTCGCCGGCCTTAGGTTGGGATTCTGGCCCTGAGGGGACCAAAACTTTTGCCCTTATCTGTGATGATCCGGATGCTCCGATGGGAACCTGGGTCCACTGGGTTCTCTTTAATATTCCTGCAGACGTTAATGAGCTTCCGGAAGGCATTCCGCCGGAACGGGAGCTCGAAAACGGAACCTCCCAAGGAATGAATGATTTTCATAAAATTGGTTATGGCGGGCCGTGTCCTCCAGGTGGAACCCACCGGTACTTTTTCAAAATCCATGCCCTGGATACAGAAGTCGATTTAGAGGCTGGAGCGACAAAATCAGACCTGCTGAGGGCAATGGAAGGGCATATCCTGGCGGAAGGCCAATTGATGGGAAAATACAGCCGCTGATATAAGGTTTATTCGATTTTATTCTAAAGGAAAGAGCAAAAATTTCTCTACCTAGATTTGCCATCACCAATAAAATCTTGGCCAGTCGACGTCTTGCCTCCTTAGATGCTTTCCGCGGTCTGACTATTGCGGGAATGATTCTGGTGAACAATCCCGGCCACTGGAAGTATGTCTATGCTCCTCTGCGTCATGCTGAATGGCACGGCTGGACTCCAACAGACCTAGTCTTTCCCTTTTTCTTGTTCATTGTCGGAGTTTCTCTTTCGTTTTCGCTCTCGAGAAGGATGGCCCAAGGGGCGCAGAGACCCAGCCTTTATTTTAAAATCATAAAGAGAAGCCTGATTCTCTTCGCTTTGGGAATTTTTCTTGCCCTGATTCCCCGGTTCGATCTGGCAACACTCAGAATTCCGGGCGTTCTCCAGCGCATCGCCCTCTGTTATCTATTTTCTTCGCTGATCTTCCTTAAGACAGGGACTAAGGGCAGGGTAATCATCTCTTTATCGTTCCTGGCTCTCTACTGGCTAATCTTGAAACTGGTGCCTGTGCCAGGTCACGGGGCTGGAATTCTGGATTATGAAGGAAACCTCTGCGCCTACATTGATACCAAACTTCTGGCTGGTCATCTCTTAAAACCTGATTTTGATCCGGAAGGGATCCTGAGCACCCTGCCTGCGCTTTCAACAGCTTTGCTGGGCACTTTAGCCGGCGATTGGCTGCGGTCATCTCGAAAGACATTTACCAAAACGTTCGGGTTTTTTGGGGGAGGATTTTTCTTGGCGCTTTCAGGGCTTCTTCTGCATCCTTATTTTCCCATCAACAAACAGCTCTGGACGAGCACTTTTGTTCTCTTCACAGCCGGGGCAGCTTTGCTCCTCCTGGGGGTTTGTTATGTTCTCATAGAAAGCTTGAAGTTACGGAAGTGGGCGACTCCATTCCTTGTTTATGGAACCAATGCTATCTTTGTTTATGTGGGCTCGTCTTTGATGGCGAAGCTGATCAGGATAACCAAAATCTCAGGAGGAAGCGATGCCTTGTCCTTAAACACCTACATCCACAGTCATCTGCTGGCTCCCTGGGCAGGTCCTTACCTGGGCTCTTTGATCTATCCCTTGTTGCTTCTTCTTTTATGGTTGGGGATAATGTATCCCTTATACAAAAGAAAAATATTCATTAAAATATAAGGCAGCCAAAGGAAAAAAATGAAGAAAAAAAATAATACCAAAATTTTGAATTTCACAGCCCTTGCTTGTGTGCTCGTCATGATAAGTTTGATTATTATGCCTTTATGCAGGAGAGGAACTGTCGATATTCCAGCGGAGCAAGTCCGGGTAAAACTTGGAGTCGAGGTTTTCCTGGAAAACCATCTTGATCTGGTCAAAGGGAAGAAGGTGGGCTTGGTCACAAACCCGACAGGTGTGGATCATCAACTCGAGAACATCATCGATCTTTTTTATGATAATCCAGGGATCGATCTGGTGGCTCTGTACGGGCCTGAGCATGGGATTAGAGGGAATTTCCAGGCCGGGGAATATGTCCCCTTTTACATTGATAAGAAATATGACCTGCCTGAATACAATATTCCG
>Ga0209636_10007862_pt1 | contig 10870 bp, 15 predicted proteins | sample DeeMarSWOR152_54_FD_187464 | JGI IMG/M metagenome (GOLD analysis project Ga0209636, IMG submission 187464) | Marine sediment microbial communities from White Oak River estuary, North Carolina - WOR-1-52-54 (SPAdes) (version 2) | ecosystem: Environmental > Aquatic > Marine > Intertidal zone >... | reverse complement strand
CACCAGTTCCCCCTGGGTATAGAAGCGTTCACACCCGAAGCAGTAATACCCGCCGTATTCCCCGAAATAGAGGTCCCCGTTGTCATGAACTTTCTGGAGGATGAGTTGAACTACCTTCTTGTGTTTTTCGTCTGTGGTGCGAATGAAGTAATCATTGGAAATGTCCAGTTGGGGCCAGAGATCTCTAAACAATGAGCTGATTTGATCCGCATATTCTTGGGGCGTTTTCCCGGCCGATTCTGCCGCCTGGAGGACTTTGTTTCCATGCTCATCCGTTCCCGTCAGGAAGTAGGTTTCAAAGCCGCGTTGCCGATGGATTCGGCTCAGGACATCGGCGACAATGGTGGTGTATGCATGTCCGATATGGGGAACATAGTTCACGTAGTAGATCGGTGTGGTGATGTAAAACCTCTTTTCCATTTTCCCCTTAATGTTCTATGAGTTCAGAGGTCTCGAGGGTCATTTCTGTGCCATTCTCCAACTGGACGGTCACCGTCTGTGAGAGGACGTTCTGTCGAATGACTTTTCCCTGTCCGAATTTGGTCTTAATCCGCTTTCCGATCTTGGGCAGGTTTTTCCTGAGCTGGGAATAGATTTCATGTTCATAGGCCAGGCAGCACATGAGACGGCCACAGAGGCCTGAGATTTTTTCGGGATTGAGGGCGAGGTTTTGCTCCTTCGCCATTCGAACCGATACGAGGTCAAAGGTATTGAGAAAGCGACAACAACAGAGTTCTAGACCACAGCTCCCGGTTCCCCCGACCATTTTGGCTTCATCCCTAACGCCAATCTGCCTCATCTCGATCCTGGTGTGGTATTTGGATGCCAAGTCCTTTACCAGTTCCCTGAAGTCAACCCTCTTTTCGGACGTAAAGTAGAAGATGGCCTTGCTTCGATCGAGAGAGAATTTGACCTGAACGAGTTTCATGGATATTCCCCTGGCCCCTATCCTCTGCAGGCAGAAATCGAAGGCTTCCCTCTCCACTTCGGCATTCTTTTCCTCCTGGTTCATGTCCTCATCGGTTGCCTTTCGAAGGATCGGTTGGAATTTTTTCGCACTGGAATCTTCTTCCCTTTCCCTTGGCTCAACGGCCACTGTGCCGAGAAAACGGCCTTTTTCCGTTTCCACTAAGACCCGATCGCCCAATTGCAGTTCCTTATCCGAGGCGTCGAATTCATGTATCTTGGCGTTGTTGAGTTTTACGCCAACAACCCTAGCCATTTCGTCAACTCCATAGCTCCCCATGGAGGTTCTCTGCCATGGCCAAATCCAGGAGCATAGCCTCCAGGGTTATTTGTCGATTGGCATTACGATCCAGGTTCCACAGGGCCCCTTGGATCACCTCCATGCGATTAATCAGGTAGGGGGTGTCCACCTTCGGTGCAGCCTCCTGAATCTCTTTCAAGAGATCCACGTTGATCAGATGAGCCGAACTTCCCCTCACCTTAAAGGCCAGTAGGTCTCTGTACCACGCATGAATCATGGTCAAAAGCAGGGGAAGATCGTCATTCCCGCTAGCCAATTCCTCGGCCATACCCAGTATGCGCTCGGCCCCGTAAGAGGGAAGGTTCATGATTTTTTCGATGATCTCCCTTCTCACCCGCAGTACGAGATTGAGTTCCATCCGCAAAGCCTTTCCCAGACTTCCGTCGGCAAGAGATACCAGAATGTGAGCCTCTTCCTCATTCAGGGCTAACCGCGATCGGATGACCTCAGTCACCCGCTTTATGGGTAGCGGATGGAAGGGAATCTGCTGGCAGCGAGAGGTAATCGTGGTAAGCATGAGATCGGAATTGGAGGCAAGGAGGATCAGTACGGTGTGAAGGGGAGGTTCCTCCAAGATTTTGAGCAGGGCATTGGCCGCTTCCTGTCTCATTCGGTCCGCATCCCCGAGGATACAAACCCTCCTCTTACCCTCAAAGGGCTTGTGACTTAACTCCCTCTGAAGATCCCTAATTTGATCGATGCGAATCCATTGGCCCTGAGGCTCAACGAAGAGGACGTCGGGATGATGGAGATGATCTATTTTTAGACATGAAGGGCATTCGTCACAGGGAGCTTCCCCGTTACGCGAACAATTGAGGGCCTTGGCCAGGTTGAAGGCAACCAATCTCTTTCCGATTCCCTCTTTTCCCACGAAGAGGTAAGCGTGGGCGAGCCGATCGTTTTTAAGGGCATTTTGTAGGTATTGGATTTGTTTCTCGTGTCCTATAATGTGTTTAAAAGCCATCGGCCCATTGGTGAATCATATCAAAAGGGGGTTGACTAACTGTCGGACTTCCTTCTCCACGGTTCCCTGATCCCCCGATCCATCAACGACCTTAACGCGGTGAGGTTCGGCTTTGGCTATTGTGAGATATCCATCTCTCACCCGTTTATGGAAATCCGCCCGTTCCCCTTCAAACCTGCCCTCTTTTAAGGATACGTTTTCCGCCGCCAATCGGTCCCTGGCCCTGGCTAAACCGATGTCCACGGGACAGTCCAGGAGAATCGTGAGGTCTGGTTTCAACCCCTTGGTAACCGTTTGGTTGAGCCTCCGGATCAGTTCGAGATCCACTCTCCGTGCAAATCCCTGATAGGCAACCGTTGCATCGTGAAAGCGATCACAGAGTAAAACACGATGATCCCTCAAAATGGGTTCTATCACTTCCATAACGTGCTGCGCCCGGTTGGCCATGATGAGGTATAGTTCGCTGAGGGGTGCCAGATCCTCGTTTCCCGAGTCCATCAGGATATCCCTGATACTATCCCCTATCCGGCAGCCGCCGGGTTCACGGGTAACATGACACGGATACCCCTTTCCCTCCAGGTAGTTTCTCAGCAATTGAACCTGCGTCGTTTTGCCGCTTCCCTCTATACCCTCGAAGGTGATGAATAATCTCACGTTGCTCATCCATGACCCAAAATGGGGGGTCCTTTCACCGGAGAAGACATAACTATTTAAATTTTTAAGTGAAATTATAGGCCATACCTTCTTTTATTGTCAAGGAGATGTATCCCTGATCCACCATCAAGGCATCATCTGCCATTCGACAGGCTCATGGCCCTGAGAAAAGCCGAAGGGCGGCGTTGCCTTCGATCGCTCCTCCTTGCGGCGTATTGCTCCATACGCCTCAGTCGTCGCTCCTCGGCGCCTTGCATCTAATACCTTACTGGTGATCAGGAATACTCCTTAACCTGCTGATTTTACTTTTGATACCTAAATTAGACGGTGGATTTTCGTACTTCTGTGTGTATACTCTCGCTGACCCAGAGAGATCTCCGGATAAGGCGCTCCTCGCCACACAATGGGCAACAGCCCGTGACCATATGTTTTAGACCATTCGCGCTCAGAGCCCCTTTTCCGAATTCCCGGATGTCTGAATGTTGCTCGTTCACAACCGCCTTCCCCAAAAAAGTCCAAAAACTCCGGGGAATTTCTCCTTGGGGGATATCCTCCGGTGTGATAAGATGAAATTCTTGAGCACTTTGGGGCGTCGCATCGCACATTGGGGAAGCGAGCGAAATATGATGGGTGAGGAGTGGCGAGAGATTAGCGTAACCATTCCCGGGGAGGCTCGGGAAGCCGTGGCCAATTTTCTGATGGAATGTGGGTCCAGCGGGATAGTCTTCGAAGATGCGGAGCGGGGAGGGGGGTTTGAAACGATTAAAGCTTATTTTCCTTCTCCATTTTTCCATGAAGTCCAATCGATTTCCCGTTATTTAGAGGCCATACGGGAATTTTTCCCTGGAGTTTGCCCATCTGGCGTTGAGATTCGATCTGTCCCCGATAGGGATTGGATGGTCCGCTGGAAGGCATTCTTCAAGGCTTCCCGAGTGGGAAGGCGAATCATCGTTAAACCTCCGTGGATCAGGGTAGGGTCAAGGAAGATGATCGTCATCGATATCGACCCGGGGATGGCCTTTGGGACGGGAACTCATCCGACCACGCGGCTTTGCCTTCACGTACTGGAGGAACTCATAGGTGGCGTATCTGAATCCCTTGAGACGCCGCCATCGGTCTTGGATGTGGGGACGGGATCGGGAATACTCAGTATTGCCGCGGTCAAATTGGGTGCCCGGCGTGTCGTCGGTATAGACATTGACCAGAGGGCTCTGGAAAATGCGAGGAAAAATATCCGTATCAACCGATTGAAGGGCAAAATTCGACTGAGAAGGGTTACTATTTTTCAATTAGCGGAACACTTCGACGTAGTGGTGGTCAACATTGATGCGGGGACCGTTGAGGATATGAGGGATCACTTAAGGGATCGGATCGCGAAGGGTGGCACCCTTATCCTTTCCGGAATCCTGGATGGGGAGGTGGAGGCGGTAAAGAGACGTTTTACTGAAGGGTCTTTCAGCTTAGGGGGAATATCCCGGGAGGACGGTTGGGCCTGTTTGACCCTGGAGAGGATTTGAGGAGGAGCAATGGCGCGCTTCTATATGGAAATCCCTCATTGGGTAGGAGATACGGTTGTCCTTTCGGGATCGGAGGCTAGGCATATTCAAAAGGTACTCAGGCTCAAGGAGGGGGATGAGATTATCCTCTTCGATGGGAAGGGCACGGAGTATTGGGGGATCATTGAAAGTCAGCAAATCCATCGGGTAGTGGTGAAAGTGGAGGGGGAAAGTACACCTCGAAGGGAATCCCCTATTGAGGTCATCTTGGGACAGGGCCTCCTGAAGGGCCACAAAATGGATTATGTCTTCCAGAAAACGACTGAATTGGGTGTTTCGGCCATTTTCCCCTTCGTTTCATCCAGGACGGTCCCTAAATCGGGTGGCGAACAGGCCAAAAGGAGGCTGAGACGGTGGAGGCGGATTGTCGTTGAAGCGACGAAACAGTGTGGGCGAACTGTTCCTCCGAGGGTTGAGGCCATCCGTAGCCTCGGATCACTATTGGAGTGGCCTCTCCGTGATTTCGTGAAGCTCATCCTCTGGGAAAAAGAACACACCTCTTTAAAGGAGCGTTTGCGGAAAATGGACGAGCGGTTCAAAAGGGTTCTCTTCCTCGTTGGGCCCGAGGGAGGTTTCTGTGAGGAAGAGATCTCGGTGGCCGAAGGAAGGGGATTCATCTCCGTTGGGCTTGGGCCCCGGACCCTGAGGTCGGAGACGGTTGGCGTTGCCGTGCTCAGCATCCTGCAATACGAATTTGGAGATTGGGGAGTTCCCCTATCGAGGGAGGAATTCGACGGAGGTTGTAAAGAATGAGGGGGGAGGGAGGCGATGGAAACGATGGATCGAGATTAAGCTGATACGGGATGGTCGCGCACATGGCCCTTTTCCTCGTGAAGGGCTTGAGCTATTCCGAGGTATTCATTGTAGGATTTGCACTGGTGGGCAAATTTACACTTCCTCTTGCACACTTCAACGTTGACCTTCGGATTCCCCTTCCGTTTCTCGCAAACGATGTAGCTCATACCCTGGTATCCCCCAATATTTGGTAGTTTATTTACTGTCTACCACTAAATGTGCCCATTGTCAAGGGGAAAATGGATTTTTCACACGAAAAAAATGTTTAATTAAGGGAGGTTAAGATTATAAGAATATATTTTTTCTTCATTATCTTTGTAGCCAACTAAAATAAAAAGATATTTTATGCCGAATATGATAGAAATGCCATAAATGGGGCGCGGTAGTATCACGGAGAGTATACTTACCCAATGCAGGAGGATCTGATGGGCATTATTCCGGAGAAGGTGTGGAATCTCTATGATGGGAGAGTGTTTCGGCTCGCCAAGGAAAGGCTGAGGTTACCCAATGGGGTAATGGCCGAGTTAGAAGTCATACGCCATCCCGGGGCATCGGCCATCGTGCCGCTCCTTGGGGACAATACGGTGGTCATGATTAGGCAGTATCGACACGCTGCAGGGGGATTTCTCTGGGAGATTCCCGCGGGAACCATGAATCCGGGGGAAAGCCCCGTTGAATGTGCCAGAAGGGAACTGCCGGAAGAGGTAGGGTATCAGGCCCGCTCATTCCAGGTGCTCGGTGAGATTTTCCCGGTTCCGGGGTATTCAGATGAACGCATTCACATCTTCTTGGCCACCGATCTCACTCGGGGTAGGCAAAAACTCGATAAGGACGAAGTGCTGGATGTGAAGCTAATTCCGCTTGAAAAGGCATTGGAGATGGTCAAAAAGGGTGAGATTCGAGATGCCAAGACGATCATCGGTCTCTTCTTTATGATGTTGAAGAAGAGAGAGCACATGCAAGAGCCGAACAGCAACCGGCCTTGAAGCCCAAGAACTCCGAAAACTCTGGGTATGAGTTCATTGACATCGTAACCCCTCCCGGATATCGTACATTTGATGTCGTCAGTGGGAATCAGGAGAAGGGGGGAAGAAGATGAAGGTAAAGGTAAAGGATATTATGACAAGGGACGTGGCAACACTGGGAGTGAACGACGAGCTCAGTTTGGCTGATGATATCATGAAATTGGGAAGGATCAGGCACTTGCCCGTCGTCGAGGAAGGTCGATTGGTGGGCATTATCAGTCAGAGGGATCTCTTTAAGGCCTCATTGGCCTCTGCTATGGGCTTCGGTGAGAAGGCGAAGAGGGAATTCATGAAAACGGTTGCCGTAAAGGAGGTGATGGTGGATGAGGTCATCACTACCACCCCTGAGGCGAGCATTGCGGAAGCAGGACGGGTGATGCTGGAAAAGAAGATCGGATGCATTCCCGTTACAGAAGGGGGAAATCTCGTCGGCCTCATCACGGAGACCGATATTCTCCGGCATTACGTTGAGTCGACGGGTGGGTAACAACCCCTTCGAAGGCGCGTCAATCCCCCGGGCCATGGTGAAGGTGTTTCGTGTGGAGCGGGGTCTGATCTCGTCATTCGACGGCGAAGGTTAGGGTCCTTAGGATATGGTCCCCGAAAACGATCTCTACCTTCCAATCTCCCTTCCAATTCGAAAGGATGGTCTTCGAACTCCATGTCCTCCATCGGGGGGGCGAGATAGGGAGTTCTATCCTGGCCATCTCCTTTTTGCCGTAATACCAGACGTGATAGACGCTTCCCTGGGTGGGGATGTGCATCAATTCGGTAAAACAGTAGAGGGTGCCAAGAGAGGATGGAAAGGAATCCCTGGTTCCCACCGGAGTGCGGTCCTCGACCTTCTCGCAGATCATCGCTTTCTCGATTGTGGGCAAATCAGATTTTTGCTGAACGGTTAGCTGTTCGCCTCGGCCCACCGACGGTCTGAGAAAAATCAGGCTTATGATCGCAGTGAGTACCAATATCAGTGTTCCCGTTTTGGTCATTTGCGTTCCTCCCTTCATCAATCTGCTTCTACAGAGTTATTTATACCAGGGAATTTTGTGGTGTCAAATCGGTCAAGACTGGCTTGACTTCGAGGTGTAACCTTCTTTATATGTGCATTAGTGCCGTGAAAATAACTTCTTGGAATCATTCCATGACGAACCTCATCGGGATTTTCCTCCTCCTGGGGATGGTCTGTATTGTATCCTGTGCCAGGAATATCACAAATGTTGAAACCGAATACTTCTTCGGGGATTATGGAGACGACTCCCTGGTGTTCGGCAGAATCGGGGTGGTTGAGGATGGTGTTGAAAAAACGTGGGTTGTTCCCCGGAGGTATATTCCAAACGTAACTTCTTTCCAGATCTTCATCAGAGGAGGCCATTCGTCTCTGGACCTTTCACACCATCTCACGAGAGAAGGATATTTCTCCCTGAGGCTACCGCCGGGCGAGTATACGATATCGAAATGGATATATCGATTTCCCGGAGGTCAGGCAAGTACGATCGAGCCTCTTACCGTTTCCTTCGATGTTTTACCTGGGAGAGTGGTCTACATCGGGACTCTTTACATATACCTTCCCCCGGTCAGCTCGGGGCCGCTGCCCTCGTTGGGTGCGGAGCGGGCCAAACCCAGATATGATATCGTCGATGAGTACGATATGACGATACGGCTTTCGAGAAGTCGATATCCCAATTTCCCATCCTCACCGGAGCGACATCTAATGCGCTTTTCCCACTGATTGCAGCAGTCTCCTTCAGTCATTTTGAATGTTGTTAGCATTTAAAAATTGGGATTTGGAATATGCTTCTATTCTGCCGGGTAACTTGGGAATGGATTGTTGCCGAAATCCCTGGAGCGAACGATAATACAGTGTTGCGGTGCTGCAGTATTGCAGTCAGAAAGGCAAAAGAGGTAAGAGGTTGGAGGCAGAAGAAGAAATGTCAAATGTGAAAGGCTGAGGCTAAGGGAGATCAGTGCTGCGGTGCTGCTGTCTTGCAGTGCTGCAGTCGGACAGAGGATAGAGGTTGAAGGGAGTATCCAATGAGGGCGTTAAACGCTAAACGAAACAAACCGGATAGACCAAATGGACCAAATCAACGAGACCAACGAGACAAACCGAATAAACCAGATAAACGGAACAAACCAGAATAGGGTGGATGCAGAAGGCCAAATGTCAAGCGAAAATAACGCATAATGGATACGGACCACGGACACGGACACGAACACGAACACGAACACGAACACGAACACGAAACATGGACACGAGAGGCATTGTCAAATGTCAAAGGTCAAGGTTTAAATGGAGAGTAATCTCTTAGGAAAGGGGAAAAACGAACTCTGAGGCGAAAGGGTATTTGGGCAACAGTCCCGTAAACACTGAGCGAAGGGATAAAGGTGTTCTCCAAAGCTCGGGGAATTCCACTGACACGAGCCTTGATTTAAGGGGAGATTTTTTTGATAATGTTCTGGTCATGACGCGCCGGAAGGAGGCATGATCCATGATTATCAGTATTAATCCCCAAAACCCTCAGCTCCGATTGATTAGGAGGGTTGCCGAGGTCCTGGAAACGGGAGGGGTGATCGGTTACCCCACTGATACGATCTATGGGATTGGATGTGACCTTTTCAACAAGGAGGCCATCGAAAGGATTTACCGGTTGAAGAAGCATAATCGAAACAAGCCTCTGAGTTTTATCTGCTCGGATTTGAAGGATATCAGTCGATATGCTTACGTTTCAAATTATGCCTACAAGACGATGAAACGACTCCTGCCAGGGGCTTATACCTTCGTTCTGGAGGCAACGAAATTGGTGCCCAAGATGGTGATGACGAAGCAGAAGACGGTTGGGATTCGGGTTCCGGATAATCCTATTTGCCTGGCCCTTGTGAGGGAATTGGGTCACCCCATTATTAGCACCAGCGTATACCGCCCGGACGAAGAGCTTTATAGCGATCCCCGGGAAATCGATGAGCGGTTCGGTAAAAGCCTCGATTTGGTCATCGATGGGGGAATTATCGTGGCGGAGCATTCGAGTATTATCGACCTAACCAATGAAGTCCCTCGGGTAATTCGGAAGGGAAAGGGTGATGTCAGTCCTTTTCTTTGATGGAGATGGATATGAGCAAGGTGAACGTAAAGCCAACGACAACGATGTTTCCCCTTCCCGTTATGTTAATCACGTGCATTGACGGTTCCGGGAAGCCCAACATCATTACCCTCGCTTGGGTGGGGATTGTTAACTCGGAACCACCCATGGTTTCCATTTCGATCCGGCCGGGTCGATACTCTCATGGGTTGGTTAAAGCTTCTCGGGAGTTCGTCGTGAATATCCCATCGGAGGAGATGGCCAGAAAGGTCGATTTCTGCGGGGTTGTCTCGGGAAGAGATGTTGATAAGTTTTCGCAAACTGCACTCACTCCCGTACCGGCCCAAGTGGTGTCGTCTCCTCTCATCGAGGAATGTCCGGTCAATCTCGAATGTAAACTCCGACAAACACTCCCCTTGGGGAGCCACGATCTGTTCCTGGGTGAGATTGTAGCGGTGCACATTGACGATTCGATCTTGGGAGGGAAAGAGCGGATTGATATCGCAAAGGCCCTTCCCATAGCATATTGTGCAGGGGTCCATGAATACTGGGGTATGGGAAGGAAGGTCGGATGGTTTGGCTATTCCAAGGGGAAAGCATAAGAAGGCCCGAGGCCCCAACGGAGCGAAGGAGCCAGTGATTATTGACTGCCATACTCATGTCTTTCCCGATGAGGTGAGGAGGAATCGGGCAAAGTATGCCCGGAGGGACCGTGCTTTCGGGCAGATTTACGGGAATGAGAGAGCGAAGATGGTGGGGGTGGATGAGCTGATTCGCTCGATGGATGAAGAAGGAGTCGACAAGGCCGTGGTGTGTGGATTTTCATGGATGGATAACGGTCTCTGTGCCGCGGGAAACGACTACATTTTGGAGGGTATGGGTCGTTTCCCCGAGAGAATTATCGGTTTCGGATGTGTGCAACCGAACAGCGGCGACAAGGCTGTCGAGGAGGCTGCGCGGTGCATCCAGCTGGGGATGAAGGGAATCGGGGAACTGGCGTCCTACCCTCCTGCTCCACCTCTTTACACTGTAGACTCGTTACGACCCATCTGCCAAATCCTTCAGAAAGCGGACCTTCCCTTGATGCTTCACAGCAACGAAGTGGTTGGACATGCTTATCCGGGTAAGTGCAACATCCCATTGAGATCTGTCTACGATTTCATCCGCGCCTTTTCGGGCGTTCGAATCCTCCTATCCCATTGGGGAGGCGGGTTCTTTTTTTACGAACTCATGCCCGAAGTCGCCAAGGCCGCTGAGATGACCTGGTACGATACGGCGGCATCCCCATTTCTCTATGATCGGAGAATCTACTCCGTTGCGGTAACGATCGTGGGAGCCGAAAAGGTCCTCTTCGGAAGCGATTACCCCCTCATACGTCCGAGCCGTTACATCAAGGAGATAGAAGGGGAAGGGCTCGGGCAAGAAGAGAGACGTAAGATATTAGGCCAAAACGTGAAAGAACTCTTGAGACTGTGACCTTCTATTGCCGTACTGACGTGGAGTCACCTTCAGCTATAAGGGTTCCGTCTTCC
>Ga0209636_10007861_pt1 | contig 10870 bp, 7 predicted proteins | sample DeeMarSWOR152_54_FD_187464 | JGI IMG/M metagenome (GOLD analysis project Ga0209636, IMG submission 187464) | Marine sediment microbial communities from White Oak River estuary, North Carolina - WOR-1-52-54 (SPAdes) (version 2) | ecosystem: Environmental > Aquatic > Marine > Intertidal zone >... | reverse complement strand
GGCAGGCAAGGCAGCAGGAATGCGTACGCTTATATTAGTTAGCTCCGGGGCAGCCCTCTTCACCCTGGTGTCCATATACGGATTTGGTAATGTAGGGGTTGACATCTCTCGGGTTGCTGCCGGGGTGGTAGTCGGGGTGGGTTTCATTGGTGCTGGGGTTATTCTCCGTGGCGAACGTGAAGAAGAGGTAGCAGGACTAACCACGGCAGCCACCATCTGGGTAACTGCCGCTATAGGTCTAGCTGCCGGTGCAGGAATGTATTTGGTCGCTCTTATCGTCACTGCGATCATCGTGGGCATTTTGCTGCTCCCCAAGATTCGTGGCTAAGAAGGTCATTGCGGGCGAAGTAAGCTCAGTGAGGACCTTAGTTTAAGAATTGTAGGCAACCCTCTTGGCAAAGGGACGTTTGGTATGCTCAAAATTTTGCACACCGCCGATATTCACTTAGGGGCAAAGTTCTCAGGTCTGGGGAATAAAGGCGTCTCGCAACGGGAGCAGTTGAGAGCTACATTCAAGAATGTTATTGCTACTGCTATAAATGAGAGGGTAAACATCGTTTTAATTGCCGGAGACCTGTTCGATGCTAACCAGCAGCCACAAGGAAATGTAGATTTGATAATAGAACAATTTAATTTGCTTGGGTTAAATAATATTCCAGTCTGCCTTATCCCTGGTACGCATGATTCACTTGATTCTTCGTCAATTTACAGAAAAGTTGACTTTGAAGGAAGATGCTCCAATCTAAAAATTTTTACTGATGAAAATATATCCTGCAAAGAATATCCCGGACTCGATTTGACGGTATATGGGAAACCAAATCTGAGTAATAGGTCCCGCATAAGCCCACTGAAAGGGCTTAAGCGTTCGACCTCAAGTAAGTTTCATATTGCTATGGCTCACGGGTCGTTCTATATCCCGGAAAAGATAGCGGAGGATGACCATGTCTTCAGGCTTGAGGAAGTTCAAGCCAGCGGCATGGATTATCTGGCGCTGGGGCACTGGCACCGGGCCTATAGCTGTTCGGAGAAGCCTCCAGCTTGGTATTCCGGCCCCCCGGAGTGGATACCCGACCAGAGGGAAAAGGGTGCTGTGCTTTTAGTTAGCCTTTCGGACGATGGTGGGATTAAAGTTGAACCCAAAAAGCTTGGACTTCGTGACTATGATGAGATAGAGATAGACATGAATGAAATACAAGACCTGGCCAAGCTAAAAATGGGAATCTCCGAGGGAGCAAATCAGAATTTGATAAGAAAAGTCACTCTTAGGGGGCTTCGCGATGCCGAACTTATGGTAAATCCTGAGGATTTGGAAACTGAATTGGGGGAGAAATTTTTCCATCTTAGCGTTATGGACAGGTCTCATCCGAAGTCGAGAGAGGTCGCAGAGGATGAAGAGCGGCTGATCAGGAATAGATTTATTAAGCTAATGAAGGAGCAAATTGAAGGCTCGGAAGGGGAAGAGAAAGACATTGCTGAAAATGCCCTTCAGTATGGCATAGCTCTTCTGGATGGGAAGGAAGTCTTATAATGTGGTTGAAAAGGATTGAACTCAAAAACTTTAAGAGACTTGTTGATTTTCCAGCCCAGTTCAGCCCTGGGATAAATGTGGTCAAAGGTTCGTTAAACGAAATGGGGAAGTCCACTTTGCTCGAGGGTATCAGTGCTGCTCTTTTCCATAATCCTAAAAGTACTGCAAAGTGGCTTAAAGATTATGCTTCCTGGGGCTCGACTAGGCAGTGTCGAATTAGCCTTGAGTTTGAGGATGACGGGATTAGCTATTTGCTGGAAAAGGATTTTGACAAAGGAACCGCCAGGTTTATTGGTGAGAATGGCCGAGAAGAGCTCGATACTTTCAAAGAGATTTCAGAGAAAGTGGCGAATATACTGGGGACCAATTCGGACAGGCTCTTTTCATGCACTTCCTGTATTCGTCAGGCTGAGGTAAGGGAGGTCTCATCAGGTAAGAAAGTGATTAGCGAGAGCTTGGAAGAAGTTGTGACGGGGGGCAGAGAAAGTACTCTTGCTTCACAGATAATACAGAAGCTGGACGACAAAATCTCTGAGATGAAGAAGGGGTTAGATAGACCGGCAAAACTTCCAGGCGTTCTAGCGAGTCTGAGAGTGCGACTAGATGATTCTTTACGGAAATGTGCTGAGCTAAGAGAGGAGGTCTCAAAAGTTGAGGCTCAAAAAATCGAGTTGATGGAAGTGAATAAGCAACTGGCTCAAATTAAGGAAGAATACGAAAAGTCCAAGGCGTTGCTCGAGAAAAATAAACAGCGTAAAGAGATCGAGGCATTTATAAAAGACTTAGAACAGAAATATGACCAGGTGGAAGAGCTACTTGGTGGGATAAATGAACTAATGACCAAGCTTGAAGGGGCAAACGAGGCACTCAGGTCCATTGGAGGATTTGAAGATGAGCAACGGGTCTCGGAATTCAGAAAGAAGCTGGATGCCATCCAGAATAGACGTGAGGATATTGAGAAGGACCTGGCTGGGCGAGAAAGGGAGCTAGCTGAAGCGAAGGGGAAATTGGACAGAAGAAAATCTGTGAGATTTTTTGGTTCGGGGAGTGGCATAGCTACTGCGTTAACAATACTGATAGGCGGGATAATTGGAGCTTTGGTTGTTTCTCTATACTTCTTGAGTTTAGCAATCTTGGGCGTGGCTCTACTTATCATAACCATAAGAGCGAGAACTGCCCTTGTTCGAGATGAGACCAGTACTTCGGACATTGAGAGGCGCCTCCGGAAAATGAAGGAAGCCCTCGATGAACTTAGCAGGGAGGAAAGTGAATTGCTGGCTGAGGTCAAGTGCAGCACAGTTGAAGAGTTCAATGAGAAGGAAAGGGATTTTAGATTTAGGCTTAAAGAGAAAAATAGCTTGGAAGCTCAGCTAAAGGGAATGCTAAGGGGCAAGACGACCGAAGATTTCCAAAAGCAAAGACGAGAGATATCGAGGGATTTAGCGGTTGAGAAGGCGAAACTTACTGAGGATTTGCTAGCAACACGCCTGAGCCCGGAAGAATACATCGAATTGGAAAGAAAGGTTCGGGGTTTAGAGGAAAAGCAAGCTGAGCTTGAGAGCCGTAAAAGGTACAGTGAAACGGTCATCAGGCTAGCTAGAGAAAAAGAAATCGATGCTGAAAAGCAAACCAAGCTGGAAGAGGAAGGGGAAAATCTTCAGGAAGCTTTGAAGCAGGAAGAAAAAAGGGTAAAGATTTATGCATTAGCCAGGGAGTTTATATCCAGGGCGAGGGCTGAGACATTCTTGTCAGCTAACGAAGTTTTGGAAAAGGAAATTCAAAATTATTTCTCGATTTTCACCAATAGTAAATACAAACAGGTGAAAATCAATAAAGAAGGCTTGGAGTTCTGGGTGTATTCAGATGAGAAAGGTGATTGGGCTAAGCCTGAAGAGTTAAGTGGTGGGGCAATTGACGAATTCTACCTAGCCTTTCGGCTGGCTTTGGTAAAATTGATATTTCGGGACAAGAAGCCTCCTTTGTTATTGGACGACCCCTTTGTTAACTTTGACTCTGTCCGTCTGGCTAACACGCTAAACTTTTTCAAAACGCTGGCCTCGGATTATCAAATCATAATATTCACGCTGAGTGATTTATATGATAATGTAGCTGATAACATTATTTTGTTAGGTGAAAAGGAGAGGCCTTTTTGATGAACTTGGCTGTCATCATAACCAGCTTGGTTTCCGTGATAGACAGCGAAGGATGAGAGGTAAATAGTATGGAATTTGATGTAGCGGTTTTACCCGGTGATGGGGTTGGCCCTGAGGTGATAACCCAGGCTCTAAATGTTTTGCAGACCGTGGGTGAAAAATTCGGGCATAGCTTTCGTATTCGTGATGGTCTCATAGGTGGCGTTGCTATAGACACTCTAGGTACCGCCCTCAGCAATGAGACCTTGATGATGTGTAAACAATGTGATGCCGTGCTAATTGGCGCAGTTGGTGGTTATAAGTGGGATGACCCCCAAGCCAAAATCCACCCTGAGGATGGACTTTTGGCTTTACGCAAAGGGCTGAGACTGTTTGCTAACTTACGTCCCGTGAAAGTTTTCCCTATGCTGGTAAATTCTACCAACCTCAAGCCGGAAGTGGTTAAGGGTGTGGACTTGGTAGTGGTCAGAGAGCTCACCGGCGGACTTTACTTTGGTCAGCCCAAGAAACAGTGGCGAACTTCGAAGGGAAGGCAGGCTGTTGATACCCTGGCTTATTCCGAGGCAGAAATTGAGCGCATATTAAGGGTAGGCTTTGAGTTGGCTCGCAGCCGCCGTAAGAAGCTAACTTCCGTGGACAAAGCCAATGTTCTCCAATCATCCCGGTTATGGCGGCAGATTGCCATAGAAATTTCCGCTGATTACCCTGATGTTGAGCTCCAGCATATGCTGGTTGATGCCTGTGCTATGAGGTTTATTCAGCGCCCCAGCGAATTTGATGTTCTGGTCACGGAAAACATGTTTGGAGATATACTCACCGACGAGGCTTCCATGCTGGCTGGCTCCATGGGCATGCTCCCTTCGGCCAGCTTGGCAGGAATTCCCAAGAGGAGAACCTTCGGCATGTATGAGCCAATTCATGGCAGCGCCCCTAGTCGAGCAGGGCAGAACCTGGCTAACCCTATTGCCACTATCTTGAGCGTGGCTATGATGCTTCGCTATTCCTTTGCGCTGGAAACTGAAGCACAGACTATAGAAAATGCTGTCCTCGCTACTCTGGAGCAAGGTTATAGAACTTACGATATAATGTCGGAAGAGAAAACCAAAGTAGGTACGAAAGAAATGGGAGACTTGATTGCCCGAAAAGTGAAAGGTTAGGGAAAACTTTCATGTTAACAGTGCAACTTTACGATACAACTTTGAGAGATGGCGCTCAGCAGGAAGGCATTTCTTTTTCCGTTGAAGACAAGCTCAAGATTTGCCAGAAGCTAGACGAGTTGGGCATTGACTTCATCGAAGGTGGCTGGCCAGGTTCTAACCCTAAGGATTCTGAGTTCTTCGCCAGAGCACAGAATTTAAACTTGACACATTCTACTCTTGTGGCCTTTAGCAGCACCAGACGCTCCAATTGCCGGGCGGAAGAAGACCTTAATCTCCAGGCCCTGCTTCAAGCCAAAACCAAGGTGGTCACTATCGTGGGGAAAGCCTGGGATAAGCAGGTAACCCGGGTTCTGGAGACAACGCTGGAAGAAAACCTCAGCATGATTACAGATTCCATCAGTTACCTCGGGGCAAAAGGGCTCAGGGTTTTCTTCGATGCCGAGCATTTCTTCGATGGATATAAAGACAATCCTGAATATGCCTTGCAGGTGGTGACGGCTGCGGCTAAAGCTGGTGCAGAATGCTTAGTTCTTTGCGATACCAATGGCGGCAGCCTGCCGCAACAGATAGCAGAGGCTATTAGAGCTGTGCAAAAGGCAAGCCCTGTTCCTTTGGGCATCCACACCCATAATGATGCCGAGCTTGCTGTAGCCAACTCCCTGGCTGCCGTGGAAGCGGGAGTTATTCAGGTCCAAGGAACAATTAATGGCTATGGGGAGCGCTGTGGAAACGCCAATCTTTGTTCCATCATACCAACTTTGAAACTTAAGATGGGCATTGAGTGCATTACTGACAAGCAGCTAAGCAAGCTCAGCGACGTCTCTCGCTATATATCAGAGCTGGCTAACATGCCTCATTATGACAAGCTTCCTTATGTAGGCGATTATGCCTTCACTCATAAGGCTGGGATTCACGTATCAGGCTTAATAAAGTGGGAAGATAGCTACCAGCACATAAACCCGAGTCTAGTGGGCAGCCGCCCGCATGTTGTTGTTTCCGAGCTGGCCGGAAAGGGAAGTATTATCTCTAAAGCCAAAGAGCGTGGACTACCTGTCCCTAAAGGCGAGGAAATTGAGAAGGTGTTGGAGCAAATTAAGTTACTGGAGAAGCAAGGTTTTCAATATGACGTTGCCGAGGCGTCCTTTGACCTTCTACTTCGCCGCGTTCAGCCCGACTATCGGCCACCTTTCGAGCTAGTTGACTTCATGGTGGTGGTGGAGAAACGGCGCCGTCCGCCCACCAGAGGAAACCAGGAAGAGCCATTATCAGAAGCCACTATCAAGGTCAAGGTGGATAACAGGGCAGTGCATACGGCTGCTGAGGGTGATGGCCCGGTCAATGCCCTCGACCAGGCTCTGCGTAAAGCCTTACTCCAGTTCTATCCTGACTTGACTGCTGTAAAACTTATTGATTATAAGGTGCGCATTCTGGAGGAAACCGCCGGCACTGCATCGCAGGTCCGGGTGCTCATTGAATCCAGCGACGGCAGGGAAAACTGGCGGACGGTAGGCAGCTCTACAAACATCATCGAAGCCAGCTGGCTAGCCTTGGCCGACAGTATCGAATACTGGCTGACAAAGCAGGCTGGCAAAGCAAAAGGCTGATTTCCGTTGCGACATAAGCAAAGTAGAAAGCCTTTTAGCTTTTGGAGGTAAATGACAACAAAAAGTTACAATTTGAAGCTTCACCTAGAGTCGTGCATAAACGCAATACTTCGCGAAACATGCCAATGTGGGAGTATAAACGAAGCAATTCGGTTATTTTAAGTTATATGAAATTGCCTAACTAAAAATAAAACAACAAGAGTGGAGTATGGAACGAAAGATTAAATCATTGTTCAAAAGAATCATCCCAAGGGAATATCACCCTCAATATGTTGATCTGTATCTTAAGTGTAGAGGTTTCTTTCTATCCCTTCTGTACACTGGCAATGAATTTGAGTGTCCGTTTTGTGGAGGACATTTTAGAAAATTTCTACCTTGGGGATTAGATCTACCAGTATTGAAAGAGAAAAAAATCGTGGGTGGGGGTTATCGGGTAAATGCGATATGCTGCCGTTGCCAATCATCTGACAGAGAACGTCTTATATACCTTTATCTAAAGAACAAAACCGAATTGTTTTATAAGAATCTTAAAGTATTACATGTAGCACCAGAAAGGAATTTACAAAGAGTTCTTATGACATGCCCAAATATAGATTATCTCAGTATTGATCTTAAGTCTCCATTAGCGATGGTTAAAATGGACACTGCGGAAATCAAATACGAAGACAATTCCTTTGATGTTATTATTTGTAACCATGTCCTAGAACACATTCCAGATGATCGGAAAGCTAAGTCAGAGCTATATAGGGTATTGAAGCCCGCAGGTTGGGCAATCTTACAAGTACCTATTTCACTTTTACTTAATGAAACGTATGAAGATCCAACAGTTACAACACCAGAAGAAAGAGAAAAAGTATTTGGACAAAGTGATCATGTTAGAATTTATGGTAGAGATTACAAAGACAGGCTTGAAAAGGTTGGATTTTCTGTTGAGGTTTATAACTTTACAAAGGAATTTGGTGAATCCACTACTCATAAGTATGGATTATTGAAAGACGAGGATATATATATTTGTTCAAAACCAAAGCAAAAAAATCTTTAAGTGGGGCAGCTCTACTAACATCATCGAAGCCAGATGGCTAGCCCTTGCCGACAGCATCGAATACTGGCTGATAAAGCAAGCTGGCAAAGCAAAGAGCTGACCCTCGTTACAACATATTGGATTTGATTTCAAAAACGGGGCTATAGATGATTGGAGGGTTCGACCGAGGATGTTACACGAACTTGAGTTCGGATATACGGAGTTGTGCGAAATTGGGCGGTGGCTTAGAAATATTTATAATATGTTTTAAATCTATGTAATGTTATGAACAAATTACTAATAATGTATTATAAATTGCCTAATAGATACCAAAAACTATTAAAAAGATGGTATGACTGGTATATACTTATTAGTGCACCTTACAGGGGATTCATTTTAAATCTAAAATTTACCTTACTTTGGGCTTCTATAAGAGATAAAAAAATCAAGAATATCAATCTTTTTGAACAAAAGGTTTATTCTCAAAATGGTGAAGATGGTATTATCAAAATAATTTTTTATAAAATAGGAGTCACTAATAAATTTTGTGTTGAATTTGGAGTCGAGAATGGGCTTGAATGCAATACTCATTATCTTATAGAAAAGAAAGGATGGGGTTATTTACATATGGATTGTGGCGATTATACTAAATCTTACACCCATATTAAAAAAGAATTTATAACAGCAGCAAATATCAACTCGCTATTTGAAAAATATAATGTTCCAAAAGAATTTGATTTATTATCAATAGATATTGATTACAATACTTACTGGGTCTGGAAAGCGATTGAAGGATATAAAGCTCGCGTAGTTGTTATAGAATACAATGCAAGCTTCCCCCCAACCGAAAGTAAGGTAGTTAAATATGACCCAAATAAAATGTGGGATGAAACCAATTATTATGGTGCGAGTTTGTTAGCGTTGGTAAAATTGGGAAAATTGAAAGGTTATACTTTAGTTGGATGTGATAAGAGAGGAATAAACGCATTTTTTGTAGGAGACGATTTCGTAAATGACCATTTTATGATAAAGGACATTAAAGAACTTTATAAACCACCAGGTTATGGGCTAAAAATAAATGGAAAATGTGTTGGGCATTCACCAAGTAATGAACCATTTATTTCTGTGTAAAATCAAATATTAAAATCGCCGCCGCTCAACTCTCGTTCGCTATGGCTCACTAGGTGCTATCGCACTTGCGCAACAGCGGATAGAAGGCTTCGTTTCACTGCGCCCAAATTGCCTTCGGCAACTTCTTTTATCCACAAACCGCTACGCGATATTGGTGGAGGGATATTATGAAATTTTGCACTGCTATTGCCTTAACGGCAATCTTCGTATCCTCTTTTCATTTCAAATTCATGTCTTTGGGCTTCAAATTATGCGATTTGTTCTTGCCTCCTGCTCGATAAACGGGCTAGTCAGCTCAGCCTAAACTTACTTCATAGCCTTAGTAGAGAGGGCAACCCGGTTTAGCACCTTGCCTTTAGCCAGTCCAGAACGAAGGCCATTGCTGCCTTTTCCAGGCGCACTTTGTGCCTGGCACCGGGTACTATTTTTAACTCTTTGGGCTCTTTAGCTTTCTGGTAGAGCTTACAGGCGTGCTCTAGAGGTATTACTTCGTCGGCATCTCCGTGAACCAAAAGCAAAGGGCGGGGGGAAATTTTATCGATCCAGTTGATAGGAGAGACGGTCTCAAATCCCTTTTCCCATTCTTCTATTGAGGGTGGAAAATCTTTATCCCTGATTGCCCCGATTTGGCGAAACCGTTGGATAGTGTCAAGAGGCGTTTCTTTCTGAGAAAGAGCGCGAAAATCCGCAGGGCAGGCACAGGTTACCACTGAAGATACTCTAGGGTCATGGGCGGCGGTATAAACGGAAACCGCTGCCCCTCCGCTAAATCCCAGTAAGCAAAAATGGTTCTTATCTGCCTCCTTCAGGTTATACAGGAAATCAAGAGCGACTTGTAAATCTCGACTCCAGCCCAGGATGTCTAAGTTACCTGCGCTCCTTCCTGTTCCCCGGAAGTTAAAGATTAAGGTAGCGAAGCCAGCACGGCAGAAGCGCTGCGCCAGCAGTGTATAGCCCCTGTCGGTGGGGTCGGGGGGGACAGCCGGGATGCCATGGCAGATGCACAAGGCAGGGTTAAGTTTGCCCCTTGATGGAATATGAAGCTCGCCGATGAGTTCAAGCCCATCGGCTTTCAAGCAAATCTCTTCTATCTCCATCTTTCAAAGGGTCAAAAGTAATAGATTCGCCTTCTTCTCCTAAGAATGAGGCCTACTATGAGCCCCAGGAACAAACCTCCGAGGTGGGCTTGCCAGGCTATCCCGGGAAGGAAAGAAAGGAGAAGGAAGATTAGGATTGCTACCCAGAGTGATATGGGGACAGGGATGGGAAATATAATAACTGGCACCCTGGGGACCATTACCACCAGAGCTCCACCAAGGGCAAAAATGCCCCCCGAGGCTCCTACCCCTGTTGAAAGTGGGTTAGTGAGAAGGACGAAGAGAATATTCCCCACCAGCCCTCCCAGAAAAAATACCGCTAGGAAACTTTTTTCTCCCGCCGCCCGGATAAGGAAGCTCCCCAGAAAATAGAGGCTTATCATATTAAATATTATGTGAGTCCAAATTATAGGGTCGTGGACGAACATGCTGCTTATGATGGTCCAGGGTTGTTCTGAGAGCCGCGCCGGTGTCAAGCCAAGAAAATTGATTACTGCCTCTGGCCTTAGTAAAGTGATTACGAATATTACGACATTTAGAGCTATTAAAAACCACAGGACATTTAGATTGACGGCGCGATAAGTTCGCATTGTGCAATTATAGATAAATCTGGCTTCCGCTTCAACAAGTGGGCTCAAGGGGCTGGTGGGTTATGGGGTGTATTGTAATATCTGGCGTGGTAAGTTTATAATGGAGAACATATTTAAGCTGGTAAGCTATTTTCCTTGCGGGAATTTTAAGTGAGCGAGCAAAGTCCAGAGCAAAAACGAAAACTTCCCCCAATAGCCATAGTGGGCATAATTCTGGCAGTCCTCTGTGGCATTTCATTGTACATACGCATAGCTCTACCTTATGACCAAATTTTTGTCAATGACTGGGTCTGGTTTCGAGAGACTGATGCCTATTGGCACATGCGCAACATAGAAACTCTGGTTTATAACTTTCCCCACTTCAATTCTTTCGACCCCTACGTACTCTACCCCAGTGTTAGTGGGGGATTTGTTCGTCCATTCTTTGACTGGCTTATTGCTGCCGTCATTCTGCTTATTAGCCCGGGGATACCATCCCTGCATACTATGGAAGTGATAGCCGCTTACATACCACCTATTCTAGGCACTCTGACACTCATCCCCGTGTACTTTATTGGCAAGGAACTGTTTAACCGGTTGGTGGGCG
>Ga0209636_10007860_pt1 | contig 10871 bp, 12 predicted proteins | sample DeeMarSWOR152_54_FD_187464 | JGI IMG/M metagenome (GOLD analysis project Ga0209636, IMG submission 187464) | Marine sediment microbial communities from White Oak River estuary, North Carolina - WOR-1-52-54 (SPAdes) (version 2) | ecosystem: Environmental > Aquatic > Marine > Intertidal zone >... | reverse complement strand
CTCGCCCCTGACCAATGCCCACAAGATAACCAAGCCAATGTTCATTGTGCAAGGACTGCATGATCCACGGGTTCCGGTTTCTGAAGCAGAACAGATAGTAAAAGCAATCCGCAAAAATGATACTGATGTATGGTACTTGTTGGCTGAAGATGAAGGGCATGGTTTTGGTAAGAAATCGAACCGTAATGTTTACCAGCAAGTGTTGATAATGTTCCTTGAAAAATATCTGCTTAACAAAAATTAAAGGGCTCAGAAAGGGCAGAATAGGGCAACAAAAGGCTACAAATGGCTTCGTTTATAGCCTTCTTAAGCCTTGTATCAGCCTTCTCTAACCCATCTTTGAGCCTTCTTGTGCAAGGAGGTCTTATGAAGATTCTGGTCAGTTATTATTCCCGCACCGGTAACACCAAGAACATGGCTGAGGTTATTGCCAAAGGCATAAAAGACGAGGGCATCGTTTGCGACTTGAAAGAGATTTCCCGGGTCAACGTTGATGAGCTGTTGGACTATGAAGGGCTGATCTTTGGTTCGCCCACCTATTACGGAGTAATGGCGGCTGAAATGAAGAAATTAATTGACGACAGTGTCAAACATCATGGCAGGTTGGTCGGGAAAATCGGTGGCGCTTTCAGCTCGAGCGGCATGATGGGTGGAGGCGGCGAAACCACAATTCTGAGCATATTGGAGGCATTCATGGTGCACGGTATGATTGTCGTCGGTGATGCCGTGCTTCAGCATTATGGGCCGCTTGCCATTGGCAAACCTGATGAAGAAGTTCATGAAATGTGCCTCAAATATGGGCACAAAATCGCCGTGCTGGTAAAGAAAATTTTCGGCAAATAGCAATCAAGTAGGACACAAGCACATTGCGCTAGATGCTCCCGCAATCCATCCTATTTGGTTTTTTATATTTGTATAGATAGCTAATCTCTTATTTTCTGTTTGTGGTTGCATGATTTTTCTTGAAGATTAGCAAACAAAAGTTCTTGTGTCTGTCAGGAAACATGAGCCGGCTTGACGTTAGCACATTTCTGGGTATAATAGGCCGGAGCATATATGTCAAAAATGAAAGCCGTAGTAAAAACGAAACCCGCACCAGGTGCGGAAATCATTGAAATTGACATGCCGAAACCGGGACCCGACGCGGTCATGGTTAAAGTCTTAGCTACTTCGATATGCGGCACTGATCTACATATTTTTGAATGGAATGAATGGGCAAGAAGCCGCATCAAGAATCTTCCTCAAGTGATGGGGCATGAATTGTGTGGTGAGATCGTCGAGCTCGGCAGGAATGTCAAAAATCTCAAAAAAGGGACCATCATTTCCGCAGAAACCCATATTGCATGCGGACACTGTCTCTTGTGTCATACGGGTAATGCTCATATTTGTGTTAACGGTAGCATCTTTGGTGTGGATATTGATGGTGTTTTCGCTGAATACGCTGTCGTCCCAGCGAGCAATGCGTGGGTGTTAGATGAAAAAATCCCGAAAGACTATGCCTCGATTATGGAACCCCTGGGCAATGCTGTGCACACGGTGCTAGCGGGCGATATCACTGGTCAAAACGTTCTCGTCACGGGCTGCGGTCCTATCGGGCTCATGAGCATCGCAGTCGCGCGTATCTGCGGCGCCACGCAGATATTTGCTACTGAGATCAACGATTACCGGATCGAACTCGCCGGAAAAGTGGGTGCTGATTGCGTACTTAATCCCAAAACGGATGACATCGTTAACCATATAAAGAAGGAAACGGATGGCTTGGGTGTCGACGTTGTCCTCGAAATGTCTGGCAACCCGGAGGCCATTCGGCAAGCCTTCCAAGCATTGAGACCCGGCGGACGCTATTCCATTCTCGGGATACCAGATGAGCCCATGGAGATTGATCTAGGTAAGGACATCATTTTCAAGTATGCAACGGTTCAAGGCATAAATGGTCGCCTAATGTTTTCCACATGGTACAAAACATCGAGGTTTTTAAGCTCGGGCCGCCTTGACTTGGAGCCAATCATTACCCATCGATTACCATTAGTCGAATACGAGAAGGGTATGGAATTAATGAAAACTGGTAATTGCGGTAAGATCCTGCTTTATCCTTGATCGCATTGATGACATGATCACCGGAGTAGGTATAGACATTTTGGCAATCGAACGCTTCAGAACCCTGCGCAACAAATCAAAATTCATCAGCAATGTTTTTACTGAAAAGGAAATCGCACTATCATCGGTTTATTCTCGCCGTGACAGTATCTATGCAGCGCTTTTCACGCTCAAGGAAGCCGTACTCAAGGTAGTGCGGTATGGACTTCGGTTCGGCACTTTATGGCAACAGGTTGAGATCGATCACAAGCTGCGCCCTAGAATTTCTGGCTCATTGCTTGAGCTGGCTACGAAACAGCCAAATGCGAAGATACATGCTTCTGTCGCATGTACCAGGAATTTCGCGTTGAGCATTGCTCTCAAAGAAACAGGACCAGAATCGCCGGGAGGTGTTTAGATGAGCAACATTGGCTCTTATGAGGAAAAATACAACAATTTCGACTGGAAGATTTCCGCGCAGGAATTGGAATACGGCAAAAATGGCATTTATAATATTGCATATTATTGCTCTGATCGAATCGTTGATAGAGGATTCGGAGATAAAATGGCTCTCATATGGCAAGGTTTTTCAGGTGAGGTGAAGCAGTATACATACGATGATATAAGAATCTACAGCAACAATTTTGCCCGGTTCCTTTGCGATATCGGACTCAAGGTTGGTGATCGCGTTTGCATTTTCATGGATCGCATACCAGAGTTATACATATCTTTTTTGGGCGTTCTTAAAATGGGCGGTATTGTTCAACCCCTCTTCTCGGCGTTCGGCGAAGAGGCTTTGTTCACGCGTCTCGATGATGCAGCAACCAAAGCGATACTTACAACCAGAAAGCATGTTGGCAAGGTACGTAGAATCCGGGAAAAGCTACACGCTTTGAAAAAGGTGATCGTCGTCGACACAGAACAGAAAAATCTTAAGGGCGATGAGACCGCCTTTGATATGGAGGGTGTCCCGAAGGTAAATGATTTTCCGGTTTTCAAGGTAGAGGCAGAGACACCATCGGTACTTCACTACACTTCGGGTACAACTGGGAAACCAAAAGGTGCCATGCATGTCCATGCAGCTATTATTGCTCAGTATATAACCGCAAAATGGGTGCTCGATATAAACGCCAGTGACATATACTGGTGCACTGCTGACCCTGGCTGGGTCACGGGCACGAGTTATGGCATAATCGGCCCCTGGGCAAACGGGGTGACACAAACCGTGCTCGATTCAGGATTCAGCAGTGAAAAGTGGTATCAATTTATTGAAAAAAATAAGATCGCGGTTTGGTACACAGCGCCCACGGCAATCCGGCTGCTCATGAAAGACGGCGTCGCTGTGGTAAGAAAGCACGACCTCGGCAGTCTGCGGCATCTGATCAGCGTTGGTGAACCACTCAATGCCGAGGCTGTAATTTGGTCTGAACAAGCTTTTGGTAGACCATTTCACGATTCATATTGGCAGACTGAAACAGGGGCGATTGTAATCACCAATTATCCCGGCATGAAGATTAAACCCGGGTCAATGGGCAAACCCTTCCCCGGAATTACCGCCACGGTTGTTGACCAAAAGACATTCAAACCGATAGAAAGGACCGGTACGGTTGGGTTGATCGCCTTGAAGCCTGGCTGGCCTTCCATGTTTCGCACGTACTGGGGAAATAAAGCAATGTATGACAGCAAATTCAAGAATAACTGGTACATATGTGGCGACCGGGCAAGCATAGACGGCGAAGGATACTTCTGGTTTGTTGGACGCGATGATGACGTTATCAATACGGGCGGACATCTGGTCGGCCCTTTTGAAATCGAATCCGCGCTCCTTGAGCACGAAGCCGTCGCCGAATCTGCGGCGGTTGGCAAGCCTGACCCGGTCAATATGGAAGTCGTGAAGGCTTTCGTTGCACTCAAACCAGGACACACAGCAAATGCCGATCTGGAACTGAATATTATGAACTTCATTCGCAAGAAACTATCACCCCTGGCAATGCCCCAAGAAATCGAATTCGTCGAATCCCTGCCAAAGACGCGCAGCGGGAAAATCATGCGCCGATTACTTAGGGCAAAAGAATGGGGGCAGGAAATTGGTGATGTATCAACTTTAGAGAATGATTAGAACAGAGGAGGTAAAATGGGTGAAGATTTGAAGGATTTAATAATCGACTACGTGAAGCGAGAGTATCTAGAGGAAGATGCTGAGGAAGAGATCAATGAGAATACGCCGTTGATATCAAGCGGAATCGTAGATTCTTTTTCAATGGTTTCCCTCAAGACATTTCTCGAAAAGAAATTCAACATTAAAATCCCCGACGATAAGGCAACTCCCGATGCATTTGATACAGTCAATAACATGTTGAATTTGTTGAAGGAATTCAACGTTACTTAGGAGGTTATTCATGGCCTATAGCGCGAAGGCAAAAGAATTCTACACCGCCGAATTGACAGGAATACAGCAAGCCGGTACCTACAAGGAAGAAAGATTCATCGAGTCTCCTCAAGATGCTAATATCAAAGTCGAATTCCCGAGCGGCTCGCCGCCAAAAGAAGTTTTGAACTTCTGCGCTAACAATTACCTGGGATTGTCTAGCTATCCCGATGTAGTAGCTGCCGCCCACGAGGGGTTGAAAAACCGTGGTTATGGCATGTCATCGGTGCGCTTTATCTGCGGCACACAGGACATTCATAAAGAACTCGAAAAGAAACTGACCGAGTTCCTCAAAACCGAAGATACTATCCTGTTCCCTTCTTGCATGGATGCCAACGCCGGTGTATTCGACGTCGTGCTGAGCAAAGAAGACGCGATGATTTCCGACCGACTCGTACACGCGTCGATCGTCGACGGCATGAGATTATGCAAGGCGCAACTCTATAATTACAAACATTCAAACATGGAGCACCTCGAGGAGAAGTTGAAGGAAACCCAGGAGTGCCGTTTCCGGATGATTATCACCGACGGCGTTTTTTCAATGGACGGCGATATAGCTAAACTTGATGAAATATGTGATCTCGCGGGAAAGTACGACGCAATGGTTCTGGTTGATGATTCACATGCTACTGGTTTCATGGGCAAGAATGGCCGCGGTACTCACGAACACTGCAATGTCCTGGGTAGAATCGATATTATCACCACGACTCTAGGCAAGGCGTTGGGAGGCGCTTCAGGAGGCTGTGTGAGTGGGCGCAGGGAAATCGTTGAACTCTGCCGCCAGCGTGCACGTCCTTATCTGTTCTCTAACACTGTTCCGCCCGTAATCGTTGCGGCCGCAAGCAAGGTACTCGATATTATCAGCAAAACAACTGACCGCCGGGATAAGCTGGAGCAGAATACCAACTATTTCCGAGAAAAAATGACCGCAGCCGGTTTCGATATCCGAGAGGGCGTGCATCCAATAGTTCCGATCATGCTATACAACGCAAAACTCGCTCAGGACATGGCGCGCGATCTCTATAATGAAGGCATCTACGTCATAGGATTTTCCTTCCCAGTTGTACCTAAGGGCCAGGCACGCATCCGCGTACAAATCTCTGCGGCTCATGAAAAAGTGCATCTTGATAAGGCCATTGCCGCATTCACAAAAATCGGCGAAAAGTATAAAATACTAGGCAAGAAGAAAAACGAAATCATTGAAATGTACGGACTGTAGACCATGGCAATCGTTAAAGGTTCTACGGTAACGATGCCCGTATCGTCTTTCGTCTATCGTCCATCGTCGGGGAATTTTGTAACGTCCAACGTAACCGTTGGACGAAACGGGCTTCGTAACCTTTTAGCCTTTGACATCTTACCACAATGAATACTTCCGACGTCATCATCATTGGTGGTGGTATCATTGGCTGCGCTACCGGTTATTACTTGACGAAGAAAGGTTTTAAGGTAAATCTTCTCGAAAAGGCGTATCTGACGGCTGGTTCGACTGGCCGGTGTATCGGTGGCATCCGTCAGCAGTTTTCGACGGAACTGAGCATCAAGGTTGCCATGGAATCGATGAAGAAATTCGCCACCATGAGAGATGAATTAGGACAGGATATAGAATTTCATCAGGGTGGATACCTATTCCTTGCCCACAGTGCTGAAAAACAGCAGACGTATTTAGAGCTCATTGAAATGCAGCGCAAAATGGGCCTGGATGTTGAGTACATAAATGTCCAGGAAATCGAAAAGCTTGTACCTGGCATGGATACAACAGATTTATTAGGCGGTGCGTACTGTCCGACCGATGCTCAGGCAAATCCGTTTCTAATCGTTGACGGCTACGCCCGAGAAATAAGAGAAAAAGGCAATGTTCTCCCACATAAAAATGTCACAGCAATAGGAGTAGAAAAAGGGAAGGTCTCTTCGGTTACCACACAAGATAATGAGACCTTTTATGCACCTGTTGTCGTCAATGCGGCCGGACCCTTTATCCGAGATGTTGCGCATATGGTAAAAATCGATCTACCGATTTTTGCAGAACGTCACGAAGCGATGATAACTGAACAAATGGAGCGGTTTTTCGATATGATGATTGTCGACTACCGACCCGACGGGTGCTACTTCAACCAAAAATGGGGTAAAGGAAGCATTATCGGATGCTATACGCCAATCCCGCATGTTCCAGGACTCGACCTGGGGACTTCATTTGATTTCGCCAAGGAGATGGGCCGTCGGATGGCACGCCTGATACCAAGACTGAGTAACGTGAAGATAATACGTCAGTGGTCAGGAAGTTATGAAATGACACCCGACGGCAATCCGATTCTTGATAAATCGGATATCGAAGGCTTTTGGATAGTCGGCGGGATGTGTGGTCATGGTTTCATGCTCGGTCCGGAGATGGGATGGCTTGCCGCCGAATATATTGCCGAACGCAAAGCTCCCTATGACATTCATGAATTCGCTTTGCATCGCGACTTTGCGGGTAAAGAGGTTATGAAGTGATGAGATTCACGGTTACTAAGAATGATAAAACAACCCAGGCACGCTGTGGTCGGATAAAAACAAAACACGGTGTTGTACAAACTCCGAACTTTATGCCCGTCGCCACCCAGGCAAGTGTGAAAACGCTGTCACCGGCTGATCTTAAGAAGATCGGTGTGGATATCATCATCTGTAACACATATCATCTAATGCTGCGGCCTAGTTCGACAGTCATTAATAAGCTCGGCGGCCTGCATCGCTTCATGAACTGGGATCGCGCAATGCTAACTGATTCGGGCGGGTTTCAAGCATATTCCCTGACTGATTTGAGAAAAATCACTGATGACGGCATAGAATTTTCCTCCCATCTTGATGGTTCCAGGCACTTCCTCAGTCCGGAAATCGCCATCGCTGTACAAGAAGAATTGAAACCCGATATCGCCATGTGTCTTGATTTCTTCAGCTCATATCCAACTGAATTTCTCGAAGCGCGTATAGCGGTCGAGCGCACCGTGAACTGGGCACGCCGCAGCCTGCGCGCCAAAAAAAAAGTACCCCTTTTTGGCATAGTTCAAGGCGCGACATACAAGAATCTGCGCCACGAGTGCGCTGAACGCCTACTAGAACTCGATTTCTCTGGTTATGGCATTGGTGGACTAATGATCGGCGAGCCTTCATCTTTGACCAACGAGATGACCTTCGAGGTCAACAGGGTTATCCCCAACACGAAACCACGCTATCTCATGGGTTGCGGATACCCCGAGGATATAATCGAGGCCGTGGGACAAGGTGTTGATCTTTTTGATTGTGTGTTACCAACCCGCAATGGTCGGACCGGTATGGCTTTTACATCCCACGGTAAAATCGTCATAAAGGGCAGTCGCTACGCGACCGACAAGACGCCACTCGACAAGAACTGCGACTGCTATACCTGCCGCAACTTCTCGCGTGCCTACCTGCGCCATCTGTTCAACACAGGCGAAGCGCTTGCCGGACGCTTGGTGAGTTACCACAATGTATATTTCTACACGAGGCTACTGTCCGAAATAAGAAAAAGCATAAGCCGTGGGTCCTTTTCAGCATTCGCAAAGCGACATTTGAAGAAATTCGATTTCCGAAACTACCAGATTACTATATAACACTACAGAATTCTTCGAATTAAGCTGCCAGTGTAACCACAAGGTTAATAAAATAGCTGTTCAGAGCAGCGTTTACGAAATTTCCTCTTGACACAAAATGAATTATATATATAATTACACAATTAAATTGTGAAAAGGAGCCAATATGTTCGGGAGAAAGAAAAAGGTACTTGGTCTTGACGTTGGATCAAGCCAAACAAAAATAGTTGAACTTAGCGCAGGTAAGAATAAGAAGTTATTAAATTTTGGGATTTCTAAGGTCTTACCTGACGCTATTGTTGAAGGTGAAATCATCGATCGGGAGGCGGTTTTAGATTCCATTAGAACATTAATCGAGACTAAGGGGTTTTCCACAAAAGATGTCGTTCTGGGTCTCGCCGGCAGGGATGTCATCATAAAGAGAATCACAATGGATCGCATGAGTGAGGCCGATACGCGAGAGCAGATCAAGTGGGAAGCCGAACAGTATGTACCCTTTGATATCAATGAGGTTACACTTGATTTTGATGTGGTTAATCCGAATTTCGGTGAAAATCAACAAGAGGTTATTCTGGTTGCTGCAAAGAACGAACTAATAAATAACATGACTTCTCTACTAAAGGACCTAAATCTAACGCCAATAATTATCGACACCACTGCCTTCTCTATACAGCATGTCTATGAACACAATTACGAAGTGGTCCCCGACGAAATCGTCTGCCTAATGCATCTGGGTGCTGGAATGACGGTCATTAATGTAATCAAAGGAGGTTCCAGTCTCTCAGCACGCGATGTTTACTACGGCGTAAATGCATATATCAGCAAACTGCAAAAGGAAGTGGGTTTCAACTATGAAGATGCGGCAAATGCGGCCAAGGGTACAGTTCCGGTTGGCGTTTCACCAGACTCCATTCAAGGCGTGTTCGAGTCATTCGTAAGCGATTTGGGTACGCATATAGAAAGAAGCCTTCAATTTCTATCAACGGTTACCGGTGAAGAAAAAGTAAGCCGCATGTATCTTTCTGGAGGCGGTTCTTCTATACCAAATCTACTCGACTACCTGAAACGCCGCTTCGGTATCCCGATTGAGATTCTTAACCCCTTCAAGAACATCGTTTATGACCCTAATATTTTCGTACCTATGGGCGCGGATGTAACCGGACCAATCTTGGCTCAAGCCATTGGTCTAGCACTAAGGGGGGAGTGATGATAAAAATTAATTTAGCCCCAACTACTAAAAAGGGCCGTGCTCCGAAAGCCAGGGTACCAAGAGCACCACGTCCGGGCATCAAGATTCCACCCATTCAGACCGCAATAGTCTATATTGCTGGCATCGTACTTGTGGTGCTCATTATCGTAATACTACTAATCAGCCAAAATATCCAAATGCGCAACTTCAACGGCAATATCTCTCAGCTAAATGTGAAACTGGACGAGCTAAAGGTCTACAAGGCTGCCGTAGATAGCTTGGAGAACCGTGAACGTGAACTTGCCACCTTGATTGCGCCCATCAGACACCTCAACAAGAATCGGTTCTTCATTGCCCATATCATAGACGAGGTCTCGGACCGCATTCCAGATTTCACTTGGCTCACCTTATTGAATGCTGACTCAACGCGCATGGATATAAAGGGAGTTGCCGCCTCGAATTTACTCGTTGCTGACTTCATGAATCGTCTCGAAGAATCTCCTTACATTCACAATGTCGACCTGACGGTATTAGAGAAAAAGGTAATTGAGAAACAGGAAATGATGGAATTCACATTGACTGCTAACGTTGGTGTCGATTCCGTAGTAAGGAGGCAACCATGAACCTAAGAGACCGGAAAACACAGCAAATGATTATCTTCCTAATTATCTTAGTGGTTGTCCTTGTGCTGTTCTTCCGTTTTCCATACACCGCTAATAAGAACAAGGTTGATCAGCTAAGATCAAGAAGAGACTCATTACAGATCGAAGTACAAAAAGCAGAAGCAGCGAGGATCAGACTACCTGAACTCCAGGAAAAAATCGCACGCCTTGAGGTTGAATGGGAAAGGGCAAAAGAAATGCTGCCCAAGGAAAAAGAGATTCCCTCTTTGATCCAGCAGATATCGAATTCCGGAACCAAGGCTGGGGTTAGCTTCCTGTTATTCAAACCAAGCATGACTGCTCAAAAAGTGAATTATTCAGAGATCCCAGTTCAGATCAAGGTAACTTGCGGCTATCATCAGCTGGGTAAGTTCCTATCCAATGTGGGCAACCTGGCAAGAATTGTCAATGTCCCATCGATCAGGGTTATAACCGGAAAAGATCGCAGCTGCGAGGCTGAATTAAGGACACTTACATATACTGTGGCAAAGGGAAAGGGGGTGCAAAGTGCTGTTCCAGCTCGTCGGTAGTCTCATTTGTATAATGCTATTTAACCAAGCGTCGACAACTGCACCAGCAGCGGACACGCTTTTCCCCATCGAGAAATGGCAATACAACATAAAAGGAAGACGTGATCCTTTTGTTCCATTAATTGGTACTGAATTATCCCGAAGCGGTAAGGCAAGCCATCTGAGTGTTGAAAACATTACGCTAATCGGAATACTCTGGGGTGATCGTGGCTACTATGCACTGGTAAAGGACGGCGTCAATCAGGGTTACATTCTGAAGAGAGGCGATCGCGTGGTTGGCGGTAAGGTAGCAGAAATCAACCGCCAGGGGATAATATTCGAAATGACGCAAGCTGGGGTTGTAACCAAATATGAATTGAGACTTCAAGAAAAGGAAAGGAGGTAAAAATGAGGAAT
>Ga0209636_10007859_pt1 | contig 10871 bp, 10 predicted proteins | sample DeeMarSWOR152_54_FD_187464 | JGI IMG/M metagenome (GOLD analysis project Ga0209636, IMG submission 187464) | Marine sediment microbial communities from White Oak River estuary, North Carolina - WOR-1-52-54 (SPAdes) (version 2) | ecosystem: Environmental > Aquatic > Marine > Intertidal zone >... | reverse complement strand
GGCCTCATGGTGATGCCTCAGTGGATTGTCCTATGGGCTATCGGGATAGCTGCCAGCGTCATCGTTTTTGTTGCCTGGTGGGCTATCTTGTTCACCGGGAGATATCCTCGGTGGGCTTTCAATTTCGCAGCCGGCTATGTCCGGTGGTACACCAGAGTGATGGGCTATTACTGTCTCCTAATCGACAAATATCCGCCTTTCAGTATGGAATAGCGACGTAGCGACAGCTCACCAGCGGAGACTCGAGGATTATACATAGGGGCCAAATAATAATGCGTTTCTCCAAGCTTTTTGGCAAAACATTGAAAGAAACACCAACAGAAGCTGACACCCTGAGTCATCAACTGCTGCTTAGGGCCGGGATGATTCAGCAAGTGGCCGCCGGTGTCTATTCCTATTTGCCCCTAGGCTGGCAGGCGCTCAAGAAAATCGAGCATATAATCCAAGAGGAAATGGATAAGGCCGGTGGACAGGAGTTGATGCTACCAGCACTCCAGCCCTTTGAACTCTGGGAACAATCAGGAAGATATCCTTCTTTCGGCAAGACCTTATTTACCGTCACTGATCGCAAGGAGCACAAACTAGCCCTGGGGCCCACTCATGAAGAGGTAATCATCGAGTTGGTGCGCCGCTATGTGCAGAGCTACCGTGACCTTCCACTGCTCCTTTACCAAATACAGAACAAGTTCCGCGATGAACCTCGGCCCCGAGGCGGCCTACTACGGGTCCGCGAGTTCATCATGAAAGACCTCTATAGCTTTGATGTTGACGAGGCAGGTCTAGACAACAGCTACCAAAAGATGGTTCAAGCCTACAAGAATATCTACTCCCGCTGTGGCTTGCCGTCGGTGTTGGTAGAAGCCGACAGCGGAGCTATAGGCGGTAAGGACTCTCACGAGTTCATGCTAATTGCCGAAAATGGTGAAGACCAAATCATCTATTGCTCCAGCTGTGGTTACGCTGCCAACATAGAAAAGGCTCAAAGCACCAAGACAAAGCTGGAAATCAAATCGCCTTCGCCCATAGAAGAAATATCAACCCCAAACATCAAAACGATTGAGGAAGTAGCCGATTTTGTTGGCGTGCCCACAAGCCATACACTGAAGGCGGTCTTCTATTCAGCTTATGGTGAGCTTGTCTTTGTAGTCATTAGAGGAGACCTGGAGGTCAACGAGACAAAGCTTAGAAACTTGCTAAAGTGCTTCGAATTACGCCTAGCTACAGAAACTGAAATGAAGGCAGCCGGGCTAGTGGCCGGCTCAGCCTCCCCAGTAGGCATAAAGGGAATAAAGGTTGTAGCCGACGATTCCATAACCCTAGGTCACAATTTCATCGCCGGAGCTAATAAGCCAGATACTCACCTCAAGAACCTGAACTACCCCCGCGATTTCCAGGTTGACATCATAGCTGACATCGCCGTGGCACGCTCCGGTAACAGTTGCCCCAAATGCAACGGCAAGCTCATTTCCAGCCAGGGCATTGAGCTAGGTCATGTATTTAAACTAGGCACTTTCCTCAGCGAGAAGCTCGGCGCCTTCTTTCTCGACCGAAATGGCGTGTCACAGCCAATAGTCATGGGCTGTTACGGCATTGGACTGGGAAGACTATTAGCAGCCGCAGTGGAGCAGAACCACGACGACAAAGGCATCATCTGGCCACTGGCTATCGCCCCCTACCATATCTACGTCTGCCCTCTGCACTTGGAAAATCCTGCAGTCGCGGAAACCTCAGAAAAGCTCTACGAAGACCTTACCAGACAAAGCCTGGAGACTCTTCTCGATGACCGCGATGAATCCCCAGGAGTCAAGTTCAATGATGCCGACCTACTCGGGATACCTCTTCGTTTGACTTTGAGCCCACGCACGCTGCACAGCCAGAGTATAGAGGTGAAATGGCGCAAGGAGAAACAAGCTCAGCTTCTACCCTTGGAAGGAATAACCGTTAGAATAAAGAGACTACTGAAAGAACCAAAACACAGCTAAGGCTGGCCTGGCTTGACGCGCCGTTGAGACGAGGCAGCTATGAATATCAGCACACCACCCAAAACAATGCAGAGTAATATCTTGACCATGTCCGGCAAGTCCATGCTGAGGAAGAAAGCAAAGGTAAAAACACCTGCAATACAGGAAAGAATATAGCTCACCAGATGAGCCTTAATTGGCTTCTTCTTGGCTGCTCGCCAGATTAGCCAGCCAATGAAAGCCAGCGAACCGACTATCGCTACAGCTTCCACGAATCACCAACCCCTGCTATCGAAGTATTTCCCAAGTAGAGCAAACATAGCTGTGGCCAGAGTTAGACAAGTCAGTTTCCCTGGCTCAGAGAGGTATTTGACGTACTCCGCCGCCAGGTAGCCAACTCCCGAAACACACAGTAATATGCCGAAACCATATAGAATGTAGGTCCTCATTTGCTAAAACCTCATCACCTAGGTAATGCCCGTGGTGGTATCTCCTTATAATCCACCGGCCTCTCATAAAGGCTCATGACAACTTTTCGTTCGACTTCCCCGCGCCTGATTTGCACCGTATACTCACCAACCCCAAAACCTGTCTCTGCCAGTTCCTCAGCCTGCAATGTCCATTCCACAGTTACTTCCTCAAAGGGAGCCAACGAGACGCTTTCATCCAGTAGGTGTACTATCTTTTCACCGCCTTTCCAGACTGCAGCTTCCAAGCTGGCTGAATAGGTTGAAAAACCACGGTTAACAATCTCATACCTGAAATAGACCGGCTCTCCCCATTCAGCCCCTATACCGTAGCCTTGCTCCTTCACCCAAGGTTGCTGCCAATAGTCAGGCTCTATGACCTGCTCACGCTCTTGAGCCGTCACATATAACGTATCGTAAAGGCCAAAATAGCCATCGACAATGAATATAGCTATGATGCCAGCAAAACAGGCCAAAGCCAGATACAAGTATAGATTCTTGCCTCGCTTAGCTGCCATGCCTAATCCAGGTTACCCACCTTTCCTCATCTTGCTACTAGACAACAAGAAATGGCCGTGGCAGCCATAATACTAACAGATTTGGGGGGAGAATCTCAACCAGTTTTGTCAACCCTCGAAGCTAAGTCCGCAAACCAGCTCCTACCTCTCGTGCTAACCTATCGAGAATCTGCTGCTGGACTTTGTCGACTTCTTCATCAGTCAGAGTATGGTCGGGAGATTGATAGAGAATCCTGAAAGCGAAGGATTTCTTGCCCGCTGGCACCTGCTCCCCTCCATAAACGTCAAAAAGAGTCACCCGATTCACCAAAGGAAAATCCTGAATAATAGTATGGACCTGTTGATAGGTTACCTGCTCATCTAGTAATAGCGCGATATCCCTGGTCGTGCTCGGATATCGGGGAATTGGTTGATATTTCTCGGCGCCAGCTCTGAGAGATGATAGTTTATCTAAGTCAATTTCAATGAGGTAAGCAGTCCCAGAAAGTTCAAAAGCTTCCGACACCTTAGGATGTAGTTCGCCGACAACACCTATCTTGCCATTGGCAACGATTATGTCAGCGCTTCTCCCGGGGAACAGGCTTTCATCCCCGTTTGCCTCAAAGCTAGAAACCAATTCTAGCCGAGATAGAATGGCCTCTACTATTCCCTTGGCAACAAAGAAGTCGACAGGCTCTGCCTTACCTCGCCAGAATAGAGCATCTTGTAGTTCACTGAGCACAGCACAGAGCATCTCCCTCTCCAGGGGTAAATCTTTCTCCCGAGGCAAGAACGCCTTCCCAATCTCGAAAAGTCTGATACCACTGTCCCAGTGCCTCTGGTTGCGAGCCAAAGTCGACAGCAGGCCAGCTCGCAAGGTAGTACGAAGATACTCCTGATCCCTGCTCATAGGATTGGCCACTTTCGCCAGGGCCGGGCCCACCAAGCGATGCTCGGGCGAAAGCCTGCTCATCACCTCCAGACTGGTCAAGGAATACGTGAGTACTTCCTGGAAACCACAACTTACCAAGATGCTCCGTAGCTCTTGCCTGAGAGACAGCATTGGTATTGACGTGTGCTCGGGCAAAGGCGCACTTAGCATAGTAGTCGGAATGTTGTCATAGCCAATAACACGAGCCACCTCTTCGACTAAGTCAGCCGTGCAACTGATATCAGTGCGCCACCACGGAACATTCACTCGAACTTCAGAAGGTACCTTGGTTTGTTCGCAACCGAAACCCAAGAGCTCCAACGTCCCTACTATCTCATTGACTCCTACTTCCGTACCAAGAAGCCGTTTAACCTGAACGGCCGACAACAGCATGGGTTGTCTTTGTTGCTTGCCAGGATAAACATCAATCACCCCTTTGGCCACCTTGCCACCGGCCAATTCAGCCATCAATTGAGCAGCGCGCCTCAATGCAATCAAGGGCAAGTCTCGGCTAAGTCCCTTCTCAAAACGTAGCGAGGCTTCGCTGCCCAGCCGAAGGATAATGCTACCCCGATGAATAGCTGCTTGATTAAAGTTCGCCGATTCAATCAGAACAGTCGTAGTACTGGCTGTAACCTCCGTGCCCAAACCTCCCATAATGCCAGCAACGGCAACCGCCCGCTCCTTGTCAGCAATGACAAGAATGTCCTGGCCAACAGTCCGTTCAACTCCGTCCAAAGTAGTTATCGTTTCACCTTCGCCTGCCCGGCGCACTATAATCTGCCTTCCGCAGAGTAAATCATAATCGAAGGCGTGGAGCGGTTGCCCGTATTCCAGCATTACATAGTTTGTAATATCGACGATATTGTTAATGGGCCGCATGCCACAAGCCAGCAATCGCTGCTGTAACCATTGAGGCGATGAAGTTACTTTAACCCCAGTGAGCAAGCCAGCGCAGTATCTGGGACATAGGTCTGGATCAACGATTTCCACCGAGGCAAAAGAATCTATAGGGCTTTCCAACTCGTCATAGTGAACTTCGGGAATATTGAGCTTCTTTCCCGTAAGAGCTGCTATTTCTCTGGCTATGCCGACCACGGATAAGCAATCTGGGCGGTTCGGCGTTATGTCGAAGTCAAGAATCGTATCACCAAGATACTCAGACAAAGGAATGCCAACAGGCGCTTCTGAGGGTAGAACCATAATCCCCTCATGTTCGTCAGAGATTCCGAGCTCCTTCTCGGAACAAACCATGCCTTCGGAAACAACGCCGCGAATCTTAGCTGGCCCTAATTGGATAACCTCACCACTATGACCATCTATGAGCTGCGCCCCTACGTGGGCAAAAGCCACCTTATCCCCAACTTCAAGATTGGGAGCGCCACAGACAACAGTAGATTCCTGAACTCCTAAATCAACAGTCACCAACCCCAAACGGTCGGCATTCGGATGAGCATCAACGCCGACTATTCTTCCAACCACTACATTCTTCCAGCCCCCACCGACAACCTCCATTTCCCCAACCTCCACTCCAGCCATAGTCAGCCTTTCAGACACCTCTTCCAGTGGTGCAGAAATATTTACGTAGTCGCTGAGCCATCGAAGTGAAACTTTCACACACAAGCTCCTACGGACAGAACCCCAACGAGATTTAGAATTGCCTCAAGAACCTGAGGTCATTGCCATAAAAGAGGCGGATGTCGTCTATACCATAACGAAGCATCGGAATACGCTCCACACCCATACCAAAGGCAAAACCAGAGTAGACTTCGGGGTCTATATCAACTCGCCGAAGAACCTCTGGGTGCACCATACCAGCCCCCAGAATTTCAATCCAGCCACTGTTGCCACACAGTCGGCAACCAGCGCCACGGCACACTAAACAATCAATAGCCACTTCGACGCCAGGTTCCACAAAGGGGAAGTAATCGCAACGAAAGCGACATTTTCTCTCCTCGCCATAGAGCCGGCGAGCAAATTCAAAGAGAGTGCCTTTCAAGTCAGCTAAGGTAATATTCTCGTCTACTGCCAACCCTTCGACTTGGTAGAACATCCATTCATGCGTAGCATCGGTGGCTTCGTATCTATAGACCCGCCCAGGCGCTATTATCCTTATGGGCGGACGCGACTTCTCCATGACTCTTATCTGGACTGGAGAAGTATGAGTGCGCAAAAGCATTGGCCTGTCACCAGCCTCAGTCTCAAAGTCCATCCATAAAGTGGCAAACATGTCCCGAGCTGCATGGTCTGCCGGCATGTTAAGGGCTTCAAAATTGTAATACTCCCACTCTACCTCTGGCCCCTCAACAACCTGAAAACCCATTCCACCAAAGATACCGCAAATCTCTTCAAGTATTTGAGTTGTGGGATGGAGACGACCCAGAAGAACTCGACCCCCGGGCAAGGTAACATCGAGGCTTTCACGCCGCAAAGCAAAGGCTAAACCTTGCCCTACACTCACTTTTTTCTCTGCTAACCTAGCTTCAAAAGCCTCCTTGACCTCATTGGCTCTAGCCCCAACTGCACGCCTCTCTTCCAACGGCAAAGCTGCAAGCGAACGCAGAATCTGTATTAAGCTACTTTTCCTACCTAAATGCCGTACCCGCCAAGCCTCGAGTTCTTTGAGATCGCTGGCTTTATGTAACTCATCATAAGCCCTGGAGGCAAGGTCTTCAAGTTGGTTTAGCACCATTGCTGCAATGCGAGGGGGTTAGCTCTTAAGTCTGTCTGAGGCCAGTGCCAATAGCTTGGAAAAACTGGAGGGGTCGCTTACTGCCGTATCGGCCAATGCTTTGCGGTTGATTGCCACGTTGGCTTTTGTGAGACCGTCGATAAACTGACTGTAGGAAAGCCCACCAGCTCGGGCGGCAGCGTTTATCCGAGTAATCCACAGCCGTCTCATATCGCCCTTACGCTCTCGGCGATGACAATAGGCATAATAGAGGGAATGCAGCATGGACTCATGAGCCCGACGATACAGTGCATGCCTAGTAGCCTTATGCCCCTTAGTCAGCTTCAGTACTTTTTTGTGTCGTCGATGAGTGACTACTCCACCTTTAACTCGTGGCAATCGCTTCCTCCCGATTTACTTCAACCCATAAGGCAACAGTCTCTTTATCTTGGCCCTGTCCTGAGGCTGTACAGGAATTGTCTCATCATACAGGCGTTTGGTCCTAGCCGGCTTCTTGCGCCTTAGATGGCTCTTGCCACCTTTGACACGCATAATCTTGCCGCCGCCAGTTATATGGAAGCGGCTTTTAGCCCCTTTGTGAGTCTTAAGCTTTGGCATCTAAACTTCTTCCTTCACCTTTGGTTCCTTGGCTTGCCTGGCCAAAATCGGAGAGAGCACCAAGCTCATAATACGCCCATCCAAAGACGGTGAACCATCCAGAGCCGCTATGTCCTTCAAATCATCCGCCACCTTTTGCAAAACCTTCACACCTAGCTCCGGGTGAGTAATCTCGCGCCCCCGAAAAACTACGAAGGCCCTTACTTTATCACCATCCTCCAATAGCTTCCTGGCTACCTTAATCTTGGTTTCAAGATCGTGATCCTTAACCCTGGGTCTAACACGAATTTCCTTGAGCAAGCCAGATTTCTGACTCTTTCGTGCTTTCCGTTCTTTCTTGGTCTGCTCGTACCTAAACCTTCCGTAGTCAAGGAGCCGACACACAGGAGGAACCGAGGTGGGGGCTACCTCCACTAAGTCAAAATTGCGCTCGTCGGCAATCTGCAAAGCTTTTTCAAGGGGAAACACTCCCAATTGTTCTCCCGTTTCCCCTATAAGCCGAACCTCTTTGGCCCGAATCTGTCGGTTAACGCGTATTCTCTTGACTATGTCTCTCCTCACCTCCCTGTCACGAATAAGCCATTGCCGAGAAATATATCATATCTACGAGAAGAAATCAAAGCTTGTCTGAGGCCTTAGCTTCAATAATCGATTTTGCCCTACTCACAAACTCAGAAAGTGGCACCGAGCCCAGGTCTTCTCCATCTCTCAATCGAAGGGAAACCGCACAAGCACTTGCTTCCTTGTCACCAACCACAAGCATATAAGGAACCTTGCCTAGCTGAGCCTCTCTTATCTTCAGGTTCATCCTCTCGGAGCGGTCATCAACCTGAACACGAATGCCCCATTCCTTAAGCTCATCTACCAACTGATGGGCATAGTCCAGATGACGGTCAGCTATGGGGATGATGACCGCTTGAACCGGACATAGCCACACAGGAAAGGCACCAGCATAATGCTCAACAAGACAGGCCATGAACCGCTCCATACTGCCTAGCACTGTGCGATGCACCATTACTACCCGGTGTTCCAAACCGTCATCGCCAATGTAGCTAACGTCAAAGCGTCCCGGCAAATTGAAATCAACTTGAATGGTTGGACCCTGCCACAAACGACCTAGAGCGTCTCTAAGCTTGATATCGATTTTGGGGCCATAAAAGACCCCCTCGCCTGGGTCTATCGTGTAATCAAGCCCGAGGCGCTCCAAAACCTTTCTTAGAGCCTCTGTGGCTTCCTCCCAGACCTCAATAGTCCCGGCGTACTTCTCAGGCCGGGTGGACACCAGTAACTCATAATCGTGGAAACCGAACGTATCCATCATGAAACGAGCCAACTGCACCACCTCTGTCACCTCAGCCTCAAGCTGGTCAGGCCGACAGAAGATATGAGCGTCATCTTGTGTGAATCCACGAACCCTGGCTAGTCCGTGCAATACACCCGACCGCTCATAACGATAGACCGTACCCAACTCAGCCCAACGCAGCGGCAAATTGCGATAGCTGCGCAACTGTGTCTTGTACATCAGAATGTGTCCCAAGCAGTTCATTGGCTTAATAATATATTCCTGCCCCTCAACATCCATCGGCGAATACAGACTATCCCGATAAAAATCCCAGTGGCCGCTGGCCTTCCACAGGTCTAGCTTGGCAATGTGTGGAGTATAGACAATATCGTAACCTCGTTTTCTATGCTCTTCCTTCCAGAAGTCCTCGATAATTTGGCGTACCAAAGCACCTTTGGGATGCCAGTGCACCAACCCAGGGCCAGCTTCATCATGAAGGCTGAAGAGATCAAGCTCTTTACCCAATTTTCTGTGGTCACGCTTACTTGCCTCACCCAAGCGAGCTAGGTAGTCTTCAAGCTCAGCCTCGGTGTCAAAAGCAACGCCGTAAATCCTTTGCAGCATGGAACGTTTTTCGTCACCTCGCCAGTAAGCTCCGGCAATACTGGTAAGTTTGAAAGCTTTGATATCACCAGCTGAATTCACGTGAGGACCGCGGCACAAGTCAACAAAAGAGCCTTGCCGGTAAATGCTCAGCGTTTCATCAGGAAGCTCCTCAATAAGCTCCAGCTTATAGGGCTGAGCGGAAAACAACCGAAGCGCCTGTGCCTTATCCATCTCTTCTCTGACAAAAGGAGAATTGGCAGCAATTATCTCCTTCATCTTGGTTTCAATTGTCGGCAGGTCTTCAGGAACTAGAGTCCGGGGCAGTTCGAAATCGTAATAGAAACCGTCCTCTATGGCCGGACCGATACCAAATTTGGCCCCAGGGAAAAGGGACTGGACGGCTTCAGCCATCACGTGTGCCGCTGAATGCCGCATCCTTTCCAATTTCGCCTCTTTTTCTTCCCCAGCCATCTTCAAATCCTTGCACTAAACAAAAACCCCGCGCCATTACAAGCGAGAGGTCAACTCTGGATTGACTCTGCTTAGGAGCCAGCGAGACCTAACAACCTAATACGCAAGTGCTTTCCCTCAACCTTGGGGGCGATACTAGGCTTGAACAAAGCGAGCTGTGCCTTGGTGACACAACGTTAACCCGCGAGTCGACCGCCCTTCACTGCCAAATTTTATCAGTGCCCTTATACATAGTCAAGCCGCGTTTTCAGCCTCCCAAATTGAATAGATTCAAACTTACGTCTATACTATAATGTCTTCTTGTGTCACTTGCTGAGCCTTTGTTGCAATTTGACCATTTCCCCAATCCGAAAGGCATGAGAACAGGAGGGCCACCATGAAAGGAGAAAAAGTGAAGGAACTCGAATACGTTTTCAATCCAAGAACTGTTGCTGTAATTGGAGCATCTGAAAGTGACGACTTCACACAAGCCTTGATGAGGACAAAAATGAAGGAGAAGTTGTTCTTAGTCAACCCAAAGCATCAAGAGGTCCTCGGCAAGAAGTGTTACGACAGCATCCTGGATATTGAAGACGGAATTGACTATGCCATCATAGCAGTGCCAGCACTGATAGTGCCAAAGGTGCTAAGCGAGTGCATACAGAAAGGAGTAAAGGCAACTCACGCTTTTTCCGCAGGTTTCAGCGAGACCGGGCTGGAAGAAAGGAGAAGACTAGAGGACGAGGTGAGGGAAATAGTGAAGGGCAAGATCAGACTAATCGGCCCCAATTGTATGGGGATCTACTGTCCCAAATCCGGGCTGTCTTTTAGTGCCGATGCCTCAACTGAGGAAGGGACAGTGGGAGTCATTTCGCAAAGTGGAACCTTCGCAGAGTTGTTTGCATCGACTGGAAAGACGAGAAACATCAAGTTGAGCAAGGCAATCAGCTATGGGAATGCCATAGACCTAGACTGTCCCGATTTCCTGGAATATCTGGCACAAGACCCAGAAACAAAAGTGATCGCACTGTATATGGAGGGCACAAAAGATGGAAAGCGCCTCAAATCAGAGCTGGGCAAAGCCGCGAGGAGAAAACCAGTAGTAGCGCTAAAGGGAGGAGTGACAGAACATGGGAGCAGAGCGGCATCTTCTCACACCGGAGCGCTAGCCGGTTCACCAGAAAGCTGGAGCTCGCTTTTCATGCAGACTGGTGTAGTTCAAGTAGACAGCTACGATGAACTGGTAGATACCGTTTTAGCACTGACCTACTCGCCCCTTCCTTCCGGAAAGGGAGTCTCCCTTGTCACGAACTCTGGTGGCTTTAGCGTGATTGAAACCGACTCATGCGTAAAGGCGGGCTTGGAGGTTCCGCAATTCCAGGAAGAAA
>Ga0209636_10007858_pt1 | contig 10873 bp, 8 predicted proteins | sample DeeMarSWOR152_54_FD_187464 | JGI IMG/M metagenome (GOLD analysis project Ga0209636, IMG submission 187464) | Marine sediment microbial communities from White Oak River estuary, North Carolina - WOR-1-52-54 (SPAdes) (version 2) | ecosystem: Environmental > Aquatic > Marine > Intertidal zone >... | reverse complement strand
CTAGACATGGTGGAAAAGGAAGAGAAAATTCTAGTCTCAGCCCTAAACACCATCAGAGAACCCTCCATCTTCAGAAGCACAGTAGGCATCGTGGCCCCCGCCAGTCCCATAGAAACCAGCTTATCCCCAAGAATAAGCGAAGTGCGGCAGTTCACCGAAGAGGCAAGGAGAGTCGCAGAGGAAAGGGCTAAAAAGAAATACGAACTCGTCCACAGGGACCTGCTTAAAGAGTATCCCAGAATCCAGAGAAGAGAATGCAGGGTCGCTATCGCCCAAATAGGCGTATCCAAAACAGGCGACATCATAGGCGAATTCTACGAAGAGAAGGCTCCAGGCCTCCTAGGCTTACGAGAGGACAAAGTTGAAGCCGTGAGGTCCAAAGTCAAGAATATGATTGAAATCGCCCACGCGAAAGAAGTCAATATTCTGCTGTTCCCGGAATTGACCGTTGACCTCAACCACGGTCCACTGCTAGAAGACATAGCAAGCCTGGCTAGAGCCTATGAAATATACATAATTCCAGGATCATACCACGACCAAGAAACAAAACGAAACCTCAGTGCGGTCGTAGGACCTGAAGGAATCCTTTGGCAACAAGAGAAGCACATCCCAGCCATTATACACCACAAGGGAAAAAGGTTCAAGGAGGGAATAGAAGTTGGAACCATCCCAAGAAAGACAATTGTCTGCAACACAGAGTTCGGAAGAATCGCAATCGCCATATGCCGAGACTTCCTCGACATGGACCTCAGGGTGGAGCTGAAGAATTTTGAGCCTCCAGTGGACTTAATTTTCAACCCAGCTTTCACCCCAGTAACGGAAGATTTTAAGGCAGCTCACTTCGACGCCCGCAGGTCCATCTACGCCTACTGCTTCTTCGCTAACATCGCAGAATTCGGTGACAGTCTCATTTACACGCCGGAAAAGGAACGCGTCGAAAGAAGGATACCAACAGGGGAGGAGAGTCTAATCTACAAAGACATAGACCTCTTCAAATTGCGTTCGGAACGCAAAAAATGGGAAAAAGAGCAGAGGGAAGAAAGACAGTTCATCCAAAGCACAAGATAACACATGTATGTATACAGTGAACCTCTTGCGTGAATCCGCTACTCGGGAGATGTTGAAATTGCGAGTCCCGTTAGGGTTTTCCTCAGAACCTTTAACATTATGAGGTCACTGCTTAACATAAGGTGGTTCATGGCGACAGCATTGCCGTGAGAGTTTTTGGTTTTCGCAAAAGGTTTTGAAACATTACGTTTTGCAGAACTATGTTGTATCGCATGTTAAGCCTTGTTCGCGTGCATTAAAGTTGTTATTGGGCTTAAATATTGGATAATTATAGGTAACCTTGGAGGCGTATACGTTATGAAAAAAGGAGTTTATGCTGGAAGCTTTGATCCACCAACAAATGGCCACTTATGGATGATAGAGCAAGGAGCAAGACTATTTGATGAAGTTATCGTAGCAATAGGGATAAATCCTGATAAGAAATATACTTTTTCTCTTAATGAACGAGTTGAAATGCTGAGAAACATTACAGAAAAATGCCAGAATATAACGGTGGATAGTTTTGAAAATCAATTTCTTGTTAATTATGCAGAATCGGTACAAGCAGGTTATATTTTGAGAGGCATAAGGTCAGAAAGCGATTATGAGTACGAACGTGCAATGAGAAACATTAACGGTGATTTAAATCCTAATATTGTGACTATATTTTTGATGCCTCCTCGAGAAATCGCAGAGATAAGTTCAAGTTTTGTTGAAGGATTGGTTGGTCCCGACGGATGGGAAAAAATTGTCGAGAAATATGTTCCTAAGCCAGTCTACGAGAAATTCTTGGATAAATTCAAAAATGAAAGATCCAGAAAATAGATCGATAGAACTCTAAAAAGATTAGTGCAAAAGAAGATATCATTGGATTTCATTTTAGAATAAAAGAACTGTGTTCCCAACCACCCGAGTATCACCATAGGTGCGCGCGTGTTATTTTTTGGATCTCGATAATCTGGAAAGGACTTGAACAACCAGCCTTTTTCGCCTAAGATCTATTTCGAGTGTTCCGTTATCCATGCAATCTAGACATATATCAAAATCGTATATCAAACCATCATGAAAAACAAACTTGCATGGATATACAGCCTTAACGATATCGCCGCAACAATCGCAAAACAAATGTTTCATGTTCTCATCCTACACGCACCTGAGTTGAGGGATGACAAATCTTAAAAGGAAAGTTTCGCGCGCAAAAATAGTGGCTAATCTGAAGTGTTTAAGGAGACAGATATATTGTGACTTGCGAAACAAGCAGGTATGCGCGCGCCGACTACAGTTTGATTAATTTTCATGCATAAATCAAATTTTCCTTTTTCTTCATTGATTTCTGTTTTCACATTCTTTTTATGGGCCTTTTGAAAGAATGGTTGCCAAGCATATTCATGTTGTTTTTTGATACTAGCATGTTGAAGGTGACATTATTATCATATGAAGTCAGCTAGGGTCTGTTGCTTCGGCCTTTTAGTCTTCGCCTTTCTTTTTTCTCCGCCTTCCTCGAAGATCACGAGTTGACCGTAGACGCCGTCATACCCTGGTATAACCCTCGTTTTCTCTTCTCTAACTCGTACTATAGCTTCGGCGATTCTTGGGTCAACAACTCTGGACATTTCTTCTCTCGTTGCATCTATGAGCACGGTGTATTCGTCGCCAAACCTCGCGATTAGAGGGTTGTAGATGCTCCAAACTTTTTGGGCGCCGGGATAGTTGACTCCCAAAACTGTTGCAACTATCTCTGAGAGGGGCAACAGATGCATGTAGCCTATTGCGTCTTCTGGTTTGAAGCCCTCAGGTCTATCCGCTAGTTCTTCTACGCGTTGCTCCACGCCCTTCGTAAGTTTCCTGCGACAAACTGGGCAACGGTTTCCGAATTTTATGGCTTCTTTAGGGGGAAGGGAGACGTTGCAGTTTCTGTGGCCTGTCCAATGATACTTGCCGTAGGCAGGGTTGGTTTCGATTGTGAATTTGAAGCGGGTCGGATCTTTCTTGCGAATTGCGTCAATCACTCCTTGATAGGTGAACCGTTCCAGTTCAAACACGTTGGCTTCTCTTCCAATTCTCCAAGGCCAGCCGCTGTGGCTATCACTGTTTGAAATCAAGGCGAACTTATCGAGGGCGCTTAGCCTCCAGTTCATGGGCGGGTCCGAGGAGAGACCTGTTTCCAGAGCCGGGATGTGCTTCGTCATGTCTTGATAGCAGTCTTCTAATCGGTCAAAACCGCTGAAGGCGCCGAAAACGCTGAACCATGGAGTCCAAGCGTGAGCGGGAATAACGACGTTTTCATCTGAAACCTGCATAACCTCTTCCACAAGTTGAGGTGCATTCATATCTAACGTTGGTCTGCCGTCAATGCTGAGATCGCCGTATCGCTTCAGTCGTTCATTAATCTGAACTGCGGTTTCAATGCTTGGAGTCAAAATGACGTGATGGATTTTTTTGACGTCACCTTCAAATGTGAATATTGTACTAACCTCGTTGGTTATCATGTAGCGCACAGGAGATTCTGGATGCTTTGTCGTTCCGTAGAGGTTAGTATCTGAAATTTCAACTAGTTCTTCGTCTAATTCTTTAAGCCATTTAGGATGAGTGAAATCCCCTGTACCCACAAGGTTCAAGCCTTTGATTCTGGCAAAACGAGTTATTTCGTCTATATTCATTCTCTGACTTGTGGCACGGCTAAACCTGCTGTGAATGTGGAGGTCAGCTATAACTCTCAAGTTTTCCACTTAACCTTCATTTTTTTGGGGATTCCACGCTTATTTTCGCTTTCTGAAGAACAGCAGATCGTCCTTATAGCATACGTATTCAAAGCCAACTTCAAGCAATCCCTTTACTTCTTTGGGTGTTTGTGCTATTTTAACGTGAAACTCTTCTGGCATGCCTTCATGGAACAAAGCCTTCTCTATGTTGATGTATGTGAGTGTTGAGTCAAGTTTCCTGTGGCCAAGGAACTCTGATGCATAGGGCCTCTTTTGTTTGGTGAAATAGCTAAGTTGCTTCCTAGTGTCGTAGTGTGTGGAAACGTATTTCTTTGAGCCTTGGATTATTGAGGCTATGAGCTAACCTTTTCCTCAGTTTCTGGAAGGATGTTCCGAGAACCTTCGTGTTTGATTGAATGCGCATGCATGCAAAAGAAATACCCATATCTGAATCATTTATTCTACCAACAATTAAGGAGTGTTCGAACTATACACATCGCCTTCCAATGATGTGCCGATGGGATCATAAAATGTATCAAAATAGACAATTCATCTAAGCATTATGCGCGCTTAAACGGACATATTTGATGCACCTATTAGAGTAACGTTTATCAGCTTGAAAATTAGAACCTCTCTACTGGTAGTTTTTCTTGGCTGAAATGGAATATTTTGTTCCCGAGATGGTGGGTCGGGAAAAGGAACTGGGTAGGCTGAAAGAGTTTTTGCGTGCGGCCATCGATGGGAAGGGTAATACTGTTTTGGTGTCTGGAGAAGCTGGAATAGGGAAGACTAGGCTAATTGAAGAGCTTATACCTTATGCGAAGTCGCTGGGTGTTAAGGTTCTAGAAGGCCGCTGTCTATATGAGTGCCCAACTCCTTTTTTACCCTTTAGAGAAGCGCTAAGGAATGTTTTTCAAGTTTCGAAGAGTGATGCCCTTCCGCTACAAGAAAGAAGAGTCAGGAAGGTAGTTGAGGAGTTTGCTCCTCACTTTGTTAAGGCAATTCCTATTGTTGGTCAGATCTTGGAAGGATTGGGATGGCAGAAGAAATACAAGCTGGTCTACAGGGACCTGCTCAAAGAGTATCCCAGAATTCAGAGAAGGGAATGTCGGGTCGCCGTCGCCCAGATAGGCTTATCCAAGACAGGCGACATCCTCAGCGAGTTCTACGAAGAGAAGGATAGAGGTCTCTTTGGCCTTCGAGAGGACAAGGTCGAAACCGTAGGCTCCAAGGTCAAGAACATGATTGAAATCGCCCACGCAAAGGGAGTCAACATCCTACTGTTCCCGGAGCTGACAGTTGACCTCAACTACGGCCAACTACTGGAAGATATATCAAGTCTAGCCAAAGCCTACGAGATGTACATAATTCCAGGATCATACCACGCCGAAGAAACAAGGCAGAACATCAGCCTGGTAGTGGGACCCGACGGAATATTATGGGAGCAGGAGAAGCACATCCCAGCCACAATACACCACGAAGGCAAGAGATTCGAGGAGGGAATAGAGGTTGGAAGCGTCCCCAGAAAAACCTTCATCTGTGACACAGGATTCGGAAGAATCGCAATCGCCATATGTCGGGACTTCTTGGACATGGATTTGAGGGTGGAGCTGAAGAACTCTGAGCCACCGGTGGACTTAGTCTTCAATCCAGCTTTTACTCCAGTTACAGCCGACTTCCAGGCCGTCCACTTCGACGCTCGCAGGTCCATTTACGCCTATTGCTTTTTCGCCAACGTAGCAGAATTCGGTGATTCTCTCATATACACGCCGGAGAAGGAACGCGTCGAAAGAAGGATACCGCCAGGGGAGGAGGGCCTGATCTACAAGGACGTGGACCTTTTCAAACTGCGTTCGGAACGCAAAAAATGGGAAAAACAACAGAAGAAGGAAAAACGGTTTATCCAAAGCACGCGTGGGGGCGTTTCAGAGGCTGTTCCTTCGGAAACAGCAACACCTTTTGGGAGGATTGAGTTGGGAACTCTCTTTGAAAGGGATGAAGGACTTGAAGCCATCTCTAGCCTGTTAGTCGCCATTTCAGGAAAGCAACCTTTGTTGATCTTTATTGACGATTTGCATTTGGCCGACACTCCTTCACTGTCGTTGTTGTATTATCTGGCAAGGGATGTTCAAAACTCGAAGATTCTTGTTGTTGGGGCGTATCGTCCGGAAGAGGTAACTAAAACTTATGAGGGAACTGTGCATCCGCTTCTTGACATTATGCAGAGGATGAGCAGAGACGACTTGTTTCAGAAGATAGAGCTGAAGAGACTGAGCCAGATCAACTATTTTGATTTCATCCTATCCATGCTGGGTGTCGATCTCGATGACTTGGTAAAACTAATCTACGAAGAAACCGAGGGAAACCCGTTCTTCGCCATTGAAACGCTTAGGTTGTTGATGCAGCAGAATGTGTTGACCAAAGAGGATGCCCACTGGAAACTTTCCAAAAATATAGAGGAGGTTGAAATTCCGCCCAGAGTATACAACGTTGTCGTTAGCAGAATCAATGCCCTAAGGAATGAAGAGAGAGACATTCTAGATTGCGCTTCAGTGGCGGGAGAAGAGTTTTCCTCCAGTGTGGTTGAAAATGTTTCAGGTCTAAATCGAATTGGGCTGTTGAAATGCCTGAACAACATTGAAAGAAAGTATCACTTAGTACATTCTTTTGAGGAAGGTTATCGATTTGACCACTCAAAGATTAGGGAAGTTCTGTATAACGAAATTGCGCCGGAGCTGAAAAAGGAATACCATTCAATGATTGCGAAGTATATGGAAGAGGCAAACAAAGATCGTTTGGAAGAAGTTGTAACTGAGCTAGCATATCACTACTACCAATCTGGAAACGCCCAAAAAGGCACCCCCTACCTACTGAAGGCAGGCGAAGAAGCGGTGGAAAAATGGGCAGCTTTTGAAGCGGCAAGGTTGTATTCTCAGGCGCTAGAGATGATGGGCGACGATGAAAGATGGAGTCAAGACAGGACAAAGGCTCTGGAAGCACTAGGCGACGTTTGCGCATTAACTGCTCAGCATGAAAGGGCGAATGAATGCTATGAGAAAGGGATAGCCAGTTCAAAAGATGATTTGGCAAGAAATAGAATGCGCAGGAAAATACGCAGGAAAATGATTGTGGAAAAGGACGGGGTGAAACTTGCCTATTATGTGTATGGCGAAGGGAAACCGATCTTAGTCTTTGTGGTAGCATGGGTTGGGAGTGCCGAGCTTTGGCTACCCCAAGTAAATTATTTCTGTCAGAACTTTAAGATGGTTACTGTCGACATGAGGGGAGCAGGCGAATCAGACAAGCCAGCAGACAATTACACCATTGATCTATACGTGGATGATCTTAATTCAATAATCGAAGAATTACAGGAGAAGAATATCGTTCTTGTAGGCGAGTCCATGGGTGCTTTGTTTGCTATCAAATACGCTACCAAATATCCAGAGAAAGTCTCCAAATTAATATTGATCGGTGGGACCCCTCAAATAATAGCTAGTGATGATTTTCCACACGGTTATCCCTTAGAGATCACACAGAGATTGTTGACATTATTTCAGGAATCTTACTCCAGGGGCCTCAGAACCTTCTTCAAGCTTGCATTTCCAGAACCTGGGACCGAGTATCTGAGAGAATTGGCATGCGATGTATGCCAGAAGACTACCAAAGAGATTGCCATAAACTGTCTCAGCAACTTTTTGAAAGAAGACCTTCGTCCGCTTTTGGGGAAAATAAATATCCCAACTTTGATCCTTCATGGAGAAGATGACAGAGCGGTGATGTTAGAGGGTGCTAAATACATGCACGAAAAGATTCTTGGATCTAAAATGTACATATTTAAGGATAAAGGGCATCTTCCATCGTTGACTGCAGCAGACAAGTTCAACAAAATATTGGAAGAGTTTATAACGACTGGTAAGCTCTTGAAAGACTAAACATGCGCGCGCTTAGAAACAGTAACATCACATATTTTGGCGAGGGTAGAAAATGCCATTCGTTAATGTGGATGGATTGGAAACGTTTTATGAATCGAAGGGGAGGGGACGCCCCATGCTCTTTATCCACGGATCCTCTGGTAACCATTCAGTCTGGAAGCATCAGCTTGACTATTTTGGAGAAAAGTACCACGTGATTGCCATTGATCTGATGGGGCATGGAAAATCGGAGATCTCTATACATCCCTCCCAGATCTCCATTAAACTATATTCGGACTTTGTCAACAATTTTCTGGAAGCGTTAAACATTGAAAAGATTACATTAATCGGGCAATCATTGGGCGGCGCAGTTTGTATCCAATTTTGCCTAGATTCTCCACAAAAAGTTAAGTGCCTTGGATTAATTAACACAGGTGCCAAACTTGGAGTGAATCCTCACTTGCTATCCATGCTAAGAGAGGACTTTAAAGCTTTGAGAGTAGGGCTAGAAACCATTCTGGGCGAAGAACGCGCAGAAACTGATAAAACTAGGCGCACGCAGCAGGTGACGAAGGAGATGTCAAAAACGGATCCAGCTGTTGGATTGGCCGATTTCGAAGCCTGCAACAAGTTTGATTCACGGGAAAGACTCTCCCGAATCCGTAAACCGACCCTAATTGTGGGGGGAAGCGAAGATGTGCTGACACCGCCTTGGTATCAGCATTATTTGCACGAGAAGCTGGAGAACTCAACCCTGAGAATAATGGAGGGTGTCGGACACTATTCTATGTTCGAGAACCCCGAGGGATTCAATGCGGTCCTCTCCGAATTTTTGGAAAGGCACCTTTGACGCCTAGCTGCGTGAGCATGCACGCGCATAAAGTCAATAGAAAGTGAAATAGGATCAACTCCTAACCAAGCCATGCACGCGTATTAGATCAACATTTGTTTTATCTTCTCAAAGATGTTTATCCACATTTCCCAGCTGAGTTTTCCGGTTTGGGTGTTTTGTCTGCTTGGATGATAAGAGGTTACAAGAGTTGGCATGCCGTTAAGCTTGTGGAACTCGCCGTGTTGAAAACGCGGTTTCAACTCGCTGTTTCTTGGGTATACGTATCTCCTATAGGTGTCGAAGGCTACTCTTCCAAGTGTTAGGACTACTTCAACCTTGTCTAGAAGGCGCACCTCTTCTAGCAGATATTCGGAACAGTTTCTAGTTTCTTCAGCCAAAGGCTTATTGCGCGGGGGAGCGCAACGGATCGCAGCTGTGATATAAGCAAACATCAGCTTCAATCCATCGTCCCTACTGACACTATTGGGTTGATTGGAGAAACCTGTCTCGTAGAGGGCCTTGATGAGCCAGTCGCCTGAGCTGTCGCCTGTAAACATTCTACCCGTTCTGTTTCCTCCATGGGCTGCAGGAGCTAGGCCAATTATCAGCAGCCTTGCTTCAGGATCACCGAAGCCTGGGAGAGGCTTTCCCCAATAACACTGCTCCCTATACCTACGAACCTTATCTCTAGAGACTCTTGAAATGTAGTCTACAAGCCTTGGGCATCTGCGACAAGAGATAACCCTCTTCCCGAGAGCATCTAAGGCGGCTTTTTTGACGCTTGCCAACCCAATCAAATCCATAGAACTAATACTACAATCCTACTCATTTCCAAATACTTGGTTTCGCGCGGCAACGTGGAAGGGAAGTTTTTGGTAGATATGACCACACTTCTGTTAGTTAGCTATAGCTCTCAATCTTTTTTCACTCTCTCTGCGCCCACATACTTCTCAAAAACCTTCTCCCAATCTATCTTGAGCATCGCCACGAGAATAAAGACTAATGCTATGGCAGTAATAATAGAGATAAGAAGTTTCATTTCTGGAGTACTCTCCCCAAATATGACACTGAGAATGTTACCGAAAAATTGGCCACCATAAGCCAAAATAGCACACATCAAAGTTTTGCCGATAATAGATGGAATGAAAGCCTTAACGAACTTGTATCGCAGCATTCCAAGTGGAATAAAAAGAAGATCATCAGGCAACGGAGTTAAAGCGAAAAGAAAAATTGTAATCGGTCCGTAACGATCAAAAACCCTCATCATATAACCCATTTTTCTTTGCTGCTTTTCGCTTATGACAGATCGCCCGTAATATCCTAATATGTATCCAGAAAATTCGCCGACACCCGAACCCAGACCGCCTGCGACTGTGAGAAGGAGGGGGTTCATTCCTTCCATACCCAACGTAAGTATAATGAAAGTGTAAGGTATTGGAACAATTATTGACATTGCGCCAATAAGACTGATTGCGAAAACTCCTACGTAGCTATACTGAAGCAAATAATTTTCCCAATCAAAAAGTCCAGCAATAGCGGCAACAACGACGATCATAACTACAACGATGGTTACTGCCATCTTCTTCTCCATTTTCCGTCAAGCCTCCGCACCAAGAATGAGGCAACCCTTGCGATTTCGTTCGTTTATATGCTTAAGCGTTGTTACGCTGCTTTAACTTTTTTCAAACAGAAAAGCAACAAATTCGAAGTTAAAAGATATAAACCGTGGTTTAGAACGGTTTATCGTTAGCTTTAAATGAAACCTGTGAAAACGTTTTGTTTCAGCCTGTTTAAAGAGGCGTTGTAATTGAGTTTTCAAGAACCCATTTGGATCGTTAGAGATTACCTAAGATGCAGTGGATGCAGAAAATGCGAGATAACCTGCTCCCTTTTCCACGAAAAACGCATCTGGCCGGAGGCCTCAAGGATAAGGGTGTTTATGCTCGTCCCAGGAGCGGAGTTTCCCCATTTCTGCACCCAATGCGACGACTACCCATGCGTTGAATCCTGTCCCGTACACGCTTTATCCGTAAACAAGGACACAGGCGCTGTTTTAGTTGACAAGGACAAATGCACCGCCTGCGGTCTCTGTATTGACGCTTGCCCCGGCAGTGTTCCACATATCCATCCAACTGAGAAATACGCGGTTATATGTGACCTATGCGGAGGGAACCCTCAATGCGTGAAGGTGTGCCGCGAAGGAGGATGGGACGCTCTCAGGATCATAACTAAAACGTCTGAGAAAAATATGGGGCGTAACCGCGCTTACAAGCTATACGCCCGCAAACCTGAGGAAGTAACGCGAGATTTGGTTGCCAGCATGTATGGAGAAGCAGGAGAGGAGCTGATCTAGGTGCGGGGGTACGCAGGAAAGTTTCTAG
>Ga0209636_10007856_pt1 | contig 10873 bp, 13 predicted proteins | sample DeeMarSWOR152_54_FD_187464 | JGI IMG/M metagenome (GOLD analysis project Ga0209636, IMG submission 187464) | Marine sediment microbial communities from White Oak River estuary, North Carolina - WOR-1-52-54 (SPAdes) (version 2) | ecosystem: Environmental > Aquatic > Marine > Intertidal zone >... | reverse complement strand
CCAAAAAGTTTAATGGAGAAATCACCCTTATTCACGCTTACTCGGTTGGTATACTTACAACTGCATTAACCTCTGAGGTTAAAGAACCAATTATGACGCCTTTAGTAGCCTCAATGCCTCCTAAGGAAGTTTATAGAGCAGCTAAAGAGACAATCCGCAGAGCTGGCGAAGATTTGTTATTGAAAGGAGAAGAAATGGTTAAAGCCGCAAGAATCCATGTTGAAAAGTTACTTACGGAGGGGCACACAGTTCAAGTAATATTGGAAGCCGCTAAAGAGGGTAAATATGATTTGATTGTCATGGGCGCTAAGGGAATGAGCGAAATAGAGCAGGCACGTCTAGGGAGTGTAACTGAAAGAGTTGTCAGAAACGCCCGAAGCCCCGTTCTAGTTATAAAATAATACCTGAGTAGTCATGCCGCGCCGATACGAGTAGGAGTCCCTGGTGGAAGACCAATTGTTCTTGATAAAATATTGCAAGTTACAATAGAAATATCTACTGACACGGCAACCCAAGGAGACATTATCACAGTCTCAGCAACTGTAAAGGATTTAGCTGAAAATCCAATTGAAGGAGCTACGGTATTCGCGTCTCTAGGGCATAAGACCGTCACATTATCTGATCAAGGAAGCGGAAATTATGAGGGAAACATTGACACCTTTGACATCAGCGAGGGAACCTACCTTGTTACTGTGACAGCTGAAAAAGAACTGTGTGAATCAGCCGAGATTTCGGAAACATTGAATGTAAACGCAGCGGTACCATGGTTGCTATACATAGGGATAGCAGCAACAGTCTTAGCAATAGTAGCAGTGATACTTTATAAGAGAAGGTAAATTGTAAGCAAAACTGTTCCTCCGGGACTAGAGGTATCTGGAACATTTTTTATGGGAATCTTTTGACGGGACACTTTGAATTTTTTTCTCAGATTGAGGAAGAACCTGTCCCGGATGGGGTCCCTTATGGGACAACTCTCTTAATATGACATTTCCGCATATGGAAGATTTCAATCGGATGCCTATCAACGCCTCGAGGAGGAGAAGCCGTGAGGGACTGGCTAACCGGCGTCTTCAGGTTCCTCTTTAACCTCGCCTCGCCAGATCTCCAGCATCTCCTCACCGGTTTGCCACTTCTCAAGAGCGTTGAAGAGAGCAGCCATACTACGAACAATCTTAGCCAGGTCGTTAATGGTCTCAGGCGTGAGATCCTCCGCCTTGTCATTTTTCTCAAGTAGCAACTTTAGCCGAGGCAGCACCTCTTTAACAACGGTCCTCCTTAGGTCGATTTGAGGCCCTGGAAAAACCATCACGACCACACCAGAATTTTTTTCTATTGTCCCGCCGAGGGACAATCCCAGCCTCTGAAGCTCCTTCTTGCAGGCTTCTCTAGATCGACCTAAAAATTTGGCAGCCTTGTCCAAGTCGTCTCGATGCTGCACCAAGACAGCGATGTCTTTATGGGTCCAGCGAGGGCCCCTAGCCATCATTGAAAAGGGCTTTTCTTCTAAACGATACAGTTTTGCAACGTAAGAGTGTAGACCTTCCCCATCCACCGTCTCGTATACAATCCCGAGGATCATACGATCACTAAGGAAGGTGGGAGTGTTGAAAAGCATAAACTAATTTGAACTTTTAACCCAAAAAGTTAAGTGTATAAGGTCAGCGGTCGCTGACAGGATATTAATTGCCGGAATTCCTAAAAGTTTCCTACTTCAGTGAACAATAGAAGGGGTTTATCAAATTCGGTGCCAAACCCAGAGTTAATACAATCTACGATTCGCTAAACTCTTCCACTGTGCGATTGAGCGTTATCTCAGCTATGTCTCTACCATATTCCATCATTTTTCTAGCGTTATCGAGAATTAATCTTAGAACTGAAGCCAAATTTGGGTCCATCCTCTTGGACAACATTAGATTGACAGTTTCCTGCGAATCCCAATTTCTAATGCAGTCCCGAAAGTCGTTGTGGTCTACGTAAACGTCTTTCAACCGCTCCGCAATTTCTTTGATGCTTTCTAAGCTGGCGTAAAGCCTGCCGACAGGTCCTTCCCCTCTTCTGCTGAAGGCCCAGCCGGGTCCTAAATATTCTTTAAAGGAAGATCTGAAGACGTAGTGATAACGTGCGGCGCGCTCAATCGGATCGAACAGTACCGAGATTTCCTTTACCATGAATTGCTTTCCCCAAAGAAAAAGGATAAAGCAGAATTTCAAACGTCAGAAGTATTCCACCCCTTACGCTAGGAATTCTGAACCACGTTCCACGTCTCTCTGTCTATGATCGGCTGATGTTTGCCTGTAGTAAGCTCACTCTTCCACCTAAACATGCCTATATAGATGGGATTGAGGAGAATCCACCGCACAAAAGTATACTCGATACCGTATTTGCGTTCTAGTTGACGTGGAGACATGCCTGAGGTCTTCATAAGAGGCTTGGATTACAAGCTATTTCCACCGCCTTAGAGTGGTTCGGGTATCAGCTTTTGGGAAAGGAGAAACAATTTGTTAAGCAGCAGCCCCTGAAGCTAGAATTGGTGGTTGGGGGGCTCGGCAAGCCATGAGTTGATGAGGGCTCGGCCATAGGCTACCGCCTCCTTCACTTCTTCTTCGCTATCCACTTCTATGGTAAGCCCGTAACCTGTCTCTTCAAAGTAGTTTCCCAATCCGACGACCTTCCTCCCCGAAACGGTTATCTCCCTAGGATACTTTTCGTCCAGCTGGACTCGGAGGGGCAATTTGTCTGCTTCAATCCAACGCGACTCCTCCAGGATGTAAGCCCTCATAAAAAGCTTCCACTCTCCAGGATTCTTGGGCGCCAACACCTTCAATATGAGGGTTTCCACGCCGTCACCCGTTAGTACTCTGGTTTTCGAGGTCAGCCACCTCTCGCTTCCTTCGGGTTGAATAGATAGGAAGATTGAGTTAGGTTGGGTGAAGCGGTAGTTCACCCTCACTTCCATCTTGAATTCCTTGCTGGTCCTCGCCTTGCATTTGTGATCTACCCGGTCTATGGCAAAGAACCACTCTTGGGGTGGGGGATCCATGAGGATCCCCTGATAACCGTCGTGGGCGAAGACCCTCTCGTCATTCAACTTGATTGTGGTAAATATTTGCTCGTCTACCCTCTCACGGTTCATTCTATACAAGGTTCTCCTCTTGTTCACTGGGTCGGTATCCCTAATGATAAGGTCTCCCCAATCATGGATGTGGTTCAGGATCTGCCTTCGGGTCAGCTCTACGTCGTGTATCTTCCTCAAATCGTTCTCGATCTCTCTGAGGGTAGCCGCTGCTATGACTCCCCTCCCGCCTTTAGACCGTTGGCTGACGATGTGTAGAACAGCTATCTTGGCGCCCTCCGCAGGCAGAGGCTTCATCCAGACCCTCCGACTTCAGCAATATTTATATAAACGACGAAATTTTTCGCCGTTTCATTTCATCAATTCTTATATAATTTCTGCGATGAACCACCCCTTAAAGTTTGTGTGGAATTGGAAACGGAGGTTTGGTCGCGTTGATTGTGCTCAACCAAAACCTGGATAAGAACAATAAGATCTACATTCGGAGGGGCCTCCGTGAAGCGGGCTTCACCGGAACCGTCACCATCCTATGGTGCAACAATGCCGTCGTCATGCACCCCAACAGGGCTAGGCTCTGGGAGGTAAAGGCCTCATTGTTGGTGATTCTCACGGACCTGGAACAGCGGTTGCAGGCTCAAGAGGGGGAGGCTGGCCGCGGCAGCTGAAGCGCGTGGGGTGGGAAGGTTCACGGAGCACGCCTTGGAGGCCTAGAAGGTGCTGAAGCTGCAGGAGATGGGGGTCATTGACCAGGAGAAGCAGGGCGTCTCAACCCTCAAGTTCCTCAGTAGCGATAACCAGGGCTTCATCGTGGAACTCACCGTCTGGGATTCCGAGAGATGCTTCGCAACTAGGCAATATCGCATCTCAGCCATCACCTCATAAGCTCGACGATACGCCCAAGGTATTTGCTTGAGATTTGAAGCCTTTGGTGCGGATATAGGAGGTTGAATTAAATAGTGGGCCCCCTTCGGGATCATAAGCCCAAATCGCCGGCCAGTGAAAAGTACTCATCTATCCCTAGGAGGCTCCGGAATCTTTCACATACGGAAGAAGGTAAACCTTTAGCACGTGAAAGATCGGAGAGTGCAAAGCAAAGAGCAAGCAATATCACGCGGCGGGTTCTAGCGATTTTTATTAATCAAGGAACCTCGCGCGCTCTCAAGGTATGCCAAATTGTTGCCTGGATGAAGGCAGATTATGATGCAGTCTATTCGGCAATTAGACGATTCTGCAAGCATGGATTTGTAAAATCGGTCAAAAAAATGGTTGGAAATCGGGTTCTGAATCTTTATGTTCTCAGCGATAAGGCTACTGCCCTTGAGTATCTGGGTTTTAGTGATCTTGCCTTTTTAGGTAAGGTACCTAGGTCCCCTTTTAAGGATTGGGTGGATTTGGGGCAGGCCTTCTATGAGGGGGGGCCTACCGGGTTTAGGGTGGATGGTTACGTCTGTGGCAGGATCCGCGGTTATTTGGAGGGTCTTGGTAAGGCTGGTTCAGGGGATCGGTCTAGGCAACTGAGCTTCGCCTGTGAGAGTTTCAGTCTGGTGATTACTAGACATGGGCACGTCCGCCTTTGGATTAAGAGTCGGGATGGGATCGGTGATTTTTTCGACTTCCTTGTTAGCTGTGGCTTGGACGATGGAAACAGAGCGCACGTTTTCAGGAAGCTGGCGGAGAAGATCAATGACACCAAGGTCACGGTTGAGGCGCCTGTGCTGAACGACGACATATCCAAGATCACCATCGAGACAAAGGTTGGCAATGAAAGGTTGGTGAGTCGAATATGCGGTAGCCATTTCCCTAGGGAGCTGGAAGTCTCTGGAGCCTTCGGTGCGGTACAGAACTTCTTCGCCGCCCTCGCTGGAGCGCAGCACTTCTCGATGCTGGAGTGGGTTCAGGCGGATAGGCTGGACAGGGTTCTCCGAGCTATGTTGATGGAGGCTAGAGCCCACGAAAGGGTAGCTGAGGCCATTGAGTCGTTCATCGGTAAACCAGCTCAACAAAGAGGGCCTGAGAGAAAGAGGAGAAGTAACTACGTTGCTTGAAACAAGACGAGAAGACTCGACTGCACTAAGAGACCTGATTCGACCTGGGACAACCCGTGGGCTCGACTTTGTGGTCCTTGACGAGCTGAGGAAGAGGACAGGTGTTAACCCTGACTCGATCCTAAAGTTTGCCTTGAGTGAGATGCTCTGTAATGCTTTAGATAAAGATGCAACGGAAATCAACATTGGTGTGAAAGTAGAGGGGGATTTTTACCGCTTAGAAGTTAGAGACAACGGTAGCAAGAAACTGACTCTAAGAGAGATTAAGCTGATACTTGACTTTAAGAACAAAGCTTCGTCGAAGCGCGGTTTCCTCACGGTTTCGAGGGGCTACCTCGGAAACGCTCTTAAATGTATCTTCGGCTACTCCTATGCGCTCGCTGAGTTGAGGGGACTTACTCCCCCGGACACCATAGTGAAGAGCGGTGGCTTTCAATACAGGATCACCCTAAAACCTGATAGAGTAAGGGAAGTCATTAAATCGGAAGTTGTGACCGAAAGGAGGAAAGATGACGGATTTACTACTTTCACCGTGAAGTTTCCAAAAGAAGATGTGGATCACCTACCATACTCGAGACCCCATCCCCCCACTCCCTCGGTGCTAAAGGACCTCATCTTTGCTACGAGCATGGTCAACCCCACGCGGAAGATCATCTATGACATGGGGGAATACGGTGAAATGGGAACGCTTGGTTCTAAGGAGGAGGCTAAAACCATTAGAAAAGTGACAGCGGTTCTATGGTATAATCAAAAACAGTTTCAATCTCTCTACGAGGACTTTCTCAGAGCGAGACCAGAAATGCAACTCAAAGAGTTCGTTGCCCTCTTCAGAGGGTTCACCTCAAAGAAGGTTATTAGGGAAATTCTGCAAAAACTCAACTCCCTGAATCATGATTTACGGGGAGACGGATCTGTGCAGTTTTTCCCAGCAACACCCATTAAAGAGCTGTCGAAACAAATAGTGACCGCCCTATTTGTGATAATGAAGGAGAGTTCCAAACCGATTCCCAAGAACAAGAGAAGTATTAAAGCGGTTTTAGGCTGCGTGGAAAAAGAATCGTTAGAGAGGCTCCGTGAACGACGTGGATGGAAGAGGCTAAAATACACTATGGAGCCTGGCATCCGAGTAGAGTGCCCATACTATCATAGTAAGAACCCTTGTCCCAACATAAATCACGTTTAGTTTCCATATCTGATAGAGCTTGCAGTTTTTGACCGAGGGGACGACGGGGAAGGTCTCAAGGTCTATCAGTGTGTCAATTTCATGGCTTCAATGGAAGACGTATTCGCCAAGATCTTTAACATCAACTATCGGCTTGGTAGGGTAGGCATCAGACAAGACACACCTGTTACAGTTGTAGCTCATCTTGTTTGTCCAGTTCTGAAATGGCTGAACTATGGGAAGAGTGGTTTAGATGAATAGGCAAAGCGATAGTATTAGCTCCCTCATGGAAAAGGCTTTTGACAGGATTCTGCCCATCCCAAAGGCTCCGAGAATGTACCGTCCCCCACCGCCACCGAGACCGGTTTCATGGGTACCCCACGGAAGGCTTGGAAACCACACCTATGAGCTGAGGCTTGAGGACTTCGCAAGCGAGATACTGGCTATAGAATCTCAGAGGACCAAACGCTTCAAGTATTCTTCAAGGGGATGGTGCTATCTCCTCGAGGGGCTTGGAAAGATCCATAAAGGAGAGTTTAATGCGTGTCAGAAAGCAATCAACGACTGCAGGAAGATCGGGCTCCTACCAATCAACTTTATGGCTGAGGACCAAGACATCACAAGGCGCTTCATAGGCATCCACACAGCCTCAGATCCAAGCGTCCACCTGAAACAGTTGAGGAAAGATGTCGAGGAGATGCTTGGCAACCTGCCCTCATACACCACCGACTACTGGATCGACGAAGAGTACTACGTCATGATGTGTGTTGAAAAGGGGGACATCCTAAACCTGTTTAAGCCAATCTGCAACGAATACCACGTCCCCATAGTCAACTCAAAGGGATGGGCCCCAATTCTACTTAGAGCCCACATCGCAGCTCTCTCCAAGAGGACTGAAGATAACGGCTTAACCCCAGTGCTGCTCCTGTTCTATGACCACGACCCAGCCGGCCTCAAGATTACGAATAGGTTCAGGAAAAACCTTAGGGACTGCGAGAGGGGGACCAGATGGAGTCCAGAAGAATTAATAATTGACAGGTTTGGGCTGAACAAGGACGATATCGACAGCTGCAACCTAACGTGGATTGAGAATCTTAAGACGGGTTCAGGGAGAGATTCACGAGATTACGGTTACATACGTAAATATGGGAGAAGGAAGTGTGAGTCGAACGCGCTCTTCAAGGACGACGAGACGCTGAGAGCTGGAGAAGAGATCTGTAGGAAGGCGATAGAGAAGTATTACAGCGATGACGCTAAAGAACGTTTTAAGGAAAAAGAGGAAGAATCAAAACAGAAACTCAAACAGGTCTATGACGATCCCTTGTGGAAGAACTTCTACGCAAGGATCGATGAGCTCGTAGACTCCCTCGCTGTTAAGACGCCTAAAGAGGAAAGGCAACCGAGCGTGACCACAGCTGAAAAAGAAGTTGAAGTCACCATCGATAACAAGTATTATGGCAGATGCCCTAGATGTGGCCGATCATTCGACTATAACTACGCCCGTGACATTGGCAGGCTCCTAAGGTGCAGACATTGCAACCTTCCCATGAGGCTTAAGGGGATGACAGAATGTTGAGGGGCTTACTCACCAGCATGCATGCCATGAGCGACCATCTGAACCCCGATTCACCTATGAGGGGGACCAATGCTACCCTCAATCATTCGCCACGTTCAGCCCCACATACCTGGAGCCCCTGGACAGGAAGAAGACCAAGCACAAGCGAAGAAGGGGCTTAACTTGGGAGCGGAGGGAAGTGCCCGAATAGTGTGCGCCAACCTAAGGGAGCGTAGTCCCTCTTTGGAGGCTAGGCTTAAGGAGGAGCTTGAGAGGTTGAAGGGGATGTTGGGCGTTGGCCATGAGCTCAGGATGGTGTGGTCTCCCAGTTCAGACTCGAAGCTCTCAGGTGAGGTCAAAGGTAACGTTTTGTACATATATGAGTCGGACGGGTTTAGGGCCGTTGATGTGTTGAGACACGAGTTTATAGACTACTTGGTGAGTGAGGCTGTAGAGCCCTACAGGTCGGTCACCAACAAGCTTATCCAGCTCCTCAATGAGGTTGCCTATAAAAATAAAGAGAAGGTTGTTGAGGCCCTGATTAAGCTTCTTTAGTCTTTCTAATCCTTTCTTATTAGTATCCTCCGGGAAGGCAAACGCTTACAAACTTCCAGCCGTCTTTTATCCCCTTCTTCCTTCTCCCCAACAACGAGCACAGGAAGTCTCCCAATCTTCTATAGGACTCGAACAATAAGGACACTTCTTTGTAAGCGATCTCAGTTTTTTAAGTGCATCAATACAGCAATCTCTGAAACCTGGGGTCACATAGGCTCTTCTGACTTTCTTTCTAACCTCGACATAAGCTTCATCCCAAGGAATATTCTTCATGTAAGCTAAGAGGAGTGTTGCCATACCATTACTTCTACTGATACCCGCTTCGCACACCAAGACCACTTTTTCACCGTTGTATAAGAGATTGAGAAGATTTTTAGCTTCTAGGTAAATTCTCTGCGGTGGATTCCAACCATCGTTCAGGTTCAGAAGATGATCGATCCATACATTGATAGGATAGGGTTCATTTATTGACTGAGTGCCTACGTTATCTGTAATCCAATATGTCACTTCTATCACGCACGCCTAGAACTCAGCTTTTTTTATTTATGAGTATCTTTTTCGAGGGGAGGACGCTTACAAACTGCCAGCCATCCGAAAGATAACCTTCCAGATCCTCCTCCCTCACAATGGTTTGAGGGTCGCTTTCACAATCCCTTATCTTCTTTATTTCATTCTCGAATAGCTCTATCTCCTCGTCTTGGCTTAACTCCCTGTCGAGCTGTCTCTCCCTTGCGATCTTCACTTCCATTAGGTCTATGCCCAGAAGACTTCTAGCTATACTCTTTAGGGCTTCTACCTTCGCCTCCTTGACCACGGCGCTCTGGTCCAATTCTTGGGCTGTGGTGCCCAGAAACGGTTCACAGCCTTGAATTGACTTCCTCATGTCCTCTATCATCTCTTCAGGTAGTATACCTTTATTCGTGCTGTACCTGGCCTCGATATCCCCCTTGTGGCCGGCTATGAACTGGAGATAGGGGTGGCTTATCTTGCCTCTGGATTCAGCGATGATTAATTGTGTCTCCGCGTATGCCCTGAGGACGTAAGGACGCTTGAAAACACCTGCTTTCCTCATAGCTTTCCTTATGAGGTGTGAGATTTTCCTGGTCATTATAAAGGGTTTGGTAGTTGCCCTAGGCCTCTCATGAGTTATCAGTGGACTTTTAGATCTCAGGTTTTCGCCTGATCTCATCCGCTGTTCCAGGTACTCAGCTAGGTAGGTGCAGCCTTCGTCGATGAGGAAGGAGAAGTATTTGTGCCTTGTCTTGCTCAGGCTTGGCCTCACAACAATCATGGTCGGAGTTTTCGTGAAGCTGATTTCCCTGCTTTTTATTTGAAGCTCTGGCAGGTCACCCAAGACTAGTCCGTCGCTTCCGTCGTGGTTTCCAAGGGTTTGGGGCCTGAGGTCTGCGAACGCCATCAAAGCCTCAGCCACCCTTACTCTGGGGCTTGAAGTTCGAAATATCCTGCTGAGCTCCTCTTTGGATGGGATCTTCTCGTCTTCAAGGGTTGGCGTCCTGTTCGGATTGCTGACCTTGATCCTCCGCGTAAGCTTAACATCGTTGTATCGCAGCCAAGACCTAGTGGCCTTGAGCAACCCAAGAATATACCCGGGAGACTTCTCCTCAGCCTCAAGCCTCGTCACCAAATCCTCCAATGAGTCCTGCAAGCCCTTAAGATCCTCCCCCGCATTTTCAACCAATCCCAGAGGAGAAGTCTCTAAAAGCTCACAAACCCTGCCCAGCCTTCTCAGAGCAACCTCAGCGGTTATTGGACTGCCACGGGTGAGGTTTGTAAGCCAACGATTAACAGCCGGAGAACGCTTAAACCCTTCATACTTGCCTTCAGACATGATTAAAGCTGTTCAGACACCCATTAATAAAGTATCTGCACCTAAAAAGTGGCGGGCCCGCAGGGATTTGAACCCTGGGTTTCCGGTTCGTTGTGATCTCCGGCTCCGAAGGCCGGCGCCTTAATCCGGACTAGGCAACGGGCGACTAGGAGATACGAGGGTGCGTATCTCTCCCTAGCTTTTGCGGACCCATTAGATGGTGATGGTTTTTAGGATTTTAAGAGTTTCTATACGAGTAGATAGGGTTTGAGTAAGGCTTTTTTCTGAGTTTTTTTATCTCTGTTAAACGTAGAAAACCTCAGCCCTTTCCTCTCTTTCCTTTCTTTTCCTCTCAACTCTCCTTCTAGCTTTTAGTCCTCTCTCAGCTCCTTGCTTAGTTGCCTCTAAGTCGTATTCTATGAAAGACCTCACAAACTTGGATAGGCTTTTGTTCATCTTCTCTAGGTCCTCTTTGGTAAATCTGGTCATAATATCTGGATTATTCACCCACTGCGTCCAGCCCATCAGGCTTCTCTGTAGGGCACCCAACATGAAACGTACAGATCTTACTAACTCTAAGCGATCCTTTCCCTTAACCTCTTCCAGACTCTTTATTTGATCCAAGAGCCTCTCAGAACTTCGAATCCACCTTTCA
>Ga0209636_10007854_pt1 | contig 10873 bp, 10 predicted proteins | sample DeeMarSWOR152_54_FD_187464 | JGI IMG/M metagenome (GOLD analysis project Ga0209636, IMG submission 187464) | Marine sediment microbial communities from White Oak River estuary, North Carolina - WOR-1-52-54 (SPAdes) (version 2) | ecosystem: Environmental > Aquatic > Marine > Intertidal zone >... | reverse complement strand
GGGCCGGTCCTTTGTCTCAGGGCGCTCTGTGACCGAAGAGATAATGGCCGTGCTACCCCACACCTTGGCTTTGGCCGTGGCCGCACTATTAGCGTCGAGTGTTTTGGGCATAATCGCCGGCATCGTGGCCGCCTTACGAATTAACCGGCTGACCGACTACCTGGTCATGACCTTTTCCACCTTGGGCGTCTCAATCCCCGTGTTCTGGCTTGCCTTGATGTTGATCCTGAGTTTTGCATACAAGTTGGACCTGTTCCCGGTGGCAGGCGTAGCCGCCCAGCCTTCCCTGGTTGGACAGCTGCATGCCCTTGTTCTGCCAGCCGCATCCTTGGGCCTTCTGTTTATGGCTGTTGTCGCTCGGATGACGCGTGCAAGCATGGCCGAAGTCCTAAATTCAGACTTCATTAGGACTGTCCGGGCCAAGGGGGCATCGGAACGCCTGATCATTATAAAGCATGCCCTACGAAACGCCATGATCCCCATTATAACGGTTATCGCCATTAACAGCGGCCTCCTGATAGCAGGGGCGGTCTTGACCGAAACAGTCTTCGCCAGGCCTGGTGTCGGGAAGCTTTTGGTCGAAGCCGTGATGTCGGCCGACTACCCGCTCGTGCAGAGCATTGTTCTTTTTATCGGCCTCGTCTACATCATCGCTAACCTGACCGTCGACATCCTCTACGCTTACCTGGACCCTCGAATCAAGATCGGGTGATAAATGATGATACATCGAGCATCATCGCACTCAATTCTGACCTTAGCCGACGGGTTCCACCGCAGACAAAGGGAGAAACTGCTCCTGATTTGGCGAAGCCCCAGGATATTGATCGGCCTTTGTGTGATTCTCGGCTTTTTGTCTTGCGCTGTGTTTGCGCCCTGGATCTCACCCCACGATCCTCTCAAGATGGATTTGGTAGCCAAGTACCGCCAACCATCCGTAGAGCATTTGCTAGGGACAGATTACATTGGCCGGGATATCCTCAGCCGCTTGATCTGGGGTACCAGGGTCTCGCTGTACACGGCCGTGTTCGCGATTAGCTTTGCAGTAGCCATTGGCATTCTGCTGGGCGTCACCGGCGGTTTTTTTGGAGGTAAGGTCGACATAATCATCAGCCGGTTTGTGGACATCATGCTTGCCTTACCGGCCTTTATCATGGCTATCGTCCTGATGGGGGTGTTAGGCCGAGGGTTGCTAAACATGATCGTTGCCATCGGCGTGGGCATGTCACCCCGAATCGCCCGCGTGGTCAGGGGCTCTACTTTAACGGTCAAAGAGAACGAGTTTGTCGAGGGAGCGAGAAGTTTCGGGTATGGCGACTGGCGGATTATCTTTAGACACATTATCCCCCACTCCTTGACTCCGGTGGTTGTCTATGCCACCCTGTTATTAGGCTCAGCCGTGATGATCGAGGCCGGTTTGAGTTTCCTGGGCCTGGGTATCCCTCCCCCAACACCCACATGGGGGCAGATGGTCTCCGAGGGCATGGATGTGATGCGAGACCTGCCCTGGATTTCCACTACGGCGGGCCTTTTCATTGTGATTCTTGTTCTGGGATTCAATCTACTGGGTGACGGCTTGAGGGATCAGCTGGATCCGAGGCTGCGGGGGGAGGTGCAGGAATAATGGCCTCAAACTCCCTTATCTCTGTTGAAAGGCTTCAGGTGCATTTCCTGACGACTCGGGGGGTGCTCAAGGCGGTCAATAATGTGAGCTTTGAAGTTAATAAAGGGGAGGCATACGGGATTGTAGGCGAATCCGGGTCCGGAAAAAGCGTTACCGCACTGGCCATCCTTCGAATCCTTTCGCCCAACGCCAGGATAAGGTCCGGGAAAATCTTGTTTAACAGGCGCGATCTTCTGTCCCTGAACGACCAAGAGATGCGGGCCATCAGAGGCAAACAAATATCCATGGTCTTTCAGGACCCCCAGAGCAGTCTTGACCCGATCTTCACCATCGCCAACCAGATCGGCGAGGCGGTCAGCATCCACCGGAAGCTGGTCCCCGAGGAGATGGACAACCATATCACCGGTCTGCTCAGGAGCGTGGGCATCCCGGAGCCGGAAATCAGGAAGAATCAGTACCCCCACCAGTTCAGCGGTGGCATGAAACAGCGAGCGATGTCGGCCATGTCCCTGTCCAACAGCCCGGAACTGATCATAGCGGACGAACCGACAACCTCGTTAGACGTCACCATCCAGGCCCAGATCATAGAGCTGTTCAAGAATCTGATAGGAGAGCTGGGCATCTCGATTCTCCTGATCACCCATGACATGGGCCTTATCGCAGAACTCTGTGACCGTGTGTCGGTTATGTATGCTGGCTACATCCTCGAGACCGCTGATGTGTATACCCTGTTCAAAAATCCCAGGCACCCATACACAAAGGCCCTGATCGACTCAATTCCCCGGCTGGACCTGGACAGGGATGAGTTGGAGTCCATACCGGGGCGCGTGCCCAATCCCTTGGACCTGCCCCCTTTCTGCGTATTTCAGCCGCGATGCAAGTTCGCTACCGACATCTGTTTAAGTGGCATGCCTGAGCTTCTAGAGGTGGGAGAGGGTGGCAGAGTAGCCTGCCATCGGGCTCAGAGGGGGGAGCTGTGAGTAACGGGAACCTTGTTGAGGTCAAACAACTCAAAAGGCACTTTGCCATCGGCGCCAGATCGATGAACCCCTTCAAAAAGGACGTCGTTCACGCTGTTGATGGTGTCGACCTTGTAATTAAAAGGGGCACCACCCTCGGCCTGGTTGGAGAGTCCGGCTGTGGCAAGACTACTCTCGGACGCTGTATCTTAAGGCTGATTGAACCGAAATCAGGCAGAATCCTCTTTGATTCACATGACATTACCAGGTTGAACAAGAGGAGCATGAGGCGGCTCCGGAAAAATATGCAGATCGTATTTCAGGACCCTTTTTCTTCCCTCGACCCGAGGATGAAGGTCGGAGCCGTAGTCGGTCAGCCCTTCAACGTCTTCGGGGTTCCGGGCGGTGGGAGCAAGAAAGAGCGAGTGTCCTGGCTTCTGGAAGCAGTCGGATTGGAAGCTGATAGCGTCAACCGCTTTCCTCACGAGTTCAGTGGGGGCCAACGGCAGCGGATCGCCATAGCCCGTGCCCTGGCCCTCAACCCCCAATTCATCGTGGCTGATGAACCGGTCTCAGCTCTGGATGTATCGGTAAGGGCTCAAATTCTGAACCTGATGAACGAGTTAAAGAATAGGTTTCAGCTGACCTATCTCTATATCTCCCACGATCTTAGCACTGTCAAATTTATTAGCGATAGAGTGGCGGTTATGTATCTTGGCAAGGTGGTGGAAACTGGTCCTGTCAAAGCTATTTTTGAAAATCCCAAACACCCCTATACCGAGGCCCTGATTGCGGCAGTGCCGATCCCAAACCCGGAGTTAAGGGCTGATCGCAAGCCAATGGAAGGTGAGCCGCCCAGCCCCATATCTCCTCCCGCGGGGTGCCGGTTTCACCCCAGATGCCCGAGGAAAACCGATATATGCTCGGAGGTGGAACCTCAGGCGATTGAAGTCGAATCCGGCCATCAGGTGTGCTGTCACCTGTTCACAGCATGATCCTAGGCCTACAAATGGTGGGAATCCTTTCGATTTGTAACTATACTTGTGAAGGTCATTCAAGCGACCCCGCGCTGGAGGAAGTATAGGATAAGTCCACGGCCTCCTTTAGGAGCTTGATTATCCCGCATAAGCTTCAGTAAGAAGCTCCCTGATGGTTATTTTTTCATGTGGTGATAAGTATTTATCATATGCTCAAAATATTCCTGAATATTTTTTGAATTAATCAAACTGCGGTTATTTGCCATCTGATTAGTGCCTATCGTCCTTAGAAGAACTGGAGAATCTGAACTGTCTACTTGGTGACGGTAAAAAAACATTGACAAAGAACTAAGATAAGTTATAAAAATTCTTGTATATTAAAAGCTTACGTTAACCATTTATTAGCCACTTTCCTTTGTTGGGCATAGTGGCCGAACGGAAAGGAGGGGGATGATGAAAAGGAAGGAAAAATCGTTCAGTCAAACCAAAGGAATCTCAAGGCGAGATTTCATCAAAACCGTGGGTGTAGGCTCTCTTGCCCTATCAGGACTGCGTTTCAGCCCTATAAAGGCATGGGGAGGTGGAGGTTCAAAGTATATCTGGGGATGTCCGAGTGAGTTTCAGAGCATGGACCCCCATGCCATCTATGACGTGACAACGGAGAATATCCGGCTCAATATTTATGACCACCTCTACCGCTACCTCGATAATCCTCCAAAGATTCACCCCTGGCTTGCCGAGAGCTACAGCACCTCCAAAAATGGACTGAAGTGGGCATTCAATTTGCGAAAAGGAGCCAAGTTCCACAATGGCGACGAGGTCACTGCGGATGCTGTTAAGTACAGCATGGAGAGGCTTCTCGGTCTTGGGAAGGGGGCCTCTGCACTTTTTAAGCCAGTCGTTGATCCTGGCGCCATCACGGTGAAAGACCGCTACACCATCGAGTTCACGCTCCGTGAGCCTTATGCGCCATTTCTGTCTATCATGCCAACCTTTTGCATTGTCAACCCCAATGTTGTTGAGGGCAAGCCCGGTCCCTGGGGAAGCGAATGGCTTGCAGATAACGATGCTGGGTCGGGATCGTATATGCTGGAAAGCTATTCCCCTGGTGTCGGGTGGACGGCCAAGCGATTCAAGGATCATTGGATGGGTTGGAAAGGGGACCATGTAGATGAGATCGAATTCCGGACGGTTCATGAGACCGCTTCACGAGTGATGGCCTTGATGAAAGGCGACATTCATGGCTGTGACGGATATCTCCCTGCTGACCAGGTTGAAAAGCTTGAAAAAGACCCGAATGTCAACGTGTATGAAGAACAATCCATGCGTATCTTTCTGATTCGAATGCACAACCAGAGGCCACCCTTCAATGACGTCCACGTGAGAAGGGCCATTAGCTATGCCTTTGATTACAATGCCTTTAACAACGAGATACTTAAGGGCCGAGTCGCCCGGAATCGCGGCCCCATCCCCAACAACATGTGGGGTGCCCCAAAAGATCTCAAAGGCTATACCTTTGACCTCAAAAAAGCCAAGGAGGAATTGGGAAAGGCATCGGTCAAAATCGATCGGGCCCTCAACATCCATCCGATGACAGGTTACTCCCAGACCGACGATGCGGCCTTGATCCTCCAGGCGGGCCTCCGCCAGATTGGGGTCAAGGTGAACATCGTCCGGGAGACCTGGCCCACGCTTTCCGGAAAGGCAAAGAACATCGACACCTCTCCCGACATGTGGATCCACTGGGTCAGCACTTACTATGCAGACCCTGAGAACTGGATCGGCGAGATGTACAGCTCCAGCAGGTGGGGGGCCTGGAAGGCCTCCGCATGGTACAAGAACCCTGAGGTGGACACCTTACTGAAGCGAGCCCGGACTATCAGCACCATTGAGGAAAGGCGCAAACTCTACGAGCAGGCGAGCCGTATCGTGGTCAATGACGCGGCGGACATCTGGATTTACAATACCAAATGGTACGGCCCGTATCGAAAGAGCGTGCGAGGCCTCAGATTCTGCCCCATTGGAAATGGTCAGGAATGTCGATGGATCTATCTCGTCTAAACCCTTAAGGTACCGGATCATGGATTGCCTCCTCGGAAAATCCATATGTATCGGAGCCGAGGAGGCTTTTTTGTCCCAAAAATGACCAGAAAAGTCCTATCCTACGCCCTCAAGAGGCTTGTTTTCGCGGTCCCAACAATCTTGGGTCTGTTGGTTCTCACATTTTTTATCTCTCGGGTGATCCCGGCTGACCCTGCGGCCTTAGTAGCAGGAGAGATGGCAACACCGGAACAGATCGAAGCCCTGAGGCATCAATACAGCTTCGACAGGCCCCTCTATGTTCAGCTGGGCCTTTACCTTGGGAAGCTTGTTCGAGGCGATCTGGGCAAAAGTCTCTATTCTGGCCGAAGGGTTTTTAGTGATCTCATCGATCGTTTTCCAGCCACCCTCGAACTTACCATTGTTGCAATGTTGGTCTCAATTCTGGCAGGGGTGCCTCTGGGAATTGTTGCGGCCCTGAAAAGGAATTCTCTTCTGGATCATATGTTGAGGGGGTTTACGGTAGGGGGACTTGCCATTGCCACTTTTTGGCTTGGGATCATGCTTCAACTTCTTTTTAGCATGTGGCTCGGCGTTACCCCGCTAGGGGGTCGGATTGGGGTCTCCCCACCCAGGTTCATCACAGGCCTGTATATTCTCGATGCGATTCTTACCCTCAATGGAACGGCCCTATTGAGCGCCATGCAACACATTGCTCTGCCAGCGATCACCCTGGCCTTTGCTTCTTTTGCCACCATCACTCGTTTTACCCGTTCCGGTGTTCTCGATGTGATGCAGAGAGATTTTATTCTCTATGAACGCGCGATGGGGCTTCCGCCGAGACTGATTGTCTACAAATACATGCTTCGAAATGCGGTGATTTCAACGGTCACGCAGATTGGCCTCCTCTTTGGTCTTCTGTTGGCCGGAGCTATCGTGATAGAAACGGTTTTTGATTGGCCTGGCCTGGGCCTCTATGCCTTTCAATCGATCATTCTCTCTGACTATCAGGCAATTCTTGGTGTAACGCTTTGGGCAGGGGTTGTCTATGTGACGGTCAATTTGATGGTTGACATTGCCTTGACCTTTATCGACCCCAGAAAGGCTGAAATATGAGTGGGTTGAGGCTTGCCTGGATAAAATTCTCTCGGGATAGGCTTGCCTTTTCCGGTTTTCTCATTATCCTATCCCTTATCCTGGTCGCCGTTTTTGCCGGGGTCTTGGCTCCCTATCCAGAGGATACTTTCAGCATCCACCCAGCGGCGCGTCTTCAGCCGCCTTCTTTGACGCATTTCCTGGGAACCGACAGTATGGGAAGGGATATCTTCAGCCGCCTCCTTTTCGGGGCCAGGGTAACGCTCATTATTTCCATCATCGCAGTGGGGACTTCCCTGTTGATCGGGGTCCCGCTCGGTCTCATAGCCGGTTATTCCGAAAACTGGCTCAGCGAACTCATCATGAGAATTGCTGATATATTCCTCTCAATCCCACAGATCATTTTGGCAATCCTACTCGCTCAGTCCCTTGGGCCCAGCATCCCCAATGTGATATTGGCCCTCTCCATCACCTACTGGCCATGGTTTACCAGGATTGTCTTCGCTGAAACCAGGTCTCTCAGACAGACGGTCTTTATCGAGGCAACCGAGGCCCTGGGGGCTAACCCTCTCCGAACAACGGTACTCCACGTCCTGCCCAATGTTTCCTCTTCCATCATCGTTCGAAGCTCTATTGGCATGGGATTTACCATTCTGACCGCCGCGGTTCTGGGATTCTTGGGAGTTGGGGCACAGCCCCCAACTCCAGAGTGGGGAGTCACCATTGCCGAATCCAGGCAATACTTACCGGCTGCATGGTGGTATGCCACCTTTCCTGGCCTTGCCATTTTTTTCGTCGTTATGGGTTTCAACATGCTCGGAGACGGCTTGAGAGATATCTTGGATCCGCGTATCCGAAGGGGGTTTGAATAGATAGATGAACCAGAACCAGAAAGAGACCCTCCTCAGCGTGAGCTGTCTGACCGTCCATTTCTATACCGACCGAGGGGTGGTGAAGGCCCTGGATTGTGCCGAACTCAGTGTAGGAAGAGGAGAAGTTGTCGGATTGATCGGAGAAAGCGGCTGTGGCAAAACAACCATAGCGCGGAGCGTCCTGCGGGTTCTCCCACCTGGGGGCAGGATCATCGATGGAACGGTTCTATTTTCGGGACAAGACCTCATGAAGATGAGGGAGAATGATCTGAATACGTCAGTACGAGGAAAAATGATCACTCTGATCCCTCAGGATCCATTCAACTCCTTTAATCCGGTATTTCCTGTGGGGACCCAAATAAAAGACATCATGAAGTGGAAGGGGAATGCACAAGACGTCAAGGAGATTGATGAGACACAAATCCGGGAAATGTTGGAACAGGCCCAGATCCCCTCTCCCAGGAATCAGTTGAAGAAATACCCTCACCAGTTCAGTGGTGGACAGCGCCAGCGGCTCATGATTGCCATGGCTTTGTTGCCGGGACCAAGCCTGGTAATTGCAGACGAGCCCACCACCGCCCTGGATGTAACGGTGGAGGCACAGATTCTTCAACTGATGAAGAGTCTTGTTCTGGGAAGAGGAATCTCGGTCCTTTTCATTACCCACGACCTCGGTGTGGCCAGTCAGATTTGTGAAAGGATTGTGGTCCTGTATGCTGGCCAGGACATGGAGGATGCTCCAGAGGACCGGCTTTTCTCTGACCCGAGGCACCCATACACGAAGGAACTCCTTGAAAGCCTACCAAATCCAGAAGGTAAAATCAGGGATATTCCCGGCGAAGTTCCAAGTCTGGTCCGTCCGCCTGAGGGATGTCGATTCCATCCGAGGTGTTCACGGGCCACGGATGAGTGTTCGAGACAGCGCCCTGAGAAGGCAGCCGTCGCTGCCGATCACTGGGTCCGTTGTTTTCATCCCATAGGATAAAAGCGTATGCAAGAACCTATCCTGGAAGTTAATGGGTTAAAAAAATATTTCCCCGGATCCGTCAGCTTTCTTGGAAGAAGGACCCCATCGGTAAAGGCCGTGGATGGTGTCTCATTTCAGGTGCTCAGGGGAGAGACTTTCGGTCTGGTTGGGGAAAGTGGCTGCGGGAAGTCGACTCTCGGCAAGACAATCCTTGGGATTTATCGACCCACGGAAGGATCTGTGACCTTTAAAGGTCGAGAGATCGCTCATCTTGCAAAAAAAGAGGCTAAGAAAATCAGAAAAGATATCCAGTATGTATATCAGGATCCAGGGATTTCGCTGGATCCCTACTGGAAGATCAAAAGGATACTTTCCGAACCCCTTGCTATCCATACGCCCCTGAGCCGTAAGGCCATAGAGAGACGAATTCATAAGATGCTCGATGAGGTTGGCCTCAGTCAGGAGCACCTTTCCCTGTATCCACATGAATTCAGTGGCGGGCAACAGAGGCGTCTGGGATTGGCTCGTATCCTATGCCTTAACCCAAGTCTAGTGATCCTGGATGAGCCCACCTCCGGCCTGGATGTGTCAGTGCAGGCGACCATCCTCAAGCTGTTCATTGAACTGAAGCGTCAATTTGATCTGACCTATATTTTCATCTCCCACAATCTCAGCGTGGTGCGAATGATGTGTCAGAGGGTGGCGGTGATGTATGCGGGAAAGATCGTTGAAATGGGAGAAACCCACGGCGTCTTCAGCGATCCCATTCACCCTTATACAAAAGTTCTCCTGGCCGCCATTCCAGTGATCGGGAAAAAGCATGGCAGAGAAAAGGATCTTTCTCTTTCAGGAGAGCCACCAAACCCAGAGAACTTCCCCTCGGGTTGCCGATTCTGGCCGCGATGCGGCTACAAAAAAGGGGTTTGCGAATCGGTGGAGCCTGCCCTCACCGGTGGAGTGCACGGGCGATGGGTCGCCTGCCACCTCGTCAATCAATAGGAGCTAGTGAAGGTTATAGATGAAAGGAGGCAGCAATATGGGAGTGGACAAAAAGGCATTACGGAAAAGAGTTTGTCGGAAGGTTGAAGACAATAAAGATGACTTGATCAGAATAACGCGGGAATTGGTTAGAACACCTTCCGTGAACCCGCCTGGAAACTACAATGAGATTTCACATTTGATGGCTGAGTATTATAGAGCCGAAGGCTTAGATCCAGTTGTGGCATGTGCGCCCAAGGAAGATATAGAAAATTTAGGGCTATCCTACCCTCGGCCCAATGTAGTTGCCCTCCATGAAGGAAGAGAACATTCTCCTGTTTTCTGTCTTGACGCGCACATGGATGTAGTTGGAACAGGTGATGAATCTTCGTGGAAGTATCCCCCGTTTGGTGGAGAGATCCATGATGATAAGATCTTCGGAAGAGGCGCAGAGGATACAAAATGCCACCTGGCTTCTCAACTGATAGCCCTCAGGGCCCTTAGAGAGGCAGATATAGATTTAACAGGAGACTTGATCTTGTCTTCCACCGTTGATGATGAAATCGGACAGTGGCCTGGAATGGGATATCTTATTGAAAAGGGATTTGAGGAACATGGCTTTAGGAGGCCAGATTACCATATAGCTGGAGAACCTACAGGGATAGACACGGTCGGTTGTATGGCCAGAGGGCGCATCTGGTATGAGATAATTCTTAAAGGAAGGGCAGCGCATGGCGGAAATCCCAAGGAGGGAGTTAATGCTATCGAGAAGGCAATATCGCTTGCAAATGCGATGAAGAAGTTTGAGATTAAAACGGATCCGCTTATGGGCAGCGACACGGTCAATCTTGGAATACTGCAAGGGGGGGAGGCGATAAATGTCGTTCCCAGTTGGTGCAAGATTACCTTTGATATACGACCAACAACGAAAACCGAAGTGGTCAAGGATTTCGTCAATGCCACGATCCGGGAGTTAAAGGATAAAGACCCAGATTTTGAGATAGAAAGCATCAGGTTGTTGAACGATCGACAGGCCGGCGGAATTGGGCCGGATCATGAATTCGTAAAAACGGTCCAGAAAGTAGCTAAAGAAATAACTGGGAAAACCGTAGTGCCCACTGGAAACATGGCGGGATATTCCTCGATAGGAAATGCCTACTGGACATGGATTAATGGCGTGGCCAGTCTCATGTATGGCGGGGGTGAATTCCAAAGGGCTCATAGAGTGGATGAGTTTATCTCCATTGATGAACTGGTAGAGACTACCAAGGTCTTTGCCGGGTTGGTTGTAGAGCTATGCGCATGAAGACAACGTTATGGACACGTTCCTGGGAGGGTTTGTGGTGGAAGGTATGACGCGCGCA
>Ga0209636_10007853_pt1 | contig 10874 bp, 9 predicted proteins | sample DeeMarSWOR152_54_FD_187464 | JGI IMG/M metagenome (GOLD analysis project Ga0209636, IMG submission 187464) | Marine sediment microbial communities from White Oak River estuary, North Carolina - WOR-1-52-54 (SPAdes) (version 2) | ecosystem: Environmental > Aquatic > Marine > Intertidal zone >... | reverse complement strand
AGCCTGCCCTTCGCTCAGGTATTGATGGTGGGAGGAGCAGGCCTAGGCGAGGGAGAGCATGCACTGCTGGAAGGAAACCAATTCATCGCCGACCAAATAGAAGGGTACATGATTAAGAGCGTATCTCAGCTCATGTGGAGCAGGGTGAGCCAGGATGCCGCAGGCAAAGGTTTCAACTTTGAGACGTTGGGAAGGGCACTGATGGCCATCTTCAAATCAGCGGTGCCCAAGATACACACAATGGAAATCATCTTCGTTACCTCCAGCAAGGAGGACCTTAAGCCCCTGGAGAGCATCGACGAGCAGGTACGGGAGATATCCCATAACATTACCAGGGAAATATGGAAGGCCAAAGGCTTCGACCTAGATGAAATCGAGTGCACACTGGGCTGGGACTGCCGCTCCTGCGATTACAAGCCGGTTTGTGACGAGATCAGGGAAGTGGTCAGGGTGCGCAAGAAAAAAACTAAAAAAACTAAGACCGCTGCTGATTCATAGCCTTGTTGACCTGAGAAGGAGAAATACCCATGTCCGAATCTACTGCACCAAGAAACAGGCTCGTCGCTGTATGCGGCAAGGGGGGCACGGGCAAGACCGTGTTCACTGCCATGATGACCAAGGTCTTGCTGGATAATGGCCACGGAGGTAAGCTGCTGCTGATTGACGCCGATCCGGCTATGGGCCTGCCCCTTTCCCTTGGCATAAAAGTCGGGAAAACCATGGGCCAGATCCGTGAGGATATCATCAAGACTGCCAAAAGGGGCAAGCAGAATGAAAGCCGGCAACTGGTCGATAAGCTTGACTACATGGTATTTGAGGCCCTCGAGGAGATGGATAATTTCGCCCTGCTGGCTATGGGACGCACCGAAACGCTGGGCTGCTACTGCCCGGTCAACAACCTTATGCGTGGGACGATAGAAACCCTCTCCAAGAGCTTTGACACCATCCTCATCGATGGCGAGGCCGGCCTGGAACAGATAAATAGGCAGGTCATGGGCCACGTCGATACCCTGATTATAATTAGTGACGCTACATCCAGGGGCTTGCAAACCGCAGCCCAGATAAAGGGGATGGCGCAAAGCGAGAGGGTGATAAAGTGCGACAAGCTGGGCCTGGTATTTAATAGAGTACACGGAAACGAGGAATTATTAAAACAAGCCGCACAGGATATAGGACTAGAGGTTTTTGGTTATATCCCCCAGGATGAGAACATAGCCTACTACGATCTAGTTGGTAAACCTATAATTGAACTCCCCACCTCACCCGGCCTTGTCGCAGTTCGCAATATCGTGGAAAAGTGCATTTTTGCGGAACGCTTTATCCAGCGTCTCCGCGGTTAGCTCCGCGAGACTTGGGTCCTCATAATAGGATAGGAACCCCAGTAGCCTCCACTGAGCCTCAGCACCCGCTTTTGTGACACTTTGTGCAAGCGTCACTTTAATATGAGGCATGCCTAGTTTCTAGCCCGATAGTAAGGCGATTTCCCAAGTATCCACCGACGAACCACTGGACGAAGTAGAGATATAAAATACCTCTTATAGCCCAGCAACGATGCTACATCCCGGACGAAATCATCAAATGAGTGTTGCTGGTAATTGAGTAGCATCTGGCTTTCGCTGGTATCTAACCAGTCGCTCATAGCAGCTTTGGAACCGAAGGCGCGGTCCGGAAGCATCCCGACGCCCATGGCATCCATCATCCGTCCCATAAAATCTCGATAGTAGAGCTGGCCACCAGGCCCGCCCCCGATAAGCAATATTTTACCCCAAACTTTTTCGCAGCTCACTGCATTGGCAAGAGCCAGCCCAGCATCACGCGGATGGACAAATTCAATTCGCATGTCCAGAGGGAAATCGAACATCTTCGGAAGTTCTTCAACACCACCCAATGACATTGGGGGCACAACAGCGAATCGGAAGATGGCCCAATCCAACCCGGATTCCTTGACCAATCTCTCGCATTCAACCTTGTGCCGTGTATAGTTGTCCACTGGTTTGACCGGATCGGAGACGGTGCGCGGTGGTGGCTGGCTTTGGGTATCGCCAAAGACACTAAACGTCGAAGAGAAGATAATCTTGGGTGGTGGTAACACTGTTTTCATGGCTTGGAGCAGATTTTCAGTACCAGCCACGTTAATCTCCCTCGCCCACTGGGGACGGTCTTCGCTCGTGGGAGGCATGATAAACGCCAGGTGAACAACGACATCCTGGTCCTGCACGGCAGCAGCCAGGTCATCGGGGCTACGTACATCTCCCCATACTACCTCTATCTGGTCCTCGATCCTCTGGGCAGCTTTTTCATTTGCCCTCGTTTTAAGGTCGAAGCACCTCACTTGATGTCCCTGCTCTATGAGCTTTTTGGTAGCATTCCTGCCTATGTTGCCCAAGGCACCGGTTAGTAGCACTTTCACTGGCATTCCCCCTTCTATCTTGCTGACGATTCTGAGGCTATTGCTGCGAAAACAAAGATATTTTCCCTGTCATTCTAAGACATATTGACCACTTTTTCCCTGCACACGCCATCAGTCTTTAAAATATGGCTCAATATAACGGATTTCTTCCACGTTGTCACGCTGAATTTGTTTCAGTATCACCTAAAGACATTTACATAAGTTGGATTGCGCCCCTATGATTGGACAGGTAGGGTCAGGAGAATCCGGCAGGATAGCATAGTCTCCAGGGAAATAAGCAGGGATTCCGAAACAGGTTCTGAACGACAGATGGTTACACCACTCCTCGGGAGCAAACGCAATGACCAACAAAGTCCATCAATATCCGATGCACACCTATTTTCATACTCAGTGGTACCTCTGGCAATCGGCATGTCTGATTTCCAGCCAAATAGAGGGCAATAATTGAGCGCTTCTGGTGGTATATAAATACTACCCCGCAAGGAATCATCAAAATTAGATATAAGCCCACACCGCTTATATCGGGATATGAAAGAGCCTCCGGATTACTTAAACTCCCTCTCATCAACAAGGAGGGCAACCGTCTTGCCTCTGTCTTGGAAAGTCTCTTCGTCGTCGTGTATAACCTGGCCAGCCTCAGAATTCAGGAAATCGAGGGTTGCTTGCACCCCCTCCATGTCGTCGTACCAAAACTCAGTGATACAATCGAACTCTGGTTCTTCAACACCGGGAAGGGCGACGATATGGTTCCGCACGTATCTCCTAATGGTTGTAAGATGCTTCAACGCCAGCGGCGCGTGCACTTCCTCGTAGTGCTTAGAGAACTCCTCCCGCGAAAGGCCTGGCTTCCTCTTGATTAGCGCCATTGCTTTGATCATGCTCGATTCCCTCCAGTGATTACTCTCGAATTTCTGACTTCTCCTGCCATCTGCACCTGGCTCGGAGCTTCACTAGCTCTTGATGCCCCCATCTCACATCGCCTTCCCATATCCTATTAGATCGACATAATGCATCTCGACAGATGGGAGAGCCACCCCCGTATATTTAAACCGCTGTCGAGATGGTCACTTCTTGGGAAACCACGGAATGAATGCGGAGACCTTCCTCATATGCTCCTGGTATCCCGGCCTTCTTTCCAAATTCCTTTTATCCATCATGGGAATACTCACAAAGATAAAGAGCACGGTCATTGCCAGTGGCCCAACGAACACCCACCAGTGAGAAAGGTCAGCAGCCAGCGCGAATAGGAAGAGTCCCCACCAGAACATTACCTCGCCAAGGTAGTTCGGATGCCTCGAATAGGCCCACAGACCCGTTGACATAATCTTCCCCGGCTGCGGGTTTGTCTTAACAAACCTTCTTAGCTGCTGGTCGGCAGTTGCTTCTATGATAATAGCAGCGGAGGTGACCACAATGGCAATCCAGTCGAGTGCTCCGAGTGGGCTTGTCCCGGTGGAGAGGGCAGGGTAGAGCGAAAGGCAGCCGAGAAAAACGATTATCGTCGGCATCATTTCTATCCCAGATAATTCGACCATCCAGAACAGACGCTTCCATTTCTCCCTCATATTCGCATAGCGCCAGTCTTCATGTCCGAGTCCCCGCCACTGTCTGGCCCAGTTATACGTCAAGCGCACACCCCAAATAAATACTAGGGTGACAACCACCACTTGACGGGTAAAAACCTCGTTTCCCGATGAGGCTCCTAATGCATAGTAAAGCGCAATCGCAAGCGGGGCAACGCTCCAGTACGCATCATAAAAGCTTGCATTCAGGAATACGCGAGCGAAAGCATAAATGACCAGTGTCGCTGCTATGTCTGCTGTTAAAACAATCCAAATCGGATGCCGGTCACCCATTGCATATCCGATAAAAACGGCAACACATAAAGCGATGATATAGGCCAACGCACAGAGGGCAAAGGCCTTGGGCAGACTTTTTGATTTTGTGCGCAAGTTATCCATAGTCTTATCTCCTTACGACAAATAAAACTACGTCGTACCCTTCATTGACAGGCTCAACGGCAACGGCACTGCCAAGTGCCACGCAAGTCCCAACTGCGAACAGCCTGGACGCACATTCATTGAGGAGAATATCCCAGCTTTGCGCCCCACAACCGCTCGCGGCTTGCCTTTCTCGGAATCATGTACTCGGTTTTAACTCCTTCAGAAAAATTCGCAACCGGGGCTGGTGTGCGAATAGAGTATCCCCCTCTCCTCCATTTGTCAACCCGTGTAGCCTCGGAGAGGGCCGGTCATCAGGTGACATTGAACAAGTCACTAGAATGTGACCGAGTGAACAGTTGGACATTTGTCACCGGTTAGCGTCTACGAAAGAGGCTTTCCTTAACGGAGTGCTAAATTTACTGGGAGCCATCGACTAACATTCCCAGCACAACCAGCGTTGCCCAAAGCAGTGTCCCCAATGGCAAGGCGTAGCCTTAGCGTATATTTAGTTTCCGATCCTTTACTTCTTCCAATGTTTTAATACTTCGTGAGAACTGTTATAACCTGGTATGAACGTCACGCCGGGACCGGGATGGCAGGCTGAGCCACATAGATAAAGATTTTCCACCGGCGTCTTGTATCCTGACCATCCTACCACCGGCCTGAAGTCGAGCATCTGGTCAGGATGCATCAGACCATGTGTGAAATCTCCGTTGGTACAGCCAAACATAGCCTCGAAATGCAGCGGAGCCAAAACTGCCTTATCCATAATGGCATCTTTAAAGTTCGGGGCGTATTTGTTCATCTTGTCTATCACCCTGTCCGCCATTTCGTCCTTAAGTCGGCCATGCTGATCCCTCGGCGCTGTACAAGGGAAATAGTACGAGTAGATGGTTGCTACGTGATAGCCAGGCGGAGCAAGGCTGTCATCGACTACACTCGGTATCTGGATACCGATATTCGGGTCTTCGGGTATCCTACCCCACTTACAGGCATCCCAGCATTGCTCCAAATGTTCCGGACTATGGAAGATGCCCATACCACCTCTGAGATAACCCTCATTCGCATAGGCAAGATCTCCTATATATTCAGGAAGCTCCTTCAGCGTAAGGAGAATCTGAATATACGCGGACCTGTGGTCTATCCCCTTGACCATGCCGGTGAAATCAGAAGGCAGGTTGTCTTCCCCGACTAGCCCTATGAAAGTGGCGTTCGCATCGAGGTTGGAGAGAACCACTTTCGCCGTTATCTTCTCTCCCTTAGCGAGCTCCACCCCGACGGCCTTTCCGTTTTCCACCAGGATTCTCTTGACCGGGGTGCTCAGCCTGACTTCACCGCCTTTTTCTTCAAACAACACCCGGAGCCCCTCCTGGAGCATGCCCATACCACCCTTAATGCGTCGCATTAGCTGCCCCATACCAGGAGATGCGAGACCGTAGACTAAACATAAGGCACTTCCTGGAGTGTATGGCCCCCTATAAGTGGACTGGATTGCCATGAAGGCTAGGAATGATTTTATCAGTTTGTGCCTGTTGGGGTCGGGAAAGAACTCATTTATCACATCCATGGCACTACCGAAAAAGCTCTTCCTCAAAGCGTTCTTCGCCTGAACGGTTGGTGCTGCATCGATTATAGCGCCCAGCGATCTAGGCGGATTGAGGGGATTAAAACGGTCCATAGCCTCAGCAGCGGTACGGCAGAATTCAAACACACCAGCTAGGCCCAGCAAAGCATCTTCCCCATGACCCCTTTGTAGATCATCCATCATTTTAACTGTGTCGCTATAAAAGATAACCGGGCTTTCGCCGGGCACGCCTGTAAAACTAGACATGATTGGTGCGTCGATAACCTTAAGGCCGTACTTTTCAAGCTCGAGTTCTTCCACAATTCGCTCGCTAAGAGGGAAGAGCATGGATGCAGCAACATCGTGCTTGAAACCTTTAAAGTATTCTATGGTGCTTGCCATTCCGCCCACGTATTTATTCTTTTCCAGGTTCAGCACCTTCAAGCCTTCTTTGGCGAGAATGGTAGCTGCTGCAAGACCATTATGGCCTGCTCCAACAACAATTGCATCGTAGTCAGCCATTTCAAAACTCCTTTCCAAAATCAATGTCCCGTGATGTGCGCATCTCCCGTTGTGATATTAGAAAACCATAAGAAATCCACGCATTACATAATCATCGAAAGAGGCTTTCCTTCACAGAGTGCCAAATTTACACGGAGCTATCGGCTAACATTCCCAGCACAACCAACGTTGCCCAAGGCAATGTCTCTAAGGGCAAAGCACAGCCGTAGCGCATATTTGGCTTCCGATCCTTTACTTCTTCCAGTTCTTCAACACCTCGTGGCCACTATTGTAGCCTGGTACGCAGGTTATGCCGCAACCGGGGTGACAAGCAGAACCGCACATGAACAGGTTCTGAATCGGTGTAGTGTAGTCGGAGTAGCCCGGAACGGGCCGCCTGTTCCACATCTGGCTGGGATGGATAAGGCCACTGGCGAAATCACCCCCGGTGACGCCATAGGTGCTTTCGAAGTACTGCTGCGTAAGGACAACCTTGTCCATGATCGCGCTGCGGAAGTTTGGAGCAAACCGCGCAATCTTGTCGATTGTACGCTCGGCCATCACATGACTGAGTTCTTTAAGTTTGCCCTTTGGTACATTATAGGGGAAGTAGTGAGAGAAAATGGTACAGGTGTAATAGCCCGCGGGCGCCAGACTGGGATCCATAACGCTGGGGAAAGCGCAGTAGCTGACCGGATCGTCAGGGACCTGGCCATTGCGATACTGCTCCCAGCACCGTGAGAGATACTCCGGAGAGGGGATATATGCCATGATCCAGCGGATGTTGCTCTCATTAGCAAAGGCGAGATGACCGGTGAACTCGGGCATTTCCTTGAGGGTCATGTGGACCTGAATATAGCCGTTCCTATATTCGATATCCTTTACCAAGTGTACGAAGTCAGAAGGAAGTTGGTCTTCGCCTACCAAACCGAGGAACGTTGCACGTGCATCGAGGCTCGAGAGCACGACCTCAGCGGTGATCTTTTCACCGCTCTTGAGTTCGACACCGGTGATCTTCCCCTTGTTTATTGAAAATCGCTTAACAGGTGCTCCGAGCTGGACTTTTCCACCATGATCCTCCAGTGCATTTACAATGGATTGTGATAGTGCACCTATGCCGCCTTTGGGAGTTCTGAAGTCGAACGCATCGCCCATTGTATAGTGGTACGCCATGGAAAGCGCATTACCGGGTGTGAACGGACCGGTGTGTGTACCATCGATTGAGGCTGCACACATTGAGGCCTGGATGCAGCGGTGCTTATTCGGATCGGGGAAAAACTTGCGGAGTACATCCATCACACTACCGTAGACAATCTGAAGAAGGATCTCCCTGCTCTCTTTGTCAGGCGCCTCAGCAATAAGCGTATCGATCGAGCTGGGTGCCTTGAACATCTCCTTATCTAATATTTCCTTGTACTTCAGTAGGTAGGTGTATACGTTACCTAGGCCTTCTAACGCATCTGGACCATGGTCTTTTGCCAGACGCTCCATCATCTCGTTTGTATCCGTATAGGCGACCAAGGGGACGTCCTCCGGTTCGCCGAAAGAACAGTAAGAACTGCGGGGGTGGATAAGCTCCAGGCCGTACTTATCTAGTTCGAGGCGCTTTATCATCTCAGCGCGAAAGACGAGCAGGGCCCATGCACCCACGTTGTGCTTGAACCCATCAAACAGCTCTCTGGTCGCCGCCATGCCTCCAACCCAGCTGTTCTTCTCAACGCACAGAACAGAGAGCCCACTCTTGGCGAGAACCGTTGCTGCTGTGAGTCCGTTGTGACCTGCTCCAACAATAATTGCATCGTAGTCAGCCATCCAAAAACTCCTTTCTACAAGTAATGTCCCCCAAACGCGCGCATCTTCCGTTGTGATGTTAGAAAACCATAAGAAATCCACGCATTACATAATCACCTATCCCCCTTTCAGCGAGTTAGCCTTTCTCGGAACCACACATTCGGTTGGCAACTTTTTCAGGAAAATTCGTATTCGAGTATGGTGTGCGAATAGAATATCCCCCTCTCCCCCGGTTGTCAACCCATACAGCCTTGGAGATGGCTTGGCATCAGGTGACATTAAACACTTCGCTATCTTGTGCAATTTTAGTAGAATTAGACTCTTGACTTTTCTGTAGGGAATCGTCTATGCTCCCTACGAAAAAGGAGGTGAGTCAATGCAAGCATACTGCATGAAGTGTCGGAAAAAGGTGGATATCAAGGACCCGAAGTCGATCATAATGAAGAATCGCCGTCCTGCAACTCAGGGTGTGTGCCCGAGATGCGGCACCAAAGTATTTAGAATAGGTAAGAGTTAAAGCTGGCATTAGATTATCAAGAATAGCAAAAATAGCAAAGAGGCTGGGTGTTCCAAAGGATACCCAGTCTCTTTAGTTTAATGGAGATTGCACAGCCTAGACTGTTGTTACCTGATAACTGTCCAGATAATGCACTACCACCATTTGGCTTTGCCTACGTTGGACAAATAAGGCAGAATTGCCAAACCTCGATTAGACCTTTCGGTTAGGAAAGGGCAAAGATCTTCTGAGACATTAAGCCACAGAGTTTAACTCGCTTTGGGGAATTTGATGCCTTCCTTACCATCCAGATCCAGGGTGCCCTTAGCCTGCCTTCGCTCCTTTGGAGGGCAGTAGTAAATGGCAGGCCCTGTTTCTTCCTCCGGCTTGAGGATGTATGCGCTCCTCTGGGCTATCAGTTGTGAAACCCCGCTCTCCGGATCTGCCAGGTCTCCCCAGAATATGGCCTGGTTTCCACAGCATAAAGCGCAGAAGGGCTCAAAGCCCTGGTCTAATCGATCAAAGCAAAGGTTACACTTGCGCACCACGTTCCTGTCCGGGTCATAGACCAGAGCTTGGTACGGACAGGCCGGCAAGCACTCCTGACAGCCATCGCACTTTTCCTCGTCTATCAGCACTATGCCGTCAGGGCGCTGGTATATGGCTTCGGCATGGCAGGCATCGCTGCATGGCGGTTGGTCGCAGTGCATGCAGGCTATGGGAAGGTAATACATGCTCAAATTGGGAAACGTGCCTGCTGGGCTATCCCGATGGGTGCCCCCAACTGTCTCCACCCTCACCCCCGAACCTACCTCCATTCTGTTCTCCACCTTACAGGCAATAGTACAGGTGTCGCAGCCAGTGCATCTTTCAAGATCGATAACCAGTCCGTATCTATTAGCCACTTACTTTCACCTCCCCAACCGGTTCGACCTCTACCAGAACATCGTAAAGGGCCGAATTCGGCTCATAGATAGCCTGTTGAGCCGGGTTAATAGTCTCGTGGGTCAATGCCTGGTGGGTACCCTCGACATAGTCACCGGGGGACCACCCCTGGCAGATGTTGACCAAACCTGCCCTGACTCCCTGGTGCAGTCTGACTCTAAGTTTAACCTCACCCCTATCGTTGAAGACACGAACCAGGTCTCCATCCTGAATACCCCTCGCTTGGGCATCAGCCGAGTTCATCTCCAGGGTCGGCTCCGGGTCCAGCTCGCGGAGCCAGGGGACATTGGCAAACATGGAGTGAGTTCGGTACTTAGTATGCGTGGTGAGAAGGGATAGCGGGTACTTCTGGGCCAGCGGTGTACGCTGACTCTCTATGGGTTCCATGTAGAAAGGCAATTCCTGTCCGAAATCCCTGAGCCTCTCTACGTAGAACTCGAGCCTACCCGAGGGGGTGGCGAAGGCAGGCAAACTGTATGTTGCCGGTGGCATAGGGCTCTCCTTCAGCTTCTCCAAGGTTATACCCTCCATGGAAGGGTGACCTGATTCGAGTAACCGCGCGATAAGCTCCTCCTCACTCTCGGTAAGGAAATCGTCCATACCCATTCTCTTCGCCAGGGAGGCGACGATTTCTAGGTCCGACTTGGATTCATACAAGGGCTCTATCACCTTTTGCTGCAACTGGAGATAATTGTGCGATCCGTTGCCAGCTGGAAAAAATACATCGCTGCATTCGTAGAAGCTGCAGGCGGGAAGAACGATGTCGGCGTAGTGGGCGCTGGTGGACATGAACATGTCAGCGACAACTATGAACTCCAGGAGGGGAACAAGCTCGCTGGTGATCTTGTTAAAGTTAGGATCCTGATTTATCAGGTTATGTCTGGCCATCCAAAGCGCCCTGATCGGGTACGGCTTACCAGTGAGGATAGCCTCATACATCTGCAACAGCGGCATAAGGTTTGCAATGCCACGGCTCAGGAATGCGAGGTGGTTCAGTTCGAAGGTGGAGTGACCCTCAAAGCTAATGTTGCCGGTAATGGCCGCCAGCGTATTTATGGCGTGATAGGTCAGGTCCCCATGGAAGGTTCTCTGGCAGCCCATGCCTCTAAAGGAGGCAGCTGGCTTTGTGGTTGCATACTCAATAGCCAGACTGATGATAGTGTCGGTCGGGATCCCGGTTATCTCAGAGGCCCGGTGTGGCGGGTACTGTTGGACCAGCTCCAC
>Ga0209636_10007852_pt1 | contig 10874 bp, 10 predicted proteins | sample DeeMarSWOR152_54_FD_187464 | JGI IMG/M metagenome (GOLD analysis project Ga0209636, IMG submission 187464) | Marine sediment microbial communities from White Oak River estuary, North Carolina - WOR-1-52-54 (SPAdes) (version 2) | ecosystem: Environmental > Aquatic > Marine > Intertidal zone >... | reverse complement strand
GGGCGGCTGGTTAAGCCTTACCCATACCGGACTTTCACCGATAAGAAACTACAAGCTTAGCTTGGCGCACACCCAATTACCTAAAAATGGCTTGATTATTTAATATTTTTTATTTATTATTTAAACATGAATGCCATGAAAAAATTATTTCAAAACATTCGCTATAGAACTATTCGCAAAAAGCATTATGAATTTAAACAAGCGCTCACTGAATTCAGCCGTTCGCTTACCTTAATCGTCGATCTGGAACAATTGAAAGACAATATTATTTCCAAAATTCGAGAGATCATTAAAGTCGAAAATATTTTCATTTATCTCATCAATCCTGATCTCAATCGGTTTCAACTGGCAAAATCCAGGGGATTTGAGGTTAAGAGTGATGATGAATTTTATTTCTTACCAGAAGATCCGCTCATTCGTTGGTTTGCAGTGAATGAAACTCACCTGATTGTTTCAGAAAAATCCCAGATTTTCACATTCTTTAATCGACACGAACAAGACTTGATCAGAAAAACAAAAACCGATTTCATTTTTCCGCTCGTTGCCATGAACCGTGTTACTGGGCTGGTATGTCTTGGGAAGAAAATTTCAGGTGCAAAGTTTAATCGTGAAGAGATTGAATTGTTAACAACCCTCTTAGGACAGGTATCGTTAGCATTTGAAAATGCTTATCTTTACCAGCAGCAAAAATCTCGATTGCGAAAAATGTATCGGGCAGATCGATTGGCTACTCTGGGACAGTTAGCGGCAGGTGCTGCGCATGAGATTCGGAATCCGTTGACTTCAATCCGAAGCACAATTCAATATTTACAAAAGACGATAACAGATAGTATCAAAAAAGAGTTTGTCATTGGGCTTATTGAAGAGGTCGATCGCATCAATGAGATCATTGAAGGATTACTTTCATTTTCAAAACCGACAAAGCCGGAAACCGAACAGATTGATCTATATTCTTTACTCGAACAAACTTTGACGCTAGTAGCAACCTCAGCTAAAAAACGAAAAATTGAAATTGATTACAAATTTAATGCTCCAGAAAAACAGCTTAAAGCTGACCCTTCCCAATTGAAGCAGGTTTTTCTCAATATTATCATGAACGCTTTACAAGCTATGGATGATGGCGGAATATTGCAAATAACAGTTGAATCGTCCCGCACAGAGGCACAATATGCATCTGAGCTTCCTGCAAAATTTTTTATCATATTTCAGGACACAGGTGAGGGAATTCCGAAAGAAAGTCTGGAGCATGTTTTCGATCCATTTTATACAACCAAAAAAGATGGTACTGGATTAGGATTATCGATTTCGTATGGTATAATTCAACAGCATGGCGGAGACATCGAAATCGAGAGCATTACAAAAGAAGAAAAGTCAGAAACGCGAGGGACAAAAGTTACTATTGTACTTCCTATTCATAAGTAGGTGATTAGGTGTCACAAAAAATTTTAGTCGTTGACGATGAACAAAAAATTCGACTTATCTTAACACAAATCCTCGAAGACGAGGGATTCATAGTCCAGGAAGTCGGCTGTGGTGAAGCAGCAGTTGAAAATGTTGATAATTTTATTCCCGATCTAATCCTGATGGATCAAAACATGCCTGGGATGAATGGCATCGAAACGATGGAAGAAATTAAGTCCAGGCATCCAGAAATTACGGTGATCATTCTCACGGCTTTCGGATCGATTCCCCTCGCAGTTGAAGCCATAAAAAAAGGCGCTTATGACTACCTCTCAAAACCATTCGATAATGATGAATTGTTGCTTCTCATTCGACGTACCCTTGAGCATCGCCGATTGAAAGAAGAGGTTTCACAGCTTAAAAGACAACTCCAGGAAAAATATAGCTTCACCAATATCATTGGCGTCAGCCCTAAAATGCAACAGGTTTTTGAGCAGATCAATCGGGTTTGTGCCACTGATGCGACTGTACTCATTCAAGGAGAAAGCGGCACAGGTAAAGAACTCATTATGAAGGCTATTCACTTTCACAGCCATCGAAAAGATAAACCATTGGTGACAGTCAACTGCGGCGCCATTCCGATTAATTTATTGGAGAGTGAATTTTTCGGGCATGAGAAAGGCGCTTTCACCGATGCCAAAGAGCGGAAGATCGGTAAGTTTGAACAGGCGCAAGGCGGTACTATTTTCCTCGATGAGGTCGGGGAATTGCCTCTCGACGCCCAGGTCAAATTGCTTCGGGTTTTAGATGAGAGAAAGGTCACCCGAATCGGCGGAAATCAAACGATTTCGGTGGATGTCAGGGTAATTGCGGCTACCAATAAAAATTTAGTCGAGGAAGTAAATAATGAAAGGTTCCGACTTGATTTACTTTACCGTTTGAATATTGTGACAATTTTAGTTCCGCCACTTAGAGAGCGAAAGAAGGATATACCAATTTTGGTAGAGCATTTCATTGAAAAGTACAATAAACGCCTGGGATTGAATATTAAGAGTGTTTCCCAGTCAGCAATGAGGTACCTGGTCGATTACCCATGGCCTGGAAATGTGCGAGATCTGGAAAATGCAATTCAAAGCGCAATGATTCTTGTCCCTCATGATACAATTCGGGCTGAAGATTTACCCTTGCGAGTAAGGGGTTATCCTGAAATAACTGGTGAAATGGACGCAATTGATAGGGGATTGGAGGACCAAGTTCGAGATATCACGAGCAAAATTGAGAAGGAACTAATTGTTAAAGCATTAGATAAATGCAATCAGAATAAAACCAATACGGCTGATTATCTGAAAATCAGTCGAAAAACGCTTTTTAATAAAATGAAGCAATATGGATTGGAATAAATTGTCTTAAAATTCCAAATACCAAATGTTATCCAATTCCCAAATGTCAAACATAAAATCGGTTTGGAATTCGGGAATTGAGGATTGGATTTTTAACTATTTATGGAGGATTAGATGAGAAAAATCAGAAATTTTATATTTCTTTTCACTTTTGTTTCTTTTATCTTTTTCGTAGTAAACATAGGAATAGGACAAACAATTTTTGTGCCTTATGGTGCCACGTGGAAATACCTCGATGATGGCTCAGATCAAGGAACTGCTTGGCGTCAAATTTCTTTTGATGATAGTACATGGAAATCAGGACCGGCTCAATTGGGGTATGGCGATGATGGTGAAGTGACAGTTGTGAGTTATGGTCCCAATCGGATGAATAAGTATATAACAACTTATTTTAGACATACATTTGAGGTTGAAAACTCTGGACAGTACATTGGATTTACATTGAAAATACGCTACGACGATGGTGCTATTGTTTATCTTAATGGCACTGAAGTCATGCGCACCAATATGCCAGAAGGAATTATTCAGTACAATTCTTATGCAGTTGGTGGTTCCGGTGAGGACGAATGTTTTCTGGATAAAAAATATATTCGAGATGGAACAAATTTGCTGGCTGTTGAAGTCCACCAGGCACACCCTCGCAGTACAGATATCATGTTCGACCTGGAACTTACCAGTGCCAGTAAATTACCTGATTTTACACGAAAAGCTCCTTATTTGATTTATGCGGGGAAAAATACAGAGATGAAAATCTGCTGGCAGGTGACTGATACAGTGAAGTGTCGATTGGAATGGGGAAGCGATTCTTCATATAGTTCAGGAAATGTGGAAACTATGGAATACGGAGACGACCATCAGCATTCATTCACGTTTGTAAACCTGATTCCTGACACAAAATATTTTTACCGTGTGACTGTGAATCAAGAAATTTACAAAGGTTCATTCCGTACGGCTCCAGATAATAATGCCACAGAAATCAAATTTATGGTTTTTGGCGACACTCGCACTTATCCCAATATTCAGAATAAAGTAGCAGGAGCTATGGTTTCTACATTTTTTGAGTATGAGCGCTTTCAGTCTTTTGTACTATGTGTTGGTGATCTTGTCGGTAATGGGGATAGCGAATCAAATTGGGATAAACAATTCTTTGATAAAACATATCAAAACATTCAAACCTTGCATTCAAACTTGCCTTTCCAATCATGTATGGGGAATCATGAGGGATCAGGGAAATTGTTTGTCAAATATTTTCCTTACCCATTTGTCGATCAACGATACTGGTCATTTGATTATGGTTCTGCTCATATCGCTATCTTTGATCAATATATAGAGGATAGCACAGGGATGAAGCAACAACTTGATTGGTTGAAAGATGATCTGGCAACGAAAACAAAACCCTGGAAATTCATCTGTTTGCATGAACCAGGTTGGTCCAGCGGTGGACATGGAAATAATAAATATGTTCAAACAACTATTCAGCCTTTATGTGAACAGTACGGTGTTCAAATTGTGTTTGCTGGTCATAATCATTATTATGCTCATGCAGTTGTTAATAATGTACATCATATAACGACTGGTGGCGGCGGAGCACCACTTCATGAGCCCAAAGAAGTATATCCATACGTCATTTCTTTCCAGGGAGTCAATCATTTTTGTAAAGTTGCAATCAATGGTAATGAATTAAATTTTTCTGCGGTCACTCCTGAGGGAGCCATCATTGATCAATTTACAATAAATATTGAATAAAACTTAAAATTGCAGATGACGATTAAATTCCAAATTAAAAATCCCAAATAATAAAATTTTTGTACAATGAGCAAAAATTTTTAACCGCGAATCCTCCTAAAAGCTGGCGGACAATTTACACTAATTTCTCAAATTACGCGAATTAATAAATTAGCTTAATTAGTGTAATTAGCGGTTTGGTTATGGTTTGTCCAGATTAGGAATTTAGGATTTGGATTTTGGAATTTTATAGCGTAAGAGGTATTAATATGATAAACAAAGTAAGGTTAATTCTATTGATAATCATAACTGTAACAATGAAGGGGCTTACTGTGGAAAAACTGTACCAAACGATTCCAAAAGAAATTATGGGCTGGAAAGCCGAAGAAAAAGATGAGTTTTATGATCGAGAGACATTACATGAATATATCAATGGCGGGGCTGAATTGTATTTGACTTACGATTTCAAACAAGCGTTTGCCAGGAGATTTGTTAAACCAAATGCACCCGAAATCATATTAGAGATTTACGAAATGAATTCATCTAAAGATGCGTTTGGAGTTTTTTCATCAGAACGACAGGATGAAGAAGTTGGCATTGGACAGGATTCAGAATATGGTGGTGGATTGCTGCGATTTTGGAAAGATAAATATTTTGTATCAATTTTAGTAATTGGTGATGAAAAAGTCGCAAAAGCAGCTATACTGGAACTGGGTAAAAGAGTGGCAGATGTTATTCCATCGATTGGAAAAAAACCTGAGATCATAAAATGTCTGCCTAAAGAAAATTTGGTAGAAAATAGAATTCGATTTTTTCATACGCATAGCATTTTAAATCGACAATATTTTTTAGCCAGTGAAAATATATTGAACCTGAATCGCCAAACAGATTGTGTAATCGCTCCATATCAAATTGGAAAACAAAAGAGCTATTTATTGCTACTTCAATATGAAACTCAATCGAAAGCCGAAGCTGCTTATCAGAGTTTTTTGCAAAATTACATGCCAGAAGCCTCGGAATCTGGAGTCGCCAAAATGGAAAATGATAAGTGGACAATGGCAAAGTTGCGTCAAGAATTATTAATGATCGTTGTTGAAGCCCCTGATGAAAAATGGGCTTCACAGTTATTATCAACTGTAAAATTTGAATTGGGAGTACTGGAGTCCTTCTGATTATTTTTTAGAATCGGTGGGATTCTTCAATCTGTGGGGGAGACAAATATATGAACTCAACCTTTGGAAAAATTGGCTAATAGAAGGAGAACGTCCCATGAAAAACTTACTTACCCGCCGTGATTTCATAAAGGGAACAGCCTACGCTGCGATGGGTGCAGCAATCGGAATCCCTCCTGGAAAAACAAACAAGATAAAGGTCGTATTAATCCGTCATGCAAAAGCATTGGATGATAAATCTCAACACAATGCCGAGATAATTCAGCAAATGCTGGACGAAGCAGTCACAACCCTATTGGGAAAAAGCGGTCCGGTCGAAGCCTGGAAATTATTAATCAAGCCCATGGATGTAGTGGGAATTAAAAGTAATGTCTGGCGATATCTACCGACTCCACGTGAATTGGAAAACGCAATCAAGCGCCGTATTTTAGATGTTGGAGTGGAAGAAGATAATATTAGCATTAATGATCGCGGAGTCAGAAAAGATCCTGTTTTTCAAAAAGCCACTGCACTGATTAATGTTCGACCATTGCGGACCCATTATTGGTCAGGAATTGGGGGCTGCATTAAAAATTATATTCCTTTTGGAGAACACTGGCCTGATTACCATCCCGATAGCTGCGCCGATCTGGCATTGCTCTGGAAATTACCGCAGGTAAGGGGCAAGACACGTTTGAATATTTTAAGCGTGCTAAATCCACAGTTTCATGGCAGAGGACCCCATCATTTTGATTCGAGGTATGTTTGGCAATACAAAGGATTGATCGTCAGTACTGATCCCGTTGCAGCCGATGCAGTCGGACTCAAATTGATTCAGGCAAAACGTTTGGAGCATTTCGGCGAGGAAGTAGAATTTGAAACCACGCCGAAACATGTTCAAGTCGCTGATGTGAAACATCATCTGGGAGTGAGTGATTTGAATAGGATTGAGTTGATCAAGCTCGGATGGAAAGATGGAATCTTAATCTAAATAGAAATGCTGAATAACTGTAATAGTCATTGAACGCTAATTTCGTTAATTGAGTATAAACAAATTGTGATTCGTGTAATTGGAAATTTGGTGTAAGTAGCGGTCAAAATATTTTAACCAGATATTAAATTGAAGTAGGGAAGATATTATATGAATGCAGGAATCATGATCATTGAAGATGATCCAGATATTTGTGAGATTTTGAAATACAATTTACAGCAGGAAGGCTTCGACGTCGTAATTTTTTATGATGGGAAAAAAGGGTTGGATGCTCTTTTGAAAGATCCACCAGATTTAGTCCTGCTTGACCTGATGCTTCCAGGACGAAACGGTTTAGAAATTGCTCGAATTATCCGTAAAGATGAACACACTTTCAATCTTCCAATAATTATGATCACTGCCCGTTCTGAAGAAATGGATATACTTCAGGGACTGGAGCAAGGCGCTGATGATTACATTAGTAAACCATTTAGTCCTAAAGAAGTCATTGCGAGAGTAAAAGCGCTGCTTCGTCGTCATTATCGAGATGAGGATAAAATTTATGAATATGGTGATTTAACCGTTAATTTTTCAAAGCATCAGGTGAATGCTAACGATAAGGTTTTAGACTTAACTCCCAAAGAATTTCTTCTCCTGAAGGCTCTTATTCAGGCAAATGGGCGTGTACTTTCCAGGGATAAATTGCTTGATCAGGTTTGGGGCTTTGACTATTATGGTGATCCTCGCACCGTAGATGTCCACATTCGAAGATTACGGAAGAAGCTGGATAAATGGGCGAATTTTGTGGAGACTGTTAAGGGATTTGGATATCGAATAAAATTAGAATAATCTGCTTTTGTGTTATTTCCCTTAAGCGAGTTTAAATTAACCAGTATTGGGGATGAGAATCAATGTTTAAAAAGCACCAATGGAATTTTGTTTACGTTGTGATCCTGGTTTCTTCAATCGGATTTTTCATTTTTGATATTATTCTTTTTTACAGTATCAAAAATTACCTATTTCGCCAGACCATGGATGAGATGAAGATGAAAACCAACTTAGCGGTAAAATTATTGGATCAAGAGAACCTGCTGCCCTTATCTGATAACTCAGAGGCAATATTTGAACTGACCGCTCAGTTAAAAAGAATCGTCAATTCCAGGGTGACGATCATCGATTCCACAGGCAGGATTTTGACCGATTCAGATGTAGAAAAAGAAAAAGTGCCAGAAATGGATAATCATATTTATCGTCCCGAAGTGCAGGACGCTTTGACAAAAGGCTGGGGACAAATTTATCGCAGAAGCGATACGGTGCAACGAAATCTTTTTTATACCGCTTTTCCCATAAACCATGGTGGCAGGATTGTCGGGTTTCTCCGCTTAGCTTATTATGCTCAACGCTTTGAACAATCGATGAGGCAAATCTTAACTTTGATCATTTCCGCCAATGTTATCGGATTAATTATTTTAATACTTACAGCTTTATATCTCGGATCGGTTGTGACCTATCCAATTTTAAGAATTGTAAAAACCGCGCAAAGAATTTCGGAAGGCGATCTGGAAAACTCATTCACTGTTCGACGTAAAGATGAAGTCGGAACGCTGGCAATTATTTTAAATCAACTTACAGAGAGATTAAAAAATCAAATCCGACAAATTTCTTCTGAACGATCCAAGCTGCAGGATATTTTGATGAACCTTGATATCGGTATCATTGTGGTTAATCAAAGTTACCAAATAGTATACGCCAATCCAGAACTCTCCCACATTCTGGAGCTTGAAGATAAGGAGATCGTAAATAAAAAAATATCTTCGATTCTGAATTCAGAAATTCTGATGATAGCTATTGATAATACGTTAAAAGCCGGAAGTAAAGAAAATGGTGAATTCACCGATCTTCGAAATAGCAGGAAAATATTTTTGAGCTATGTGCTCGTTCCATTTTACATTTCCGAAGCGAATGCAACTGGTGTCCTGATACAGATTCATAACATTACTGAATTAAAAACGCTGGAAGCAATCCGAAAAGATTTCGTAGCCAACGCCTCACATGAACTAAAGACCCCGTTAACGGCTATCATGGGCTATGCAGAAACCCTCATCCAAGGCGCTGCTGAACAACCCACAGCTCGGATGAAGTTCATTCGTAAAATTCGGGAACAGGCGCAACGACTTGAATTCTTGGTAGCCGATTTATTGCATCTCTCCAAGATCGAAACCGATGAGCCGTTGGAACTATCGGCATCACCTTTAATTCCCATGATAAGGGATATTATTAATGAGTTTGAAGAAAAAGCTGTTCAGAAAAACATTCGTATCAATTTACAAGCTCCCGATGAAGTGCAAGTGAAAATGGACGAAGAGGGAATGCGGGTTGTATTCAATAATTTGCTGGATAATGCTGTTAAATATACCCCAGAAAACGGAGAGATATCTATTCAGGTTCGTGATTCAAAAAATCATCGAGTAAAGATCGAAGTGTCCGATACTGGCATTGGAATCGATCAAAAATACCACGATCGCATTTTCCAACGTTTCTATCGAGTTGATAAAGCCCGATCCCGATCGTTGGGCGGAACCGGGCTCGGATTGTCAATAGTTAAACATATTATTGAAAAGCATGGAAATCATATTTCTGTCAGTAGTGAATTGGGTAACTGGAGTTGTTTTTGTTTTGAACTGGAAAGAGGATAATTTTATCTCTACAAATGAATATCCTGAAATTGAAGTTAAATATGAAGTAAAGCTCGTTATTTATACTCGTTAAGGGTTGAAATTTCAGTATTTCACCAGTCATTGCGAGAAGCGAAGCGACGAAGCAATCTCCTGATTTTCAGCCAGTCATGAGATTGCTTCGCTTCGCTCGCAATGACTGCATTTTATGAAAATCTTATCCTTAATGAGTATATGATTCGGTTGATTTAGTACAATTTTTCTGTTTTTTTAAATATCAAAAATAAGACTTTTCCTACTTCTGCATTATCCAGATACTTTCCACGCACTGGATCAATTTCGTCAGCAAATTGATTAAACAGTACACTGCCTGTGCCTTTGGCAAAAAACGGAATCAGTGAATTGGTATGTCCGCTACTGTGCCATTCCATGCCTGGTAAAACACCTTTCTCTCGATTTTCAATTGGATTCCAGACTGGTTTTCCATCTTTATCCGTTCCAGAGTTGATTCCTGTTAGATAGCCCGTTTCATGATCACCAGCAAAAATCACCAGCGTTTCATCCCAACTACTGTTTTCTTCCACCTAATTTACCACAGCTTCGACGGCTCGATTAAAATCAATTTCTTCTTCGATCATTCTGCCAAATTGGTTATCATGGCTTACCCAATCAACAGCGCCGCCTTCTATCATCACGAAAAATCCATCGGGATCATCATCGAGAATGTTTAAGGCTGCTTTCGTCATTTCTTCCAGCGTGGGAACTGTCTCAATAAACGGAACAACAAACGGATCGGCGTTATTATCACCATTTCTTTCTTGTTGCAGGGTATTTTCAACTTTGGGGATTCCGATTACTCTTTTGGGCGTGGCACCAATCATCATTTTTTGAAAATCAGTACGGTCCTGGATCAAAATCCAGGTATCATTTATTCCATCACCATCTGCGTCATTTCCAGCCGTGCCATTGACCAATGCTGTCCAGACCTCTTCACCACCAACATATTTAAAAGAACCATTTGTTTTTAGTTTACCATTTTCCTCATAAAAGGATGTCCTGCGCCCATGATGACATCCACTCGACTATCGAGAATCATCTCCCTGGCGATTTCAACATAATTGCTTCTTTGATTATTATGTGCTACAAATGCCGCAGGCGTTGCGTGGCTAAATGGGACAGTGGTAACGACGCCGGTTGCTTTGCCCAATTTTTCTAATCGTTCGATGATATTTTTCAGCTTCTTTTTATCTGAGTCAACTCTAATAGCGCCATTATAAGTTTTTACACCCGTTGCCATTGCCGTCGCCGAAGCAGCCGGATCGGTCAGCTTATTTTTGACATACTCAAAATCACTCCAGGCTGATTCGAGATCGTAACCAGCACCGTCTGCTGGATAAGTCGTCATGCCGTATTTGACTGGAAATTGTTCATAGATTTGAACACCAGTTTTACCATATTGATAGATACTGGCAGCATCGATCTGGTTATAACCGCAGCCATCGCTGATCATGAAGATGACGTTCTTCGGCATGCTGGCATGAAGATTTATTGC
>Ga0209636_10007849_pt1 | contig 10877 bp, 11 predicted proteins | sample DeeMarSWOR152_54_FD_187464 | JGI IMG/M metagenome (GOLD analysis project Ga0209636, IMG submission 187464) | Marine sediment microbial communities from White Oak River estuary, North Carolina - WOR-1-52-54 (SPAdes) (version 2) | ecosystem: Environmental > Aquatic > Marine > Intertidal zone >... | reverse complement strand
CGAAACAAAAAGATGATTGCTACCGTAGTTAAAGCCTGCAGGAAATCTACGATACCAATCAATGCTTTTCGGCTCCATCGATCCACAAACACACCAGCAAAAGGAGAGAGAATTATCGCGGGCGCAAAACCAAGAAGAGCAGCAATTGATAAGTACAAAGCACTGCCCGTTTCTAGGGTTATCCACCAAATAATTACAAAACTTGCAATAGATGATCCCAGTAATGAAACTAGTTGTCCTGACCAGAAGGATACATAGCTTCTAAATGTTTTTTGATTGGCTTGTACCTCCATGCGCATACCTCTGCTTATTGTCACTCTAAGCTATAAGATTGGGCACTTCAGTTTAATATTCTGGGAAAAAGTGGTCAGTTCAGTGGTCACTAGTTCTGAGTCCTAACTAACTCTTTTGGTTCTGCAATTACTTTTCAATATTTCTCACATCAGATACTTGTAAAATGCCGCGCCTAACAGATAGGTTAGTTAGATACTTGATTTCTAAGAGGATGAATGAATGAAAAGAAAAAGAGAGAAGTTTTCTCTCCTGGAAGCTACTTGTAGTCGATGTATTCTTTGCCAAGAAGTTCTCTTACGAGAACAACCCTCTGGATGTTAAGAGCACCCTCAGCTCCGATGACGTACGACATTATCCCTCGCATTCCCATTTCAAGTGGGCATTCCTTGGTGTATCCCCAGGCTCCTAACCATATCATTGTGTCATAGAAGATCTTAAAAGCAAGCGGTGGACCCAGCAACTTGACTGTTGATATCAACTTTGCACATTCGAGTGCCGTGAAACGCTTTGTCTTATACCTTTCATTCACCATCCAAGCTGTTCTGTAAACCAACGATCGCAAGGCCTCTAGCTTTGCGTAATCATCTGCCAATTCATATTGGATCATCCCGAATTTTCCAATGGGGCGTCCAAAAGCTTTGCGCTCCTTGAGATAGTCCATTCCAATTTCAAGTGCACGTTGTGCACATCCGATAGAAGTGGCTCCGATTAACAGCCTTGCAAGGTCAAAGCCTTCCATGGTCATGTAGAAGCCTTTTCCTTCTTCTCCCATGAGATAATCATTTGGCAGTCTAACGTTTTTCATGGTGAAAGCCCCACATGATATGCCCATTCTTCCCATGTCGTCGAAACGTTTGCTTACTTCAACGCCTGGAGCCGTGAATGGAAGATAGAAGGATGTCATGCCTTTATGTGCCACCTCTGGCGGTGCTGGTGCTGTTCTAGCAGTTATCCAGAAGCCGCCCTTGCCAAGATGAACGCACTCTTCTGTACCGCTGATGTACGTCTTTTCTCCGTTGACGATCCAATCGTTCCCGTCCTTTTTTGCTGTTGTCTTAAAAGCAGCGACATCGGAACCTCCACCAGCTTCGGTTGTGCCTATACCTATGAATGCGTTGCCCTTTATTGCAGGGCGTATACACTCTTCTCTTACCCTTTCTGTGCAGTATCTGTCAGCAACGAATCCCCAGCTGCTTTCGACTAGGAAGTGCACTGGGATCGCTATAGTAATGTCAGCATAGGCTAATTCTTCGGCAGCTATACAAGCAGTAATCCAATCTGCTCCTAATCCGCCGTGTTCTTCCGGAGCGGTCATGAGCCATAAGCCAAGGTCAGCCATTCCCTTAACGATTTCATCGGGGATCCATTGTTTAGTGTCGATTTCCCTGACTTTTTCCAAGGGTAGGTTCTTTTGACACCATTCTCTGAGAACTTTTCTGAAAAGCTCCTGTTCCTCTGTGAAGCTAAAATCTACCATGCATTTTCACCTTTTTGAGAGGTAGGGTTTGTATGTGTATCAGCCATATAAGTCTTGTTAGAAAAGCTTGTCCATTAATTTCAGGGAGAAGCAGTTGTTGACGTTAAACCCGCTTTTCGCAGAAGCTCGTCAATCGGGCTTCTGTTTAGGTGCAATCCAAGCTTCTCGGTCTCTATTCCCATCGCTATTCCTAACAATTGAGTGTAATAAAGAGCTGGAATGCTAAGCTTAGCGCCTATTGTAGCCGCTGCGCTTTTCTGGCGCATATCAAACATCATCTGACAAGAAGGACAAGAAACCACAAGCGCATCTGCGCCCCAGTCTTGAACCGCCTTCAGCTTCAGCCCAGTAAACGTGAATGCGGCGTCCGGATGCGACAACAAAAGCATGTATCCGCAGCAGTCCAGTTTCTCAGGGTAAGCAGTGGTTTTTGCACCCAACCACTCGATTAATTCGTCCATTTTCCTCGGGTTTTCCGCATCATCAACCGTATCATGTGTGCTGGGTCTTAAGATGTGACAGCCATAATGTACTGCAAGTTTTAAACCTTTTAGGGGGTGCCTCATCGCCTCTCTTACTTTTTCCTCTTTGACAAAGTCGTGAAGCAAGTTGATGGTGTGCCAAATCTTGATTGAGCCCTCATACCGAAGGTTTTCCTCTTTGAGTGAGGAGTTGATTTCTTCTTTTAGTTTTTCATCATGGCTGAGAAAGTGTTTGGCTTGTGAAATCGACAGGTAACATCCGTTGCATGGAAGAAGCAAGTCGCTTAAACCCGTCTTTTCGGCTATGGCTAGGTTTCTCGCCGCCAAATACAACGCTGCAAACATGTTCACGCTTTGAACTGGTGTTCCACAACAAGAGACGTTGTCCAAGTCTACGAGTTCTATGCCAAGCCGAGGCATAACTGCTCTAATCGACATTTCGTAGCCGTACTGAATCGTGGGAATAACACAACCCCAGTAAACCGCAGCTTTCAACCTTGGACTACTCCTCCTGCGATTGCTCTAAGACCTTGAAAAAAGCAGCCTTAAACTTCTCATCCGTCTCGCAGAACACGGGTAAACCAAGCTTTTCTCTGTTCACCTTTTCCAGCTTGCGCGTCACGGTGTTTTGAGGTTTTTGAATAAACCCAGTTTCAAGTATAGCGCTCAAAGAATGGAGAAAGCTTTCGGGCACCTTGGCTTCCTTTTCAACGGCTAAATTTCTTAAAGCAAAGATGAGGTCAACTGGCGCCACCGCTTGGGGGCATCTTTCCTTACACTTTAGACACGTTGCGCATGTCCAGACTATGCCTGAAGTGATTAGTTCTTCAATGAAGCCGAGTCTTGCCAAATTCACTATTTCATGCGGCTTCAGCTCCAGCATCTTCATTGAGGGACAACCGCTTGTACATCTGATACATTGAAAACAATTGTAGGGTTTCTGCTCGCCAATCTTGGCTAAGATTTTGAGGCGAAGAGCCAAATCGGGCTTTTTAGTGGTTGTGAGGTCTGTGATGGACATAGAAATAGGAATAGCGACTCTTGCCTTTATAGGCATTATTATTTTCAACTCTCAACAGCCGAAATCACAAATCTTTTCAAAAAAAGATGAGCGTGCAAAACTAGCAAGACAGATCTTTATTTTGAATACTGATTCTTCCTTCATAACTGATTTCTGCTCAGAAGAATTAGCTAGCATTCTGTGGGAAAATGAGCGAAAAACTCGCGGAAATCCGGCGCGAAATAGCTAGCCTCAAGAAAAACCTTGAGGAACTACGGCGTCTCAAATCAGATTGTGAACAGGCTAGAAAACTGCGCAAAGAGCTTGTTAGAATTGGATGCGATTAGACAGAATTCGAGCGTACTTCTTTCTATTTCTTAGCGAGGGAAAGTAGCAGATCCCTGAGCTTCTTCATAGTTTCCTGCTGTATGGCGAATTCACCATCTGACATCAGAAGTTTTCCGACAAAATCCGTAGCCATCATTTTCGTAAGGAAATTCAAATCATCCATATTCCAGATCTCATCTTCAATTTCAATTTTCTTTTCTCCAGCGACTTCACAACTCCGATCAAGTCCAGCCCGCAAATCAACCAATTGCGAGATCTTTTTCTCATCGAATTCAAGGTTAAAACCAAGTCTCTTTAAAGCGTTGAGGACTGTGGTCACCTGCTCCTCAGCGAGTTTTCTATCGCGAAGAGTCTGCGAGGTCATCTTTCCATGGGTGAGAAGGAAATCCTCAGCGGTCGCTCTGTAGTAGCTTTCGATGAGATGTCCAATGCGTTCTTCGCGCACAACCTCGACCATCTCTCCCTCCAGAAGTTTCTTTATATGGTGATAAAGCGCTTGAGGGGTAAGATTTAGTTCCGCAGCTAGTTGACTCACAGTCATCTCTTTAACCCTAAGCAGATACAATATTTTTCTTCTAGTCTCGTCGGCTAACAGCTGAAACGCCTTTGGATCCCTTAGCACTTGTATTGGTTTCATGATGCCTTCACAGATAAAGATTTAATTTAAATGAGTATAAAAATGTTTTCCTAAATAAGAGATAGCTTCACTGAAACGAAATGGGCTTTCCTACTAAAACGAAAGCTTTATAAGAAAGACAGCTGGTCTTATTGAAATGGTGATTTGAATAATAAAGATGTGATTGATATGGGATGGAAAATGTTTGAAATAAAAGGAAAATTTGGTTCAGCAAGAGAAAAGGTGTTCAAAGTGTTCAGAGCAGCTAGCGGCTTAGGAAGAGAAGATTCCAACGTTTCTTTGCCTACTGCTGTAATCACAGTTGCTCCCTCTAAACCAGCTAATTCGCTTACAAACCATTCTTTGGAAGCAGAGTTGAAGAAAGCGGAAGCGTTGATGTACCTGCGTACGTTTGACCGACCAAAGTAAAGCAGTCAATCGAAAACACACAATATATCCCCATTTCTTGTTAAATTATGGTTCTTTAGTGTCGCGCGCAATGGAAAGCGGGTGGAGGTTGAAAGGGTTAACGCATGTGGTTGCCTGATTGTTTTGTTCAGGGCCGTCTTCTCCCTTTCTCTTTCTGATATACACAACCACAAGCGTGGTCCAACAGACAATGAAGCCCACACGCGCGCGCAACACGTGCATGTTTTATAGGTTCCCTTTTTGCGTCTAGATTAGTTCTCCTTTAGCAACCATTACAACCTTTCCACCGACATACACATCTATAACCCCTTCTTTGTCTTCTGTTTTCAAAAGAAGCAAGGAAGGCCTCCCTATTTCATAACCCTGTTCAACTCTAATATTAATTCGATCTTTTCCAAAATAACGGTGTTTCACCAAATATCCTGCTAGGCAACCATTTGCGGCTCCGGTGGCTGGATCCTCTGGGACACCATAGTAATCAGCAAAGACTCGGACATTCAAGTCATTTTCTTGGCTATAGGTTTCGGGACAAAAGATGAGTATCGCTTTAGCCTGTTTATCTTTGATTAACTCGAAGTACTTATCTCTGAATATCCTAGCTCGCTTCAAAGTATCCAAGGTTTTCAAAGGAACTATGATAAAAGGAACGCCTGTCGAAACATCTTGAATAGGAAATCTATTGTCTATTTCTCTTGCATTGAGGTTCAAAACTTGAGAAATCAACTCAGAATTGAAAGTCTGGCCAAAAGTCGGTGGCACTTGCTTCATCCACAAAACGTCTGCGTGTTCTTCCCTGTAACTGAAAGTAACGGATATCTGTCCGACTTTCAAATTCAGGAATATCTTATTGACAAGTTCTTTGGCAATCTCGCGTTGTATTACGTAAGCAGTTCCTAGCGTTGGATGACCAGCAAAGGACAATTCTCTTTCTGGTGTAAAGATGCGGACATCATATCCGCCGTTTCGTTTTTCATCTGACAAGATAAAGGTTGTTTCCGAATAGTTCATCTCCTTGGCAATTCGTTGCATTTCTACATCCGAGAATGCCTTTGCATCTCTAACGACTGCGAGCTGGTTACCCGCATATTTTTCTTCAGCAAATACATCTACTATGTAAAAAGTTAGCTTTTCCATATTCCATTTCCTCCATAGGCTGAAGATATCCTCTTTATATTATATCCTTATTTTTGCGCGCGCAAATTATTTGGGAACGATAAAATTATCTAATAAGGCCTCTAATTTAATGTTCTCAAAGCCTATGTACAGTGGAGGACTAAAATGAACAAACATTCTGCGCTGGTAGTTGGCGGAGGAGTCGCTGGCCTACAGGTGTCAACCGACTTAGTAAGCATGGGCATAAACGTCTATTTAATTGAGAAACAACCTCGCCTAGGAGGTCATACACCGCTTCTACATCAAGTGTTTCCAACCTTGGAGAACGCTGAAGAACTAACCAAACAACTGTTTCAGAAGGTTCTGAACAGTCCTAACGTAAAGGTTCTGTCATGCTCTGAAATCGAATCGGTTGAAGGCTCATCCGGCAATTTTAAAGTGTACACAACAAAGAAGGCTAGATACGTGGATGAGACAAAATGCACCAAATGTGGCGAATGCGAAAAGGTTTGTCCAGTAGATGTTCCCAAAAGGTTTGAAATGAAACTGGCAACAAGAAAAGCCATATACTTACCTACGCCATTCGCAGTTTCAACTAAATATGTGATTGACGAAAAGGCTTGTCTTTACTTCAAAGACAAATCTTGTCACGCCTGCCAAGACGCTTGCCCAGAAGGAGCAGTGTTATACGACCGAAAACCCTCACATGAAGAACTCTCCGTTGACATTATTATCTTGGCGACAGGCTTCTCCCAATATGGCGCTCAAAAGGTAGGGCAGTACAAATATGGCGTCTATCCAAATGTGATTACCGGAATGGAATATGAGCGACTATGTAGCCCAACTGGTCCAACTGGCGGAAAAATCTTGAGAATCGACAACAAGAAGAAGCCAAATAGTGTCGTGTTCATATTATGTGTGGGCTCACGAGATGAGAAGCATGTTCGCTATTGCTGCAACATTGGATGCTTAAACGCTCTCAAACATGCCTACTACTTAAAGCAACAGTATGGAGAAGAAGTTGACGTCTACATCTGCTACACAGACGTAAGGGCGGTCACAAAACGAGGCGAACAGTTCTACCAGAAAACAAGAGCCAGCGGAGTCGAATTCATCAATGGACAACCATCCGAAGTTCGACAGACACCAAATGACACCTTAACCCTAGATGTCTACGACCAAGCCACATCCAAACTACTCTCAATAACCGCCGACTTGGTTGTTCTAGAAATGGGACTGCAACCTCAAATCGACCTAAAAGAAAAATTCAAACTAACCCTCGACAAAGACGGTTTCTTTACGGAAAAACATCCTCAACTAGGTCCAAACGAAACTCCAATAGACGGCATCTTTCTCGCTGGGGCAGTACAACAACCAATGCATGTTTACGAAGCAATAGTGCACGCTTCTGCTGCAGCCATGAAAGCACTCTCTTTTATACAAAAATAAGAAACTGCCGAAAAATGTCAAACCAGGTGAAAGTGGTAAAAGGCTCTCCCCGAAATTTAGCGGTAACGTCTTCGCAAAATGGCTTTCGACCTATTTCTGCAATTTCGACGTTTTCTTTTAGGTTTTGTTCTAGAAAGAAGTGAATCTTGTGCTGGCCATTTCATTTTCTGTTGCTATTATTGTGACATTGTCTTCCTAAGATTTGTACGGGACCGTGAAAAGAAATGGCGTGCGGTTAGTTTTTCAGCTAAAAAGTACGCCACGGTCGCATAGGCCACTCCAGCCAGCAGGTCGATAATGTAGTGCTCGCCCAGGTAAACTGCGCTGACCCACACTCCTAACGGAAATATAAGTATAGGCAATGCTTTGATTCGCTTGATCTTAATGGCGTAGAGCGAAACTACCCACGGGTACGCTGCGTGAAGGCTTGGTATGGCAGCGAAGGGATTCGGCTCAATGAAAGCATAGATAGTAGCGTACAGAGGTACACCTATCACCCCGTCTACTTGAAAAAGTATGCGCTCAGCATTTACTCCATACCAAGGAGCAGCTGACGGATAAGCTAAAAACGTGATTAGCGCACTGTAAGAGGTGATGAGCAGAGCGACGGTATATTTTCGGTAGTTTTCTGGTGAACGATTCCATAAAACGAACCCAAACACGATAGGAACTATAAAGTGTAACGAGTAGAAAAAAGCTCCTGCCCAGTCAAGGATAGGAGTTCTGTAAAACTGCTGAAGCACCTTGGTTGGAATTGTACCGAACAAGTACAGTTCAGCTTCTATCAGTTCAGTGACGTGCACAATGCCGGCTATGTGATGTATAATTCCACGCATAGTTTCATACGCCAGAAGTAGAGCGATAAAGGGAAACCAGTCTTTTATGAAACGCCGAGTTCGCTTCATGTGAGCGGCATAGATGAGGAGGCACAAGACTAGAAAATCAGGTGCAGGAAACACTCTGTACGCTATACAGAAAATGATTAAGGCTACTGAATAGATTATAGGAAATCTTCTTGCTAAATTGAACAGGAAACGGTCGTCGATTCGTAATCGCTTATCAGCTTTCGCCTTCTCCTGTTTAGCGGCATCCAAGCGAATTCTCTCCAATGAAAGATTTGTTTATATACCTATGTCTTTTAACATTTTTCTATTTATAAGAGTTAGTTTCTTAAAAATACATGCTAAGACACGGAATTAAACTTAAATATCTCAAAAATCTGCGAAAACGCTTCGAGAGATTGTTGGGTGAATAGAAGGATGAAAACTCAAACTGATGGAGAACGCCCTTTAAGAAAGCCTTGTTTGTTTCGCCTCAGCCTCTGATTTCAGTCTTTTCGCTGGCTTCCACGATTTACGCACAAACTCCGGGTAGAATCCAAACTTTTGAATCCAGCTTTTTAAGAATTCTTTGGTTTTTGGGTCGGTTATGTATCCTGAGCCTAAGTCGCCATATTTCTCTCTTAGCTCTCGTATGGCTTTGTCACGTTCAACTTTGGCTATGATAGAAGCTGCAGACACTATGGGATACTTGGCGTCGGCTTTATGTTCAGAAACTATCTGCACTTCAAAGGAAAGGTTTTCCAAAATGTGCTGTTTGAATCTTTCGGCTAAAACGTCGGATGCATCCACATAGGCGATCTCAGGCTTTAAGGCTGCTATAACTTCAGCCATTGTTCGTGCTTCCAAATGGTTAAGCCTACGCAGTTTCCTTCCAGTTTCCACAACCTTGTCAATTTCAGAAGTTGACAACGCAATAAAATGGCACCGAAGGGCTGTGTTCCTTATTTCCTTAGCTAATCGTTCCCGTTTATGAGGCGAAAGAAGTTTAGAATCTTTAACACCTAAATCAACAAGTCTATGCAGATTTTCTTTTTCGATTAGAACTCCTGCAATGACTAGCGGACCTATAACCGAACCGCGTCCTGCATCGTCAACGCCAGCTACTCGCATGTCGATTCACTTTGACTATTAATAATATGTGAAGTCTCTTTTAGCGATTGCACAACCTTGGCAATAAGAATGTCATGAAGATGTGCTCTGTTCTCATAAGTCACTTCGATTATTTCCGCGTCATCTCTACTCCTAATCAAGTTGACAAAGGGGTCACGCGCCTTGAAATGAATCGTTCCTAATAGAGGCTTACCACTGTTCATGGCTTCAACAACCGCCTCTCTGAAAGCTTGCGAAAACAACTCCATAGGTCCTATTTCATCTATTATAATAATTTGAGCGCTCTTGACTGCGTTTCGAATGGAGCCAGCGCCTATAATGTCGAGGTCGTTTAAATTAACTCTGTACTTGCTTACTTTAGGTCCGACAGGCTGATTAACATGAGCCAGCCATCCTCTTCGTTTATAGTAGAAGTCGATGATTTCGAAACCTATGCGTACTCCTTTTTCGCGAACTTCACGGCTCAACATGCCACCAATCTTGTAGCCTTTAGTCTTTAACCCTTCAACTGCACGAAGAAGAACCGAAGTTTTGCCGATGCCTGGACGCCCTGTAACGAACAAGAGACGCCTCAATTAATTACACCTTACTGCTATTCATAATTATTTAAAAGGGTGGATATTAACGAATCTTGTGGCAAGCGAGCTTCTGAGGTGTACGGTTGAGCTTTGATTTTCCAACAGAAGTGATAAGAGAAGGAAAAGTAAGCGTTGTAGTGCCTAAACTTGAGGCTTTCGTTAAAGAACCGTGGGAGTACGCTCCTTCTAAGGCGCCAGTATTCTACAATCCTCTCATGGAGTTTAACAGAGACGTAGCTGTTCTCGCATTTCAAGCCTACCAAAAAATGGTTAAGCGAGAAATTTCCGTTTGCGAACCCTTAGCGGGTTGCGGAATTCGAGGCATACGGTTTGCGAAAGAGGTTGAAGGCATTAGGAAAGTCGTTGTAAACGATATTAATCCACAAGCAGCCAAACTAGCCGAATGCAATGTTGACCGCAACAAGTTAGCTAAGCGTGTTATAGTCGTCAACGGAGACGCAAATCTTCTCTTGGCTCATCATGCAGCTCCTCGCCGAAGATTCGACTCTATCGATGTCGACCCTTTCGGCTCACCAGTTCCCTACATGGATTCTGCTGTAAGGGCTATACGCAATGGCGGTTTGTTAGCTTTAACTGCCACGGACTTGGCTCCTCTCTCTGGAGTTCATCCAAAAGCTTGCATTCGAAAGTATGGCGGCAAACCCCTACGAACAGAGTATTGCCATGAACTCGCCGTTCGCCTTTTGGCTGGCTGTTTAGTGATGATGGCAGCCAAACATGAAATTGGAGTTCAAATCGTGTTTAGTCACAGCACATACAATTACGCTCGAGTTTACGCTACTACCAGGTACGGTGCAAAACAGGCTGACAACAGCATTCAAACGATGGGCTATATTCTCCATTGCTTCAACTGTTTCCACAGAGAAACATCGAAAGGATTGATTTTAACTTTGAAGCCAAAATGCTCAGAATGTGGTTCAAAGCTGAGTGTAGCGGGTCCTCTATGGCTTGGTAAATTATGGAATGAAGACTTTTGCGTTCTAATGCAAAAGCTTGCAGAAGAAAAGGGAAAAGAACTGAAAAATCAAAAGAGAATTCTCAAATTGTTATCTTTGATCAAAGACGAAATAGATGCATCAGGCACTTACTACGTCGTTGATAGGATTTGTGACAAGTTA
>Ga0209636_10007848_pt1 | contig 10878 bp, 13 predicted proteins | sample DeeMarSWOR152_54_FD_187464 | JGI IMG/M metagenome (GOLD analysis project Ga0209636, IMG submission 187464) | Marine sediment microbial communities from White Oak River estuary, North Carolina - WOR-1-52-54 (SPAdes) (version 2) | ecosystem: Environmental > Aquatic > Marine > Intertidal zone >... | reverse complement strand
GTAGTTATAGAAGGAGAACGCCCCCTTTATTACGGAAGCCGCTGTGAAAAATACGATGTGGAGAAGAAAAAGTCAAAGGGAGAACACCTTCCCGATCTTTTTGCCGAAAGAGAATATTTCTTGGAACATTCATACAAAAAGGAAAATCCGGAGCGGAAAACCGATATCAGGATCGGGATTCCCAGAGCCCTTTTCCTTTATAATGAATTCTTCCCGTTCTTCAACGCTTTCTTTTCGGAGCTGGATTGCGAAGTGGTGCCTTCTGATCCAACCAACAAAGAGATTATCCAGGATGGAGTGGAAAGCGTCCAGGCCGAATCCTGTTTTCCGGTGAAAGTCGCGCACGGGCATGTCTTAAATCTGCTTAAAAAGAAAGTGGATTATATCTTTCTGCCGAGCATCGTTGAGCTTCCCCAACCCAACCCTAAAATGGAAAGTTCGCACACCTGTCCTTATGTCTTGGCCATTCCATATATGACTAGAGCCGCCCTGCCTTTTGAAGAATACGGGACTAAAATTATTGAGCCCTCTCTTTACTTCCGCCGGGGCAAAAAACACATCCACAAAATCTTATATGAAATCGGGAAGCTCCTTGGTCGGAAGCGCGGTCAAATATTAAAGGCCATAGCAGAAGCAGAAAAGGCCCAGGAGAGATTTTCCTCTTCATTAAGAAAAAGAGGGGAAGAAGTTTTGAGCAGCTTGGATGATAATAACCCAGCTCTGGTCATTATAAGCCGTGCTTATAATGGGTGTGACCCGGCCATAAATCTAGAGATCCCCAAGGTTTTAAGAAATCTGGGAGCCCTGGCCATCCCCATGGATTTTCTCCCCTTGGATTCGATTGATATTTCAGGCGAATGGTCCCGCATGTATTGGAGAACCGGACAGAGAATCTTGGCGGCTGCCGAAATAATTAAAACGGATAAAAGATTAAATGCGGTTTACATCACAAATTTTTCCTGTGGTCCGGACTCATTTTTAACTAAGTTTTTCAAGAAGGCCTTAGGACACAAACCCTTTCTAATGATTGAAATTGATGAGCACTCTTCGGACGTGGGGGCCATCACGCGCTGTGAAGCCTTTTTAGATAGCATAGAAAACATTAAAAAGAAATCATTTTTAGAAGAAGCTGAAACTGTTAGTGTTGTAAAACCTTCTTTAAGTGACAGGATTCTTTTTATTCCCAATATGTGTGATGCTGCTTATGCGGTAGCAGCTGCCTTTGAAGCGAATGGCGTTCGAGCCGAAGTTATGCCCGAGGGCGATCAAGAAACCTTGATCTGGGGAAAGAAGTATACCAGCGGGAAGGAATGCTACCCCTGTCAGGTCACAACCGGGGACATGATAAAGGTGGTAAAAAGGCCTGACTTTGATCCAAAAAAATCTGCCTTCTTCATGCCTTCGGTAGGCGGAGGGTGCCGTTTCAGCTATTACTACAAACTGCAGAGAAATGTGCTGGATGAACTAGGTTTCAAGGAAGTCCCCATTGTTTCCCCCAACATGAGCATTTCTTTTTATAGAGACCTGGGAATTATCGGGCCCAAATGCATTCGGCAGGCTTTACAAGCCTTGATTGCCGTGGACATGCTTGAAAAATGTTTGCGGGAAACGAGACCGTATGAGGTCTCTCCCGGAGAGACGGATAAGACTTATCAAGAATTTTTAAATCGTATCCGTCAGACGGTCAGGGAGAGCAAGGATCTTTTACCGATCCTTGAGGCATCCAGAGAGGCGTTTGCCAAGATAAAAATTAATCGATCTGCCCCTAAACCCCTGGTGGGAATTGTGGGAGAGATTTTTGTTCGTTCCAGTAAGTTTAGCAATGAAAATATCGTAAGAAAAATTGAAGAATTTGGTGGAGAAGCCTGGCTTCCTCCCTTTACCGAATGGATGATCTATACAAATTATATTCGTTATCGTGAGACTCTAGAGGAGAAAAAATTCTACGATTATATCCTGAACTTTTTTATAAACACCATATTTTCTCGTGATTTACATAGGTTAGAAAAGCCATTCCAGCATTTCCTGCGCAATTTCCATGAGCCGGCCATGAAGCAGGTTGAAGAATGGGCCGCGCCTTTTATTAATATCACTTTCCGGGGAGAGGGGGTTTTGGGATTTGGAAAGTCAGTTGATTTTGTTGGGAAAGGGGCTTCGGGCATGGTAAACGTCATGCCCTTTACCTGCATGCCAGGAACGGTTTTTACCTCTCTCATTAAGCGCTTCCGGCAGCGATATAATGAAATACCCTTTATTTCTATTGCCTACGATGGCTTGGATCAATCCAACAATCAAATCAGGCTAGAGGCCTTCATGCATCAGTGCGCTGAGTATATGAAACAGAAGGGATAGATACGGCTCATATTTACAAATGCTTTTCTTCTTGATCGAGCCTTATTAATTTTTTCCACAATAATCCGGCTCTGTAAAAGGTTATTCCAAGATAATAAAAAGAAATCAGTAAGAAAAGCACGTCTAGGCTTTTAATTTGTCTTCCAAATATATTTAGGATTTCAAGCCCGAAAAATTTTATAAAAAAAAGTATTAGAGCAAAGGCAATGGTTAGAATAAACCATCGAGAACTTTCGGGCCTGGAGAATTTGCCTCCAGTTAAAGCCAGGGATTGCATATTGATATAGCTGTAAAAGAGGCGACAAAGCATGATTATTACTACAAACTCAGCTCTTACATATCCCCCTAATATTATTGCAAATAAAACAAAAAGTTCACCGAGCTTGCCCGATGTTTGATCTAGAAAAATGCCGGATTTGGAAATCTGATTTCTGGTTCTTGCCAGGATCCCATCTAGACTGTCGCTTATACCGTATAGAATGATGAAAACAGCAAACCCAAAAGAAAAGAAAGGGCTATATTTTACTAAATAGAGAAATAGTCCAGCTACAAGAAAAATTAAAAAACCTGCAATGCTAATATGATTGGGCGTAACATAGGAAGGGATTTTCTGGACGAAACGGATAAGAAAAGGGTCCAAAACTTCGCGCCAATTCATACGGAACGCAAAAAGATAAAACAAGATAATGATTATCGAAAAAACAAAAAAGACTATTATATTAGTTGAAATAAGCAATCTTTTTCCTCTTTTCTCGGAGGCCAAAGTCTAGCATAAGGAATGGAATGAATCAAGCAAATCATATTCTCTTACTGCTTGACATCCCGCTGGGCATCTTGCTAAAATGCTTGTAAATCAAGGGAAAGCGAGGGGGTGAAAGGAATGAATAAGCAGCAACTTTGCGCTCAGGTTTCCAAGAAAACCAAAATGCCCAAGTCAAGAGTAATGACCATGATCGATTCTTGCTTTGAGGAAATCGAAAGGGAACTGAAGAAGGGAAAGGAAGTCCGCATGGTTGGATTCGGCACCTGGAAAAAGATTCGCAGAAAAGCCCGTCCGGGCAGGAATCCGCAGACCGGCAAGTCCTTAACCATCAAAGCTAGGAATGTTGCCAAGTTCACGATGGGACAGCATCTCTATGATATGTTGAATTAAACTTCCCATGTGCCCTCTATTTTCTATAATACTCTTATAGAAGGTAGGGGGCTGTTTCTTTTAATCTTATTTGCTCTCTTACGACACCCCCTGTCGTGATCCCGACACCCTAAACTAAAGCCCGAATGCCCTAATATTCATACGAATTCCCGAATATTATAATAAAAATTTGGGCATTCGTTTATTAATTCGGGCATTCGAGATGTATGGCAATAAGATTGCTGTTTTCCTTTTACCATGGGACTCGAAAGCTACCAGCAGGGCATCAAAGGCGAAGAGATTGCAGAGAATTACCTCCTTGAGCAAGGCTATCAGATCCTCGAAAAGAATTTCCACTCTCAGCAGGGCGAGATCGACATCATTGCTCGGGATAAGGATTTTCTGGTCTTTGTTGAGGTAAAGAATTATTCCTTTAGAAGTTACGGTTCACCCGTCGGCGCCATCCGGAAAAGCAAAAAGCAGAGCATTGTCCACGCGGCTGAGACCTACCTTTATAAAAAAAAGATAAGGAATACCTATTGCCGCTTTGACGTTTTGACCATTTACCGGAGAAAGGACGGCTCGCGCGCGATTGAGCTTTACAAGAACGCGTTCACCATCAATTAGGAGGTAAAAATGCTGGTCAAAATCAATTCCGCCGCAATCTTGGGCCTGGAAGCTTATCTGGTTGAGGTTGAGGTCGATTCGCAAAAGAGACTGCCTGGCCAGTCAATCGTGGGGCTGCCGGACGCCTCGGTCAGGGAATCGCGCGACCGGGTGAGGGCCGCCATCGAAAATTCGGGCTTTGAATTTCCGCCGGGATATTTCACCATAAACCTGGCCCCGGCGGATACCAAAAAGGAAGGCCCTCTTTATGATTTACCGATTGCGCTGGGGATGCTCTTGGTTTCGGAACAGATTTTGAAAAAGAACCCAGATGGCACCGTAGTTTTAGGAGAACTTTCGCTGGACGGGCAGGTTCGTCCGATCAATGGGATCCTGCCAATCTGTCTTTCATTAGGTAAGAAACGAAAGAAAGTTATAGTTCCCAAAGAAAACGCAGATGAAGCTGCCCTGGTTGGCGGAATTAATGTTATTCCGGTTAATTCATTAAGGGAGGCCGCTGATTATTTAGCTGGAAATATAAAAATTTCTCCCCACAAAGTTGACATAGATGCTCTTTTTCAAAGCCAGCCGGAATATGGGATTGATTTTGCGGATGTCAAAGGGCAGGGGCATGTGAAGCGGGCGCTGGAGGTGGCAGCCGCAGGAGGACATAATGTACTTCTGGTCGGACCTCCGGGATCGGGCAAAACCATGCTGGCCAGGAGAATTCCAACTATCATGCCCCCTCTTTCCCTTGGGGAAGCGCTTGAAGTTACCAAGTTATTTTCGGTTACTGGGCTATTGCACGGAAAAGGGGCTTTGGTGACCAACCGTCCATTCCGCTCCCCTCATCACACCACTTCCGACATTGGAATCATTGGAGGCGGCCGCATCCCTCGCCCGGGCGAGGTCAGTCTCTCTCATTTTGGGGTCTTGTTTCTGGATGAGTTCCCGGAGTTTGATCGAAATGTGCTGGAGGTACTTCGCCAGCCGCTGGAAGACGGCAAAGTTACCATCTCGCGCGCTCACTCATCCTTGACCTATCCAGCTCAGTTTATGTTAGTGGCAGCCATGAATCCCTGTCCTTGCGGGAGGCTTTACGATTTTAATCAGAGCTGTATCTGCACTCCCGCTCAAGTTCAGCGTTACTGGAGGAAGCTATCTGAGCCGCTTTTGGATCGGATTGATATTCAATTAGAAGTCCCACGCTTGAAGGCCGAGGAAATTTCAGCTATGCCGACCGGGGAATCCTCCAAAGAGATTCGGAAACGAGTCATGCAGGCCAGGAAACTGCAGTCAGAAAGGTTTAAAGGATGCCAAATTTACTCAAACGCCCATATGAACCCCAAACAGATAAAGGAATATTGCGTCTTAGACAAAGAAGCAGAGAATATCCTCAAATCAGCCATTGTCCACCTTAAGTTAAGTGCCCGTGCCTACGATAAAGTTTTGAAAGTAGCTCGGACGATTGCGGATTTAGAAGGCTTGAAATCTATTCAGGCCCAGCATGTTGCCGAGGCCACCCAATATCGATCATTGGACAGAAAAGGAGGTGAATTCTAATGTATCGCGTAGTGTACCAGCTCCCCTTTAACTGCATTCGAGAAATCTACATGAAATCGGACGAATTACAGGCCTGGCTTAGGTGGAATTGGCTGAAGGAGAGGATTATTAGCTATGAAAAAGTATTATAGGTTAGGCCTATAATGAATTTAGACGGAAAGGAGGTGAAAAAGATGGCAGAGAACGGAAATGGCGGGAAAGAGCTGTTTAGCCGCATGGTTAAGGCAGGGCAAAGAACTTATTTTGTGAGCGTGAGAGAAGCGAACAATGGTAATAAATACCTGACCCTTACTGAATCAAAGCGCCTAGAAAAAGACAAGTTCGATCGCTCCCGGATATTTATCTTCAAAAATAAAATTGAAGAATTTATGGGAGCCCTGCAGGAAGCCTATCAGGTTGCGGCCTAGGCAATCCGAATGGCGCCTCTTTGTGTTTTCCAAAGGGGCGCCTGTCTATATAAATAGAAAGGTGTGAACCGGTATGATGAAGAATAATGTTTATAACTATCAAAGAGGTATCCAAATATTAGAAAGAATTCTATGTAGAACAAAGGCATCTCGTGAGAAGAAATTGTTAGCTCTTATTGGATTGGCCAACATAGCTAAAAAAGGAATGGAAAGGAGATGTGGGGATGACTAAATCAATTCCTGCTGAAATAATTGAAAATAAGATTTATCTGATAAAAGGCAAAAAGGTTATGTTGGATTTTGATTTGGCAGTACTTTATGGAGTTGAGACCAAATATCTGAAAAGGCAGGTTAGAAGAAATAGAAAGAGATTTCCATCCGATTTTATGTTCCAACTTACTAAAAGCCAAAACTTGAGGTGCCAAAATGTCACCTCAAGTTATGGGGGGTGTAGATATCTCTCTTATGCGTTTACTGAACAGGGAGTCGCTATGTTGTCGTCTGTCCTGAATAGCGAGAGAGCTGTACAAGTAAATATTCAGATAATGAGGATATTTACTAAATTACGTAGAATCCTTGCTTCTCATAGAAAGATCCTGAAGAAGATCGAGGACATGGAAAAGAAATATGACAAGAAGTTTAGGATAGTCTTCGACGCTATTAAAGAGCTGATAAGACCGCCGGTCATGTCAGATAGAAGGATAGGATTTTTGAAAGGAGGTGATAACAAATGAAACATTTGGCAAAGAATTTAGAGAAAATTAGAAAATAATATTAGAACTTAATTTTCTCGCCGTGCACTATCTTATTTAGTACCAGACCCGAGAGCAATTTTGGATAGAAGTAGGTAGACTTATGGGGCATCTTTTCGAGTTTGCTGGCAATAGAAGTAATTTCTTCGACCTTGGTGGGATTCAGAAAGAAAACCGCTTGGCATCCCTCTTCATCCACCTGCCTTACCGCTTCTTCTTCATCTTTGACATAAACAACCTTGTCCTCCGTCTCTTGGGCGATTCCCAGAATGCGGTCAAAAACAGCATAGTGGAGAATATTAACATCCAGTTTTTTCCAAGTCCTTGGTTTTTCCTCATCCATCATCTCTTCCACAATTTTTTCGTCTTTTAGGGTAAGCAAATAATATCTATTTTCTCCTGAGTACAAACCAAAAACATGATTTTCTGCGCCCTTTTTTTCTAAGTCACGCATGAGCTTTTTCCTTGCTCGTAAGGCGATCCGCTTACTGGCTTTATAAACCTTGACCTCAAAAAAACGTTCCAATTCCTTCTCGAATCTTAGGGGATCAAAATATACCAAGTTGCGCAATACACGATGGATGGGCAGCACTAAAAGACCCTTGTCCTCAATCGGGGTGAAATACATCATGATATGATTGTAGGATTCTTCCTCTGAAAATTTGGTGTTCCTCATTTTGAGCTCATTCTTAAAACGCAAAGCGGCTTCGTAGCGATGGTGGCCGTCGGCGATAAAAATGGTTTTATCTCTCATCTCTTTTACGATCTTAGCCATGGATGGCCTTCGATCGATTCTCCAGATACGATGAATCACCTGGTCTTTGTCAGTGGCTTCGATCACCGGTTTTCTTCTCATGAATTTTTTTAGGACCCTGATGATTTTGTGCTTTTCGTCATTGAATAAGGAAAAAATGGATTCGAGATTGGCAGAAGTTGCGCGCATGAGTTGCAAGCGGTCGAGTTTGGCGCGGGGATAGGTTTCTTCATGGGGAAAGACCTTGCCACGCCCCATGTCTTCCAGGCGCAAGAGGCCAATGAATCCTAGGCGCGAGTACTTTTTGCCGTGATGTCGAAAGCGCTGTTCGTAAGCGTAGAAGGCAGTTTTTTCATTTTGCACCAGAACTTTATGACGCAGCCAGCCGTCCAAAAAGGCAGCGGAACGAATATATTTGTTGTTATATTCGCCATCACCCGGAAATTCTTTGCCGAGAATGATGCGGATAAAATTAAAATCATGGAGATCGTAAAGCTGGTCTTGTTCTTTAGAGTCAATAATGTCATAGGGCGGGCAAAAAACCTTTGAGATTTTTTTTACGATATCTTTATTGTATAGGATCCCAGGAAAGGGGAAGACTCTTACCACAACGCGCTAGATTATAACACCCTTCGCGAGCCTCGTCAAATTTTGCGTTATATGTTAAAATTAGAGAGAAATGGCAGATAATGATGCAATCATAAAGCTTCAAGAAGACATTAAGAGATTCCTCGAGGTCTACCAGGTTCTTTCTCCGGAGGGCAAGGCTCAGTTTGAGGCGCAGATGGCAGGTGCCATTAAAGATCGGGACGAGAAGACTAAAAAACTCTACCAAGCCCTCTTGCAGGCGGCTAAGGATGGAAGGGAGATTGAAGAGGCGATCGAAGAGATGAAAAAGGCCTCCTCTTCATAGTCCTGCTTTAGTTTAAATTAAGCGGCTGCGGTTGGTTCCGCCTCTAATCTTTCGGCAGGAGACAGGTAAACTTCTTTTTTCTCACCCATAACGAGTTCTAGAATTCTTTCAAGGTCTTCTTTAGAATAGTATTCTATTTCAATCCGGCCGCGATCAGGAGAGCCAAAAATCTTTACCTTGGTCCCCAAATGGGTGGTCAGTTTTTCAACCAGAGCGTTCAATTCTGCGTTCTGGGTATAAGCTCGTTTGCGCCCGCCCTTTTTGACCTTTGGCTTTTCTATGGTTTCTTTTCCAGCAACCAGAATTTCTACATCTCTAACATTTAGTCTGCTTTTTATGATCTGCTTCCAGATCTCGATCTGGCGTTCGGAGGTTTCTGCGGTTAAAAGGGCCCGGGCATGCCCCACCGTTATTTCTTCCTTGCGCAAGCTGTGTTTTATTTTATCCGGCAGGGTTAAAAGGCGAAGCATATTGGTTACGGTGGATCGATCCTTCCCTACCTTTTTAGCTACATCTTCCTGAGTGAGATTGAATTCCTTGGTCAAGCGGTCGTATCCTTCAGCTTCATCCATGGGATTCAGATCCTCTCGCTGAAGATTCTCTATGAGAGAGAGCTCGAGCGATTGTTCATCCGTAAAGTCTTTTACAATTGCCGGAATCATTGAAAGCCCTGCGATCTTGGCCGCCCGCCAGCGCCTTTCTCCGGCTACCAGCTCGTATTTTCCATTACGCATGCGGGCCAGGATGGGCTCAATAATTCCCTGCTCCTTGATTGAATTGGCAAGCTCTTTGAGGCTTTCCTTGGCAAAGGCTGTTCTGGGCTGTCTAGGATTGGGAATTATCTTATTTATCTCAAGGTTGACGATCGTCCTTCCTCCCATGAAAACTGTCCCCTGCGGAATCAATGCCCCCAAACCTTTTCCTAATCCTTTCTTAAAGTTGACCATCATCTAACACCTCCCGACATAGATTTTCATAAGCCTCAGCTCCTTTTGAACCTGGATCATAAAAGATGATCGGCTGTCCAAAACTGGGAGCTTCGGCCAGACGGATGTTTCTGGGGATTACCGTTTTAAAGACCTTGTTCCCGAAGTACTTGCGGGTTTCTTCCGCGACTTGCGCGGAAAGCAAAGTTCGCGAATCGTACATGGTGAGGACTATTCCCCGGATCTTTAATTCCGGGTTGAGGCTTTCTCGGACGAGTTCCAGGGTGTGGGTAAGCTGGCTGATTCCTTCCAGGGCATAATATTCGCACTGAATGGGAATGATGACCTCGTCCGCAGAGGTCAGGGCATTTACCGTGAGCAGTGAAAGCGAGGGAGGACAGTCGATGATGACAAGGTCATAGCTTTCCTTAACCCTGGCGATGGCTTGTTTGAGCCTGGTTTCTCTTGGTTCAAGCGATACCAATTCTACCTCGGCTCCAGCCAGGCGGGGAGTTGAAGGGAGAACATCCAGATTGGCAATCGAGCTTTTGACAATGATCTCCTCTGCCGGTATCCCCTCAACTAGGACATTGTAAAGACATCGAACAATGGTTGCCCGGTTGATTCCCAGTCCAACCGAGGCGTTGCTCTGGGGATCGATATCGACTAAAAGAATCTTCTTGCCAAAGGTCGCCAGGTAAGCAGCTAGGTTAACGGTGGTGGTCGTTTTCCCGACTCCGCCTTTTTGATTTACAACGGCGTAGGCTAGAGGCATAGCTTTATTATTATATCACAACGGCTTTTTTTTCGCCATCCCCGCGCGGCGCGGATATTTAGCTGGGGTCGGAGCGACCTTTTGGATGATTACCAGCGATCTAACCATATCTGAATCGGGAACTTTAAACTTTTTAGTCTCTTTCAGTCTTCCGCCAAGGATTTCAATTGCCTTTTTCGACTCTTCGATCTCTTTTTCTATTTTTTCTTCTTTATAGGCCACAAATATTCCGCCGATTTTTACGAGTGGGAGGCAATATTCGCAAAGCACCTTCAACTTGGCAACCGCACGGGAAATCGCCAGGTCAAAAGCTTCTCTTTTTTCTTTGGCGATTTCCTCAGCTCTTCCCCATATAATTTCCACATCTTTAAGATCCAAGATAGAAATAAGATGTTTTAAAAACTCAACTTTTTTCCTGGTGGCTTCGAGCAAGGTTAGTTTGATCTCTGGACAGACGATCCTGAGAGGGATTCCCGGGAAGCCTGCACCCGTGCCAATGTCGATCACAGATTGGTTGGTTAGTTTGATAGTTTGTAAGATGGAGAGGGAGTCTTCGAAATGCTTAAGACGGATTTCTTCTGGATCAGTTATCGAGGTGAGGTTAAACTTCTTGTTCCATCTTAAAAGTTCTTTGAGATATATATCAAAGAATTTACCTTGATTGGTCATTGTCCCGCCTCCTTATTAATAATGTATTG
>Ga0209636_10007847_pt1 | contig 10878 bp, 7 predicted proteins | sample DeeMarSWOR152_54_FD_187464 | JGI IMG/M metagenome (GOLD analysis project Ga0209636, IMG submission 187464) | Marine sediment microbial communities from White Oak River estuary, North Carolina - WOR-1-52-54 (SPAdes) (version 2) | ecosystem: Environmental > Aquatic > Marine > Intertidal zone >... | reverse complement strand
TGTCGTCTTTGTTGCAGGCAATGATGTTTGTGCCTTTGACGAGTTGACCGGGGCCCTAATATGGCGATTCACAACCAGCTGGCCAGTCTTCTCTTCCCCTGCCGTCTACAACGGCGTCGTTTATGTAGGAACTGGAAACGATGACACCGTTTATGCTCTAAACGCTTCAACAGGCGAGCCATTGTGGAGTAGCAGACGTAACGGATGGTTCTCTTCCCCTTCGATAGATAACCTCAAAAACCTCGTCGTCCTAGGAAATAGAGATGGTCGAGTGTACGCTTTTGACACGAAGACCGGGTGGCTTAAATGGGCTTTCATCACGGACGGCTCCAACCACTTGTCTTCCCCAACCATCAGCGCCAATGGACTAATCTACACCGGATCTTTAAACAACAACCTATATTGTATAAGTGAAGACACCGGCCAGAAAATATGGAGCTACACAACTGGAGGCGCAATAACTTCTTCACCAACCGTAATTGACGAACATGTAATCATAGGTTCCCAAGACGGCTATCTGTACTGCTTCGGCCCTCCGTTCGTAACCCACGACGTCTCAATCTCAGATGCAGCGACCTCTTCGGAAATACACAAACCGGGTGACCTCTTGGAGATCTGTTATTCTGTAAGAAGCTCTGGGAGCACGCTTGAAGCCATAACGGTAACTTGCGCTTACAACAAGTCCAATGTTTGGGCAAGTCCGGAATATCTTGAGCCTACAACAATCAATACACACGTGATCACGATAGAAGAGGGGAACAACTTCAACAACACATACGTTTGGAACACTTCAGACGTTCAGCCTGGTAGGTACAGCATAATAGTTCAAGCAGCTTTGGCTCCAGATGAAGTTAAGGCATCTAACAACATCTTCGTAGACGGTTCACTCCTGCTGATAATGATAACAGATCTAGACGTGAACGGTGCAATTGACATAGTCGACATCGCAATAACAGCAAAAGCTTATGGATCCCGTATTGGGGATGATGAATGGAACCAGGAGGCTGACCTAGACAGTAACGGCGTCATTGACATACTCGACGTCGCGACGGTTGCCCAAGACTTTGGAAAAATCTACTTTTGACCGTACCTTTCTTTCTCATACGTAGCGGACAAGCAGAATACTCGGAATGTCTTAGAGAATACTGTCAAGCGCGTGACCAGCATCGAACGAAATAAAACGTTAGACTTAACTGTCTCTTTTAGATTCTTTATTCTGACAGAATGTTGGAAGCAATGAAAAGCAAAAAAAGAAGACGAGGAAGACGGAAAGATGTAAGATCAATATTTAAAGGTAGGTTAATGTATGGTCTGATCACCGCCGCTGTTGCCACGTGTCTCCTCATCTTTTTTCTGTTAAGCGCAGAAAATCCGATTCCTGACGGAACAGCGGGACCGAAGGCTGCAATAGTCGATCATCTTAGCGGTTCACATCCCAACCAAACCTTCGTGGAAACGTCAAAATCCATTCTGGCAAACGCCGGGTTCAAAGTATACTACTACTCGAAAGCGGCAGTCACTGTAGATTTCTATCGGAATCTCCCAAGCATGGATTTTGACGTAATAGTTCTTAGAGTGCATTCTGCTGTAAGCGAAGGATCTGACCTCTTGGTTTTCTTCACATCTGAACGCTTCAATGACTTCAAAGCTGGAACAACCTACCTATCAGATTTTCTTAGTGATCCACCTAGGCTTGTTAGGGCAATGATATATGAAGGAGCAGATCCATATTTCGGTATTACGCCATCATTTGTCCAAAGCATGAACGGGGAATTTGAAGATACGCTGATTTTAATGATGGGCTGCAACGGACTGGATCCAGCTCACACCAGCATGGCTGAGGCCTTAATCGACAAAGGAGCGAAGGTCTACATAGGCTGGGATGAGCTTGTGTCCCCATTTCACACAGATCACGCAATCACGTGCTTACTGCAAAAGCTGTTTGTCGAAAAGAAAACTGTACAGATTGCGGTGGAAGAAACCAACAGCGAAGTTGGACCTGACCCGACGTATAAAAGCAGATTATCTTGGCATCCTTTTGAGGGAGGAAGCTTCTCATTTCAACAAACTTGATAGCTCATTGTACAAAAATTGACGGTGTGCGTGAAGTTGGAAAAATCAGAAATATTTTCAAAAGTTTCCCTTCTTCTGTATTCTGCAATGAAATGCTCGCGCGTTAGAATCTCCGCTTCTATTCTCCCTCCTTACATTGATATTAAACATCAGAATAAAACTTATAGGACAAAATTCTAGAATTAGGTCCTGTCGAGATAAAAAAAGGGAGAGGTTCAGTTTCACTTCTTCTTGCGTCTAACGTAAACTATCGATACTGTAGCTAAGGTAATGAATGAAGCAATTGTTATCAATGGGGCGAATAATGCTATTTTGTTCATTGGAACCCAAAGACCGCCAACATATTCAAAAGTTTCTAGATAGAAGAACGCGTCATTTATTTGTACATTGTCGACGTAGGCTACACAGTCAACCCAAGGACCACCATATCCTTCCCGAATTCTTATTGCGGATATGAATAGAGTTCCGTATTCCCTAGAAGCAAAGCTTTGAACACCATGGTAGGGTGTTGTAAAGCTAACGGCAGCACCTGTACTGTAATCAGTTAGCGTCGGAGCCTCATGTGGAAGGTCTGGGCTTTCCAACCCGACCCATGTAAGCGGGATTGTGGGATCGAAAACATCCCATTTGTGCCACGTGTCGAACGTGCCGCTAATATCTGGCACTCCGTAGTAGTTTGAGTATGGGTAGTAAGGCTCAGCCTGAATATAGAAGCAATTGTCGCTCGCAGGTGGACCAGCCAAGTAATCTGTGAACCAGTCATCATACGTCTTGCCAGGCTGTGTATGAAGAAATATTCCTATCCAAGCTGTGAGTTGGTCGAAGGTGCCAGCTTTACCCGTGGGCGTGTAGGTCCAGTATGAAAGCGCAGTTAGCGAGTTAAGAGTTGGACCGCCTTTGAATAATATGTCAGCTTTGTCACTGGTTGTTGCGACTGTCAATTTCGCAGAGTAAGGAGATGAAAGACTCTGCTCCATGCTCAGTGCGGCCGTTCCTGTCCCACTTGTTCTGAATTCATAGCCATGTGGATATGCCGCGACAACACTGACGAGTAATCCTAAAATGATAGACACAACTATAATTTCAAAGAATTTTTTCATCTTGACTCCCCTTTCTCCTTCGAGTCTTAAGTATTGTTTCAGGTCTTATTAAGATTTGTGGAAAATAATTCTATTTCCACTTCTCAAGCTGATTCTGTTTCAAAGCATTCAGGGAACAATTAAACCTATTGCAGTTCTCTTCTATTGGGGTCTATTATCTGAAGTGAATAGTTATCTGTACGCGCACTCTACTATTCAATTTTGATGTTATGGAATAAGATTTATTTGTGATTCAATAAAGATTTCGCGAAACTTGGTATTGTGTTGCTTTCTCTCCATCAAGTCTTTAGAATATTTATGAAGCAATAATTACGAACTTGGTTTCACTTTGTGAAGAAGACTTGAATGATATGGATATTCCCTCGGAAGATGAAATCTTAGATAAGTTAAGAGAGGCTCAAAACTTCAAAATTGAGATGATAGAATATGCCTTTGCATTATGCTTTGGGCTTCCAGAGGCTATCCTCAGAAATTTCATTTGTAACCGACTTTCGGGTTCTTGAAGGCCAATGTACAGCAGTAATGGCTAGTGTGACTAGAGTGAAAAGCAGCAGAGTCACTAGGGAATACTCTGGCACTATTATGACCTTCCGTGTTGAATGTTCATACGTGAAATACAGAATTGCATGTGTGGAATTTGATGACGCAAGTTCTTTTAAGGCGAGAGGCGGTGAACCGTCAACTAGGACTTCGTATGGTCTATCCAGTAAGCTAAGTGGAATAGTTACTCTGCAGAAGCCTGTAGTTAGGTCTGCATTAGCCACATCGAAACTTATTACACCTTCTGAAAAGTTGAAGTTTGAGATTGTGGAATTGCTAGTTGCCGCTACATGTTCTGAAGTTTCTTCGCGTGTCACTGTGAAGTCGTAGAACAATCCCATCAGAGGATGGTTATCTTGGTTGAGTGTGTCAAGAATGTATGGATCACTGCCTATGCCATCCTCATCAAGATCCGATCCCGCATGGTCGCTCCAATAATTTCCTTCACTGTTCATTTCCCAAACGTTTATTACTATGATTCTGTGAAGCGCAATGAAAACATGCTTCTCGTTGTTGATGAAGTTGTTGTGGTGGATAATGTTGTGGATTGAATAGTACACAAACATGCCTCTAATGTTGTCTGACATTGTGTTTCCTGCAATGATATTGTCCCTTGAATTGTCTAGGAATATTCCTTCATGGTTTTCTGTTATGATGTTTCGCTTAATTATGTTGTTTACGGAATAATCAAGGCGAAGGCCTTTAGCGTTTCCGCTGAGCATGTTGTCAGTCATCTTGAAGCCTTCGCAAGAGATAAGGCGTAGTCCACACTTGGCATTTGATATATACATGTTTTCTATCGTTGAATTAACTGTGTATGCAAATAGCGGTCCTTCCTGATGATGTGTCAACTTCAAGTCTTTGACTGTGATGCCCGTTGAGTTTACAACAGCGATATAACTAGCGTCTGCTTGGATCTGTTTGTCATGCTGATTAACCCAGTAGAGGATAGGCTTACCGTCTATAAGATTTGAATCGTCCATGTTTTGAATAAAGTGTGCCAGTTCCGACCCAAACACGCCAAAACCGTACGTGTTCCCTGTCAGATTGTTATTTTGGAGAAGGTTATTGCTTGAAGATGTTAGGTAGATGCCTTGAACATGGTCTTTCACAATGTTCTCATCGATTATGTTATTGTCAGACGAGTCGAGATTGACGGCGCGGCGATAATTGTTTGAGATGGTGTTGGATCTGATTACGATGTTTCTTGAGTCTTCTAAGAATATTCCCCACATATTACCATTTACAAAATTGTCTTTTATGGTATTCTTTTCAGAATTACTGAGAAATATGCCGTAGTTGTTGTCTGATATTCTGTTTCCTTCGATGGTGCTGTTTGTCACATGATCGAGAAGTACACCTGGTTGCTCATCCCCACCTCTCTGAATAGTGAAACCGCTGATGTACACAGAACTTGCCTTAACTGTCATCACGGTTCCAGTTCCATTCCCATCAATGATTGTGGTAGCATTGCCCTCTCCAATCAAGGTCAAGGACTTGGTTACAACTAAGTGCTCGTAGTAAGTTCCAGAAGGCACTCTGATGATGTCTCCTGGGTTGGCGGCGTCTATCGCCTCTTGTAGGCTGCCGCTCCATGTTCTAGAAGTTCCTATAGAGCAGTCTTCGAATACCACTAGCAATAGGATTAGTGAAACAAAGGCGAGGAAAACGGTTCTTCTGGCCACTTGTCATACGACCATTTCTGCATAGACTTGCGGAGGCTAGATATCGAGGCATGCGATATATATCTTTCTTCAAAACATCTTTCTCCAAACTCTGCTACTGCCAAACTGATGTTCCAAAATGTTTATGATGTCGTCTATCTTCAAATCACAGATCAACCTGTACTTAGAGTCTCCAACCTTGAGTCTACCATATGTTCATTTGGGGACCACGTGCGCTACTGCTGACAAACCATACTACAAAAAGCATAAAAGAGGATTCTTTCATTAGTTAGTTGACTGTAAATGAACATGAAGCTGATAATAATCTTCATGCTGTTTCTTGCCTTTACAAGCACTCTCTCAGTTTCTAGTATCACAAACAGTTGTATACGCGTTTCGATGTGCGCACGCGCTGAGACTGACTCTCAGGTTCACAACATTGACACGGGGCTAAGTTACGCCTCAATTCAGGAAGCCATAAACGCCAACGAAACTTTACATGGACACACTTTGCAAGTGGATTCAGGAATCTACCATGAGCACTTAACAATAAACAAAAGCGTTTCACTAATAGGCCAGAACAAACTGGACACAATACTTGATGGAGACGGAAACCAGACAATAATCAAAGTGACCGCTAACAACGTCACAATTGCAGGTTTTACATTGCAGAACACAACCACAGGATACAGCGCCATCCGCATTGAAGACTCAGAAGACAATAACATAACCAACAACGTAATCAAAAACACTTATTACGGGATCCACCTCTACAATTCCCGTAGAAACACCGTCATACATAATCAAGCTGTAGACAACACCTATTCAGGAATATACCTCTACTTTTCCCACGAAAACTCTGTTTCATACTGCAATTTCTCGAAAAACATTAACGCTGGCATCTTCACTTTCAACTCCACCAACAACCTCTTTCACGGCAACTCCATTTCAAGCCACAAGTATGGAATCAGCCTAACCGATTCCGACAACAATCACATCTACGGCAATACAATTTCGACAGCTGAACTTGGAGTTCGAATGAGCAACTCCCACAACAATCTCATATTCTGGAACAATGTTTCAAGAAGTCAGTCTGGAATCCAGATCGGTAATTCCAACAACAACACGATTTCAAACAACACGTTTTCTTCAAACAGCAAGAACGGGATGTTAATAGAATCGTCAAACAATAACGTTCTTCAAAACAACATTGTTCAAAACAACGAGGACTCGGGCGTTCGCCTTCGATTTTCAAGCAGCAACACCCTTCTTAACAACAACGTTTCAAACAACCAATATGGTATCCATATCGCTAACTCAGACAATTGCATCATTAACGGAAACAAGGCCTTCAACAACAGCTATGGAATAGCCCTATCCACATCCCTTGACAACAGTTTCTGGTACAACAATATCCAGGAAGGCCAGCGCGGAATCCACTTCGACCACTCCAGCAACAACACAATCATCAATAACAACTTCGTAAACAACACAAAGCCGTTAAGCAGCATCAGTTCTGCTAACTACCTAGATAATGGCGTAGAAGGCAACTACTGGAGCAACTACAACGGAACCGACGCCAACCAAGACGCTGTCGGCGACACAGCACACATCCTCGCTGAAAACAACACAGATAACCATCCGCTGATGGGAGAATTCTTCCGCTTCGTCATCCTTCATGAGAAAGAAATTTACCCTGTCAGTGTCATCTCTAACTCCACCATCTCCAACCTTCAGTTTGACGAAACTATTCAGATCATAAGCTTTAAGGTTACAGGCTTAGGCACAGAAGGTTTCTGTAGAGTAAGAATCCCCAAGACATTGATAAGCATTTCACATGTGATAGTTGTTGATGGTAAAAGGGTCAACGCAACTTTGCTCCCCATCTCAAACGCCACACATAAAATACTGTACTTCGCCTACCCTCTTCCTTCTCATCAGGTTACAATAGTCTCAGGACCTTACTATGATCTACTGCAAAAATACAACAGCCTCTTAGCTGAATACCACAATCTTAACTCGACATACAATGAACTGTTAGCGCACACGCACGATTACGATGTTCTATTCGCTAATTACACTCAGCTTCAAGCCGATTACGATGTTCTATTCGCTAATTACACTCAACTTCAAGCCAACTTCACCCAACTTCAAAACAATCTTGAAAACCTAGACCGTATGTACAGCCAATTAAACAACACACGCAACCTGTTATACGGTCTCACTGTGGCAATTGTTGGAATAGCAGCCGTTCTACTTTCAATTAACATAAGGTTTCACAGGAGGATCAGTGAACAAGAGAAGATTATCAACGCATACAACCCGTTGGAGATCGCACGAATACATTTTAGGGAAGATGTTGAGAACCGCGGTGTCAAGATAGAAAAGTTTGAGAAGAAACATGGGGTGAAGATTCGGCCTCACAACACGTTGGAAGATGTTCTGAACGACTTGGAGAAAAGGACAAGAAAAGATAGTTAAGCCTTAGCCATTTGGTTTACAATTTTCCGCAAGGTTACTCATCTACTCACATTTTAGAAACATTAACCAAAGGAGGTCTGAGTGTAATGAAATCTATAACCTTCGCAGTTTCAAAAGGCGGTGTTGGCAAGTCTCTCATCACGGCTAACGTTGGGGCTGCACTGGCAGAAAAAGGCAGGAAGGTGATACTGGTTGAAGGAGATCCGAACCATCCGCTACAGACGATTCTGAGGATGGAGGTGTCCCAAAAAGATGTTCTGACACTTGACGAAGTTGTGAAGAAAGACGCGGAAATCGAGAGCGCGGTATACTTAACAGACCTTGACAACCTGTTCCTGATACCTTCCGGCATATCTCTTCAGGACTATTTCGAAATAGACCCCATCAACTTTGCCAAGAAATTCGTGAAGTTGAAGGCAGATTTCCTTTTCATCGATGTTCCATTCCCTCTAGGCAAGGCAGCGTTCCTTTCCTTAGGCTTATGCGAATACTTCGTCCCCATATTGACTGAAGACGAGTTTGTCTTATGCGTCGAATCAGCCATAGACACAATACGACTAGGCAAATATCTCCTCAAATGCATCCCCCTAGGGTTCATATTGAACCGCATCAAAAACCCTAAAAAGTTCAGCGAAGACTTCGTCAAAGACCTCCAATATCTACTTGAAATCCCTTGCATAACAAAGATACAAGAAAATCCCAGAGTCTCAAAATCCTATGGAGAAGTAGGGTCTAAAAAGGCTTTTTTGGCATATAGGAAACTTGGAAAAGGCGAATTTACAAGAAAGATCGATGAAGTAGCAGACTTTCTTGCGGGCGACCTCCCTAGAACTCAGAAGAAGAATCCTGTACAACTGCTTCAAAGCATACTCTAAACCCTATAACTCCCAGAAGGCACGCGCGCCTCGCTATTCCTTCAGAAAAGTCCTTATCATCATTCTCCAAAGTCTTATCTTCTTCATTTCATCTTCTGTCAGATAACCTTTGACTCTTTCCGAATCACATTCATCGAGCAAATATTCAAAACGTTTTCTTTCTTCCCTTTTAACCCTATACTCCATCCCTTGAATCTTGCGTGCAAGTCTGGAGGCTTCGCTGAAAGTTACCCCAGCCATCAAGCTGTTCTTTATATCCCCTTCTAGATAGTGCAGAACCTTCTCAATCCTTTCTTTTCCCTCTAAGATATAGATGGTTTTCCTTGCATCAGGCTTTTCCGCGAAAACTCCAGATTCGTGACGCACCATTCCAGCCTCTTCCAACATCCTCATGTGCTTAAGAAGTCCAGGAAGAGTTATCTTCATATCACATTGGTTCTTCAATTTTTCAGCGATGTCTGAGAGAGAGCTCCATTCAAACCTCAGCAGTAACTTTATTATTTCAACCCTTACCTTGCTTTGAAAGACCTGTAACAGCTTCCAAAAGTCAACTTTCAAACTTGAATCCTCAGCTTTAGCATGCTATTGAAAGATACCGCTATCTACAAAATAAATCTTAGTGTATTCTTCTAAAGGAAGTAAAACTTTTACCAACCTGTTAAGTTTTTCTTTCAGCCACAAAAGAAATAAAGAATAATAACAAGCGCCTCCAAATATTGTTGATGATGACAGATGATTAAGAAAATCTTTGCAAGGATGCTCATACTCCTCGCGTCATCTCTAATTCTCTCAGGAAGCTTTCCCTACCTCACTTTGGCACAAGAAACAAGAGTATATGTTAATCCCTCAAACATAACGGGGCTTGAAATAGGCGATACGTTCCAGATAAACATTACAGTCTCAGATGTCACAGATCTTTATTCTTGGCAATTCAGTCTGTTCTACCAGAATGATATTCTTAACGCTACAAGCATAGTTCAAGGACCATTCCTTCTAACACATCCCAACCCCAACGCCTCAACGTGGTTCTACCCTCACTTCTTCACTGACACATACAACTCTACCCACGGCCTTATATTTGCCCTCAGCAGCCTGACAGAAGTTGAGGGCGGAGTAAGCGGCACTGGAACCCTAGCGACAATAACCTTCAAGGTCAAGGGGGAAGGCGACTGCCTCCTAGCCCTTAGAGACATTCCTGAACCCATAAAACTTCTAGATTCGGCGGTGGTTGGAAACCTAATTCCTCACACCACAACAGACGGCATAGTTCACGTGGGGCTTCACGACATAGCAATTGTTAACACCAAGACATCAAAAACCATAACCAACGACACAATCGTATACGTCAACGTTACCATCGAAAACCAGGGTCAAATGACTGAAACCTTCACTGTAACCTCATATTACAACTCAACTCCAATTGAGACAAAAACAGTCACTAACCTCACAACAGGCAACACCGCCATAGTTACATTTATATGGGACACAAAAACCATCCCCAAAGGAAACTACACGATAAGAGCGGACGCAAGCACCATACCAGGCGAAACAGACACCGCTGACAACACATACATAAACGGCTGGATCCTAGAGACAATCATGGGCGACGTCACTGGAGACGGAAAAGTCAACATCCTAGACATAAGCTTAGTTGCAATGGCCTTCGGATCAAACCCCAAAGATCCCGAATGGGATCCAAATGCAGACATAAACAACAACAACGAAATAAACATCCTTGACATATCAGCAGTGGCCATACACTTTGGAGAGGTAGATCCATAACAACTGACACGTAAAATTTGTCTCGCATTCAACACCTTGTAATTGCGAAGAAGCTCTGACATTTGCTAAATGTCCTTCACTATTCTAGCTACCTCTATTATTCCATCGAGAGGCCATACTTTTCCGATTACTCAATAAACACAGAATTAGCTAAAGAAGAACAGTCCTGAGGAAAGTGTGAAGAACTATCTTAATAATTAACGGTAGAATAATGTTTCAAAAAGGTTATTAAAGCGTTTGCGCCCAATTTAACCAAAACGAGGGAGAAAGTGAGAAGTTGAGGAAGATAAATGTATGTTTATTAATACTATTATCTCTGTGGGCAACTATGGCAACAACAATAATCAAAGCAAATCCTGAAGA
>Ga0209636_10007846_pt1 | contig 10878 bp, 10 predicted proteins | sample DeeMarSWOR152_54_FD_187464 | JGI IMG/M metagenome (GOLD analysis project Ga0209636, IMG submission 187464) | Marine sediment microbial communities from White Oak River estuary, North Carolina - WOR-1-52-54 (SPAdes) (version 2) | ecosystem: Environmental > Aquatic > Marine > Intertidal zone >... | reverse complement strand
GCCTCATATTCCTCTTTGTCTTTTAGATGTCCCAACTCGGCAATCTTCAGCTTTATCTCGGAGACCTTATTGGCTGCCTCTTCCGCTTCATCCGAACCTTGATGTTGAATAACGAATTCCTGATACTCCTCTAATATGCCTTTGAGCTCTATCTGCCGCAATGGTTTCTTCAGTTGGTGGTCATATGTTTCATTCAATGCGGTTAACTTTTCTCTAAGCGTATCCTTTTTTCGGAATACTACCCCTGCCTTATCCTTATCTACTACATAATCGGAGTGAATCCATCCAAAGGTATTATTCGGCGTCTCTATTTCATACCAATCGAGATACTCCTTGACGACCTTTACGGTCGCTCCTTTATTTAGCTGTCCGATGACGGTCGAAGAACGCGTCGCCGCTGTCCTGACGTTGGATTTATCTTTATTCACAATGGCCGTCGCATCTTTTCTTGTAACGTTTGTCTTATGAATAAAAACGGATGCCTTCTTAGGTAGTTTGACCTTATACCACCCTTTACTTTGACCTACAACCGTAACTTCATCTTTCTCGTTCAACTGGCAAATTACCTCGAAAGATAAGCCATCTCCAGCCCTTACGTTTACACGATTGCCCTTTATAACTCCGAGGAAAAGTTCGCCTCCAAATGCATCTGTGGCCGCATAACCTAGATTAAATAAAAATGCCAGGCACATTATTATAAATAAAAACCTGGCTCCAAAGAATAACTTCACTTGGATTCCTTCTCTTTTGCCTATTCTGTCTTCTCTTTTTTGGTCGGCGTTGCTTGAGGTTTTGCCGCCGGTTGAGCTTCGGTTGAGGTTGGTTGAGCTGCCTCCGAAGTTGGCGCTGCAGCTGCTTCGGCCGGAGCCTTTGCCTCTTCGACCTTCTCTTTCTTAACCTTAAATTTGATGGACTTCACCTTCGGCAAGCCAAAGACGGATTCTCCTTCGTGCCACTTATCTTTTTCCGACAACATCTTTAGCCGTTCAAATTTCTTGAATACGGACCTATGGCCTTTGCCCTTTGATGCCCGTAAACTCGGATGAATCGACATTATCTATTCTTCTCCTTCTCTAACGTTTTCTAATATAACAATCGGCGTATACCCGCCTTAAGTCACTAAGCGTCTGTTGCGCCAATTCCTTTTTTGAATAGTTGCCAACGCAAACGATGAAAAATTTTCCTTTTTTAAACACATCCGAAGAATATCCGATATTTTCAAGGCGCGACAATTCCTTTTCCGCCAAAGCACGCGTTCTAAACGACGCGACCTGGATTGTGAACGGCTCCTCTTCTGATGGAGCTGGAATCGCCTTTTCAACTTGCTCCTCCTGGGGCTTAACCTCCGGTTGTTTTTGAACTTCTACGGGTTTCTCCGCTGGTTGAGTCCGGGATTCTTCGGCTTTGGTCTCAGCCACCATCCCTTCGCCCTTACTGGATACCTTAACAAATTCTAAATTTCTACCTCTTTCTACCCCCAATGAAAATATGATGCTTATAGTCAAAACCAGGCCTATCAAAACAATTATTAAAGCCTCGTACGAAACGGATATATTTAATTTATGCTGGGGGAAAAGCGGCTTTTTGAATTTAAAGGCACCGAAGAATCTGGTTTTTCTTTTTTCCCTAATTATAAATTCATCGAACAGTTCTTGCTGTTTTTGCGGACTTAATAAGGACATCTATCAACCTCACGGAAAATAATTATATCATAAGGTAAATAAAAATGCAAAGATTTTTTAAATTTTTTTGTAAGCCGGGCAAACGATTGTATAGTCGCACCAACTACAGACAAAACCCGGCTTTGGTTCAAAATTCTTATCGATGATATTCTTGATAACCTCTTCTATGAGCCCCTTTACGGTAATTATATCGTCTTGATTGCGCACCTTCGAGACGATTTCGTTTGTCTTCAAATAATACAGGCTCAATTTGCTCGGATTCAACTTCAGTACCTCTTCAGCCGCCATTGCGTAAATGTCCAACTGTATCTCTTTTGTGTTGAAACTGGAATTATCCTTGGGCTTCCCTGTCTTATAGTCTATTATTTCAACCGTCCCATCGGGCAATTGGTCTATGCGGTCTATGAACCCTTTAAATCCATGGCCGTCAATTTTGAAAAGAAATTCTTCCTCTACGTAAAGGGGAGCTTTAAAATTTCCTTCGTATTTTTTGTAGAATTCGCGAAGGATGCGTTCGCCTTCCAGCTTATACGAACCTCTCTGAATTTTGTCCGGATAACCTAAAGGCGTCCAATGCCTTTCAAAAGCATCGAGTAATTCATTGAGCGTCATGATAATTCCTTCTTTGCATCTGGTATTGAACTCTTTCAAAACGCTGTGTATATCGGTACCGAATTGTCTGGCGGCGCTGGGCTTACCTGGAATGTTGTAGATATAGGCAAATTTATATTTGAGGGGACAAGTCTTATAATTATCTACCTGGGTATAACTCAATTTCAACACCTTGGGGATGGTTATAGTAGTCGCCCCAAAAAGGGTCGGAATAGCCATTCGAGCCGTATCTTCGGATATCTTATATAATTCCGCCTCTATTTTTTTTAGGCATTTTAAAACCTCTTCCTTAGAAGGGTTCTTTAAGAAAGCGGAAATGATGGCCGATAATCTTTGTTGATATTTAACATCGGATGCAGTCAGCCCAACATCAAGCTCACCTATCAAATCCTCTTTTAATTCACCTGTATCGACTATTAGCGTAGCCTTATCTTTTGGTTTCATAATTTCGACGATGAACTTCGAAGCTTTTTGATGAGGCTTATCGATAAAGGATAGATGGAGTTTTTTCATAGCCCTGGTCATCGAAACATAACAGAGGCGGCGCTCCTCCTGCGTATGGTAATCTCCCGTTGGCAATTTCTCCTTCATCAACTCCTCTGGAAAATATATCTGCTCCGGCCTTCTCCTTGTAGGGAAGCGATTTTGAACGAGGCCGATAATGAAGACGTATTTGAACTCCAGGCCTTTAGCTTGATGTATGGTCATAAGTTGCACGCCTTCTGCTCCCTCTACGATTTCATCATCCCCTAAACTGCCTCCCGCCTCTATATAAGAGTTAAGGTACTCTAAAAATGAGGCTAGGCTATGTTCCTCGTGTTCCTCCAAATAACTGTTGACGAACCTCTGGAATCGAGCCATGTTCAAAATTTTCACCTCATTATCCGCTATTAACTTTGACGTCAAATTCAAAGGATACCTGGTCTCTTCAAATAATTTATCGATTAATTTATTCAGTTCGTCTTTTTGAGCCGCATGTATCAATTTAATCAAGGATTGTTTAAGCGCCGATAGCTTAAGCCTGGCATCTTCGCTTATATCGATCTGGCCTAATTTACCCAAAGCGTCGAATAATGGGATTTCGGCATCTTTGGCAAAGGTATTTAATTTAACCATCTCGGGAAGGTCGATTGCATAATAAGGTATGGAACATACCCTGAATAGACTCAAGCTATCCTTTGGGTCATCGAGCACGCGTAAATATGAAATTATATCTTTAATCTCATCCTGCTCAAATAAGCTTAAGCCCCCGATTACGACGTGGGGAATCTTGTTTGAAATAAGTCTCTTTAATATTTCATTCCTGTGTGAATGCGCCCTATACAAAATCGCGAAGTCCGAATAAGAGCGCTCCTCCTCGGGCAAAGAGGCATAAATTGATTTTATTTTATTTAATACTATCCTCGCCTCTTGGTCATAGCTTGAGACATTTATCAGCTCGACGTCCGCCCCGGGCGAACTCTGTGTCCAGAGTTCCTTATTGGGGTCGTACCTGTCGGGGTCATTGTGTTTTATCAGCCTGCCGGCAACTTCTAATATCTTCTTCGTCGAGCGATAATTTTGGGTAAGTCGAAAGGACTTTGCATCGGGGAATTTTTCCTTGAATTTCAGAAAACTGGCGTAAGAAGCTCCTCTAAATCTATATATGCCCTGGTCGTCATCACCGACCACGCAGATATTCCTCTCCTCATTCGTCAATGAAGTAACCAATTCTATTTGCGCGATATTCGTATCTTGAAATTCGTCCACAAGGATGTGTCTGAATTGTTTTCTGTACTTATCCAATAAATCGGGATGAGAATCCAAAAGATAAATTGCCTTCAGCATTAAATCCCCGAAATCCAAACAGCCATGTTCTTGCATCTTTTGCTGATATATTTTATAGACCTTTGCTACCTCCATCTGTCTACGGCGTTCGTTCTCATCTTCTATCCTCTTAGCATAAGCCGCGAACTCATCGGGAGAAACAAGCTCATCCTTTGCCCTGCCTATAAACCTCAAAAAGCCGTATATGTAATTCGTCGGATCCGAAATCTTAAAATGATACTTAAGGTTTAAATCGCCCAAGATATTCTTGAAGAAAATCCACTGTTCTATTCTATCCAAAAGCCGAAACCTTGAGGGCAAACCTATTTCAAACCCCCAATCCCTTAAAAGCCTGTGACAGAATGAATGAAAGGTCATCACCCACATCTCGTCCTTATGTTCCTCTATCAACGACTCAACCCTATCTAACATCTCCGAAGCGGCCTTCTTGGAAAACGTTACGGCTAACACTTCGGACGGGCTTAGGGAATAATGGTCTATTAAATGAGCAAGCCGATGCGTCACCACTCTGGTCTTGCCCGTGCCGGCTCCGGCAACTATCAATATGGGGCCACCAACGGTTGTCACCGCTACAAGTTGTTCGGGATTTAAGTCTTTGACGATTTTATTCTTCACGAGCGGGAATCCTTTTTAATTCTATCCCTCCGGTTGAGAAGAAAAAGCTGGCGGGTTTACGCGGATCTCCCTTAACCGAATACTTAATCGTATACCAGCCATCTTTATCTTCATCGATAAGTAAGGGATAATTTTGATTTAAGGCTACGACCTCGCTATTAATATTAAATTCGATGTCATAGTCGACTTCCGTGTTATCGGTTCGGGCCATGTCTCCTGAAAATTTAAAATAAGGACCTTCTGCATTTAAATCGTTTATTGCGAAAAGCCCTTTTTTTACGGTCATGGTTCCTCTCGCGCTGTCGAAATCGTAACTATCCTGCGGCAAAACGCCGAGTGGCTTCAATGTATTGTTTAAGGACTTGGACATCTTGGATTTAAGCTCGACGTTCTGAAATTCACAGTCTAAGGCGATGCAGGCGGTAAATATCTTCGGGACGTCAAGTTTAAAATCGGCTTTTTTAGCTACGAATGCTGTGCCATATTTGTCTATGGCTTTGATATCGGATATGGAAAGCTTTGTCGGTAACCTAAATTGGGTTTCGCCAAGCACGATATTCATATCGAGGGCATTTTCCAATTTCGAAATTACGAGATCCTTTAATAGATACGAAATTAAAGGCGAGAACAAAAGGATTGTAATTATGCTTACGAAAAGCAGCAGGAAAATTACGCGGCTTCGCATTTGACTTCTTCGCCGTTGCTTATATTTTTCAGCGCGCTTAAATCATCTTCTATTTTCATATTTGAACCAACGACGATTACATCCTTTCGTATGGGTTAAATAACTTTATATATTCATCCAATGCGTATCTATCCGTCATCCCCGCGATATAATCGCAAATCACTCGGCGCGGGTCTTCAAGTTTTATGCGCTGTTTGCTTGTAGGCGGAAGCTGTTCGGGCTTGGACAAATATACATCAAAAAGTTCTCGAATGAACCTGCGGGATTTATCCGCCATCCTTATGACCTTATGGTGCATATATAAATTCTCAAATACGAACTTTTCAAGGGGTGCTCTCTCCTCCAATAACTTAGCCGAAAAAGAGATGACCTTATCGGGTAAGTTTCTGGCATCTTCCGGCGTTTTGATATTGAACCTCTTTATCCTATCCTCGGATTCTTTGATGAGATCGGTTACCTCGACATTTATAAGCTCCCTTATAATCTGATATTTTCTTATCTCGTCTTTTAAATTCGAATATAAACTGTTTATCTTATCGTCCATCTGTTTCCACAGCGGCGTTTCGCGCAAATCCTCCTCTTCAATCAGTCCCGATGTTATGCCGTCATCTAAATCATGATTATCATATGCAATCTCATCCGCTAAATTAACGATTTGGGCTTCCAGGGACGGCGATTTTTGCGGCTCTAATTCTATTAATCTATGGGGATGATCGAACGATGTCGTATGTTTATTAATGCCCTCCCTTGCCTCCCAGGTTAAGTTAAGCCCCTTAAAGTTTGGATACCTCTCCTCCAAAATATCCACGACTCGCAGACCCTGAAGATTATGGTCGAACCCGCCGTGTTCCTTCATCAATTCATGAAGTTCGTCCTCTCCGGAATGGCCGAACGGAGGGTGACCTATATCGTGGGCGAGCGCTATGGCTTCGACTAAATCTGAATTTAACTTAAGGGCTCGAGCAATCGAAGTAGCTATTTGCGTAACCTCGAGGGTATGGGTAAGGCGCGTTCGATAGTAATCACCTTCGTGGTTTACAAAAACCTGGGTCTTGTATTCTAAACGTCTGAAAGCGGTCGAATGAATTATTCTATCCCTATCGCGTTGATAACAACTCCTGTAGGGATGTTCCCCTTCCTTATGGACCCTGCCCCTGGAGTCCTTCGCCTTCATAGCATATGGAGCTAAAATTTTAAATTCTAATTCTTCTATCTCTTGGCGTCTGAGCATCTCTTCAACTTAGAATATAGAGCATCCAAAGATTCCGAAACCACTTTTGCCGAAGTAAATATCGGCATAAAATTGACGTCGCCTATCCATCTGGGAACTATGTGTATGTGTAAATGTCCCTTATAACCAGCGCCAGCAGCCTTTCCCAAATTTATTCCTACGTTATATCCATCGGGCTTGAGCGCCTTGCGGAGAAGTGCCTGCGATTCATTCATAAGATTAAAAAGGTCGAGCAATTCTTTTTCGGTCAGTTTACTGAAATCCTTCACGTGCCTATAAGGAGCGACCATTAAATGCCCGTTGTTATATGGATATATATTCAACATCGAAAACGAATGACGACTTCGAGACACTACGTAATTTAATTTGTCTCTTTTGGATTTCGACTTCGAACAGAAGATGCATCCTTTCAGTGACTTTACCGACTTTATATATTTCGACCTCCAAGGCGCCCAAAGTATATTATCCATTTAAACCTCTCTATAATTTTATGATTTTGGCGGCGATCTTATCCGTTACCTCTAATACGCCGTACGAATTGAAAGGCGCAAATATTTTATCCGTAGGGCTACCGGGATTAAAAAATAATATCCCATTTCTAGTTTCGTTCGTCGCACGATGAGAATGGCCAAAGATTATGGAATCTATTTTTTCACCTTTAAATTCGCCCTCGACTCGTTCCATCAATCCTCCCGACGGACCCCAACCATGGATGAGCCCTATTCGAAATCTTCCCGCTTCGATTATCTCTTTAACTTTAAGGGCTTCGACGACTTCATCAGAATCTAAATTTCCGTATACGGCTGTAGTCTTTTTAAAATCCCTTAATCTATTGAGGAAACTTATCTCAACAAAATCGCCGGCGTGAACGATCAGGTCAACGTCTTTAAACTCATCATATATAACCGCGGGTATATCCCTAGCGGCCCCCGGAATATGTGTATCGGATATAACGCCTATTTTCATCGCACCTAAGCTGTTTCTAAATGGGACTCGTCCAAAATATCCCTTTTTGCTGATTCCGCCTTGCTTAAATCTGGAAGGATCATCCTGTGCGTTCCGGCAATATCGAAAAGTTCGTTCAATTGTCCGGACGTCCAAATCCAAGCCCTTGCTTCCTTAGCGAGCAACTTCGTGTTCACGTCCATTTCAGACGCAGAGACTATAACCTTTCGCTTAAGTAATTTTTTATACTTCCGACAAAAGTTCAAAAAATCCATTATGCGTTCGTCCGTTAAAGTGAACAGACTTATCAAAAAGGCCCAGACGCATTTATCGTTCGATAAGACCAGATACGAAATTCCCTTGATTTTGGTATGTTGAAGGAAAATTTTCTCGAACTGAGGAAAGATGAAATTCCTATTATTCAATTGGATGAGCTCCCCGTTAAACGACCTAAATAATGCCGTAACTATTTGAATGTAATTTTGCTTGGAGGAATTCAAATAACTTTCAATATAATTTTTAACCTCGATGCCAAAATTTGATATTTTAGACTCGTAATCTATATCCAAGCGGTATTCTTTATTTTGATGCACATTTTTCAACCAGAATTCAAAAACTTTATCGCGAATTAAATAAAAGACGCCGTGTTTTACGACCCATCCTAAACTTACGAGATCCTGCAATAAAGGGCCTAAATTATCGGGCCTGAAATGTAACGCTGCCGATATCGATTGGGCCTTTCTGTTTCCATTCGATATCGAAAGCAGAACCGAGATATAACGTTGATTTATCTTTTCTAAATCCAATATGTAATTCGTGAAATGCTGATTTAAAATTCCTTTCGAGTCAAAAAGAAGTTCCGTAAATGTCCTCGCAAAAAATTCTATTTGAACATTTTCTGTTTCGGAATTAAAATATTCGTTCAATTTAAGCAGGATACAATCCAAATAAAACGGGTGGCCATCTGTAAACGCGACCAAAAAATTATTCAGCTCCGCCGAAAGGGCCTTTCCTCCAAGCCTGAAATTGATGAAATCCGTTGCAGTCGAAATATCGAAGGTCCCGAGTTCATAAATTTCGAAGTTGCCGAACAATAACGAAAGTTTCTCGGAAAAAATTTTCTTTGCACGGTTAATATCGGATGAGGTCACGATATACATCGTATCCTTCTGAAACATTATATACTTGCCGAATATTGAGAAAACGTCCTGAATTCCAAAATCTTCAATCTTATGAAATTCGTCCATTATTATTATGGGCCGTAAGTTCGTTTCTGAATACGCTATCGCTGGCAACTCGAAAAGCGCAGGATATGCCTTTGCGGCATTTCCATCTTTGATAAGCGTTTCTATCTCTTTAATGGCCTTTGCTGTCCTGGGCATCCTATCGCTTGCTATCGGAATTAACTCCTCGGCATTGCCTATCTTATATTCTATAGCCTTTAGATATTGAAAGAGGAGCGTAAAAATAAATTTCTCTGCAAAATTCAAAAATCCTTTCGATTTTACTTCGACGTATATTGGCACAATATCTCTAAACGGTATGTTATTTATAAAGCGGTAAACAACGGAGGTCTTGCCGTAATAGGCTGGGCCGATAATGGCGATATTCTGTCTATAGCCTGAGCGCAAACCACTGACGCGCTTTCTCAATAAACCCAAAATATCATGCCTATCGAAAAAATTACTTCCGATTGCGGGATCTAAGAACATTATTATACCTTATAAATAAATTACTTTAAGGCAAAAAATAAAATGGATTTTGGGGTTGATACCCCTGCCTGATTTCGAAATGTAAATACGGAGACCTCGCTCTCCCGGTTGAGCCCACTTTAGCGATAGGAGCAAACTGTTTTACATTCTCTCCTATTTTAACTAGAATCTCCGAATTATGTGCATAAAGAGTACGCAGGTCACTGCCGTGGTCGAGTATTATGGTTTTACCGTAACCTTTTACTTTATCGTCAACAAATATAACCTTGCCGCTTCGCGAGGCGACCACCGTCGTCCCTTCGCCTACTTGAATATCTATGCCTTTATTTTTTGAAGTGCCCTTTCGGTCTCCAAAATATAAAATTACTCTGCCTTTAACGGGCCAGGCGAAATCTTCCTTTGTATAGCTTGATGCCCTTGTTAATCTTGACTTAATTGGCGTGGTAGCCGATGGAATAAAAAGGAGTTGCCCTGCCTTAATACGCTGGGCATCTCTGATTCTGTTAGCAACTACTATCCTTTCTAACTCAACCCCATAAGCCTTTGAAATGCGCCATAATGTCTCGCCCTTTAATACCTTGTGGTATATGCCTTTTTCTGCTCTAACAGGAGGTATAATTTCTTTTGGTGGCGAAACTCTCGGAGCCCTTGCGCAACCTGCAAACATCAAAATTAAAAACAGTAAACAAATTAGCCTTCGATATGACATTCTTTAAGTTCCACTCCTATAGCACCCGCTCCCTTCGAGTCCGAATGGAGCGGGTGACGGGACTCGAACCCGCGATATTCAGCTTGGGAAGCTGACGTTCTACCAACTGAACTACACCCGCCTGCACGCCCTTCTTAAAAACTAATTCAAAGATGCATCAATCTCTTAAAACTTTTATATCTATTTGTAATATCTACTTTATTCAAACGGGATAAGCGATTTATGCTGAAATCTTCGACTACGTAAGACGCTAAAATAGTACCGTAAGCTGTCGCTTTGCGTAATGTTGTCTCGCTAAGCCTTTTTGTTTTGCTCAAATATCCCATAAATCCACCGGCAAATGTATCGCCTGCTCCGGTGGGGTCAAAAGGGTCTTCCAAAATGTATGCGGGATAGGAAAATAACCAATCACGAGAAATGCATAAAACTCCGTGTTCTCCTTTTTTTATTATAGCGATTTTTGGCCCGCAAGAAAATATAAACCTCGAAGCCTTAAGTAAATTATGTTCGCCGGAGAACTCGCGCACTTCCTGATCGTTTGCAAAGAATATATCGACGCATTTCAACAGTTTTTTTAGCGATGTATGACAAAACCTCTCTAAACTCTTGGAAAGATCAACCCGAGATTTTTACACCCTATAGAAAAGTTATAAAAAGTTTTTTTATTGGGGAGAGAGGCGCAGTTGATTTACTGAATAATCTGAATAATGCTATGGAAAGAGAAGAAAAGCCGGTTCAACAATCCATTTCTCAGCGGGAAAAGACGATATTTACATTAAATTTCACATTTAACTTACTATGGAATGGATTATTTTTATTAGCTGGTATGTTCCTTTTTATAATTGATTATTTTTTCATTG
>Ga0209636_10007845_pt1 | contig 10879 bp, 9 predicted proteins | sample DeeMarSWOR152_54_FD_187464 | JGI IMG/M metagenome (GOLD analysis project Ga0209636, IMG submission 187464) | Marine sediment microbial communities from White Oak River estuary, North Carolina - WOR-1-52-54 (SPAdes) (version 2) | ecosystem: Environmental > Aquatic > Marine > Intertidal zone >... | reverse complement strand
GTTTTTTCACCTGATAAAACGTCATTTGAGATTCACCTTTGTCTAAGCTTTCCTGTGGGCCTTTTATGCGCCTGAACAACTCGTCCATCTGGCGGGGTGAAGCTCTTATTCCCGCTTTTTCCAGAACCTTTTGGATTAACGTTTGCGCCGTGTTTCTGCCTATAAAAAGGGTTGTTTCGCGTCCAACAATTTCGGGAGGAAAGGCTTCAAAAAGCAACGGATGCGCCTGCATCTCTTCCAACTCCTGATCTACCTCGTGAGCGAATATGCCATCGCCTATTATGGGCTTGTGAAACTGGATTGGCAACGCAAAGGCTTTTTCAGCTGATTGTGAAAGCCTGTAAACTCTTCCCAAGTCAACTCCAGTGTCAATGTTGTATAGGAGCTCCAGTGTTGTGACAACCTCTTCGAAAGGCGCTATGCCCGCGCGTTCTCCGAAGCCTGCGATGCAAGTGTGAAGATAAGTTACGCCTTCTTCTACTGCCGCTAAAGTGTTGGCTGTTGCCAACCCAAAGTCGTTGTGGCAGTGAATCGAAAGCGCAACTTTCTTCCTCACTGTTTCTGACAAGCCGTCCCTTACATGGGACATTAGATAACGCATTGAAAGCGGCCTAAGAAAGCCCACGGTGTCAGCTATGACTAACTTGGTTGCACCAGCGTTGGCTGTGGCTTCAAAGATTTGCAGAATGTCTTCAAGCGGTGTTCTTGCGCCGTCCATGAGAACGAAGTTTACGCGTGCCCTGTGTTTTCTGGCGTATTCGATGCTTTCAACTGTATTCTTCAGTGCTTGCTCTTTGGTCATTTTTAGCCTATACCTAAGGTTAAGCCCGTTAAACGGTGTTTCTATGGTTATTTCTTTTATGCCGCAGTCTAAGCATGCATCAACGCTTTCTTTCGTAGCTTGTGCTGAGGCTGTGAGCTTTGCGTTCTTGAAAGTTTCGTTAACGATCCGTTTGACATTGTGTTTATCACTTTCGGAGAGGGCCGGGAAACCAACATTGATTACAGATATGCCTGTGTCATCCATCAACTTGGCAAGTTTAACCTGCTCCACATATGTTAAAAACACCGTGGGGGCTTTTATGCCCTCCCGGAAAGTCTCATCCCAAATGAAAACTCGCTTAGGAAGTCTTGGCGGCAAGTTCTTTCTCAGACGATTGTAATTCGCGATTAGCCCTTGAGCTTCAAGCTTCTTAAATATAGATTTCCTCATCGAAGGCTCAATCCAACAGCATCGAAGCCGAACGTATTGTTTTATTTGCTAACTCATATAAAAAATTGTATCTATGCGAAGTGGGCAAGGGTTCGGAGAAAGATCTGCACCGCCAATTTTTAGAAAAGTCCCCATATTTGATCGGAGAAATCATCAAAGCATACGCAGACTGCAAAAAGTCTTAAGTGCTATCGTGGTAAATTCAGCAGTGTCAGGCGGATCACTTGTGAGCACTTGCAAGAACATTATTGAACGAATCAAAGCCTTAGAAACTGAAAGAAGAAACCTGCTGCTTGAGATTGAAGAGCTCAAGAAGATGGCTGACGCGAAAGCCAAGGCTCTGGAGAGCGAAATTAACATGCTGCGAGACGAAGTGAAATCGTTGCGTGTTCTTTTAAGCGGAGAAGACTTGGAAGTTGATTCAAGAACGAAAAAGAAAAAATAAGTTCCAACCGCGTACTGCTTGAAAGTTCATCACACGCGCGCTTCTGCTGTAAAGCTCCTTTTTTCTCTTTCTTGCTTCTCTGCTTCTCTATTTCAAGCTGAGTCTCTTACGCATAAAAAACGTTATTTAGCAGTTGACGACTTTCTTGTCTCTGGTGTCTAGGTTGAAGTTCAAAGGAAGAGACATAGTGTCCATCGAAGACTTCTCCCGCGAAGAAATCAACTACATTCTTAGCATCAGTCACTCAATAGAACCCCTCGCCGCGAAAGGTTCAGACATGCTCAAAGGAAAAATCCTCGCCAACCTGTTTTTTGAACCCAGCACTCGCACACGCTTAAGTTTTGAAGCTGCAATGCTCAAACTAGGCGGCTCCACCATAGGCTTCGCCGAAGCCGAGATTGCCTCAGTCAGGAAAGGAGAAAACCTCGCGGACACAATAAGAACCGTGGAGAACTACGCCGACATAATAGCCCTTAGACATCCTCTCGAAGGGGCCGCAAAACTCGCTGCAGAATTCTCCAAAATTCCCATATTGAACGCGGGTAGCGGCGCGGAAGAACATCCAACGCAAGCGCTTATGGACCTGTACACAGTGCAAAAAGAGAAGGGAAAAATCGACGGATTAAAAATCGCTTTGGTAGGCGACTTACGGTATGGGCGAACTGTTCACTCGCTTGCATATGCGCTTTCCCTTTACAACATCGAATTGCACCTGATTTCGCCCGAATCCCTGAGAATGCGACACGAAGTTATCCGTGCGATTCGAAATAAAATATCAATAATTGAAGATATAAACCTGGAAAAAATAATTCCGCAAATAGACGTTTTATACGTCACAAGAATACAGAAAGAGCGCTTTCCAGACCTAGCAGAATACGCTAAAGTGAAAGGCATCTACAAGATAGACCTGAAAACCCTGAAAAGCGCAAAAAAAGACTTGATAATTCTTCATCCACTTCCACGCGTAGACGAGATCGCCGCCGAAGTTGACAGCACATCACAGGCACGTTACTTCCAGCAAGTCTGGAACGGAATCGTAGTGAGAATGGCGCTTTTAGCGCTGGTTCTAGGCGCCGTCAAATAAGCTCAAGGTCAAGTAGAAGCAAATCGGTCAAAAGTTGTCAAAGGACTCATAGACCCGCAAGACGGGCACTTATGCAAGACTCCGAACCAGCTTTTCCTGCAGTTAGCGCAATACGTGTTTATGCGGTTGTAAGTGAAGAATTCTAAATTTTGATTCTTAATCAAATGCTCAGTTAGGTTCATGAGTTCCTCTGGCTTGTATTCGTTACTTCCCAATTCTATTATGTTTAAGCTTCCTCCAGCCTTCAGGCCGTCAAGTTTTTTTTCAATCTCTATCGATTCAGCTGGAACATAGGGAAAATTGCCGACTTCAAGATTCAACCGTTTCGTAGTTGAATAGAAAGGTTTCTCACGGGTTCCTGAAAACTTCACCTTAGCAATTCCGTACTTCTCAATATCTAATTGCACTAGTCGCTCAGACGCCTCAAGGCTACGCAGAACTACAGGGAATAAGCGCTTTCCATGTTTTCTGCCGACTTTACGCTTGAAGGTCAGTGCATTCTTGACGATTTCCTCCGCGAACTTGACGCTTTCTTCATGGCTTATGTTTTTCTCGCAGAAGCTTTCCACAGATTCCCGGAATCCTGCAAAATTCATTATGCGAGAGCAGTTTTCAAGCCTGAAATACTTATCACCATTGGAGCTCTGCGTCATGAATGGAAGTGAGCTTCTTCCACGCTGTTTAAGCGCCCTGTATTTGATTCTTAAGGCGCGGGCTGCCAGTTCACATCGTTCCTTTAAAATTTCAAAAAACTTGCTTTTGTCCTTCTCGCTTTCGTGAACGATTCGGGGCAGATTAATCGTTACGATTCCGAGGCAGCCTGTTCGTAAAGTATCTGTTTCCCAGTCTCCAGTCAAATCTGCCTTGAGTTTGAGGCCTGAAGTAGAAAAAACCGTGTATTCTCCTTCTTTTTGCAGCGTATTAGCAAAGTATGGGGTTCCCTTTTCCGCCGCCAGACTGTGAGCTTTCAGAAGAACTGCCCTTGCCTGTTCATCTGCTGACGCTTCACTGTTTATTTTAATAACAAGTTTGGGGTTAAGCAATGGTTTCGGAGAGCTTTCTTCCGTGAATGTTTCAATGGCAAGCGACGCCAACAATAGACTCTCTTTGGCGAAGTCACCATATTCGCCACATGTTTTTCCCTTAGGTCCAACAGCTGCCTTGTCTGCAATGAATTTTGGAATGGAAAGCTCCAGCCCCAGCGCAGCCTCTGCGTTGCGATGAACATTCAATATAAATATGCGCAGATTTTCCTTTACCCTCGCAACGTCAATTCCCCTTATAAAGGGAGCAAGGAAAATGTTGAAGTAATTACAAGTTTGCATTCCGTTTATTTCCCTGTTAGTGTGCAAGAGAACAGTAAAAGCAATCGACAGCGCAGCCTCAAAATTTTGAGGAGGACCCTCTGAGATTTGAAGGGGACTAGCCAGTTTAAGGCCGTTCTGAAAGAAAAATCGCATATCATGCATTACCTCGTTTGGCTTCAAAATCCACGTGCCTAATCCATTCACATGAAGCGCACCGCCTACGTGAGCGTCGGCAATGTCTCTTGGAAAAACGTTCAAAAGCGTATATTCTCCGAACACTGTTTTCCCCGCTTTCGAAAGCATAGCCGATGAACCTTTAATGTGGTCTTTAGCATCTATCAAGGCGGTTACTTCAAAAACTGGCATGCCCAAACGTGTGAGCTTATGGCGATAATCCTCGAGTCCCTTCTCAACCAGAATCGCATTCACAACTTCTCTGACCAGAGGTGCTGTCAAATACTTGGTTTTGGACTTACGCAGGCGCTTTTCGGCTTCCTTAGCCGCTTTCTGCGCGAGTTCAGGGGGCACTTTGGCTTCTTTTATAAGCGAATTGGCGATTTTGTTCGCGTCAAACTCTTCCAGCGTGAAATGTGAGGTGCGAACAAGCATTCTTCTTGGTTTAAAAGCTTTCTTTTCTACTTTGTCCGCTACGTCAAGAACCATTTTGCCCAAGTCGGTTAAGCAGTACTTTTTTGCTTCTGCGTCTGCCTCGACCAAGTCTGCTTTGAGCAAGAATTTTAGGTGGTAGGCGAATCTTCCCGCATCTCTGCTTGGATTCATCTTTAGCGCGGTCATCAACTCTGTGTAGGAGAGGGCGCTCTTATCGAAAAGCAGGGTTAAAATTTGCAGTCTGAGAGGTGACGAAATGGCTTTTAGAACTTTTACGCCGCGTGCGCGATGCGGAAGTCTCACCACAGTCGGTTTTCCCCTCTCAAATTGCCTATATCTATTGTTAGAGCAGGAGTTTAAACGTTAGCTATTGCGGCAGCTCAGCAACCAATGCTCTTTCATTAACAGCAACAACTATTTAGCTTATTTATTAGTGGCGATGTCTCTCGCGCAACCTTCCCTTTTTTCAATATCATATTTTAGTGAACGACATCTTTTTCCGTCTCTTCCTCTTCCAGAAGAACGAGCATTGGAAATCTTGCACTCGAAATTTCGCCAACTATCTTATTACTATCCAAATTATCTATGCCAAGGTACCATGCTTCGATTGCCCTCTCAAAACATATTGAAAGGAGATAGCTATCGGGCATATTCACATTGAGGTAGTATTTTACTTCTGTTTCTCGTTTTTTAAATGCTTTGTCTTAGTAAATTTCATTGCCTCACACGCATGAGTATTCTTGGTCCTTTCCATTCTTCTCTAAGGATGCTGTAAAGACAACTGTCTCTCCATTCTCCTCTTATAAACGTGTCTTTTCTGATTATCCCCTCTCTTTTGAAGCCTGATTTTTCCAAGACTCTTTGAGAAGTCTTGTTTCCTGAGTGAGTGTGGGCTTGAACACGAACTATATCTCTTGTAAGAAATAGGTAATCAACCATAATCTGAACGGCTTCCGTGCAATAACCTCTGCGTCTTTCATGTGGGAGGACGCAGTATCCTATTTCAAGCAGATTGCCTTTCGGATAGTGACCTATTTGGCCTATTTTGCTTCCATCCTTTTTCTCGATAAAAAAGAGTTTCTCATCTGGACCAAGCTTGTCATATCTGTCCTCAAATTCTTTCTTGGATTGTTGCGGGTCGAGTGGTTCATATTCGCCAGCCATTTCTGGATTGTTGACCCATTCAAGAAGCAAAGGCAAATCCTCTTTCTCCACGATTCTCAGATTCACATTCTTCCCCTCCAGCAACTCGATTCACCCATCTACATAGTTACTTTTGGTTCGTCTATAACTTTTCCGCAAAACCAGCGCGCGCTAAAGAAGGAGCTACTGATTAGTAATTTAAAAAGCTTTCAAAGGTAAACACTCGATAGAAACTAACCAGAAATGTACGCGCCGGATTTCAAAGACCTATTCAGCAAACTTGTTGATATCGACACCAAATTGCGTTTTCTCAAAAGAAAACAGAGATTGCGAAATAGGCTGAAAATCTTAGGAATCGGTTTTCTTTAGCGAATAGCGCGCGTTCAACTGCTGAGGAGGCCTGTAAACTGCTGGAGGTCGGTTTCGATTACGTCAGAGTTTGACGGAAAGAAACTGTTTAGAAAGCGGAAATGACACGGTCAGAGTGTATACAACTGTTGGAAATAATCAACAACTATTTATTAAGACACTGCGATGGAATAGCTTGTAACGGAGTTAGGGTCATGAAAGCGACGATAATTCAATTCACTTTCGGTGTTGCGGCTTTTGACGAGCAAAACAACTTGGTAGAGACAGCCTTTTTTCCGAGAAAGCCGCAGGCAGCAGCCAAAAACATAATGAAAATTGAAGTTGGAAAAATCTCCGAGATTACATCCTTGATAACTCTGCTTCAGAACGCTGGTTATGACACTTTTGCCTTCGAAAACCCAGACATAGCCACCGAAACCCAAAGAAAGCTGAACATCAAAGCGAAAGTTTTGAAAACTTCTGAGGCCGAGGTGTTCCGCGCTCGCATGGAGCAAATTGCGGTTGAAACGGGCTTTGTTAAAGACGCGGAGGAGTTCAGCCTCTGGAATCGTAATGTCAGCATGGAACTCGCCAAATTGAGGATAAAAGGCGCTATTGAAAAGAGAGATCTAATAATCGCTCAGGCTATTCAAACTCTAGATGATCTGGACAGAACCGTGAATCTGTTCATGAGTCGCCTCAGAGAATGGTATGGCATCCATTTTCCCGAGCTAGACAGGTTAATCGAAAAGCATGAAACCTACGCCCGCCTTGTCATGAACTTGGGTAAAAGAGGCAACTTTTCGTTTGAAGCCCTCGAGAAAGAATCAATTCCTAAAGAGAGAGCTGAGACAGCCGCGAAGGCTGCTGAAACATCCATGGGCGCTGACGTAGAAGAACACGACTTGGCAGAAATTCAAGCCTTAAGCCAGAACGTGCTGAAGCTATACGAGTTGCGAAAGAAAATGGAGAACTACGTGGAAAAGACCATGGAGGAAGTGGCACCGAACACTAAAGCAATAGCTGGTTCGCTTCTGGGCGCACGATTAATCGCTACAGCTGGTAGCTTGCAGAATCTCGCCATGAGACCAGCCAGCACGGTTCAAGTTTTGGGTGCGGAGAAGGCTTTATTCCGCTCGTTGAAAACGGGAGCTAGACCGCCAAAGCATGGTTTGATCTTTCAGCATCCGTTGTTGCATGATGCCAAAAGGTGGCAGAGAGGCAAAATCGCCAGAGTTTTGGCTGGAAAACTAGCCATCGCTGCGAGGGCTGATGCTTTTGGAGGCAGGTACGTCGGCGACACTTTGAAGGCGGATGTGGACAAGAGAATTGAGGAGATCCGCGAGAAGTACAAGGAGCCGCCGCCACTGAAAGAGAAGAAGCCGAGGTTCGAACGAAGGGAGCAGCGACCAGAACGAAGGAAGCAACGACGGCGAGACCAGAAGCGGAGAAAGAACAGGCGTGCACGTAAAGGTTAAACCTCACCCACATTTCGCGGAAATCTATCAGGCCATTCTTGAGGACGGCGCGCAACGGTTAGCCACGCGAAACCTAGCGCCGGGCAGAACCGTTTACGGGGAGAGGCTCATCCGCTTTGAGAGGAGGGAGTACCGTGTTTGGGACGCTTTTAGGAGCAAGCTGGCAGCAGCCATCATTAAAGGCGTCCAGGCTGTTCCTATCGCGCCAGGCTATCAGGTTCTTTATTTGGGCGCTGCATCTGGAACCACACCCAGCCACGTTTCAGACATCGTCGGTGAAAAAGGACACGTTTACTGCGTGGAATTTGCTTCAAGATCAATAAGAGAATTAGTTAACAACGTTGCAGCGTACAGGCTCAACATGTCGCCGTTCCTTGAAGACGCGCGTTTTCCAGAGAAGTACGCCATGTTCATCCCGGGAAAAGTGGATTGTATTTACTGTGACATAGCGCAGCCTGAACAAGCCAAGATTTTAGCTGACAACGCTGATGTTTTCCTTAAGAAAGCAGGGTGGGTTATGTTGGCTGTGAAGTCGCAGAGCATCGACGTTACTAAGGACCCGTTTGTAGTTTACAAGCAGGAATCCAAAGTCTTGAAGAAAAGAGGCTTTGACGTTAAGGAAACTGTGCGCCTAGAGCCTTATGACAAGGCACACGCCATGATTGTTGCGCAGCGTGTTTGATTTAATGTTGAATCAGGTATTTAGCAACGATCGTAGTTGATTTATATCTGTGTTTGGGCGAACCCGTTTGCTGTACGACTTTGTGTTAGCGCGTGCTTTGAAGGATGTCTTCCAACACGTGCGTATGCTATTTCTGGCGAATAATTGCTTGTTCCTAGATTCTCATTGCTACCTAAATCGCCGCGGCAAACAACCATTATACGATTTCCATTTCTGTTCTTAATTATTACCAAGTCTTCTGCCTTAACGTTTTTTTCCTCGCCTCTGCAAGGATAACTCCTGCCTCCAAGATAGTAGAACCACTGCCAACGATTCCAATTCTTCGCATATATCACATCTAGATTACATATTACAGAAAAAAAGTATAATTTGTTTAACCTTTGAGAACCTCTCATGTTTGCTTCTGGCATAATTTCACTTCGCAGGAGGATGTTAACGTTGTTAAAGTTGTTGACGTAGTATACAGGCAAGGCTGATACAAAATATATTTAACCGCCTTCGCCGACGCTCTGGGAATTGAAGATTCTAAAGCGCGAAGTTATTGATGTAGAAAACTATCCAAATATTTTAAGAAGCGAACGGATTTTCCTGTTAGGGCTGGAGGACACAACAAAAGGTATGTTTTGTTGCCTAAGTTTTACGTTGATCAGATGTTGAAAAAACCTCTTCCGTATGCATATGACGTTAACAATGCTAACAACGTTAACACTGTCGAACCTCAAGAGGAGGGTCTTAGCGAGTTCGCAAACTTACACGGTCTTAGGTGTGAGTAGATGAGCGATTTTGATCCGAGGCTTCCAAATGTACCTCGCACACGTTTTATCATGACTTCAGAGGCGCTTTTTTATTTGGATGATGACAAACAAGAGCATAAGGTCGTTAAGTTTTCAATTGTCGCTAACGGTATACGAGACCTCTGTGTAGTGTGGAAAGGTTCAAAAGCAGGCGACGTCACCATCGCTAAGATTGCTGAAGTTGACCCGAAACACGTTCTTTGGGTTCCGAAAGGCGATATACTTTGGATGAAGATTGAGCCGCCGTTGAGAGACAGGCACTCTTTAATCGTGGATGTTGAAAGTGATTTTGAAATCAAAAAGTTAGTTGGAGAAATCGCACGCAGGTTAAAAGGCACAAAAGGTCCAGATTACTACATGTACGGAGGAGAACAATACTAACCTAGCTCCGAAGGAGGTTGGTTCATCATTTTATTCTCATGCACCACAAAGAGCAACTATGCTGCTCATGGGAACAAAGCTCACAGGCTCTTCGTAAAAATCTTGGAGGGAGCGCTGGAAATAGGCTTGCTAGGTCGCGCCGCTCCACGCGTTTTTGTACTCTTCCAGTTTCTATTAAGCGCGAATTTCGCTATCTGTACGAAGTAATTAATACGCAATTTCCAATGTGGATTTTGACTAGGGTACTTCTCGGGTCACAAGAACAACTACAGAATGGGAGGAGAAAATAAACATAACCGCGCAACTTCTCAGAATGTCCATAAAGGAAGAAAAGGCAGTTCACTAAACTATTATGTCTACTGCTATCAACACCAATGTTGCAGCAAACAGTAATAGCCAAGCATTTCTATTCCAGTTGAGGATCTTTTTTCCATCCCATACGAATCCACCTGCGCCTTGAATCGGTAAGAGATTGAAGATAACTATCATCAAATTCAAAATATAACCCACCCGTGCCGACGAACTCAACAACTCATGATCTGAAAAAACATATAAAAACCAAAAAACCAAAGCAAAAACCAAGCTTACCGCTGGCCCAACCGCAAACATGATTCCAGTCTTATCCTTTGGCTTATACTTCCAGTCGATCTGCTTGACGTACGTTGAACCGAATACAGGAAAAAACCCGCCGCCAATTCCGAACAGCAGGTTTAACAATATTCCTGAACCCCAAGCCTTGAAAGTTGCCTGAAGCGCAAACTTTCTGCAAACTAATCTTTGCGAAAGCTCATGACCCAAAATGCTGATGGCAATTACTGCGAATAGAAGCGGAAACAGCAGCAATGGAACTCCCTTAATCAAGGGTTGTATCCACCATGCAATGGAAACGCCGAGAACAGCAGCCGCTAGATGCCATGCTTCACCTGTCTCGTAGGATTTATGAAGCCCCTGTTTTTTCCGTAGAAAGAAAGTGCCAAATCCCAGAAAATGGAATTCCACGAGCCATAGCCATAGAAAGCTGAGGCCCAGATCTCGAAGTTGCTGAGGTATCTCATAGACTGAGAAACCTTTGTGAATGAAAGTGTTCCACGAAGGGGAATTGTATCTATCAGCGGTTGCGTAGATGGTTTTACAGCCGCGTTCTTCCAACCATGTTACGGCATGTTCTACTAGGGAGGTACCTATGCCCTTTCCCCGATGTTCTTTGTCCGCCACCAACGCATCAACAAATCCAGCGAGCTCGCCTTTCATCATTTGAATTTTCATCGAAACAGCGCCGACAATTCTGCCGTCGTATTCTCCAACTAGAGTGCCTCCGTTCTGTTTCTTAGCGCTGTTTTGCGCGCTTTCGAATGAAAGACCAAAGACGATCCTATCAACAATCCCCAAGCTTCT
>Ga0209636_10007844_pt1 | contig 10879 bp, 10 predicted proteins | sample DeeMarSWOR152_54_FD_187464 | JGI IMG/M metagenome (GOLD analysis project Ga0209636, IMG submission 187464) | Marine sediment microbial communities from White Oak River estuary, North Carolina - WOR-1-52-54 (SPAdes) (version 2) | ecosystem: Environmental > Aquatic > Marine > Intertidal zone >... | reverse complement strand
TAGTTCAGTGGTATGAACGCTGGCTTCGCAAGCCAGAGGTCGGGGGTTCAAATCCCCCCCGGTCCACCATCAATTTTAGCTGAAAGGGGTGTATTTTGAGGTTATTATTGGGTTATATTTGGTTTTATTTCTTCCCTTGTTTCGCTTTTTCCGGATGTTTCCTTCTAAGGTTTAAATTTCTCGTTTCGTTTTAAGTTACGAGCGAGATGGGCCGGCTTAGAAGGTTTAGGACCGCAATTCTCGCGGCCCTTGCGAGTGGAGGCTCGCTGAGTTATCGGGAGATAATGACCGAGACGGGGCTCTCGCGGGGTTAGGCGACAATGCGCTTCATCGCTGCTGGAGAGGGGGGCTTGTTCTGCGCACTTGTGTGCCCATTCACTCGCGTGAGCGGGTGTTCAAGGGGAGAGGCGGTGTCTCCCAGCACAACCGTCCTTTCCATCTCTACATGCTAAAGCCCGATGGCGTGGTCGATGTCGTGGTTGAGGGTCGGAGGTATGTGGGTTTCTCGGAGGAGTATCTTGATCCTCGGGGCGGCGGTGGGATAAGCAAGGCGCAGAGGGTCCTGGGCTTCCTGAAGGAGAACCGGGATAGGGCCTTCTTCAGCAAGGACATTGTTGAGGCTCTGGCGGAGCACGGCGTAAAGACCAGGGATGTCATGGCGAATGTCCGTCGGTACGAGAGGCGGGGGCTGGTGTATGTCAGGGGCTACAAGACGGATGAGACTGAGACTCCTTTCAAGAGGGGTTATTTGCTGACTTGGTTGGATCCGGATAAGCCGAGGAGACAGGCGATCGCTGAGGCCATCGGGCGGACGGATGTTGCTCTTGAGGGGAGGGCTTCTAGCAGTCCATTGATGGAGAGTGTTCATCGCATAAGGGACATCATTCTAGAGCATTCTCAGCTGCGGAAGCTTGTGGGTCCGACGTACATTGGAAATCAGCTTGGATGCAGTCAGCATGAGCTGGAGCATGCGCTGGGGAGGGCTCTACAGCTCTACCCGGACATGAGGGTGCTGAAGCTGTTCGACGCCTACAGGTACTACTACCATGATTCATTGTCTGAAGCGGATCTTAACGCGGCCGTGGAGATGAAGAGGAACTACATCAGGGTGGCGAAGGGGAGGGCTAACAGGGTCGGGCACAACTGGGAGGCGGTGGCCGAGTGGTTCATAGACAGGTTCACGACAGGGGCCCGGTTCTGGACCCAGCAGCACAGGAAAGGAGGCATGGACCCAAGAAGGATCACACTTCATCTTCTGAAGGGAGTGGGAGGTCGAAGAATTGCCGCGGAGGTCGACAGAGTTTGGGAGGTGAATCCAGGAGTGTTCGCGCCTCCGATCACGTATGTCCTCAGCTGCAAGTGGGGCCTCGTGAACAAGAAGCACGTGAACGACTTCCTCGAGGTTCTGAGGTGGTGCAAGGACTTTGGCGTGGACACTCCGGATGGGAGGGAGATCAAGCAGGGCGTCGTCGGCGTCTTCGCGGCGAGCAGCTTCAACCCCAGGGAGAATGTCCGACTCAAGGACGAGTCGATCATCAGCTTGGCGCAGTACGCCGCCAGGCGTAACCTTCAGCTGGTAACTGCTACGGAGTTCAACGTAAAGCTGAGGGAGCGCGGCTGTCCCAAGGGGGTGACGGTTCAGAAGGTGTGTAGGCTAGCCCGGGATGAGGATGAGGTGAGGCGGATGCTAGACTACGTGTGGAGCGACTTGGAGAATGCTTCTAAGATCCTTAAGGATCTTCAAGAGGGGAACGAGGACCTGTACAGGTTCGAGAAAATGCTTGAAACCTAGCAGAATATTTTGAACGCCTGAACTCAGCTCTTATCTTCACTAAAATTAGTATCTGCATGGTCAATAAAAAATAAGATTTTTTTGAATAGTTTGGATCAGTACTTCCTTATCTTTAACACCTTATTGAACTTAATTATTAGCAAAGCACAAGTGGGAGCGCGCGCATCTCGGCATATATACTTTGCTGATTCTACGCCTCAGCCGGAATCGCCTTCATGAGCTTGTCTATCGCTCGGTTGAGTGATTTCTCGCCGGCTATTGCTCCTTTTCTGTGGCCCATTCTCACTATCACCAGATTATAGGAGGGCACGACAATGGTCCATTGGCCTCCGGCTCCTGACATATAAAAGGCCTCCCTTGGCAAGTTCCACCTACCAGTTCCATTGATTCGGAACAGGCCCCCGTAAACTGGCTCCTCCCAGGCTGGAGCTGGGGTGCTCACGAATTCCACGAAATCCTCTGGTAGGATCCTTTCCTCCATCCATATCCCATCTTGTAGATAGAGTAAGCCAAGTCGGGCCCAGTTCCTTGCCGTGCCGTAGTCGAAGCCAGTCATTATGAAGTTGCCGTAAGGATCTGTCTCAATGACCTGCTTGCGTATGCCGATCCTGTCGAAGAGGATCTTCTGAGGCCATGTTAGGTAGTTCTCGCCCATGGCAGTCACGGTCCTTTTAATGATGTATCCGAGGGATAGGGGGTCGCAGTTCCTGTAGCGGCCGATAGTGTTTGGTGGATATTCGAGAGGTTTGTTTACGGAGAATTGGAAGACGTCTACCGCGCCACAGTAGACGTAGTCGTGGTCTGGGACGTCATGGTCGAAGGTCTGTGGCGGGTCCCTCATGCCCGAGAACTTAAGCCCGCTACTCATCCGCAGCAGATCTGCGATACGTATGTCTGACCTGGGGTCGTCCCTGATCTTCCACTCCGGGATAAGGGCAGGGTCCCAAAGACCAAACTGCCCTTCGTTAATTAGCATGCCGATTAAAGTGGCCGTGATGCTCTTTCCCATCGACCAACTTTCCAGCTGAGTATCCTTATCGACGCCCTGACCGTAGCACTCCGCTATTATCTGGCCCTTGTACACAACGAGGAAAGCAGCTGTCTTTGACTCTGGGTCTTGGAACGCGGCTTCTACAGCCCCCTGCAGCTTCCCTTTTTCAACTTCTCTGGGTAAGGTTTTTTCTGGTTGCATGTCTCCCATGGGCCAATCCTGCTTGGAGGGATCACCAAGGCTAGTCTCGACCTTCACTGTCTGAAAGAAGACATCCTTCGCGTCGAGGGGAAGTATGATACAACCCTGATCACCGTAGAACCTTGCGGTGCGTATGGGCCCGTCCTGTAGAGAAATTTTTACCTCCTTGGAATCCTTGTCTATCTCGATTTCTGTGAAAACATCCATCCCTTGACCCCTCAAACCTGTGCAACTTAGAACGCTGTTAGGGATTGCTTCCTTGGGATCCCTGTGAGAGACGAAGATGGCTGAGCATAGTATTTTAGCGGCCTCGGCGGCCCAAAGAGACTTCTCGAGGGAGTTGAGATCGTGATATGGCTGGCTCTCCATATGAAGACCATTATAATCTCATCCCAACTATAAATTAAAAACAGCTCAGGCAAAAATAGAAAAAATTAGTGAGCAAATAAAAAAGCATCGAGAGAAATAATATAATTTCAGTTCAAGGATTGACGGTTCAAATTATCATCTTTTTTAGACTCTGCGTGCGCGCAAGGGACAAGATATCATTGCTTAAATCACGATCCTACGCAATATCGAGTTCTTAGATCTTTATAGCAATCGCTGAAAAACCCTTCACTATTTTCTGAGTAAGTATTTTTCGGAGAACTAGCATAAATCGAAGTCGTATGAGGGACGGCCTAATCCGACGTTTGTCTTGCCATTAATGTAGTATCTGATGCCCTCCTTATCGAGTTTGGGTTTTATAGGTATACCTCCACTCCCATCGCACTTGACGATAAGGCCAACGCTCATCACCGTGTCTATCTCCCGAGATACCCTCCTTATCGCCTCGATGACCTGCAGCATTCTCTCTTCCGCCACCTTGAATTCGATAATGAAGGTCATCACCTTTGTGTTCCTGAACTCATCGTCGAGGGCGTGGCCGAACCAACTTTCAAGGAACCTCCCCGTCTCCGTGTCGATAAAGCCGGTTAAGGGATTCATGGGCTCGAACTGGACCCCCAGCCTAGCCAAGACGGTGGTCAACTTCTCGGCCTCCCCAAACCTAGCTCCAGTGCTCGGCCTCCCGAGCTCGAGGGCGAACCCTACTTCCCCCGGCCTGAACCTCCCAGTCACATCGTTCGTCTTCATCTCGTCTGTCCCTCTCCCTTGGATGTTGGTCTCAGGATGGACGTAGACTACACTGCTCCATTTCGCCTTCATAGTCCTAGGCCACTTTAGCTCTGGCTGGATAAAGGCCTTTACAGGGCAGATCTCAGATTTCATGCATACTCCACACTCAACACATTCATCCTGATCGACATATACGAGGTCTTTTTTTCCGTCATAGACGATGGCGGCAACTGGGCAATAGGGGATGCACTGTCTACAACGTATACAACTATCGTCGATTTTCATTCCTTTGGTCCCTCATCCTCGGCTGCCATCTCCTTGATGAGATCCGAGGCCCTCGCAGTATTGAAAGCACCGCAGACGCACTGAGCCCCTAGCCGGATACCTGCCTCGTCTGCGGTAATTAGTCTATTCTTGACCTTATCGATGAGGTCCTTGACAAGGTGCCTTGAAACGAGGCCGTGACCACACATGGTTACTATGTCAAGGACCTTCCTCTCGGGGACTAGGTCCTCCCTACCCCATATACCAAGGGACATATTCACCGTGTGCCTTTTGAGGCCGGCCTCCCTACAGCATTCATTTACTTCATCGAAGATCCCGCTTACTACGATGGACATGCCGATGTCTGCCTCCTTTAGATCCTTTAGGACCGCAGAGACCTTCTTCAAGTCGTCGAAGACAGCGAGGTTCTCAGTGAAAGGGAGCATTTCCAGCTTCATCTCGTCGAACCAAGTGTTTCCTTTGGCTAGGGTTTTTGAGTAGGGATTAGATGAGGGATAGATGCAGCCTGCGTTCACGGGGTCGTGCATCATGCAGATCTCCATGAATCTAGTGTGCGCTTTCCTCGTATCCCTCTTCTTTAGGGCCCTGTCCGTGAGCTCAGCGTCCTGGGCAGAAAGACCGTAAACTACGTAGTCTCTTTGAAGTGATTTCCTGTCTCCAATTCTGTGCAGCGTATGGGTCATGTATCATAACACTTTTTCTATCTGCGTATATGCTTTGCCGATTCTATGCCTCAGCCAGGGTGCATGCGATTGAATGCATTAATACACATCCCATATTTTGGACCCTACGCATCCGCCCATCAAAAAACCGAGAAAAACAGCTAAATCCCAAGTACCTGATGGGAAGATTACTGAAATCAATGCATATATTATATAGGAGAAAACTCCAGTAATAGTGCCAGTTTTCATTGGATTGCTAGAAAGCCTCCCAGCAACCAAGTATCCTGATAATGTTGATATGGCAAAACACATAAAATAATTTAAAATAGATGACAACAAAATTGAAATAGATAAGGAGGATAATAGAAGATAGTTAATTATAAATATTGGAGAGTTTGACAAAATAGCTCCAGCGATGTATATCTTTAATTCAAAACTTCTCTTCACGGAGTTCACAATCTCTTGTACTTCTTCATTAAATTCTCGACTTGGTCCAAAGGTAACGCATAACGAGTGCCATGACTCCCTTCCATCGTCTCCGCTTTGAATAGTGCGTTTATTATGGCTTCTTCTGTCGAATCAGCTGTGGCTCTGAAGACATCGTTGAGAAACCTTTCTCCTCCACCTAATGCTATATTACCTGTATAGTCTTCCTCAATAGGATTCTCAGGGGATACCTTTCCAGTGGAAAAGGCAATTACAAAGTCGCCACTGGAGACACCTTGGTAGGAGCCGGTCCGTGCCAAACCGAGTACCGCCCTTTTCGCCACCTTCCAGAGTTGCCGAGATGTGAGGGCGAGATCAGTTGCGACGATCATCATAATAGAGTTTCCTAACTCCCTTACATCTGATTGTGGCATCTCTATCTCCCGCCCAACGGGGACGCCGTTTATTATCAGATCCTCCCTTCTCCCACAGTTGAGCTGGACAAGGGAGCCTACTGTAAAGTTTTGGCAAACCCGAGAAGAAGAACCAATACCGCCCTTGAATCCATAGCCAGTCATTGGAGTTCCGCCTCCAACATTCCCCTCCTCGACGGGCCCTCTACCCTCGGAGCTCCGAGCCTTATCAATTGCCTCGAAGACATGCTTCTTCCTTACATGGCGGCCGAAGGAGTCATTGAGAAAGCCTCCATTCGTCTCGCCGACCACGGGATTCAAGGATCGGGGTGTCATGTCGTAACGCTCCCTAAAGTAATCGAGCACCGCATCCGCCACAAGCCATGTGTTAAGGGTTTCCGTCAGTAGAATCGGTGTTTCTATTACGCCCATGCACTCTATTTGGGCTAAGCCTGTGGCTTTTCCATGAGCGTTGGAAGGATCTACAGCCGCTACTACCTTGTCTATATACATGTTCCCCTGATGGGGGACGATTGCCGTCACACCGGTTCGTACTGGTCCCTCCCCAATTTTCAGTGGAGGATCCCCTTGAATTAAAGTCGTACTACCTACACCAACGCCTTTCACATCTGTGATTGCATTTAATCTTCCGGTATTCAATCGACCTATCCTTATACCCATCTCTTGAGCTCTAATTCTTTTCATCCTTACACCCTCTATCAAAAAAAAAGGAAATTAGATTCCTAGTATTGACTGCTTGATCCAGACGTTTATCAAGAACATGAATGCTGAGACGATGAGTCCAAGGTAGTAGATCATCTCTGCAGACCAGTTACAAGAGAAGGAGGCCATTATGAAAACGCGGCCGATCCTCGCCGAAATACCTAGTCCACCTGTATGCTCCTTGGTGAATATGAAGTAGGACAAGGTTGTGATGAAGCCAATGAGCACTATCAGGGCGCTGACAGCTAGAAACGTATTGTCCACGAAAATGTCTGCTACAGTAACCTTGAGGAGCCCTATGATCTGTCCTTCCATAATTGCGCCTAACATGACACCAATGCCTGTGCCCGTCATGAACATCATCGGATACCTTGACATCCAACCATAGTTCTTCGAGAGCCTTAGGAACACCATCACCCCTAAGATCAGCGGTATAACGAGCAGCAGTTGCCCCTTTAGCAGTGGGTTTAAGCATGAGGTTTGGATACTGTTTATTGCGGTGAGGGTGCCATGTCCTGCAGCAGCGCCTACTCCCACGTGTTCTGCTATTCTGTAAAATTTGTTCTCCTTCCAAAGGAAGGAGAGAACCATTAATGTGAGGATTGCGGCCACCCATGTCATAAATACCTCGATGGGCGTCATTTTTCCTCCTCCTTCCCGAATCTCTTTCTGAAGTAGGCGATGTTACCTAGGATGATGAAGAGTATCATGGGAATGAGACCTAGGTTCTTCGCATCTGAAACAGTGGCACCCTCCCCAGGAAGCCTCGCAAGGATCTCCATCTCCGTAGCCCCTATGGTGCCTGGAAGGTATGCCTTACACGAAGCCGGATAGTAGGCCGCTATCATGGGGGTGCAACATTCAGAAGTTATACCAAGGTATTTCGTATTGTATGGAACAACCCACTGTCTCACGACCCAATCGCAGTTGTAGCATCCGACAAATACTTGTATTATAAGGTCGACATTCTCTGCGGAGTTTATCTCACTCATCAAGGGAATCTCGTCGATAGGGGTTCCATATAAATCGGTGGAATAGGTCTTCCTAATGTCAGTTGCGAAGCTGGCTGTAGCGGTCTCTCCTCCAGGGGCTAAGCCAAATATAACATAGTCTTCACCATATTCCTTGCCGTAACTTTCAGGATCTACCATGGATAGCATGTCCTTGAGGAGGACAGGGCCATCTGCCGAGTCACAGAATGCGATAAACTTTACAGGATAGCTGAAGATCAGCTTAAAGGTTGCCAAACAAGCGGCTCTTGTAACATCGTATTGGCCGGAAATACTACCTTCCTCATAGACAACCACACTTCCCTCAGGTAAACTGCTGATGACATTATAGAAGTCGCGCGTAGGTTTGCTGACCTTAACTGGCAGGCCTAGGGGACTAACAATGGGTATGATAACGAGGATTATCGTGAAAGCATAGAGCCATCTTCTGTCGATTCTGTCAAGTTTTGATAAGAAATCGCTCATCTCACTCATTCCACCTCAGATACCAGTTTGACGCTCAGTTCCTTGTTGTAAAGCGTCCTTAGAGCTATTATGATGGAGCCAAACGCAGTTGCGACTATGCCGCCGCGCGTGGCTCCGACGTTTGGATACGCCAATATCCAGTCTCCTATACTCTCTATGGGAGACCAGACTGCGGGTCCTATGGGTATCTGCCTAAGGCTGTAGAGAACACCAGCTACAAGCATACTCGTGGCCTCCCATGATTCCAGCTTGAAAGCCCTGTATGCAGCGGAGATGCAGTAGAAGAAGCATATTCCCCTAGTGATCGAAGCGATGGGCTTCATAATATTCATGTAGATCAGATTGTATTGGGACGTTCCTGTACCACCGAAAGCCAAGCCAACGGAAACGAAGAGAACTAAAATGAATAGCGTGATGCTACTAAAAAATCCCTCTTGACTGCCGAGTCCCTCCTTTATTATCTTCAGACCATGAAAGCGGACCAGGTAGAGTGCTCCAAGTATTATGGTAAACGAGGCGATGATGACGGCCCAGCTCGTGAAGGAGCCCTTAATTTCCCCAAGTATTGCATTAGGCGGTGCGAAGTACTCAACGATGATGAATATTGCCACGATGGTGGTGATTAACGTTGGAATCAGGCTTTTTATTGTTATTGACATTCAACATCACATTCCAATAAAGACCAAGAAGGTAGGTAGTGAAATGGCAGAGACTATCAACCCCAAGATAATTACTGCTAAAGCAAAGAATTTTCCAATGTCCTCAGCCGCAAGACCACTTATTACACCCCGGTCTCCCGACACAAGGGCTCCCGCAGCGTAGATCTCCTCGGCGATCATAGAAAAGTCGGCTAGCATGGCAAAGGCATACATCATTATCCACCTGCCAGTCCCACCGATGTTCATCGCTCCGATATCGTGCGCTGCCGCTAGAACAAGCAGACAGTCTGTGTGCCATGCTCCTATGTTGATGTTGCAGGCACAGTTCTCCCTTACAATAGTTCCACATATGCCTTGAGCGTAGGCTCCAGTGTCGCTTCCGTAGAAGCGTATCATGTCCCTATTGAAGTCTTCTATCTTACCCTCGGACCTATAACTGTCCCTCACTATACCTTCGATGAGGGGTAGAGCCTCTGGTCTAGAGGGGGCACTGACGACAAGCGGCACCCCCAAACGCGCGCATAGCTTGGCCACATGCTCGAGACAGTTTAATGAGGCGATGACCATACCCAAGTATTCACTGGACAGCCGGCCTCCCGAGCCTCCCGAGGCGAAGTGAACCATCCCACCCTTTTCCACAGCTCTTCCTATGCCCTCTTCCATCGCGTCAACTGCGGGGATTTTCCTTATGGGTGGAAGTTTTTTGCCTTCCTCCGCTCTCTTGATGTAAACGTAAGTGGTGATAGCCAATATAGCGAGTAATAGCAGATCAAATATTCTTCCCGTTCTTACTAGCATTTTCCTCTCACTTTTTCCCTTTTTTTGGATCTCTTTCAGCCCGCGTTTCCCCGAGCTAGGTGGTGTCCACCTCCCCCAGAGGCGTCTGGAGGTTTGCTATGGATTTTTCTTTCATTTTGTATAACTTTTTATTAAAAACGGTATATAACATTTGTCTGATTCACAGCTTAATATTTCCAGCCTTCGCCTCAAACAAAGAAGAATCCAATGACTTCGAAAGAAGGCTCTTACAACAGGATGAAAACGGTGGAAGCCGAGTTAGTTTATAACCTCCCAACGCGTTCTTGTCGATCTTAAAACCCGTTCACTCTTATTGGATGCTCTGAATTGAAAAGACAGTGTTTTATTGCAGCATAAACTAAAATTATTTCGTGTGAGCTAATCGGGTATTGCGACGGAGTCTCCTCTCTGGTCATTTATCACGCCCTCGTCGTAACCGCATAAAAGCGACGCTCACACACGCGCGCTAGAATTAGAAGCTTTAATTTTTATATATAAATGCTATCGCTAGCGATACACGCGCGCAAATTTGATCTAGATGGTTTTGGCAATGGGCCTTGAGGGCGGTGATGGGGCCTGTTCGCGGCGTAGACGCGCGCGGTAACCAGTACCGGCAAACGTTCATTCAGGTTTTAGTAATAGAAAATGACCAGACGTTGATTGGCCTTTTCCAGTAGGTTCAGTAGAAAAGTTCAAAATCCAATCAATGACGACTAAATTCTCTTTCCAATCATCAGGTGGTTCAATTTTAAGCGGTTTTTCAGGTCGTAAAACTGCTGTCATACCTATTTTTGCCATCTTTTCATCTACTTGACTCCTTTTAGCAAAAAAATTTACATGGAAAACAGGTTTTGAACCTGCGTTTTCTATAAAAATATCTCTCCAATCATCACATTTCACGATAACACGTGGTTTTAAAGCCTCTAAGGTCAAATCTAATTGTGTTTTATTTATTTTCACTTGTTGCATCGTAAAATATGCTAAAAGCACAGCAGATGCAGCTTGAATTGTATTTGAGATAGTCAATAATTTAGCTCTAATTAAATATCCTGTTACGAACCCTATAATGAAAAAGAGTGTTAAAGGATTTTTGTGTTTATAAATAAAGAGTTTAAGTGTAGTCCAATTAGTCATGAGTGTTACTTATTGTTTATGTAAAATATAAGTTTCTTTATTAGGATATTAAGACTCTTACGCGCACTAAATTGTTCTTGCGATGGGTCTCGAGGGTGGTGGTGGGGCCTGTTCTGCGGCGTAGACGGCGAGAGCGAGGGCCCAGAAGCGGTCGTCGTGGGTTCCCTGGGGGTGATTGTAGAGGATCTTCCCCGTCTTGCTGAG
>Ga0209636_10007843_pt1 | contig 10880 bp, 13 predicted proteins | sample DeeMarSWOR152_54_FD_187464 | JGI IMG/M metagenome (GOLD analysis project Ga0209636, IMG submission 187464) | Marine sediment microbial communities from White Oak River estuary, North Carolina - WOR-1-52-54 (SPAdes) (version 2) | ecosystem: Environmental > Aquatic > Marine > Intertidal zone >... | reverse complement strand
TCTCTTCCCTTAAACTCCAACTTTTTGCACCAAACACCTTTTTAATAAACCACAAATAACTCTTTTTATTTAAAACTCATAGAATAGTAGTTTCAGAAGGTTGGTGGGTATGGCTGAAAAAACTTTGCGAGTGTCTAAGATAAAAAACGGTACAGTGATTGATCATGTGACAAATGGTCATGCGCTTGATGTGGTAAAGATTTTGGGAATCACGGGTCGTACCGGAGGAGTTGTAACTGTGGCTATGAATATTCCTAGCAAAAAACTTGGAGCGAAAGATATGGTGAAGGTTGAGGGAAGAGAGTTGAAGTCTGAGGAGGTGGATAAGATAGCGTTGTTAGCGCCTCATGCTACCATCAATATTATTCGGAACTATAAGGCTGTGGAAAAACAACGGGTTAAGCTGCCTTCTGTTATTCGGGGAATAGTGAAATGTGCAAATCCAGCATGTGTCAGTAATAGTGATGAACCGATACAGCCAACGTTTTATGTGGAGCGTCAAGAGCCGCTTCGTTTAAAATGTCATTACTGCGGCTACATCATGGAAAAACAAGACGTACTTAAACAATTTTGATTGATTATTAACATGTACGAAGCGCTATTGTGAAGGGTCAAGTTAGCCTTTTGTTTGAATGAGAAGTATTGCTTTTGCAAGGTCTCCTCCAGTCTCTTCCAACGCTTTTTTCGCTTCTTCCATACTTTTTCCTGTCTGGTCAGCAACAAGTCTAACGTCTTCTTCAGGAATCTCCATTTCCTTCTCGATTTTTTTCTCACTGACTTGTCCTGTCACTTGAAAAATTTTTTGTCCATGCATATCCAGAACTGCCACTTCAGGGTTTTCCACAACAATCTCTTTCGAACTAGTTCGGATGACAACTTCTTCAACGTCGGGTATTCCTTCCATGTTGAGACCCATACGTTGCATCATTCTTTTTGCTTCTCTCGGATTCACTCTTCTCCTCAATGCTGGTCTTCTCCACATACTAATTATATCTCAACGTTTCTTCTTAACTTCTTCTGCGATGCCTCTTCGCACCCGTACAGCTACTCCCCTCTTAAAAACCTTCATCTCCTTTCCAGTCAACACTGCTTTTCCCACTGCTAAAACTTCATTTCTTTCGTTAATGACAATCACTTCTTCTTGAGGGCGAATTTCGCTGTCAGCATCAACTACATGTTTAGCAAAGACACTTTTACCCTTACCAATGAAAGGTTCAGCTTCTGCTGGCACCTTGACCCATAGTCTTTGTTTTTTCACGTTTTCCATTATTTGTTTAGCGCCTTTGATGGTTAATAAAAAAAGACCGTTAGTTGGTCGTAAAGTTGCCAGTAGTTCTTTATCTAGATATACGTGACGTATTTTGCCTGTTCTTTTAGAGTAGACAATTTTAACTTCGTCTGGGAAAAGTTTCTTCCCCACATCTTTTCCAAACTGATAGTCTGCTATGCTTCTAATCTTTCGGAGAGCGGTAAGTTTATCACACATGTTTTCACCATTAAATTCAACGAGTATAAAGAATCGTTGACAATAAAAACCATTTTGGGTGATGGCTCCCATGCAATGCGAAGTCTGCGGTCATCAAATCAGAGGGAAACCTTACAAAACAACCATTGAAGGAGCCAAAATGATTGTCTGCGAAAAATGCGCCAAACTAGGCTCAATTTCTTGGGAAACGCAGACTCCACGACGCGTAAAAAAACGGGCAAAACCCAAGTCTCCTTTAACCTTGACTCCAAAGAAAAAGCGGTCTCCAAAACTCGCTGAAGAAGTGGAACTCGTAAACGATTTCAGTTCACGCGTTAGGCAGGGAAGAGAAAAAATGGGGATAAACCACGAGGATTTAGGGAAAAAGATAGGAGAAAAGGTTTCAGTTCTTCGGAAGATTGAAAGCGGAAAAATGACTCCTGACCAAAAGCTTGCGGCTAAACTGGAACATACGCTGAGAGTAAAGTTGCTGGTTCCGCCTTCTGAACCTAAGACTCCATCTGCACGCTTGTCTACCCCCCGCGAGGCAACTCTTGGAGACTTAGTTCGTTTGAAGAAAAAGAAGACGGAGGTAACGGAAGAACGAGAGCAGTTATAGTTCAAAGACGACTTCCCTCTGAACGCTCTAGCCTAGATGAACTTCAAAGCCTCGCCAAATCAGCTGGATACACTGTTGTGGACTCTATTGAACAGGTTAGAGAACCAGACTCAAGCTACCAAATTGGCCGCGGCAAAGCAGAAGAGCTGGCTGAATTAGTCACTAACAAGAAGATTGAGAAAACCATATTTGAAAATGAACTAAAACCAATTCAAGTTTACAACTTAGCCAAGACAACCGGCGTAGAAGTTGTTGACCGTTTCCAACTCATTCTAGAAATCTTTGCGCAAAGAGCCTCAACCGCTGAAGCTAAACTTCAAATCCAACTAGCAAAACTGCGATATGAACTGCCCAGAGCAAAAGAAAAAGTAAAACTAGCAAGGATAAGCGAGCAACCAGGTTTCATGGGACTGGGGAAATATGAAGTTGACCTTTACTACGAAACCATAAGAAGACAAATCTATTCTATACGAAGCAAGCTTAAGAAGATACGAAAGAAACGACATCTACATCGCGCCCGTAGACTCGAACTAGGTTTTTCATCAATTTCTCTGGCTGGATACACCAATGCTGGCAAAAGCTCGCTGTTCAACGCTCTCGCCGAAGAAACAGCTCCGGTAGACCCAGATTTGTTTACCACTCTTTCCACAACAACTCGAGCTATAACGCTTTTTAAAAGAAAGGTTTTGTTAACTGACACCGTTGGGTTTATCGACCGCTTGCCCTTAACCCTAATTGAAGCGTTTCATTCAACACTTGAAGAAACCCTCTTCTCAGACCTTATTCTTCTTGTTGTCGATGTAAGTGAACCTCACACGGAAATTGAGAGAAAACTCTCCTGCTGTCTTGACACAATTCAAAAAATAGGCGCCTCAAGAGTTCCCATCGTAACAGCATTTAACAAGATAGATTTGCTGTCTGAAAATGAAGTGCAACACAAAATAGAAGCTTTAAACGAAGTTACATCGAACCCTGTACCCGTTTCCGCACTATACAAAACGAACATGAATTCACTGAAGCAGGAAATAACCGGTCATCTTAAAGAACACATTCAAGCATCATTCTCCCTCCCAATAACGAATGAATCAATGTCTTTTCTTTCATGGCTCTTCAGCCGAGCCAATATACATGATCTAAAATACGAAAGCGAAAACATGAACGTCGTTTTTGAAGCGGTTCCTTTGTTTGCGGATAAAGTGAGAGGGCGTGTGGAACAACTCGGCGGAACTTTCAACACGTAGTTTAACAAGGAAGGGAAGGAAACAAAACTGTCTAAAGTCACTGTTTTAAGGTGGGGGCATCGGAGAAGAGATGAAAGACTCACTGCTCATGTTGCTTTAACCGCTCGCGCTTTAGGCGCCTCATCCTTCATTTTAGCTGGCATTCAAGATGAAGGAATCAAGGCAACGGTTGATAAAGTGGTGAAGCAGTGGGGCGGTCAATTTGCCTTTGAAATGGGAACTCCCTGGCGACAAGTTGTAAGGAAGTGGAGAGAAAAAGGTGATGTCGTGGTGCATCTAACCGCTTACGGGGAAAACATTCATACAAGCGATGTTTTGCAGAGAATTAAGGCAACGGGAAAGAACGTGCTGGTTATAGTTGGCGGTCAAAAAGTTCCATCAAAATTTTTTTCTGAGACAGTTTCAGACTTTAATGTGGCTGTTGGAAATCAACCTCACTCAGAATGCTCAGGCCTAGCAGTTTTTCTTGACCGTTTTTTCGAAGGCGAAGAACTGTCAAAAGAGTTTAAGGAAGCGAAAATGAAGATTGTTCCTCAACCGCGAGGAAAGAAAGTGGTTAAGTTATAGTCACCATTGCCGAATAAAAGGAAGAGATTTAAATTTTACAATTGACTAATATATATTATAGATATTGAGTACGTTTCACAGAGGTTTTCTGATGTACTTTGTGGATGACAAAACACTGAATAAAGTTGCTGAGACGTTTGGCAGTGAAGAGGCTGTCCAAATAGTTGATGTTCTTAAAGGGGCGAATGAAATCACAGATGACGAAATCGCCTTTCAAACTGGGATAAGGCTCAATTCTGTTAGAAAAATCCTCTACAAGCTATACGACCATTCCCTCGTAGCCCTGAGAAGATCACGTGATGAAAACACAGGATGGTTCGTTTTCCACTGGAGGCTTCAACCAGACCAGCTTGAAGGTTTCATAACAAATCAAAAGCGTCGCGTTATCGAAAAACTGGAAAACAGGCTTGAACATGAGAAAAACCACGAGTTTTACTATTGCCACACGACTGGATGTAGGCGAATACCTTTCGAAGAAGCGGTGGAACTCGTTTTCAGATGTCCTACGTGTAATAAGCCAATGATGCATTTTGACAACAAGAAGATTATCGAAGTTTTAAACGTCAAGATTGGGGAGTTAAGGAAGGAGCTGAGTGAGTGAACAGCTACCGTCGAAACGAAAAGCACTGAAGCTCCTTTTTGAAGCTGGATGTTCCCCTGCAGTCGTAGAGCATTGTAAGGCGGTTGCAGCAGTCGCCGTTAAAATTGCTAGAGCGTGTGAAAAGAAAAAGCTAAATGTTGATATTCAGTTGGTTGAAATCGGCGCGCTTCTACACGACATCGGACGTTCAAGAACGCATAGCGTTAATCACGCAGTTGTGGGCATGGAAATCGCTGAGTCACTAGGTTTACCCGACAAGCTTGTATCTATCATTGGGCGTCACATTGGCGGTGGCATAACTGTTGACGAAGCAAGAAGACTTGGGTGGCCTGTTAAAAGCTATATGCCGCAAACTTTGGAAGAAAAGATTATTGCTTACGCTGACAAGCTAATTGAAGGATTAAGAACAGTTTCAATCGAACAAACCCTCGAAAAGCTTTCAAGGGAACTGGGTGAAACACACCCTGCAATTGAAAGAGTGAAAAGTCTTCACGCTGAAATTTCAGCAATAATCGGTGATTTTGATGCCGACACTTACGTTGCTTGAAAAGGTTTACGGTTCTTTTTCTTCCGAAACGTTTGAACCCGTTTTTTCATCCTTGTGTCAAGGGCTTAAAGTTGAGTTAAAAGTTGTTGGCAAAACAAGTCGTGGGTGGATACAGGTGAAAGTGTCGGGGGAGGACGAAACTGTCGCGTCACATTATATTGGCAAAGAAGTTGGGTTGGCACCAGTTTCCATTGATAAGCTTAAACGGTTTTCTACAGTGCATGGAAGAGTTATCTCTTCTAAAGAGAGCGAGAACCAGCTTCTTGTGGATGTAGGCGTTTTTTCTCCTCGAATCTATGACGCCACAGTTTCGTTGCAAAATTTGCAGTCTCAACTTGCTGATGGAAAAAATCTGTCTATTCAGCGGGTAATTGAGCTTTTCTGTTTATATGAAAATCTGCCGCTTGAAGTAAAAATAGTTGGTAATGTGGATGCTAGAAGGAAACATGTTGAAGCTGAACTGTCAGAAACACAGCATTCCCAAATCATGCGGTGGATTCGCTCCAGCCTTGATCGACTGGTAGTTTTGGGCGCTTCCTTTTCTGATGTTGAACATGCTGTGCGAGCGTCGAAACATGCTCGCGACGTGATTAAGGTTGAGTCGTTAGGGTTGCTTGAACACGCTGTTGTGTGTAAACTGGGAACTCATGCTGTAGGCTTAACACCTAAACTTGGACCTCTATTATCTACCGCTAAACTTGCATCGTTTTCTCCAAGAAAAATAAGGCGCGAGTTCAGTGGGCCGGGCAGGACTTGAACCTGCGACCTTTGCCTCGTAAAGGCAATGTCCTAAACCATGCTAGACGACCGGCCCTTATTTGTGTGGGTTCATGTATTGTTTGGGTGTGAATTAATTTTTTCTCTTTATAGGAACTTTTTTATGACATAACTTTTACAAGCACGCACATTTTTTATGTCAAGTTTGCTGATAGTGTAAAGAAGATGAGTATGCTCATGCAAGCAAACTTTTCATTGCCGCAGAAGATAGGAACTTTTCAGTCGTGGTTTGAAGTTTACAAAGTCTCGGGGGGAACCTTTGCGATTTGTGAACCCGGGCATTGGGAAGGAGTAATATCTTATTTGATTGAAGGTCAGAACAAAGCTGTTCTGCTCGACACAGGAATGGGTATCGGGGACATCAAAAAAGTTATCGAGCAACTTACTCGCCTAAAGGTTTCAGTAGTAAACTCTCATACCCATTTCGATCATATAGGAGGCAATCATCAATTCGACGAGATTGCTGTTTTCAATGATGATTTTGAGATAAAGAGTTTGGAGCGTGGACGGACTATTGAGGATTTGAGAGGTGAGATGAGCCCGAAGAATCTCTATAAGCCCCTGCCAAAAGGGTTCGATCCGAAAGCATATGGGATTTTTCCGAGCAAGCCAACCCGCCTGCTTAAACATGAGGAATTGATTGATCTAGGAGACAGAAAGCTTAAAGTGCTTCACACGCCGGGGCACTCTCCGGGCAGCATCTGCCTACTAGACACGAAGAGCAAGGAGTTGTTCACTGGCGACACGTTCTATCTAAGTTCTCTTTTCACCCATTTTCCTGAATCTAACTTCCTCGCTTATTCCCGAACAGCCGACTATCTAGCCTCACTGGCACCGTCCATTAACGTTTTGCGTCCTTCACATGATGATTCAAGACGCCAGCCTTTTGCTGAGAGCGAATTCTTGGTTAGATTGGCGAAAGCTTGTCAAAACATCAAAGCAAAGAAAGCAAACTTCAGTCCAGAAGTGTGTCCTTACACAGGCGTAAAAATAAAGGACTATAAATTTGAAGGATTCTCAATCTGGGTGAGAGAAGACTTGGAAAGCAAGCACTAGAATCTCGTTTCGCTACTTATTTGTCAAAGTAATAGTTACTGTTTATATCTTGCGCGCGCATCTACAAATTGATTGGCAAGAAAGGGCAATTAAAGAAAAGTCAAATACATAGGATTTATGGTGTTGGGACTCGTTTAAAATACTTTATCAGAAACCAAGTCACGATTACTGCCATAAATCCAAGGAGAAAACGTAGCCAACTCCAGATTCCAAGATAAATATCGTATCCGATGCTTGAGGGATTTACAACCCCGAAGTCAAGTAACACCATCCAAATAATAAAGACCAAACAACAAATTACTAAAATCCCATTGAACAACAAAAAGGAAATTCTGTAAATATTACGGTTGCTTACAAGTTTTAACTTCTCGTAAATCCACATAGCTGCCGTAACAAGTAATACATATATCGCTAAGTCGAAAATGAACCAGCTCCACAGAAAGGTGAAACTCCAAGAAGCTTCGGGCAAAGCGCTTCTATTTGCTATTAACCAGTGGGAGGGAAAGCCGAAGCGGAGTTCACCATACAGCGACTTCACAATGTAAAGTCCCGAAACAAGAGTCAAGATGAATGCACGAATCCAAATCCATAGCACTTTCATTGTAGAAGCCTTCTAGTCGAAAGAAACGATGTGAACATTGAAAGCAACATATTGTTTCAATAACTAATTACAATAAGAAGTTTATAATTCTATGTATACATGCAATATACAGCATTGTACACTCTTAGGCGTCTTGTTTAAACTTGCTTAAACATGACTTGTAAACGCGCAGCATGGTTCATCGTCTCTTCTAACCAGTTTTTAACCATTCTTCTTCTAAAACAACACAAATGAAAAAAGGGAGAAACCCTGTAAATTCGCTTACATGGCATTAAACTTTTGGGATTGGATGGAAACCTTTGCCATGCAATACGGCTACTTAGGAGTCTTTTTGATAAGCTTAGTCGGCTCAATGTCAATAATCATCCCAGTTCCCTACACACTTGTCATATATGTTATGGGCACAGTTTTAGACCCTATCCTCGTTGCAATTGCTAGCGGTTTCGGCTCCGCTGTTGGCGAATTTTCAGGGTATGCACTGGGATATTATGGACGGGCTGTGATACGTGAGGAAAGGCAAAGAAAAATGGATTTTATGGTAAAGGTTTTTGATCGTTACGGCTTCTTCGCAATCTTCTTTTTTGCTTTAACTCCGTTGCCTGACGACCTTCTCTTCATTCCATTAGGAATCATGCGGTACAAGTTTGTCAAAGCCTTTGTTCCAAGTTTGTTGGGTAAGCTACTCATGAGCTTCATCTTAGCATATAGCGGTTATCTATCAATAGGGTTTATCCGCGACCTCCTCGGAGGAGGCGGATTGATAGGAGCTGTTGTTACCGTTATACTGTTGATCGTCATCATGGTGGCAATTTTAAAAATCGACTGGGAAAAAGTCTTTGAAAAGTACGTAGGTGAAAGAAAAAATTGAGGGTTATAGCAAACCTACATGAACGTGCCGATATCTCACGTATTTTCCCCTTTTTTCTGTTTTGCGACGTACATCAAGGGCTTCTTGCCTGTTAGAAAATCCTTTACAGAAAAAGTCAAAACTTCCACTCGCACGCTCATGTCATACGCTAACCTACACTTTTTACGCTCATGCGTGCGCACACATAGATCGAGGGCGCAATCTTTTATTTTAGGGGTGCGGGGATCTTCGAGGTGAATAGAGTGAGAAGTCTTCGTTGTAACTTTGATCCGCTTGCCCGCACCATGTGTCTTATACAAGATTACATAATTTAAATTTTAAGGTTTCTTCTATAACAAAGTTCTATACAAAACCTGCGCGTGCACAAAAACTTGACCTTAATATATATTCATAGAGAAGGCTTTGTTCCATGAAGAAAAACTGAAGAGTTTCATTGATAAAATACCCCAAACATCAGAAGAGATAAAGGAACTGCTTGAGGTTGGCTTTGAATATGTCTGCGAAAAAAACGGATTGCTATTCTTCAGGAAACACAAGTGAAAGCTTCAAAAACTTGATAGTCAGGTGAAAAAATTGAGGGTTATAGCAAACCTACAAAGGCGTGGAGATATCCCCCGCAAAACCCCTATTTTTTTCGCGGACTCCGTGCTTGCATCTAGCCTTGTCTTACAAAGTGGTCTTCGGCAGTTCCTTTTCCGCTCTTTCAATTATTTCTGAGATTTCTTTCTGAACGTCTTTATCCAGCGGTGTTGGCCAGTGTTCTTGCAGAATTTCTTCAGCCTTCTCCCTAGCCCGCTTGACCATGCTTTTTCCTCCCGCCTTCTTCCAACCGTCGTAGCTTTGCCTGTCCGATAGTTCAGGGAAGAAGAGAACATCTTTGAAATGGTTTAACGTGTGTTTTTCAGCAAGGAAGTGTCCGTCAGAACCCACTTTGTCAATTACATCTATGGCTAATGTTTCATCGTTTACTTCTATTCCCTGAACTGATTTCAACACAGCCCTACAAATTTCGTCATCCAACACTAACTCCTCAAAGGAAGCGGCCATTCCTCCCTGTAAACTACCCGCTTGGTAGACTTCATCTGCTCCTGCTAATACAGGTAGAATGGTGCTCATTGTTTTTTCATAGCTTGTCTGTGCTCCAGACATTTTGGAGGCTGTGTTAAATCCGAGCACAGTTACGCGAAATCCGTAATATCTGGCGACTTCAACTGCGCTAGCGCATAGAAGCCCTTCCTCGGGTCCTTGTCCCCACAAACCGGTCTTCATGTCCAAGTTTCCCATAATATACTCAGCTCTCGTACTAGTGCCCGGAACTGCAAGTTGAATTGTGGTTATGCCGCTCAAAATCTCAGCGTTTGTCATGACAAGGCAACCAGCGAATGTTACGGGTGCGGTGGCTCCGCCAAGAGGCATACTTGCAACTCCACAGGGAAAACCAAGCTTAGCAAGCTTTAAGGCGATTTCGACGTATCTTCCCTCAAACTTAAGGGGTGATTCTGTGCAAAAACCGCTTTCTTCTAAGGGTCTTTCCTTCAGTTTCTTTTCGCTTCCAGCAGCTGCAGTAGCTATTTCAAGTTGGTAGTCCGTCAGCTGCATTGCCAGTTCAGGCGGATAAACAGACCATCCACAAGGTTTCTCTGTGTTATTTAAAGCAGCAGCATAATCATATAGACAACGGACATTGTTCGGCTTATCTAAAGCGGTGGTGAGATGACCGCCCGAAGCGTAGGAGTCCAGAGCGTCTGTAACTCTCGTTAACTTTTCCAAGTCATCTAGAGTTGAAGGCCTCCATTCTCCAGTTTTGAGATCAACTGTGTTGGGTGTTTCAGTGTCGGTGGTGAAGTAGACGTGTCTTCCATCCAGTTTGTAGTCGTATTTTGGGTTTCTTCCATACGAGGGATGTATTTTCGGAGTTTTCTTCACCGCTTCTTCAACAACATAGGATGGAAAACGGACTAAACCTTTTTCAAAATCAACGGTGCAACCATTATCTTTCAACATTTTCAGAATGCTTTTGCCATGATGAATTCGGACACCAGTTTTTTCTAGGACTTCAAGGGAAGCTGAATGAATCGCGTCAAGCGCGTCTTCAGAGAAAACGCGAAACAACGGCATTAAACCATGTTTTTCAAAACCAACCATTTCTATCACTTCATGTCTGCGGTTTTTCTTCATCTACATAGAGGAGATGATTTTTATTTATTGTGTTTTCTTTCTAGTTTTGGCGGGCGGAGCGGTATTTGAACTCCGCACCAAGTGGAGATATCACCCGCAAACTCCCTTTTTTTTAAATTGAGAATGTGAATACACGTGCGTATCTACTTTTCACGAAAGTTTTTTCAAAACATAGAATTTAACGTAATGGATTTACTCAGGTTAGGAACGGTTTTCCACGCCCATTCGCCGGGCTTCCCGGTTTTTTGGGCGTTTCATTAAACCGTTTTTTCCTTTTCCTGAGGGACACCAGCTTTTTAGCTGGATGTTTATGTGAGTTCTTTGTCTGCTTCTTTCACTATGTTGCGAATGTCCTTCGCG
>Ga0209636_10007841_pt1 | contig 10881 bp, 10 predicted proteins | sample DeeMarSWOR152_54_FD_187464 | JGI IMG/M metagenome (GOLD analysis project Ga0209636, IMG submission 187464) | Marine sediment microbial communities from White Oak River estuary, North Carolina - WOR-1-52-54 (SPAdes) (version 2) | ecosystem: Environmental > Aquatic > Marine > Intertidal zone >... | reverse complement strand
CGAGACATTGTTCATACAATGGAGGTCAAACCTCCAGGATTAAGGGAACTTATCGGCGAAATTACGCGGGTTGCAAGTGAAGTAGAAGTGTCAGATTCAGAGATGGATGCTACTGCTCGAGCGGCACTGGGGCTCTCGTTAAATCAGGCGAGTCGTTTATTTTCAATGGCGATAATTGCAAGCCCAAAAGACCCCTCTAAATGGGTGCCGATCGTGACCCAAGGGAAGCGCGATATTGTCCGAGGTTCTGGGGCAATGGAGTTCTTTTCTCCCCAAGAATGTCCTACTGATCTAGGTGGACTGAAAATCTTAAAAGAATGGCTGGAACGTAGAAAACAAGCTTTTACGAAGGAGGCTGAAGAATATGGTCTTCCTTTTCCCCGAGGAGTAGCCCTCATCGGCATTCCAGGAACTGGAAAATCCCTAGCGGCAAAATTTATTGCTGGCTCTTGGGGTCTACCCCTTCTCCGACTGGATCTTGGGGCTGTCTTTGGAAGTTTGGCAGGGCAGTCTGAAGAAAATATTCGAAGGGCGCTTCAAATGGCAGAAGCAATTGCTCCTTGCGTTCTTTGGATCGATGAGATTGAGAAGGGAGTGCAAACGGAAGGCTTGGATGCTGGTACTTCTGCAAGAGTTTTTGCCTCTTTACTCACTTGGATGCAAGAGAAACTTCGTCCTGTATTTGTTGTAGCAACTGCTAATGACGTCGAAAAGATTCCTCCAGAACTCCTTAGAAAGGGACGTTTTGACGAAGTGTTCTTCCTCGATCTGCCTATAGAGAAAGAACGGATAGAGATCTTTGAAGTGCACCTTAGAAGAGTTAGAAGAGATCCCGAGAAATTTGATATCAAGAAGCTTGTAAGGGCGTCTGAGAAATTTGTCGGAGCAGAGATCGAGCAGGTTGTTCGAGAGGCTCTTTACAAAGCGTTCAACGAAGGAAAACGAGAACCAACAACAGAGGATATTCTTGACGCCTTGAAGAGAACGGTTCCGCTAAGTGAAGCCAAGAAAGAAGTGATCGAAAGACTGCAATTGTGGCTTAAGAATAGACAAGCTATTTCCGCTTCCGAGGAGGAGCCTAAAGAGGTCGAAATGATAGGCATTCCACGTCTTGAGAAGGATTAATAAGTTTCTAGTAGGGAGGCAGAAGATGCTTGTCTGAAGATAGAAATAATGTTTCGAAAAAGGATGAGAGAGTCTTCTTTAACACTTATGCGCGTCTACCTTCAGAAGATCAAAATAAGCAATTTTTTGCTCTCTTTCGTAAATGGGCAGAAAACCCTGTTTATGGTCTCCCAAAACTGCTAGAAATAATAGCTTCTCACGAGGGGGAGAAAGTTATCAAGTTATGGAATGAGGAGAAAAACCAAACCGAAATAGCGCGAAAACTAGGAGTAAGTCAACCAGCAATAAGATATATCCTAGAAAAAAACGCAGACAAACTTGAAAGAACGCTCTACGGTATGGAAAAAGCAAAACTACTAAGCATAAACATATTACCAAAATTAGAGAACCTACTAGGAGATTTGAAAAAACAATTTTATGAAACGTCCTCTAGAAAGGTTAAAAAAGAGTTTATTAGCGATTTAGAAAACATTATCGCGGGACTAAAAAACGGTTTAAAACAATAATCTACTCCTTTTTCTATTAATTTTTGTAGGGGAAAAAAGATCGTGATAAAAAGCTTAACTTTCCTTCTTTACATCCATTATTTTATCTATTTGAACACTCAGCACTTCGCCATCGCTTCTTATTTTTTCTAAAAGATTCCTCTGTTCAAGTGTTAGTTCTTTGGAAAGTTTGCTTTCAAATAAACTTTATAAAGTGCATTAGCATCAACAAATTTTAAACATTAAAATAGAAGGTATGAAGTGAAAACCATTAATCTATGCGCTTTGTCCCCTTTTATTCTTACCAATTCTCATAACGGTTCCACTCCAACAAAACAAAGTTCAAGCAACCCCGGTAGACGACGACACGCTGCCTGTAAGAACAAGGAGGGAAAAACACGATAAAACGTGTAATCGGCGGAATCATGATGTTATTCGGCGGAATCATGCTGTTCTGGGGGCTGCTATTTGCTTCCCTCATGGAAGACCTAATCGGCGGAATCATGATGTTATTCGGCGAAATCATGCCGTTCTGGGGACTGCTATTTGATTCCCTCATGGAAAACCCTCTGGCATACATCATTTTCTGGACAGTTATATTCGGTGTTGGTGTGTGGTTATGGGAAACAAGCAAACCAGAAAAGGGAAGGTAAAAATGCAGACAGGAACCTTAAGAGAAGGGTATGAAAGAGGGGATCAATTCTGCCCAAATTGCGGCAGAAGAATCGGCGTAGATGATCGTTTCTGCCCAAATTGCGGTAAACAAATAAAAGGGATATCCTAGACCAAACCCCCTATTAAACCACTTTCTAATTTTTTATTTAAATATGGCTTAGAAAATAAGTTCGTATGAAAAATAAAACGTTCTAAAAAATAAAAAGTTGGAAAGTTATCGACAAACAACGGCTTAAAACCGAGAGAAAGGTCACCAACTCTTAGGTTTTTTAAAAACACGGTATTCGGCAATTTCTCCAACTTTTTTACCCCTTGAAAAATCAGATTTTGCAACTTTTGTAACCTCGGTAACATTATTTACAATTTGTGTTACTCTCTCCCTTGTTATTTCCGCGATTCCAAGCTCTTTCAAGCGGTCTACTATTTCTTGTTGCTTCCACCCCAACAAGTCCAGCCTATAAATCAAAGCGTTACGCGAAATCTCATAACTATTCTTAATACCGTGTCGCCAACTTTACGACAGTTCTCTACACTATAACGCGACAAAACCGCTAAAAACAAACCACTTTTATTTCAAAAATGAAACATTCCTAGTAGGCTCGTTATGTTTGAAAGAGCATTAACACTAACCTTTATGTATTTAAAGGTACCCGAAGCAGTACCTATGATATTTGTAGCGAAATCCATCATAAGGTTTGATTATTCAAAGGAAAGATACCTCGCAGAATACTACTTAGCAGGAACTTTAGGTAGTATAACTTTTGCAGTAATTGTCGGCATTATCATAAATTACATCGTAGCTTAGGAGAGTATTTTTCGTGTTGGAGTTTAAAAGAGGGTTGTTTATTGGTAGGTTTCAACCGGTTCATTTTGGCCATATGCACGCTATAAAGTCAACTTTATCCTTTGTTGAAGAGTTAGTTATTATTATAGGAAGTGCTCAATTTAGTTATACCGTAGATAATCCGTTTACTGCGGGAGAGCGTGTGGAGATGATAAAATTAGCTGCTTTTGAGGAGGGGATCTCTTGTGACCGTTTGTTTGTTATTCCGATTAGTGATGTTCAAAGTCATAGCTTATGGGTTTCCCATGTTAAATCACGTTCTCCTTCTTTTGAGGTCGTATTTACTGGAAATTCTTTTGTAAAGCTTCTTTTTGAAGATGGAGGGTTTGAAGTAAGAAATATCACGTTATGGAAGCGGGAGAAATTTAATGCTACTGAAATTCGGAAAAAAATGATAGGTGGAGGAAATTGGGAAGAGTTGGTGCCAAAATCTGTTGCAGATTTTATTAAAAAAATCGATGGCGTTAGAAGGGTTAAAATAAGGGTTTCCAATGACTAGAAAAAATGATAGGTTTAGTCTTTTTGGATTAAAAATTCGCAGTAAGGGTCGCCTGTTCCGTGGCATTTGGTTTCTGTTACTAGGGTAGTATCTATATTTGTTAAGATTTCTAGCCTGCCTGCCATGTAGCCTGCTTGGAAGTCGCAGAAAGTTTTTCCGAGTCCCGGTACCCCCGTGGCATATGCACAGTCATGTATTTTTATGGTGGCTTCTTCTTCGGAAAGTTCGATTATTTCACAGAATGCGTGTGCTCTGGATATGTGCATTATTGGGTGGGTTAAATAGTCGTGGAGAACAAGGATTCCTGTTTCGAAGTCTAGTGGTTTTTCTATGTTTCTTTTTTTCATGCTTTTTCTAAGAATTTCTTTTCCAGGACCAAAATTTCCAAGTTCTCTTCCAGCTGAATAAAGTATGCTTCCACAGAATTCGTCCATGATTTTTGCAGAAGTTATTGGTTGTTGTAAAAATCCCATGTAGACATAATCACCTATAGTTGGGCGTTGCACATTTTTCATTAGAACAGAAGCATTAAAATGGTCAGCAACTGTTTTTATAAGGAGTCTGAAAAGGTCTCGTCGTTCAGGGATTGGGGGAGATGGTTCATATTTTTTGTTTTCTGCTTCATCGCTGATATCGATTGTAAATTCACAGTATTCATGCCCTGTGCCCCAACATGCGTTTTCTTCTACGAAAGTTATTTTTCCGAGGAGCGCTTGCGTGATACCTGCTATTTCTCCGGCTATGAAAGGACATAAATGTTCGCCTATATCAGGGGCTCCGACAGAGGTAGCTAGACCATATATTCTTATTTTCGCTGTTTCATCCTCAATAGAGATTATTTCAGTGGTTTCAGCTATAAAAAGAGGAAAGGGAGAATCAGAAGAGTATATTTTCTGGAAGCCTTTAATTATCTCTTTAAAACGGTCACTTAGGCTCAGTTTTTCGTATATTTGTGAGTTAGCCGTTGTCAGGAGGCTGTGACCTGCGCCAAATAGGCCTAAATCTTTTCCGAGGATATACATGAACTGTTCTGCTAAAGGATCTAAGGCCAAAATAGAAAGTATGTTTTGTTGTAGGAGGCCGATGTGACAATAATCGCCTATGTTTGGCCGTATTATTTGTTCTTGATTCATTGAATCTAATGTGTTTTGGGTGAGAATAAGCAAGTTTTCTTTGTGAATTTCTCTTAATTTTTCCCGCTCAATAACAGTTTCAAAAAGTTTTGTTTGCAGTTTTTCTGCTATTGTAATTTCATCAATTAGTTCGCTCGTTATTTTCTCATCGTTGATTAAGAGCGTGGGAAGCCGTCTAATATCATATTTTTCTACAAGCTCACGTTCTTCATCTACATCAATCTTATTATAATGAGTACTAATCCCAAATCCAGGCCCCAAGAATTTCCTAATTATACGATCTACTGAAACACATGGCCCACATGTAGGACTAGTGAAAAGAATCACCCTCACAGGAGGCATCATAGAAAAATCTTTAGACATCTTTACTCATCTTATAGTATTGTTATCATTTTAGATATATATTCCTCTTTCTCTCCCAATAAAATCGAAAGAAAAATAATGGGCGAGCCCGGATTCGAACCGGGGACCTCCACTTTACGCGTTTTCAAACTTAGTATGCAAGATGTCTCGTAAGGGTGGCATCATAACCGAACTAGACTACTCGCCCCTGTCATTAGTTTTTCCAATTTCTTAATTGATAAAAATATTATAAAACTTGTTTAGTTTTTAGTTTTTTTTAAATTTTTTTAATTATGTTTTTTTATTTTCTGTCCGATTAGGTCATCTTTTTCATCATTATTAAATAGTCCGAATTCTTTTAAAAAAATTAGTTGTTTTTCGACGATTTCTCTGCTGTTTTTTGTTTTTGAATAGGTTTCAAGGAAAACTTTATTTTGTGTTAGAAAATTTGGTCCCCATTTGAATATGGATAGAAGGTCTTTGGCTTGGTTTTTTGCCCCTAAAATGAAGAGTGTAGCAGCTATTGCTTCCGCAGTGCTTAGTTTGAAAGGTTTGCCGTAATTTATCGGATTAACCGCGATTAGGAAAGGTAGGGCTCTGCTTTCTTTTTTTAGAAAATTTAGAAGGATTTTACTTTCATTCCAGGAACAATCTATTCCAATTATCCCGCTTTTTAGGGCTCTTTCTTGATCCTCTGGTGAAAGGGCTTTTTCTGCAAAGGGATTTAATATGATTCCTTTTTTCGGGATGATTTTCTTTTTGGTTATAATTTTTGCTTTCTTATGTTTTACTAATTTTAGAGCAGTACATTTTTTGGGATCACACTGGGAAATACGATAAATCAAAATTTTGTATTCCTCTAATTGCTGCTGCTTTTTCAGAAGTTTTTGCCTCCCCTTGTCATTTATTAAAAAGTTAATTTAGGGGCTTTATTATTTTTTTGAGAATATGTAGACACCGTCCATGAACACTCTGAAATCTTTTCTGAGTTTGCCTCGGAGCCTAGTGCATTGTTGGATGTTTGCAGCTGTTTGCGCCACATCTTCTTTATTTATTCCTTCGACTATTACATCGTCTCCTTCTACTCTAACTGTTGTTTTTTCTCCTTGAACTTTTGCTATACGAGGTGCGCGTTCACCGATATAGTTTTTAATTAGAACTTCTTTTCCTTTAGGTTCTACGGTAAGGGGGAAATGGCTGTATACTATTTTTAATCTGTATTCAAATCCTTCTGTTACTCCTTTTACCATGTTTTTTATATGGGCAATATACGTGCCTACTCTTGCTTTCTCTTTTTTTCTAACAAGACCAGCTAAAACCGTTATTTTGTTATTCTCTTTTAAAATTTGGATCTGAGAGTCTGAAAAATCCCTTTGAACTTCGCCTCTTGGGCCGTTTACTATTACTTTTTGTCCCTCTACTATGACTTCTATGTTTTCTGGTAGTTCTACTACTTGTTCTATCACTGCTATGCGCGGCATTTTCAAGCCCTCATAATTTATTTTTTTAATTTTTAAAGATTTTAAAATTTACATGTGTTAATATACGTAAGCTAAGAGCATGCCTCCAATATCCTTTTCTTTGGCTTCTATATGGGTCAATATTCCTTGAGACGTACTTACTATAAGAAAGCCAAAATTCCTTGCAGGTAACCATCTTTGTTCATACTTTTCAAAAACGTCTTTTTTTACGGGGAATCGAGGTTTTATTACCCCACATTTATTTATCCTCCCCAAAAGTTGCACTTTAAAAACTCCTGCCCGTCCGTCATCAATAAATTCAAACTCGCCTATAATACCTTGTCTTTGAAAAACCCTTAAAACTTCGGCTATTAACTTCGAAGCTGGACGAATGATAACTTCTTTTTTACCTACAACTTCATGATTGTAGATAGTGCTAAGCGCGTCAGCAAGCGGATCTAGTCTAGTCATTATTGAAGCCTCCAAAAATTAAATCGCTTTAAAATAAAATTAAGCCGAGTTCATAAATCTTTTCTTTTTCCAAAATTATTTAATTTCGCCACAGCAATAAACTCTTATATTTTATGGCTGGGTATCCAGAGTAGCCCCTCTTCTGTTCCGCGGGGCCTTTCGCCTGAAGGCGGCAGACATCCCGCTCAGCAACATTCAACTAAGCGCCTTACCCGGCCCTCATAGACATTCATTGGAGCCCTATTTAGGCTTGCTCCGCGGCGTTAGGCCGTTTCAACGCTCCTTCACGCTTCCTCAACGGTAAGAGACTAATAAGCGCCATATCATCGTCATTTGGCGTGAAGACGTCTCGTTTCTGCTCCTAGAGCCGGGTTCTCACCCGGTGACTTACGCCACGCCACTTGCCTAGGGAGGAGGGAGCTTCCTCAAGACATGCAGATCGATACATGTCCCGAAAGTCACCCTTGGACTCCCAGCCATCAATTAATATAAAGAAAGGGTATATTTTAATTTTTGCCCTTTTTCAGTTTGTAATGATAGGCTTACCCCCACATACTTAATCCCCCCCTGAATTTAGGGGGTTTTATATTAGCGTTTTTATAAAAAGGTTTTTTAAAATACTTTTAGTTATTTTTTAGACGGATAAAAACAAAGGAGATTTTATTTATATGGACAAAACAAAGGAGATTTTATTTGATGAGAAGATAAAGGCATGCTTTAAAGATGTTTTAAACATCTCTGATGATTTAATTATAACTTTTAGAGAAGAGATTGATAGGGACAGACAGAAAAAAGTAGAAGATATTGTAAAAAAGGTTATGTTTTCACCTCATTTGGATCTAAAAATGAATTGGGAAAAAAAAGGGTTAGTTATAGGGGATATAGAACGAGTAATTAAGAAGGGGAGAGAGAAGTTAGACAATGAAAGTAAAGAGGAGCTTTTTCGATTTTTTCAAAAAATAAATGAAACCGTTAAAATTGATAAAATAAAGGTAAAAGTTACTGTTTCTGATGAATGGATAGAGGAATGGATAAATAGTGGGGGAAAAACCTATAGTGAAGCAAAAATTAAGCTTGGACATAAGGAAAGCCCCTTAAAAGAATCAATTCAAGAATTTTTAAGAAAATGGAGCCTAGAAAAAGAAATAATAGCACCAGAAATAGCGGAAGAAAGAATAATAGAAATTAAAAAAGGAAAAGGTGACTTAGATAAAGAAAATTGGATAAATATAATAAAAAAACTTGGCAAAAAAACACCAATAAAAGAAATAACCATTGGAATAATCATAAACGACGAGAATTAAAAAAACTAAATTTTAGTTATAAAGGCCTCATAAACTTCGTGAAAACTTTAGCGGCTAAGATACTTAAGCTCGACACACTCGAGCGGTTGGGAGTCGCATGCTGAGTACCTCGCCGAAACTTGGCACGTACACACCGACCCCATCAACCGGGTCAATTACCCGAGCCCTCGTCCCCAAGAACCTGACGCTGTCGCCAGCTTCAGGCACGTAAAAGCGTGTATCTTGAGGAATGGCTGCCTCTTTTCGGGGAGGGTTTCCCGCTTAGATGCTTTCAGCGGTTACCCCTTATGGCGTAGCTGCCCGGCGCACCCTGCCGGATGACCGGTAAACCAGAGGCCACGGCGTCCCGTTCCTCTCGTACTAAAGACACCTTCTCCTCAGGCAACCTACACGCCCAGTAGATAGAGTCCGACCTGGCTCGCGACGGTCTAAACCCAGCTCACGTTCCTCTTTAACGGGCGTACAGCCCTACCCTTGGCGGCTGCTGCACCGCCAGGATGAGAAGAGCCGACATCGAGGAAGCAAACCGCGGCGTCAATGTGGACTATCGGCCGCGACAACTCTGTTACCCCCGGGGTAACTTTTCCGACACCACTAGCTCCCACTAATGGAGACACAGTGGATCGCTAGGCCCTGCTTTCACACCTGAACCCCTTGTTTTTCGGGGTTCAGTCAGGCCGGCTTTTGCCCTTACACTCTACCTCGGAGTTCTGACCCGAGTGAGCCGACCTTAGGGCGCCCCCGATATCTTTTCAGGGGCGTGCCGCCCCAGCCAAACTGCCCATCAACCCTTGTCCCTCGCCTGGAGGCGAGGTTAGCGATACAGGCACTGGTAGGCGGTGTTCCATGGGCGCCTACCCTACCACCCGGAGATGATAGGATTAACGGCTCCCGCCTACGCTCTGCGCCACTGACCGCACCGCAGGAGCAGACTGCAGTAAAGCTCCACGGGGTCTTCTCTTCCCACTGGGCGAGACCAGACTGTTCGCTGGTCTGTGGGTTCACCGGGCCTCAAGCGGGGACAGTAGGGACCTCGTTGTTCCGTTCATGCACGCCGGAACTTACCCGGCAAGGCATTTGGCTACCTTAAGAGAGTCACAGTTACTCCCGGCGTTTAGCGGCGCTTCAGCCAGTTGTACCCGGCTTTAACGTACCGCCACTGGCCAGGATTCACTTCCCGTACACATCCTTTCGGACTTGCGAGAAGCTGTGTTTTTATTAAACAGTCGGGTCCCTCTGGTCACTGCGACCTGCAGTTCCTTTGCGAAACCGCAGGCACCCCTTATCCCGAAGTTACGGGGCCAATTTGCCGATTTCCCTCGCTTGAGTTGGTCCCGACACACCTTAGACTCCTCATCTAGGGGCACCTGTGTTGGTTCTGGGTACGAACGCGCAGGATCCTTCCTACCTTCCTTTTCTCTGGCTCCAGGGATCGGTTGAACCCACCACTTTTGGCGGGCTATTCACGTTTTTACCCAGTTCTCACTTTTACAGTACTCCCCGGGCTTATGCGCTTAAACAGGGCGATGGCCCTGCTCAGCCTACCCCGAAGCGTTGGAAGATAGACTTTGCGTTACCGCGTAGTGTACCTGCACGGTACAGGAATATGAACCTGTTTCCCTTTCGACGACGTCATGTTAAGAGTCGCCTTAGGATCGACTAACCCTCGGCTGACGAACGTTGCCGAGGAACCCTTGCCCCTCCGGTGTCCAGGATTCTCACCCGGATCTGCTGCTACTACCGCCAGGATCTGCGGTTCTGCCCGGTCCACTGGAAGTTTCCACCCAGCTTCTGCCCAGACAGAACGCCCTCCTACCAGATCACGCCAATTAGGCGTGCCCCGAGGTATCGGTGACCGGCTTAGCCCCGTCCATCTTCAGGGCCCGTGAGCTCGGCAGGTAAGCTGTTACGCACTTCTTAGAGGATGGCTGCTTCTAAGCCTACCTTCCCGCTGTTTTCGCCCACGGACGCCTTTCGGGTTGACACTTAACCGGTACTTAGGGACCTTAACCTCGGCCTCGGTTGTTCCCGTCTCGGCCCTCGAGCTTACCCCGAGGCGCCCGTCTCCGGCCTTCTTAGATGCTAACGGGTTCGGAGTTTGAAAAGAGAGACAATGGTTTTACCCACCGAACTCCCCGATCAGTGCTCTACCCCGTCAGCTATCTCCGGCCAGGCTATACTGAGGTATACTTCGGAGGGAACCAGCTATCACCGAGCTAGATTGGTCTTTTGCCACTTACCCCAGGTCAGGGGAGCGAATTGCACGTCAGAACCCCTTCAGACCTCCACCGGTGTTTCCACTGGCTTCGTCTTGCCCAGGGCAAGATCGCTCGGTTTCTGGTATCACTGCCGTGACTTCAGGCCCTTTCAGACCTCGCCCCTCACCCTTTCGGGTTGCGGGCTTCTCGGTTTCCCTATGCTTTCAGGTTTTAGCCTTTAAGCTCGCCACAGCAGTGAACTCCCTGGCCCGTGTTTCTAGACGGAGCGCGCAACCCTGGTCCCCTTCCTTCGTACTTCCTTGTCGCCAAGGTTTCCTTCGGGAA
>Ga0209636_10007840_pt1 | contig 10883 bp, 11 predicted proteins | sample DeeMarSWOR152_54_FD_187464 | JGI IMG/M metagenome (GOLD analysis project Ga0209636, IMG submission 187464) | Marine sediment microbial communities from White Oak River estuary, North Carolina - WOR-1-52-54 (SPAdes) (version 2) | ecosystem: Environmental > Aquatic > Marine > Intertidal zone >... | reverse complement strand
TCCTCTTTTTAAGTGAAGGATTCTCGAGTATTATCTCTTTTTCAGATAGATATCGCCGCTGAAGGATTTGAGATTCACGTTAGCTCCACCGCCATTCACACTCCCGCTGATCTTTTTCTTGCTCATCTTCCCGGATATCACGATTTCGAACTCGGTGTCGATACTGCCGCTGAATGTGGACGCTTCAAAGTCAAAGGCCGAACCAGCGGGAATCCTCATCTCCACGCGTCCGCTGTGGGCATCCAAGGTGTATCTTCCGGCCTTGGTAATCTCACCGTCATAGATCACAACACCACTCAAGGCTTTTCCCTTGACCACATCGGCACCTGAAATATCCAGCATCTTGACATTCCCGCTGACAGTTTCAGCTTCGACATCTCCTGTTATGTTCTCTGCAATAACATCTCCAGAGACACTTTTTAATTCAGTATTTCCTGAAATGTTTCTCGCTTCAACATTCCCGCTGACTGTCTTGCAGTACAGACCATTCTTCACATCCATAACCGTGACATTGCCACTGACAGACTCGCCATTCGCTCCTTGCTCTGCTTTCATGATGTCAACATTTCCGCTGACCATGCTTGCCTCTGCCTTGCCGCCTATATTCTCGACGGTGACATCTCCGCTGACGGTTTTGGCTTTGATCGAAGCCTGGGATGGAACCATGACAGAATAAGTGACAGAAACATTCAAACCCTTGATCGAAGGTTTGGGGTATTTGGTATCAACCTTCAAGATTCCATCTTCCTCATACACCTCGATTTTGACCTTCCCTGCATACTCTTTTGCTTTCTCCATGGTCGAAGCCTTGGAGACCTTGAGGGCATCGATTTTGACCTCAGCCCTGTCCCAGGTTTTGACATCCACATTGCCTGAGACATTCCTTACTTCGACCTTGCCATCCCTCGCTATGGATTCTGTTTTCTCGAATTTTTCCTCGTACTTTTGATCCCCAAAAGCTCCTAAAGGATTCATCCCTAAGAAAAAGAACAGAACAGTTAAAATGGCGAGTAAAGCAACAAATCTTTTGGTTATCATTTTGACCTCCCTCTCAAATGACTTTTTTCGATTCTTCCTTTTGAGAAGACGTTGAAATGACACTGATGATGTCATCCAAAAAATCCGCCTTCTTCTTGTATATGGCTAAAAGATTATACCGAGAATCCAAATCATTGGGATTGCTTTCCAAGGCCTTTCTGCAATCAGCGATAGAATCATCGATCACCTTCAGATTTTTCTGGAAAATCTCAGCAACCTTTGGATCGAAATTTTCCTTCTGGGTCTGGACAGCCTCCCAGAGCGCCTTTATGGCCAACTGGTAATGGTGTTCGGCTTCCTCGAGCTTGGCCAAGGCATATTTTTCTCCATTGGGTCCGGATGGAAGCCCGGTTTGGTTCCTGAATCTCAAACCTATGATCACTGCTCCGAAGACCACTAGAAGCAAAAATGCCGCACTGACTGCATACCGGAGTGCTGGCGGGAAGAGCAGAATCCTTGTTCTTCGACCCCATGAAGGAACCGTCGTTTCTTCTCTCTCATCTCTCAATCGTGCCTGGATCCGAAACCAAGTTTTTTCAGATGGCGACTTTTTCTCCAAATCTTTGGCTTGATCTGTGATCTTCTGGAAATCCTTCAGAAATTTTTTGCAGTCTGGACAGGCTTCGAGATGTTCCTTCAGAGAGGAAGCTTTTTTTGCATCCAGTTCGCCATCTATGTATTCGCTGATAAGCTTTTTTGCCTTTGAGCACTTCATTTTTATCTCCCTTAAAGCAATTTCTTGCTTTCCAGATATTTCCTGATTTTTTTCCTTGCCTTGAAGAGCTGGGATTTCGATGTTCCCACCGAACAACCCAGCATTTGGGCAACTTCTTTATGCTTGAATCCCTGGACATCATGAAGAATGAAAGCGCTTTTGAGCTTGGCCGGAAGGCTTTGGATTGCTTCCTCTAATGGTTTACTCTCTGTTTTTTCCACATCATCGAAAGAAACATCGCTGACATACGCCTCGACATCCTCAAGGGGAACCGTCTTTTGCAGCTCCCTTTTACGGCTCCGCACATAGCTCAGGCAAGTGTTCACAGCCACTCGATACATCCAGCCGGTAAATGCCCGGTCTTCATCCAAGGTGTGAAGATTTGTGAAGACTTTGACAAAGATGTCTTGGAGCAAATCCTCTGCCGCAGCAACATTGTAAGTATACCGATAGGCTAAACTGAACAGTGAAGACTTAAAATGTGCATAAAGAGTTTCCATCGAACGGAGGTCCCCTTTCCGGCATTTTCTGACCAATTCAACCAAAAAGTCGTCTGATAAAGGATCCATGATGGGATAGTTTAAACCAATTCGAGCATAACTGCTATACCCAATTCTCGGGATGCCCTGCATGAACGCTGCTGTTGCGACTGTCATTTATTATTACTCCGTCATTAATAACAACGCATTAAGTCGTGTGATATTGTCACAGCGAGTGACCGAAGGTCGCGTGGCCATTTCATAAGGGTCTGCTTCGATATGCTCGCAACAAGGCTACACTTCATTCGCAACAACGGATCGCCACGTCGTTCCACTCCTCGCGATGACACAGGAATTAATATGTTCACAATAATAACGATGAATCAGGAGTCAAAAAGGTTGCCTTTTGAGAGAATTTTTTTAATTAAATATTTTAATTTTTATGGTAAATAATATTAATTTTGTTTATTTTTTACTTGACATTATTAACTTTTTGGTCTATATTATATAAAAAAATTAATAAGAGGGAAAAATGACTAAGGATTGGCAGGAATTAACAAGAATCACTCGAGGGGCACCTCTCATCATCGAAAGTGTCAGACTAAAGGAAGAGGATATCGTCCTTGAAGGAAGCTTCGATCTTCCTCCCCTGGCCCGGCTGACTATGGAGGATCAGATCTTTGTGACAGCCTTTATCCGAAGCCACGGATCCATCAAGGACATGGAGGAGCTGTTCGGAATCAGTTATCCAACTGTCAAGAACCGATTGAACCGCATCTCACAGATGCTGGAGTTCGTGGACATCAATCCCCCTGCCTCCCGCAGCGAAATTCTGGATGAACTGGAACGCGGGGAGCTTTCGGTTGAGGAAGCCGTTGAAAAAATGAGAGGTTAAAAATGATTCCACTTCTGATGCGTATCCATATCGTCGAAGGGAAGAAAAAAAAAGTGAGGTTGATTTTGCCTCTTTTTCTGGTATGGCTCCTGCTTCTTCCTTTTGTGATTGTGTTGATTCCATTTGTTTTGCTGGCTGCCCTGATTCTCTGGCCTTCTGGTTACGGAAGGACTCTGTTAGGGGCAGGGCCAGCTTTTTTATCTGTTGTCTGTGCCCTCTCCAACCTGCATGTTCAGGTCGAGGATAAAGACAGCAAAACTCTAATCTGGATGAAATAGAGGAGGATATTATGAGCGAAGAAAGAAAAAAAATTTTAGAGATGCTTGCCGATGGCAAGATCAATGTCGAAGAGGCAGAAAAACTACTGTCTGCCATTTCCGAGTCTCCATCTGAATCGACAGCAAGCGAAAAGACAGAAAAAGCCCGCCTCAAGTATCTGCGTGTGATGGTGGAACCAGGTCCGGGGAGTGAAAACACCGAACGGGTGAATGTGCGTGTCCCCATCAAACTGATCCGAGCAGGAATCAAGTTTGCCTCCCTTCTTCCCAAGGATGTCCAGGGAAAGGTCGACCATGCCCTCAAAGAATCAGGGATCAGTTTGGACTTTTCTCAGATCAAGGATGAGAATATGGAAGAGATCGTGGAAAGCCTAAGAGACCTGACTGTGGACGTGGAAGGCAAAGAGCGAGTCCGTGTTTTCTGCGAGTAGCCCCTCATCACGAACGGCTGCACAGTCATTGTTCGTTTCTGAAAGGAGAAAAGCTATCCCTCTGTATGTTTGCTTCGCTCTGCTCTGAACAAAGCTTCATGACTTTGGCAATCAGAGAAAAGATATCATTTTGTCCAGGCATAGCCGAGCTTTACGAAAAACGTCCGGTTGGTCTGGGTAATGTCAATGCCGGTCAATCCCAGATAATTGTCTGAGTATCCGACAAAAATCACAGTCTGGGGATTGAGTTTATAGGAGAACAGGAATTGGGTAAAAAGGGTTTGTGTTTCATCCGGCGTAGGAAAAAGGTAAAGGTCGGGATTTCTGGCGACATGCAGATACTGAAGGATGGCTCTCACAAAAGTCCTGGTGGTAAAATTATAAATGAGCTTGACCTGTGACAGATTCGCCGTAAAGATCTCGTTTCCTTGGAGCGTGAGCTTCTGAAAAGCATGTTGGAGATTGACATTGATATGCTTCCCCAGGTTAAACTCCATAGAAGGAAGAAGATTTAATCCAGCCGCCTGCCGGGCATTGGTGTAATCCACAGCATCTCCGAACAGTATGGTGGCATTGAGCCTGAGGCCCCCAAAAGGTTTCATTTCAGAAACGACCACGACCTGGTCCAGATCATAATATTCCGTCAAATAAAGTTCCCTCGATCTTGAATACTGCGTCGTGACTGATGTCTGCAACGGACCTTGGTATGTCGCCACTAAGGTCAGCTTTCGATCGGTGAGGTCTTCCTCGTGGCTGTAAGTCACATTTGCTCGAATCCCGAAATTGAGCTGTGTGAACCAATCCCCCTGCTGTCCCCATAATGTGCGTTGAAGCAATCCCTGCAGACTGCGCATATCCACACGAGGCACATATCCGTAATCTGCACGGAAGTCAGGATGAAAATCATCATACCTGAGCATATACAGCCAGTATCTGCCAAAATGAACGAATTCTGCCACGAGGGCATCTCCTCCAAAGGAACCCTGCTTTTGACCGAAATCAGCCGAAATCTCCTTCGAATATTTGGTTTCAGAGTGAAGGTATTGAAACGAGAGCTGTTTGGTCTGGGATAGGCGGAAAAAGCCATCAAAGCCGGCTACCTGGTTGTAGTAGTCCTCTGCCACACGGCCCGTGTAGAGCACACCCAGGTTGGATGCCTGTCCGATATCACGGCGAAACCGGAAGACACCGCTGGCCACGTCCTGCTCCAGTGATGTAGATTGCGAAATTTGATTGGCTGGAAACAACAGGTTGTTGATGCGGTCATAAGTCCCGAAAATGCCGATGACATTCTTTCCCACCTTTCCCGTGAGCTTCAGCCCGCCATCGGGGTCTGCCACGGTTCGGGTAAAGACCGCCTCGATTGGGGTGAGGAAGAAGTCAGCCCCCTCTAAAAAGAATGGTCTCTTCTCCGGATATCTGATTGCAAATCTGGTGTTGACCTCCAGCTCCCTCACGTCTGCCTCCACCTGAGAAAAATCAGGATTCGCTGCGGCATTCAGGATCAAGTTCGGAGTTACGCCCCACCGGGCAGTCAGCCCAGGATCAGGATCGATTTTCCCATTCTTCATCGGAGCTTCAGGATCCATCGTAAAGTCTTCCTTCGAGTCTGTCCTGATTCCAGTCAGTGTTGGGTCCAGCTCAATATTCAATCCGGGAGATATCCCCTGGATGCCGGAGATCTTATTAAACTGGCAGAAATAACAAAAAATATCACGATCTCTCCGGTGAGAGGTCATACGGTGACGGACGCTTCTGGGGTAGGAACGTCCGGCGCTGAATCCCCAGGTCTGAACGTCAGAGGTGCGGGGAAAACGCAACTGGTTGAAAGGAATGGCAATTTCCACGGCATATCCCCATTCTGTAATTTTTCCTGCTGATTCCCAGATAGCATCCCAGGAAAAATCTTCGTAGCCTTCTGATTCGCTAAAATTCGCATCAGCCTGGACTCCAAGGGGATTAACCCGGAATTGGAAGCCTCTCCGCTCATCGTTGAACGTATCCAGCACAACAGTGATAGCGTCATCTTGGATGAAGGTATCCATAGCATCCCGGTCCATCAGGTGGGCCCGAATTTTCGACGGATCCGGATCATAACAACGAAACGCCAAATAAAATTTATCCTGGTCATAAGTCACCAGACAATCGGTGTCCACAGGAGGAGTGATGTTATCACCAGGAGTCCACTCGTAAGGGAGCTTGATCAGGGCTCCACCATCCCATGCTTTCTCATCGAGGATTCCATCCACTTTGATCTCAGAAGTTGCGGCCTTGATTGTATAATGCTTTGCTTTTGGCGGCTCCTGCTTATTTTCCTGTTCTGATGGGTTCGCCACAACATACCCTAATCCCAAAAACGTATTCAAGATGACTGCAACCAGAAGGATTATTTTTAATGATGTTCTCTTCATAATTTCCTATCTCCGATCACTCTATCTCCAGATATAGAGGCAGATTATAGCCGAATGCACAAACTGACATCAAATAGGACTTTGTCAGCCTCATAGATTACTACGTTGAAAGGCCCTCTATGGTTGTCCTTCTGGGGAATCTTCCGTGATGAGGTAATCCCAATATTGCCGATAAAACCAACAATGTGCACATTCCAGTGTCATTACGAGCAGCCAAAGGGTGCGTGGTAATCTCTTGGTATCATAATTATTGGGCCGCGCTTCACCCGCCATGATATCTTTTATCAGCAATTCGGAATGTGTGAGTGTATTGAGAACAGGTTAGAAAAGTGATATATAGAATGGTCAGAAATGTTCAAGCTTCTCAAAAAAGCAAAGATGATCTTCCTGGTCATGTTTGCCGTGTTTATCGTGAGCTATGGATCAGGCTATCTTGCAGGTAAGCTCGAATGGGGTGACTACAGCGAATACACAAAAACCAGCCTTTTCCAGCTCAACCGGAATCTCGAGTACAAGGTCCCTTTGCTCGGCAAGCTGCTGCGGGCTTATAAAAACTGGCACAATCCGAAACTCTTTAAATTTCTTTCCACAAAAAACAGGAGGGGCCTCGTGCTTCTCATTTTTATCAACAACTTCTTCGTTTCGAACTTCACGATGGCCCTCCGGGCCATTCTCGTCTTGCCCCTGTTGTTTTATCCATTCAGCAAATTCTTCCAGGGCATGGTCTTTGCACAAACTCCTTTTACACCTCACATGACTGCTGTGTTTATCGGAGAATTCGGCGGGTATTTTTTGGTCATATGTGCTGCTCTATCCTGCACGATCTGGACTGTCTTCTACAGGCGCTTTACGTTTTCCTCAAGGAGAGAGGCCTTGGGGAATGGATTGAAATTACTGGGATTTCTGTATTTGATATCAGGCCTCTTTATATTCTTGGCCAGCATTATCGAGGCTTCTTTTATGCTGAATCTGTTATGAACCTATAAATTCTTGTGTCATCGCGAGGAGTGGAACGATGTGGCGATCCATCGTTAGGAATGAAATGAAGCCTTGTTGCGAGCATATCGAAGCAGACCCTTATGAGATGGCCGCGCTTCTTTAGGTCGCTCGCCATGACGATGAAACATTATCCAATACGCTAAGATTAGCTTGAAACTGAGAAGGAGACAGCAAAATCAAGGTAAGGAGAAAAACATGAGTGAAATGGATGAGATCATCAGTCAATGGAATATCCATCAATGGATTCCGGATATAGACAGGGCCGGAATTCTTCTGATCGACCTTCAGGAGTATTTCCGTGAAATTATAACTCCGATCCTCGAGAATATCATTGGTGTTATTTCTTCGGCAAGAGAAAGAAAAATTCCTCTCTTCTTCACCCAACACGGACATGAATCAGGAGAGGATCCTGGAATTCTAGGCCAATGGTGGACTGATGTAATCATCAAGGGAAGTAATGACGCCCGCCTCCTTTCTGATCTGCACATAAGAGAAGAAGACAGCATCATCCTCAAATCCACATATAGTGCATTCCACAAAACAAACCTAGAAGAAAAGCTCAAGGATAAGGGAATCACTGATTTGGTTATCGGCGGAGCGATGACCAATCTCTGCTGCGAGACGACTGCCAGAGATGCCTTTGTCAGAGATTATCGGGTGTTTTTCCTGGCAGATGGAACGTCCACTGTCAGCGAAGATTTTCATCTGGCTACACTCAAAAATGCCGCTTACGGATTCGCCACACTCATTGGAAGTGACCAGCTCATCTCAATTCTCAGCCCTGTATAGAATCTATTCTTGTAAAAGATTCCCCCCCGCGGTTACCCCTTTTCATCTGTACGGGTTATTTTTTAAAAAAAATATCCCCCTTCAATTCATCTCTAACGGGGATTGTTAAATTTATGTCCTCTGATAGCATAAAAATGGACCATGTCTATGCATACAGGAATAAATATTGAGAGATCCAGAACTGCAGATGCCTGAAAAAGTCTAGCAGAGCCGCAGGAAATTTTTTGTGAAAATCATGGTGGGAAAAACAAAAAGAGAAAAAAGAAAAATCCAAAGAAACATCAGTATAGCAAACAACAGAAATCAAGAAATTCTCGATCAGTTACAACAGGTGATCAAGAAAAACATGAAGGAAATCGAAAAGAAGAAATCGAAGATCGAAGAACTGACAAAATCAACAATTGAAGAACTGGCTAAGATACAGGATCTGAACCAGAAAGTTCAGAAACTTCAAAGGGAAGAAAATAATGATAGGGCAAAGGAAAATGCAAAGACCTTGAAAAAAGTGAAAATTTGGAACAGCAAGAACAACAATGGGTTGGAGCTGGGATATGAATTGGCCAACATGAAAATGATAAGGAAAATTCTGGATCTATCTGTCGCTCTGGATGAAGAACAGCGCTTCCAGAAGAAAAGAACGCAAAAGCAAAAAAAACGCGTCAAACATCCAAGAAAAGAAGAGTTCAAGGCGAAAAAACCAGGAACAGACAGTCCTAACAAAATATTGATCATCGAGGATGATGTAATAACCACTAAAATTATCATTCATATCCTCGTACAAAATAATTTCATTGTCGGATCTTCCCAGGATGCCGAAGACGGGCTGAAAAAAGTGTTCAAAGAAAAGCCAGACCTCATTCTTCTGGATATTATGCTCCCCGGGATGGACGGCTATCAACTTTTGACAAAACTCAAAGCCCATAGGGAAACTTCCCATATCCCTGTGATCATCCTGAGTTCTTTGGCAGGTGAACGGGATGTGATCAAAGGTCTTGAGAAAGGAGCATCGGATTACGTCCTCAAACCCTTCTCACCTCAAATCCTGTTTTTTAAAATCAAAAAAACCTTGGCATTGAAAAATGAGCGTCTCACTGATTATCATCACCTATAGCCTTGTCTTTCTCTTCTCCTCTTCCTTGGCCTTATTTGTGTATCTCATCTTGAGAAGAGTTGTGATTCAGCACCAGGAAACGCTGTTTCAAGAGCGCTACCAGAAAATCGAGAAAGAGGTTCTTGAACTCATGACCTCTTCCCAGAAAAACCTTGCTCTGGAGATTGCTAAAAGATACAAATCCTATCCCCAGGTCTTGACAAAAGTTCTGTTTGATTACACCGAGCAGATCAAAGGAAAGGCAAAAAACCAGCTTAAAAAAATATTCGACCACGCCTTAAAGGAAAAATGTCTCAAAGATATCTATTCCAGGAGGCTCAGCAGACGGCTCAAAACCACGCATCTTTTTGTCGTTTTCTCAGATGATTCTGAAGCCACTCATATTCTAAAGCTTCTGAATGACAAACCCATCGTCAAGCTTGTGGCTATCAATGCTCTTTCCCGTATCCCTTCATCTCGAACTCTCTCTCTCATTTTTCAGGCCTTTGAAAACGATCCTGTATCCAACGCCCGGACTTACATAAACATCATGTATGGGTTGGGGAACAAAATCGAAGCTCAAGTTAAAAATTATTTGCGAAAACCCCTATCCGAAGAAAAATTGAATTTGTTGATCGAGCTGGTCGGCGCCATCCCTCTTCGCTCCCTTTACCAGGATATACTCTTCTTTGCTGACCATCCCGAAAAAGAGATACGCATAAAAATCGCCAGAGCTCTAGGTCACATGCGTATTCCCACCTCCATGGATATTTTGGTCAGACTCGCTGACGACGAGGCCTGGGAGGTCAGCGCCCAAGCAATGAAAAGCCTGGGAAAACTCGGAGATGCCCAGGCCATAGAGGTCCTCTCAAAGGGAATGTTTTCTCCTTTCTGGCATGTCCGTTTCAATGCTGGACACGGACTTGCAAAACTTGGGGAAACGGGTTTCAAACACCTCCAAAGGGTAAAAAAACAGAAAAAAGACAGATACGCCTCAGAAATGGCCAATATGGTTCTAAATGAAACCATCTATTCTGGAGAAGCATGATGGCCGGGATCATCGAATCTATTTTTCAGATCATAACAGGGATTATCCTGGTCTATTTTTTTCTGATCAATTCACTGTATCTGGTGTTAGTCATTCTCTCTATATTCGGCATCGTGCAGTACAGAAATATGAACACCTACGTCAGCTTCAAAGAAATTTTTCAGATGCCGCTTGTCAAACCTATATCCATAATCGCACCAGCCTATAACGAGGAAATGGGAATCATAGAGAGTGTCAAATCTCTGTTGTCATTGGAATATCCTTTTTATGAAGTCATCGTGGTCAATGATGGATCGACAGACCACACTCTTGACAAGCTCATAAAATCCTTCGGTCTAAAAAAATCCCAGCGGGTCTTCCGCAAGGTCATCGAAACCAAGCCCATAAAAGGAATTTATATCTCGCCATCCAATCCCAAGCTGGTCGTTGTGGATAAGGATAACGGGAAGAAGGCAGATGCATTGAACGCTGGCCTGAATGTCTCCCGATATCCCCTATTCTGTGGAATCGACAGCGACTCCATCCTCGAAAAAGATGCCCTTTTGAAAATGGCCCGTCCTTTTCTGGAAGACCCCGACAAAACTGTAGGAGCCGGAGGAATTATACGCCTGTCCAACGGATGTCAGGTCAAATCCGGCCAGGTCGTTGAAGTCGGTTTGCCGCGCAATGCCTTGGCACGTTTTCAAATCCTTGAGTATCTCAGAGCCTTT
>Ga0209636_10007839_pt1 | contig 10883 bp, 12 predicted proteins | sample DeeMarSWOR152_54_FD_187464 | JGI IMG/M metagenome (GOLD analysis project Ga0209636, IMG submission 187464) | Marine sediment microbial communities from White Oak River estuary, North Carolina - WOR-1-52-54 (SPAdes) (version 2) | ecosystem: Environmental > Aquatic > Marine > Intertidal zone >... | reverse complement strand
TTACTGTTGCCGAATGGAAATATTTTGATGATAGTACTTTACATGATACCGAATTAAAAAATAAACAGAAAGCGGAACTTATTAAAATTTATATAGATTTAGCATATGAATTTATGTTAAAAAATAGATAGTGCGAAATGAGCAAAGATCCTATGTTTTCAGTAATTACTCCTGTTTACAATAGAGCAAACTTTATCTCTCGATGCTATCACAATCTTTTATTACAAACATATAAAGACTGGGAGTGGGTGGTTGTTGATGATGGTTCAACAGATGAGACAAAAAAAGAAATTGAAATGATTTCTGATGAAAGAATTCAATTAATCTCATACAAACCAAATAAGGGACGTGGTTTCGCCAGAACAAGGGCGCTTAATGAGAGCAAAGGGAAGTGGATTGTCATCTGGGACGTAGATGATATAAATTTTCCCGATCGACTTGCAAAGATTCATAATGCTAAGCAAGATGGATATGATTTTTTTTGCTCTTATGCGGTTGTAGTTGACAACAAATTTAACATTAAAGGAGTAAGGGGATTTTATCCTGGTTCTTATGGATTGCAAAGAAGCTTTGTTCATCCCACCCTGGCGTGTAGGGCAGAAATTGCTAAAGAAATTGGCTACAAGCCAACTATTAGAACAGGTGAAGATGCTAAGATTTTATGGACTCTTTCTTTAAAATACAAAGGATTATACTTTGATGACGCACTGACAATTTATCATGAAGATACTGAAGTCAACTTACGGAAAGCCATTGAAAGTAATTTAGGGCAATTATCAAACCTCAAGGAACTTTTCAGAGAAGGTATCCTTGGAGGAGTTAAAAATCGTATTTTTCTCTGTGCCAGAATTTATCTTAAAATTATGGCATTAAATCTTATGCGTCTTTACCCTTCATTCTATTTGAGGCTTGTAAACAAACGTTATTATGGAGAAATAAAACCGAATTGGAAACTATCTAAGGAACGAATTGACTTTATCAATAGCCTAAAAAAATAAGTGTAAGATCTTTTTAGCTAAGAATAAAAAGGGAAGAAATTGTTTAAAATGAAAATGAAGCTTAGTAATAAAAAACGGTGAGCTTTTAGGGAGAGAAAAATGTTTAAAGGAAAAGTACTATTAATAACTGGAGGTACTGGTTCTTTTGGAAATGCCGTGTTACGTAAATTTATAAATACAGATATTAAAGAAATTCGTATTTTTAGTCGTGACGAAAAAAAACAGCACGAAATGCGGCTTTTTTACAATAATCCGAAGCTCAAATTTTATATTGGAGATGTGCGGAATCCCGAGAGCCTAAAAGATGCAATGACTGGAGTTGATTTCGTGTTTCATGCAGCGGCACTCAAACAAGTGCCTTCATGCGAGTTTTACCCCCTGCAGGCTCTCTATACGAATTCCATCGGTGCTGAGAATGTGATGAATGCCGCGATTTTCGCAGGAGCAAAAAGAGTGATACTCCTCAGTACCGACAAGGCCGCTTATCCGATTAATGCCATGGGCATGTCGAAAGCAATTATGGAAAAATTAGCACTGGCGAAATCAAGAGTGGCATCTTATCGAGACTGTACAATCTGTATAACGAGGTATGGTAATGTGATGGCATCTCGAGGATCTGTCATTCCTTTATTTGTTGAACAAATCAAGTCAAACAGGCCCATTACAATCACTGACCCGAACATGACTCGTTTCATGATGACTATTGATGATGCGTTGGACCTTGTTCTTTATGCTTTTGAACATGGTGAACCAGGGGATTTGTTTGTTCAAAAGGCACCGGCTGCAACCTTAGAAACCCTGGTAAAAACATTGAAAAAACTTTATAAAGCAAATAATAACATTAAGATCATCGGGACTCGACATGGAGAGAAGCTCTATGAGACATTGTTAACGAGAGAGGAAAGATCACGAGCTCAAGATTTGGGAGAGTATTATCGAGTTCCAGCAGATAACAGGGATTTGAACTACAACCTCTACTATACAAAAGGTGCACCTAAAATGTCCCAAATAGAAGATTATCATTCTCATAATACACGGCGATTCAATGAGGATGAAATGGTGGAGCTTCTCTTGAAACTTGATTTCATCCGTAAGGACACCGGACTGCCTCCATTGGGAAATGAATTAAGGGAATTTTAGGGGTTGATTGATGGATAGTGACTTTCGACAAGTTGTTGTTACCGGAGCAAAGGGTTTTATAGGGCGTCACCTTATGGAAGCCCTGAATCGCCGTCCTGATGTCAAGGTTCAAGGTTTTGATATTGATAGTTCACTTGAAGCTCTTGTTGAGGCTCTCAGGGAAACGGATGTCGTATTCCATTTGGCTGGGATTAACCGTCCAGAGCGAGTTGAAGAGTATGATGAAGGAAATCACATGTTTACAAAAAAAATATGTTCATTCCTAGAAAAGGAAGAAAGGATTCCTTTGGTTGTTTTTTCTTCATCTATTCAGGCTAAACTAGATAATCCCTATGGAATAAGCAAACGAAGAGCTGAGAATGAATTGAAAGAATGGGTTGAGCACAATGAGAGTCGGGCTATAATTTTCCGTTTAAAAAATGTTTTCGGAAAATGGTGTCGGCCAAATTATAATTCTGTTGTAGCAACTTTTTGCCATAGTATTGCAAAAGGATTGCCGATTAATGTCTCTGATACAGACAAAAAAATTGAACTGGTCTATATTGATGATGTAGTATCAGCCTTTATTAATTGTCTTGATTCTCATTCTGAAGGATGGGAATACAGAGAAGTTTTTCCCTCATTCACTATAATCTTAGGAGATTTGGCCCGCCAAATCGAAAATTTTCGCAAAAGCAGGAAGACACTATTTGTACCAGAGTTAGATAATCCTTTTATTAAAAGGCTCTACGCCACATATCTCTCTTATCTTGATAAAAACAATTTTGCCTATAAACTAACGACTCTTACTGATTCAAGGGGAGCCCTTGCTGAGTTTCTGAAACAGAATCATTTTGGCCAGCTCTTCATTTCTCGTACAAAGCCAGGAGTCACTAGGGGAAATCATTTTCATCATACAAAAGCAGAAAAATTTCTTGTAGTCGAGGGTAAAGCAATTATCCGCTTCAGAAAACTCGATGAAAATGAAATCATAGAATATAAAGTAAGCGGTTTTGAGTTCAGAGTTCTTGACATCCCTCCTGGATATACTCATAGCATTGAAAATATAGGGCCAAATGATCTTATTACTATTTTTTGGGCGAGCGAAATATATGATGATTCTTTACCGGATTCTTACCCATTAGCATTATTAAATAATCATAATATGGATCAAAAAAAATGAAAGTTGCCACGATCGTAGGAACAAGGCCCGAAATCATCAGGCTTTCCCGAGTAATTGATGCCTTTGACCATCATTTTAACCATGTTCTCATTCATACAGGACAGAATTATGATTACGAATTGAATGAAATCTTTTTTGAAGATCTAGGCATCAGGAAGCCAGACTATTTCCTTAGCGCTGCTGGTGAGACAGCAGCCGAAACAGCGGGGCATGTGATTGCAAAAAGCGATAATGTGCTGCGAAAGGTCTGCCCAGAGGCAGTCCTTATTCTTGGAGATACAAATTCTTGTCTTGCGGCGTATTCCGCCAAGAGACTTAAAATACCCGTTTTTCATATGGAAGCAGGGAATCGGTGTTTTGACGAACGTGTTCCTGAAGAGATCAATCGTCGTCTTATAGATCATATAAGTGATATCAACCTCCCGTACAGCCAAATCTCCAGAGAATATCTTATGGCTGAGGGATTCCCTGCTGATCGCATTATTGTAACGGGTAGCCCGATGTATGAATTACTTCATCATTATATGACGAAAACCGAAAAATCGAATGTCCTGGAAAGGCTTAGCCTGAAACCATTGGAATATTTCATTGTCAGCTGTCACCGTGAAGAAAACGTGGATTCTGAGGCCAACTTTCAAGGGCTTGTTGGAATTTTAAATCATCTGGCTGGTGAGTTCTCAAGCAGAGTTGTCGTCACCACGCATCCAAGAACGAGAATGCGGGTAGAGAAAGAAAAAATTAATTTGGATGAGCGTGTGGAATTGCATAAGCCCTTTTGTTTTACAGACTATGTGAAACTCCAGATAAATGCTAAAGCCGTTCTTTCTGATAGCGGCACCATCACAGAGGAATCCTCCATCCTGAATTTTCCTGCATTGAATATAAGGGAAGCTCATGAGCGACCCGAGGGGATGGAAGAAGGCGCGGTGATGATGGTGGAGCTGGAATGGAGTGGGGTTCGTGAGGGACTAACAATCCTGGAGAGCCAACCTCGAGGTCGTGAACGAACCCTGCGCATTGTCAAGGATTACGATGTACCAAATGTGTCAGAAAAAGTCGTTCGAATTATTCTTAGTTATACAGATTATGTTAACCGAATTGTTTGGCGAAAGTATTAAGCTCTTGTGAAAATACTACTTCTTTCACAGTTTTTTGATCCTGAGCCTACGTTCAAGGGATTGTATTTTGCTAAAGCTTTAATGAAGCAGGGACACGAAGTTATTGTGTTGACCGGATTTCCAAATTATCCCGGGGGGAAAATATATCCAGGATATAACATCAAACCCTTTAAATGCGAAAAAAAAGAAGGTATAAAAATCATTCGTGTTGCATTGTATCCAAGCCATGACAATTCAAGCCTTAAAAGAGCGGCTAATTATTTAAGTTTTATGGCTTCATCAATTTTCTTTGGTTTATTTTTAACTGGAAGACCGGATGTTATTTACTGTTATCATCCGCCTGCAACTTCTGGAATAGCTGCCGCTATTCTCAGCAAAATAAAAAGTGTCCCTTTTGTTTATGATATTCAAGATTTGTGGCCCGATTCAGTGGCAACAACCGGTATGATTAACAATAATATTTTTTTGAAAATAATAAAAATTGGCTGTGAAACAATCTATAAAAGCGCCTCTCATATTACAGTATTATCTCCGGGTTTCAGAGATGAACTAAAGAAGAGAGGCGTTCCATTTAAAAAAATATCTGTTATTTATAACTGGTGTGATGAAGTAAGCCTTATTGGTAAAAAAAGTCTTAATAACGAATTAGTTGCAAAACAAATGGAGGGGAAATTTAATATTACTTTTGCTGGAAATATGGGTATAGCTCAATCCCTTGATACCGTTTTAGAAGCTGCAGAATATTTGCAGAAAGATTTTCCGAAAATCCAATTTAATTTCATTGGTGGTGGAATAGATAAAAGCAGACTTCAGAAAATAGCAAGAGACATGAGCTTAAGAAATGTGGTCTTTTTTCCAAGATTGGAACCTGTTGAAATTGGGCCAATTTTGGAATATAGCGATGTGCTTCTGGTCCATTTAAAACGAAATCCTCTGTTCAAAATAACAATTCCTTCAAAAATTCAAGCCTATCTCTGGGTAGGGAAGCCTATACTTGCTGCTTTAGAAGGAGACGCGGCAAATCTCGTTATGGAAGCCGAAGCAGGTATTGTATGCAATCCCGAAAATCCAAAAGTTCTGGCAAAGTCCGCAGTCAGGTTCTATGAAATGACTGAGGATGAAAGACTGGAAATGGGAAAGAACGGTAAACGATTTTACTTTAAAGAGCTTCGCATGATAAAAGCAATACAAAAATTTGAAGAAGTTTTTACTGAAGTTGCATATAAGAATTGATGGAAATTGATGCCAATATGGATGAAAGAAAAAAATCACTATATAAAGCATGTTTTAAAAGATTTATGGATTTAATAATCAGTGTGTTAATTTTAGCTTTTTTTTTATGGATAATATTATTAATTGCTTTACTGGTTTGGCTAAATATGGGGAAACCAATTTTATTCTTACAAAAAAGACCAGGAATAAAAGGAAAACCTTTTGTTTTATATAAATTTAAAACTATGATTGATGCTTTTGATGAGAAGGGAAGATTATTACCTGATTCCAAACGGTTAAATAAATTAGGAAGAATCCTCAGGAGAACGAGTTTCGATGAGTTACCGACTTTAATTAATGTCTTAAAAGGAGATATGAGTATTGTTGGTCCGAGGCCGTTGTTGGTTGAGTACTTGGACAGATATACACCAGAACAGGCAAGAAGGCATGAGATAAAACCTGGAATCACTGGATGGGCACAGGTGAATGGAAGGAATGCCATAACATGGGAGGAGAAGTTTATATATGATGTCTGGTATGTGGATAGTTGGAGTTTGTGGCTGGATATAAAAATCATTTTTATGACAATTCTTAAAGTCATAAAAGGAGAAGGGATTAATCAGCCTGGGCAAGCAACGATGGAAGAGTTTAAAGGTAGCAGTTGATTTTTAGAAGAAGATCAATAAAATTGATTCTTCTGGAAAATGCTTCTGTAAGGAGAAAAACACCATGGATTTAATTATTGTAGGTGCAGGAGGGCTGGGAAGAGAAGTGTTCTCTTGGCTCTCCCAAGAAATAAAAGAAAAACAAAACTATAAAATAAAAGGCTTTATTGATGACAATCCACGTAGTTTGGATAATTTTGAATACCCAGCAAAGATTTTAAGCTCAATTGATAATTATATGCCTAAGTATGGAGATCAATTCGTTCTCTCTATCCTTGATCCTAAATTAAAAAAACAAATTGTTGATTCTCTATCTCAAAGAGGAGCAAGATTCTATAAATTAATTCATCCAATTTCTATAATAGGGACGAATGTAAAGATAGGAGAAGGATGTGTTATCTGCCCAAATTGTATCTTAACTAACGATATTAAAATTGGAAATTTCGTGTTTATCAATACGAACTCAACTATAGGTCATGACACAATTATTGGAGACTTTACCTCTGTTAACGGAAATGTAGACATCACAGGAAAGGTAAAAGTCGGAAAAGGATGCCTATTTGGGGTAGGCGCTAAAGTTATTCCAGGAAGAACTATTGGAGATGACGTTGTAATTGGTGCTGGAAGCATAGTAATAAGAAATATCAAGTCTAATGAGTCAGTATTTGGAAATCCTGCCAAAAAGTTCATCAGCAGCTGATAGAGAATAAAAATATTTGCTCAATATCTCGCGTTAATTGAAATTACTCAAAAGGAAAGTAAAAGCAGAGACTTTATAATTTTGTTTACTTAACTAAAAATTAATAATTGTTTTGAAAGGTGATTGAAATGGAAAACGAGTTCATTAGAAAACTAGCAGAAGCATTGGAGCTAGAAGAAAACAAAATAAGTACGTCAGACAAATTTAAGGAATATGAAGAATGGGACTCATTAGCTGTACTTTCAGTTTTAGCAATGATCAACGAAGAATTCGATATTACAATACCAAGGCAAGACTTTGAGAAACTTGAAACTGTTAAAGATATTTATAATTATATAATCGAGAAAAGAGGTAGGAATGGATAAAAATCAGATAACGGAAATAGTAACAAATACTATAAAAGATTATCTAGAAACACAGAATATAAGAATTGAAATTAATAGCAATTCAGCACTTATTGGAGATAATTCTTTATTAGATTCCATGGGATTAGTAAATGTTATTATAGATATTGAATCCCAATTTTTAGATAAAGATATAGAAATTTCTCTTATTTCAGAAAAAGCTATGTCAAGAAAAAACAGCCCCTTTAGAACTGTTTCATCTTTGGCAAATTTTATTCATGAAAAAATTGAAGGAAATTATGAATAAAATAATGGTTATTACTGGAACAAGTAAAGGAATTGGACGATATTTGGCTGAATATTTTTTGCAGAAAAATTTTATAGTTATTGGCTGTGATTTAAGCAAAACTAATTTAAAACACAATAGATATGAACACTTCTGTCTAGATGTATCAGATGAGATCTCTGTAAGAAAGATGATCACTATAATAGTAAAAAAACATAGAAAAATAGATTATCTAATTAATAATGCTGGAATAGCTTCTATGAATCATAGTTTATTAACACCTCTTTCTGTTGTTGAAAAAATATTCAAAACCAATTTTTTCGGAACTTTTCTTTTTTGCAGAGAAATAGGAAAAGTAATGGCAAAGAATAAATTCGGTAGAATTATAAACTTTAGTTCTGTTGCTGTACCATTGCATTTGGAAGGAGAATCAATATATGCTGCCTCAAAAGCAGCCGTGGAAGAATTTACAAGAATTTTAGCAAAAGAATTCGGAAACCTTGGAATAACATGCAATGCTATTGGCCCTTCTCCCATTAAAACAGACTTAATAAAAAACATTAGTAAAGAAAAAATAAATAATCTTTTAGAACAACAAGCGATAGGCGAATTCGCCTCCTTCGATGATATAGTAAATGTCATTGAATTCTTTATTTCAAATAAAAGTAATATGGTTACTGGTCAAATAATTTATTTAAGCGGAGTTTGTTAATGTATTTAGACTTTTTATTCGAACGATTTAAAGCGAATAAAAAAAATCCTGCAATAATATGGAAAGAAGAAAAATATAGCTATAATTGGCTATTAGATAAAACAGAAGAAGTTAATCAATTATTAAAAGAAAAAAAAATTAATTCAGGAGATATTGTTGCATTAAGATCCGATTTTAATCCGTTTTCTATTGCCTTTCTTTTATCGTTAATTGAGAATAGAAATATTACTGTTCCAATTAGCTTTGCAGTCAAAACATTAAAAGAATTTTATAGTACTGCTGAGGTTGAAAAAATAATTGAAATCCAGGATGAACAATTCATATTAAAAAAAAGAAAAGTTTTTGTTTTTCATGAATTACTTTTGAAATTGAGGAAGGAAAAGCATCCTGGTTTAATATTATTTTCTTCTGGTTCTACTGGAAAGAGTAAGGCGTCAGTTCATGATTTTGTGCCTTTATTAAATAAATTCAAAATAAAAAGAAAAACTTTAAGAACAATTACTTTTTTGCTTTTTGACCACATAGGTGGAATTAATACTTTGCTTTATATCCTATCAAATACTGGCACTATTGTAGCTCCCGAAGATAGAAGTCCAGAAAGCATTTGCAAATTAATTGAAAAGTATAAAGTCGAGTTATTACCTACATCTCCTACATTCATTAATATGATATTGATAAGTAGAGCATATGAAAAATATGATATTTCTTCACTAAAACTTGTAACATACGGGACAGAAACAATGCCAGAATCAACGCTTAGAAGGTTCCACAAATTGTTCCCTAATATAAAACTAAAACAGACATATGGTTTATCAGAATTAGGTATTTTGCGTTCGATATCCAGAAACTCAAATTCCCTTTGGGTTAAGGTTGGTGGCGAAGACTATCAAACAAAAGTTGTTGACAATATTTTATATGTAAAAGCAAAAACATCAATGCTTGGATACTTGAATGCTCCATCGCCTTTTGATAGAAAAGGATGGTTTAATACTCAGGATAGAGTAGAAGTAGACGGCCAGTGGATTAAAATACTTGGAAGAGATACTGATATTATAAACGTAGGTGGGCTAAAAGTTTATCCAACAGAAGTAGAATCTGTTCTTTTGGAGATGAGTAATATTATAGAAGCTGTAGTATTTCCAATGTCTAATCCTATTATGGGAAATGTGGTTGCAGCAAAAGTAGTATTAGAAAAAGAAGAATCATTATCTTCTTTGAAAAAAAGGATAAGAAAATTTTGTAAGAATAAATTAGAAAGTTACAAGATACCAGCTTATATTACAATTTCAAGTAAACCTCAAGTCTCAGATCGTTTTAAAAAGACAAGAACGTGAGTTTCATTACTTTTGAAAATGTTGGTATTTTAGGAATATCAGCAGTCGTTCCCAAAAATATTGTTGATAACTGGAATTTCGCCGATATTTTCACAACTCAAGAAATAGAAAATACAATAAACACAACAGGTATAGGACAAAGACGATTCGCAGATGAAAAAATATGCGCATCCGATTTATGTTATGAGGCTGCTCTAAAATTAATAAAAGATTTGGATTTGCAAAAGGAAGATATTGATTTATTGATTTTTCTAAGTCAAACCTCAGATTTTCATCAACCAGCAACAGCGCCAATACTTCAGCATCGATTAGGTTTACCAAAAACCACTGGAGCATTTGATATCAACCTTGCTTGTTCTGGATATATATATGGCCTTGCAACCGCTTTTTCATTTGTATCCCAAAAAGATATTAACAAAGTCCTACTACTAGTTGGTGAGACTCTTTCAAAAATTGTTTCGAAGAAAGACCGAGCTACATCATTGCTTTTTGGCGATGCAGGATCAGCTACTATCATAAAAAAAAATAAAAAATTCGGCCCTTCATTTTTTTCAATGAATTCTGATGGTTCCGGTGATTGGATTTTGAAAATATCGAGCGGTGGATACCGTAATCCAACTTCGATAGAAAATCTCAAAGAGAAAAAATATAAAGATGGAAGTATTCGTACAGATGAACAACTTTTCATGGATGGAATGGAAGTTTTTAATTTCACCATGAGAGAAGTTCCAAAAGATATTAATAAAATTCTTGAATATTCAAATCTAAATTTAGATGAAATCGATTATATTATATTTCACCAAGCCAATAAATTTATAACGGATTTTTTTATTAAAAAGCTAAAATTTCCCAAGGAAAAAGTCCCTTACTGTCTTAATAAATTTGGAAATACAAGTGCGGTTTCGATTCCTCTCACAATAGTTTCAGAGTTGAAAAATGAAATAATAAACAGTAATAAAAAAATTATTCTAAGCGGCTTCGGAGGAGGATTATCATGGGGAACAACACTTTTAGAATTAAACAATTGTTATATTTCTGATTTATTGGAAGTCTAATGAAATATCCTTTCTCATTGTCAAATAAAAATATATTAATCACGGGTGCTTCTTCTGGAATTGGACGACAATGTTCAATTGCAGTGACTAAGTTTGGAGGCAATGTAATCTTAGTCGCAAGAAACAAAGAAAAGCTTGAAGAAACTTCCCGCAAGTT
>Ga0209636_10007838_pt1 | contig 10883 bp, 9 predicted proteins | sample DeeMarSWOR152_54_FD_187464 | JGI IMG/M metagenome (GOLD analysis project Ga0209636, IMG submission 187464) | Marine sediment microbial communities from White Oak River estuary, North Carolina - WOR-1-52-54 (SPAdes) (version 2) | ecosystem: Environmental > Aquatic > Marine > Intertidal zone >... | reverse complement strand
GAATCGGAGTACCGCAGCTAGGACTCTGGAGGGAGCTATTAAACAGCGATGCCAAGGAATACGGAGGCAGCGGTCAAGGCAATCTAGGCGGAGTGGAAGCAGCGCCGATTCCTTTGCATGGCCGCCCCTATTCCCTGACCTTCACCCTGCCGCCCCTGGCTGCTGTGTTTTTCAAACCCTCACACTGAGACGAGATAGCTATTTTCGCAACACGCTGTAAGATTCTTACATGCAGAATATGCAAAGATTATATTGGCACTACTACTGGACTTTTTCCACTTTAAGCAGATTCGTGGAGCCTGCTACTCCGACAGGAATGCCACCGGTGATTACTATTAAATCACCCGCTTTTGCCAGTCCCAGTTCTTTAGAAAGCCTAGTCGCTGTTGAGAATAACTCATCCACCGACGAGGCTCCGGCTATCTGAAAAGGGTAAACACCCCAGCGTAGCATTAATCTCCCCACAACCACAACAGCAGTGGTTATCGCCAAAATTGGCATTCTCGGTCGGTATTTTGATACCCGTCCTGCTGTGCTGCCAGACTGGGTAAAGGCCACAAGAGTCACTGCTCCCAGGCTTTGCGCTGTATGGCAGGCACTATAGCTTATCAATTCATCCGTCTTTTGCTCCAACCACCTAGCTCTTTCTGATAGTATCTGCTCGTAGGGTAGTTCATATTCTGCCTCCTGGGCAATCTTTGCCATCATTTTGACTGCCTGCACTGGGTACTTCCCGATGGAAGTCTCTGCCGAAAGCATGACGGTATCAGTACCATCAAATATGGCATTAGCTACATCAGTGACCTCGGCTCGCGTTGGCCGGGGAGCATTCACCATCGATTCCAGCATCTGCGTGGCGGTAATTACCGGCTTACCTGCCTGATTGCATTTCTTGATAATCTCCTTTTGCACCAGTGGTACTTTCTCCAGAGGAATATCCACGCCAAGGTCTCCGCGCGCCACCATGATGCCGTCGCTGGCTACCAGTATACTGTCAAATTTGTCAACTGCCACGCCCCTTTCAATCTTGGCAATAATTGGTATATCTGCATCGTTCTCGTGTAATATAGCTCTGACACTGGTTATGTCCTCAGCATTGCTGACAAAGGAGAGAGCCAGGTAATCAGGCTGCTGCCTTACAGCAAAGAGAATGCATTCTCTTAAAGTATCGGTAATGAAAGGGCCGGAGATACGCATACCAGGAACTACCAGCCCTCGTCCCTCGGTGAGTATCCCCCCAACCATGACCCTGCATCTGACCTCTGTGCCTTGCCCCTCCAGTACCTTGAGTTGCATGGCACCATCATCAAGCAACACTGTATCCCCCACCTTTATATCTTGAGTAAGGGTAGGAAGATTAACTGATATTACCCCAGCATCTCCCTCCGTCTGCTTTGTGGTGAGGATAATCTGTGCACCCCTTTTCAGCATGGCTTGACCATCTTTCAGCTTGCCCGTGCGATACTTTGGCCCGGGCAAATCTATAAGTATAGCAACAGGGATTGCCAGACTGAGACTGTGGGACAGTTTCCTTACGGTCTGGATGTGACGGGCGTGTTCCTTATAGGTACCGTGAGATAGATTAAATCTGGCGACATTTATGCCGGCCTTTATCAATTGCTCAATCACGGCAGCCGAGTCAGTAGCCGGACCGATAGTACACACTATTTTGGTCCGCCTTCCAAAAAAGCTGGCGCGTTTCACATCACCGCCTCGCTTTGCCAAAGTACTACCTATCAATAACTCCGATACCAGCCCTCGGTCACCGGGGCAAACTTGCCGTTTTCAGCCCCCAGCCTGGAATACCACGGCTTGCCGTAGCTATCAGCTATCTCAGCCAGTTCCTTCAACCTTGGAGCAGCCGTTTTCTGGAAAAAATTCATTCTTTCATCCCGGGAACGAATTTGAGCACCCTCCTGCCACAGGGCACGCCCGGCCAGGAAACCAGAAGCTCCTGAATTACAGGCTATCTCTACCTGCTTCTTAAATGAGTCGAAGTCAACTCCAGCACTAAGCAGCACCCAGGGCAGCCGGGATGCCTGGTTTAACTCTTGGCACAACCTCAACAGCTTTTCCTTATCTTTTTCGAACTTAATATCTGCCGGGAATTCTGCTTTCAACACATCAATGGGTAGGGCAGTGATCTGCCGGGCAGTTTCGATTACCAGACCAGGTTTTATCTCAGCAAACTTCTTTGAAGATGTCCCTCCTGCTTCAATGGCATAGCTTACCGGCTCAACCAGAAAGGCTATATCTTCTTCAATGCACTGGTCGGCGAGCCTTGCCACCAAATCGAGTTGTTTTGAGGTGATATCCTTTAGGTCGGGCCTGAAGTAGATTAAAAGCTTGACTGCCGAAGCCCCCATTCTCTTCGCCTTTTTCACGCTCCAGCTGGGCAGAAGTTCAGTGATTCTAGCGGTACTGTCGCCACTATAACCGGTCTTTTCCATGCTGATAAGAAGCCCCTTAGGCCCGGGCAAGAGGCCCGCAGCTATAGCCTGACCAGCTCCATATTCAGGGTCAAGCAATATGGCACTGGCAAATGGCGCTATCGCTTGACAGAGGTCAAGCTTAAAATCGACTATCTCTTGGTAACTCACTGCATCAGGGTCTTTCTTGTTCAGGGCTCGCTTAAGCGCCCCCCTGTGGTCGATGGCACACATCGTCATCATGCCCTTGGAGTCAGCCAATTGTCGGAGCCCTCTTAGCTTGCCGATAGATATTTTCATCACATCACCTCATGATAGACCATATTTTTTTCTTTCACTCACAGGGGGAGCCTTCTCATTTCTTGAAGAGCAAAAGCAGCAGCGCCGAGCACGCCGGAGTTTCGGCCCAGCTCGGCGGAAGCAAAGCGCACAGCCTGGAAAGCCTCTTTATATGCTCTCTCTCCAGCCGTCTTGAAGGCTGGCTTGAGCAGCATATCACCGATGTTTGATAAACCGCCACCGATAACTATCAACTCAGGGTTGAATATGTTTATTAGGTTAGCCAGTCCCACACCTACATAGTAGCCAGTCCGAGCAATAAGTTCTTTAGCCAAGCTATCACCTTGCTCGGCAGCGCTATGAATGACCTGCGCCGTTACTTTTTCTACGTCACCCTCAGCATAATCCAGAATGGATGTCCTGACTCTTTCTTTAATCCTATGCTTCGCCTCTCTAGCCAGAGCTGTTCCCGAGGCCAGCGTTTCCCAACAACCTTTGTTTCCACAATTGCAGATGGGGCCGTTGTCATCAATGGTCATATGCCCCACCTCTCCAGCAGCACCAATGGCTCCGGTATAAATTTTGCCGTCAATGACAATGCCCCCACCGATGCCAGTGCTGAGAGTAACATAGATGAAGTTACGAGCACCCCGGGCGGCGCCGAAATAGAATTCGCCTAGAGCAGCGGCATTGGCATCATTGATAAGGAAGGTCTTCTTACCCAGCCTTTCTTGCATTACGTCTCTTAGGGGAACATCTCGCAACCCTGGCAGGTTCGGGGAAGTAAATAGAATGCCTGCTTCAGGATTGGAGATGCCGGCAGCCCCAACCCCTATTGCGCAAATCCCTGAACTAGCGACACCTGCCTGCTTTAAAGCACGATGCGCGGACTCCAAAATAGACCGGATAATTGCTTCATGACCTTTTTCGGCTGGCGTTATACTATGGTCGCGAGATAGCATTTTCCCCTGAGAGTCGGTCACTGCCGTCAGTATTTTGGTGCCCCCAAGGTCAATGCCAAGAACCAAATCATCACGATTTTCACGCAATTTGGACTTCTGCTCTGAATCCTCAGCCATATAATTAGACCCCTTTCCCAAAGCTAGTGTCCCTCTCAAAAATAGAGCCTGCTCTTGATTTTACTGGTAGCTTAATCTGGCAGTTATCATTGTCGCCTTGCTTCCAAGCTTGGAAAAACGGTCCATTTGGATCATATTCATCCTCTCCCAACTTGCAGACCCTGCCCAACGTCAAGAATAGATTGTGTCACTGCTCATTATTATATTGTATACTGAGGCGGATAATAAAAAAAGACAGGGAGTTCTCGTGAACAATCAAAGACAAGTTCCAATAATTTATAATCTGTTCCCCCGCCTGGCAGGGATTATGCTTGATTGGCTCCCGCACGCATCCCGCGCCGCGGAAATGGGCTTCAACTGGCTGTATATCAACTCAATTCATTACCCGGGGTTTTCTGGCAGTTTGTATGCTGTAAAGCACCACTACCGGATTAATCCACAATTCCTGCCTCCCAATAGCGAGAGAGACGACCTAGCCATCTTGGCACAAACTCTTCGAGGATTTCAGGATTTAGGACTCTGGCCCATGATGGACCTGGTCATCAACCACACCTCACGGGACTGCCCTTTAATTAGTGAACACCCTGACTGGTATGCTCATGATGAGCATGGTGAAATCGTCAGCCCTTTCGCCCGGGACCCCGATAATCACGAAAAGGTGACGGTGTGGGGTGACCTAGCGGAGATAGATAACGAAGGCTCTAGTGATAGAAAAGGCCTCTGGGCTTACTGGGCCGAGCTTGTAAAGCGCTACCTCCGGCTGGGGTTCAAAGGCTTCCGATGTGATGCAGCATACAAGATACCTTCTGCCCTATGGAGATATCTTGTTGAGGAAGCAACAAGTATTGACCAAGAGGCGATGTTTTTTGCTGAAACGCTGGGATGCATCGAAGAAGAAGCCCTGGCGCTGCGCAACGCCGGGTTGCATTACTTCTTTAATAGTTCCAAGTGGTGGGACTTTGTGCAGCCGTGGTGTCTGGAGCAGCACGAGAAGTTCGGTAAGATTGCCCCATCGATCTCCTTCCCTGAGAGTCATGATACGACTCGCCTTGCTGCTGATACAGGTGGCAATGAGGCTGTGCAGCGTCAGCGTTATGCCTTTGCCGCAGTATTCTCCGCCGGAGTTATGATACCTATTGGCTACGAGTTTGGCTTCAGGAAAAAATTGGACGTTGTTTCCACTCGACCTACAGATTGGGAGACAGCCTCGTTCGACCTCCAGAGATTTATAAAAAGGGTTAACAAACTCAAAATAGAACATCCTTTGCTTCATGGTGAGGGGGAATTAAAGACGGTTACAAACGACAGGAGTACTCTTGTGCTAGAACGACGTACAGAACAAACTTCTGGGCAGCAAGCTTGGGTCTTGGTGAATAAGAGTACGGGCAGACATACAACAGTAACCCTCAATGGCGTTGCCCTTAGCTCCCGACATCGCTTGCATCGCATTTGCCGGAGCGAGAACTCCCTGCCCGAACTGCCAGTTTTAGGGCAGACCATTGTGCTTGACCCTGCCGAAGTGATACTGCTCTTGGAATCTTAACAAAGCAATGCTAAGATTTTGTGAAGAGAGCATAGCATGAGCTTCCCCAGAGCAAGTGGCATATTATTGCACCCGACCTCACTCCCAGGTCGATTCGGGATAGGAGACTTGGGAAGAGAGGCTTTTCAGTTCGCAGATTTTCTGGCTAGCACTGGGCAGCGTCTTTGGCAGATTTTACCCCTGGGCCCCACCGGCTACGGCAATTCCCCATACCAGTGCCTATCTGTCTTCGCTGGCAACCCGCTGCTTATAAGTCTGGAGAGATTGGTTGAAGATAAGTTCCTGGAACCTGCTGACTTGGAGAATGCACCTTCCTTCCCTAAAAACCGAGTTGACTATGACTCAGTTATCAAATTCAAGATGCTCTTGTTGCAAAAGTCCTTTGAGACCTTCCAGAGGAAAGCTGCTCCAAGTGAGCGGGAGCAATTCCAAGTTTTCTGTCAGCAGAATGCTTCATGGCTCGAAACTTACTCGCTATTTATGGCATTGAAAGAGGCTCATGGCCTCGCTGCCTGGAATACCTGGGAGGAAGATGTCCGAAGTAGGCAGTACAAATCCCTTGAACGCTGGTGCAAGAAACTGGACCATGAAATCTCCTACCATAAATATCAACAACATCAGTTTTTTAAGCAATGGTTCGAACTAAAGAGGTATTGCAATGAGCAGGGTATCAGGCTCATCGGTGATATGCCCATATTTATTGCCCTTGATAGCGCTGAGGCCTGGTCGCATCCAGAAATGTTCTATCTGGATGACAATGGTAAACCAACGGTGATGGCTGGGGTGCCACCGGACTACTTTAGCAAAACAGGACAGTTATGGGGAAATCCTCTCTATCGCTGGGATGTAATGGCCAGGGATGACTATGCGTGGTGGATTGAGCGCTTCCGGGCAACACATGCCTTGGTGGACATCGTCAGGCTGGACCATTTTCGCGGCTTCGAGAAATACTGGGAGGTTCCGGGCACAGATATCACTGCCATGAACGGGCGATGGGTCTCAGGACCGGGGATTGAGCTTTTCGAAGTCGTGCAGAAGACATTAGGTACCCTTCCCCTTATTGCCGAGGACTTAGGGGTAATCACACCAGAAGTAGACGCACTTAGAGACCAGCTCAGCTTTCCGGGGATGCGGGTTCTCCAGTTCGCCTTTGGCAGTGACCCCAAAGCTGATGATTACAAGCCCCACAACTACCCTAGAAATTGCGTAGCGTACACCGGCACTCATGACAACAATACCACTATTGGCTGGTTCAAAGGGAAAGATGTCAAAGACTGCACTCAGAGCGAGGAAGAAAGGGAAAGAGAGAAGCAGCTCGCCTTGAAGTATATGGGCACGGATGGGCACAAGATAAATTGGGATTTCATCTGCCTGGCTCTGATGTCTGTCGCCGACACCGCCATTATTCCTATGCAAGATGTTTTAGGATTGGGCAGCGAAGCCAGGATGAATATTCCCGGTACCACGGAGGGGAACTGGTGTTGGCGTTTTACACCGGATATGCTGACCGGAGAAATCAAAGCCAGACTAAAAGAACTAACCGCACTCTATGGCCGGTAGTTGCGGCTTGAGGGTCTTGTACTGAAGAGTTTACTAGGCTGAAAATACCAGCCTATAGTTAAGAAGCCAGCTTGACTATAATCGTGGGCGGTGCTGTGCCTTTGGTGAATCTAGTATTATGTCAAATATAATCATTGATTATTACACCTGTTGATAGTATACTGTCATTATACACAGAGGGGGAGGTATTTCATGAAATTATCTTGTCTTCAGGAAAACTTAAATAAGGGGCTAGGCATTGTCGGCAGAGCTGTAGCCACGAGGTCCACTTTACCTATCACCCAGAATATTCTTCTATCCGCTGAGCAATCACGTCTCAAGTTGGCAGCCACTAATCTGGAAATGGCTATCACGTGCTGGATTGGTGCAAAGGTGAAACAAAAGGGAGAAATAACTGTGCCTGCTCGCTTGCTCAGCGATTTTGTTAATTCCTTACCCAACGACTTAATCGAAATCAATCTTCCTGCTAATGGTCGCATCCTGGAGCTTAAGAGCGGCCATTTTCAAGCTCATATTCACGGCATTGATGCTGCGGATTTCCCACCTATCCCTCAGATAAACGATGGCATAACTACCACCATCGAGGCAGCTAGTCTCAGAGAAGGAATTGCACAGGTTGCCTTCGCTGCTGCCACTGAGGAATCCCGCCCGGTATTAACCGGAATTAACACTGAGTTCGATGGCGAGCAGCTCAACCTGGTGGCTGCCGATGGCTTCAGGCTAGCTGTCCATAAGACAACTCTCAGCTCGCCGGTCAAGGGAAAGACTACGGTTATCATCCCGGCGAGAACCCTTAGCGAACTGAATCGCCTTATTGGGGAGCAAGAGGAGCCTGTAGAAATCACCGTAAACGAAAAAAAGAGCCAGGTCCTCTTCCGCCTTAAGGATGCTGAGCTAGTTTCCCAGCTTATTCAAGGTTCATTCCCCAATTACTCCCAGGTTATTCCTCAAAGCTATACCACGCGAGCTGTGGTGGACATTAATGAGTTTCTGCGGGTTACCAAAATGTCCTCTATATTCGCTCGCGATGCCAGTGGCATAGTTCGCCTAGTCATTACCCCGGGTAGTGAACTTACTCCGGGAAAGGTAACTGTTTCTGCTCAGGCTGAAGAGGTTGGAGACAATGTCGGTGAAGTGGACGCTCTCATTGACGGAGAAGAGGCCAAAATTGCTTTCAATGTAAAATATCTTTCCGATGTTCTGTCTGTCCTTTCCCAGGCCCAGGTCGCTCTAGAGCTTACTACCCCCTCGAGCCCGGGAACCATCCGCCCTATAGGCGTGGACAATTATGTTCACGTAGTCATGCCGATGTTTGTGCAATGGTAGGTAAATACAATTCCAGGGGTAACACGCCTTTTATTTCCAGCTTATCAGCGCCGGCATAAACCTTAATGTCAAGGGCATCTAGGGCCAGCCTCTTTGTCTCAGCGTCACAGTTATCCAGATTTCTCAATACTTGGTCGTAAATCTGGCTTAGTTTGACAGTCGCATTAGCCAGCCCGGTTAGATTGTCCCTTGCCTTGATTAGACTACTCAATCTGGCTTCGTCCTCAGCACAGGCACGTTTGAGGCTATTCAGCCTATCAAGTATCTCGTCACTATCAAACTCGCCCAGCTCCATAGCTTTTAGTAGATTGCTTCGGCGTTGCTCATAGGTCCGCAATGTCCTTTCCAGTTCCTTAATCTCAGCCTCTATTGTGCTTAATTCCCCCGCCTCGCTTGCTTCCGTGAGCTGCTTTAGTATGATGTCGGGATTAGAGAGGACTTCTTTTACCTTGGCCCACACAATCTCCTCTGTCTCACTGGCCCGGACGTAGCGCGACTGGCATTTGGTTGTCTGATTCTCATATGGTCGGGCATTACTGCATTGATAGTAGCGGTATTTCCTAATCAGACAATGCCCAACCATAGGCCGTTGACACACAGCGCAAAAGATATGATTCCGTAAAAGGTATTCGTGCTTAGGCCGTCCCGTCCTCAGCTTTGGTTTGTCAAGCTGTAGATTTGCAGCCTGGAATATATCCTCAGTCACTATCGCTGGCGATATGCCGGGCAACACAGCATCCTTGTAGTGGGTTTGCCCGATGTAGGCTGTATTGCGAATCATCCGCCGAATCGTCAAGGTATGCCATAGCTTTTTACCCTTGCTTGGTATGCCATTGTCATTAAGTGTCTTTGAGATTGAAAGCAAGCTATCACCCTGGGCTGTGCGTTTGAATATCTCCCCAACTATGGCAGCCTCAAATTGGTTTATCCTGCGTTTCTTAGCTAATTTGTCCCAGGTATAGCCGTAAATCCCCATCCCGGTTCCCTGGGGCAATCTACCCTGCTTTAAGCACGCCTGTTTGCCCCTCATGGTTCGCTCTCTTATCTTTTCAGCTTCCAGCTTTGAGGCAAAGCCCCGAATGTAGGTTATTAGCTTGCCGATTTCCGTACTATCAACACTCTCGGTTACTGCTTCCAGTGCCACGCCGTACTTTTCTAGTTCCTGGGTGATAATCACCCCATGCACCGGGTCACGCGATAGTCTATCAAGTGAATAGCACACGATAACATCTATGGCATTGTTCCTTACTAGGTCGCGTAGCTTGTCCAACTCTGGCCGTTCCAGGGATAGCCCGGAGTAAGCCTCGTTAAACTTATGAGTTACCTCATAGCCTTTTCCCTGGCAATGGGTAAGGCAATTTTCTAGCTGCGTTTGAAGGCTCGTGCCTTCCTTCTCCTGGCCCTCTGAGCTTACTCTGCAATAAATCGCTGCTTTCATTTCTTGTCTCCCTGTTTATTGAATCCAAGAGAATCTAGCAAATGTTCCGTGGTGAAGTATTCAGCCACTTGAAAGAGTTCGTCTGGCATATCCTGGTGAGGAAAGAGCATAAAGATATTGTCCGAATCCTCTTCACCCGGGCAAATCATCTCTGGCTCTCCCATAATCGCCAGACTCCGAGCAACAAGCTTTCCCTGAATAGTTGAAGGATAGACACAAACTAGGGTTTTGCCATTCGGCGTTAGTTCAATTGTCATGGGTCTATTTATCTCTGTTCCCATGTTTAACCCCCTTCCATTTTGGCTTATCCCAATAAGGACTTTTGCATTTCGGGCATATCTTAGGATGCTCTCGTTTACTAGGCCATTCATGCCCACACCGTAGGCACTTAAATATGTTTATTGTCATACCATTGATTATATACCTATCAGGTAAGTTTGTCAAGTCCTTGATTTACTCTCAGTAAGTGTGGCTATCAATTTAAGGTTGTTTATTCGGTCAAGACTACTAAATAGTCGCAAGGAAGCTTTAATGCCCCTAAAATCGCCTCTCAGAGCGTGTACACGGAGGACCCCGGAGGAGTCAACGCTCCCCCGGGGTTATGGAAAAATATCTTGACTAAGCCAAGACAGACAAGAGCTGCCCTGAGCCTCGTCTATATCAACGCCGTCCAAGCCAATAGACAGCGGTGATACCTAATTAAGTCCTAGCTTGTAGGACAACGCACCATGAAACGCTATCGCCGTTCTTAGGCGTAACAGCTTGGCTCCATGAGCCCATGCCATCAGCGCGCAGGATCACTCGAAAATCCTGCATATCCTCGGTCCAGCCTGGCGCATTGCTCTTGTCCAGAACAACCTCTTGGCGCATCCCAATGACATATTTGCTGAAATCTGCCAACAGGACATCGCCCTTGCTACCAAGAGTAGGTAACTTCTCGGTAAAGGCTAATTCTTTACCAAGCAGGTAAAAACGCCCGTTCCTTTCCTCAACAGCCTTGATAGGAGCTCCACCTGTACCAACAGACAGGCTCATTTCCATAAGTTGCGGTAGAACTGTCTGATTGGCTGCCCATATGGCGCCCCTGAAGGCTGAAGGGTGTAACCTAGCCAGCATCTTGGTCACGTTTTCATAGAGGAATGTACTAGCCGGCTGCCCAGTCTCTTTGGAGACAGTCACCAATGCCGGGTCTGATAACACGCCCAAAGGCATTCCTGCTCCACTACCTC
>Ga0209636_10007837_pt1 | contig 10883 bp, 12 predicted proteins | sample DeeMarSWOR152_54_FD_187464 | JGI IMG/M metagenome (GOLD analysis project Ga0209636, IMG submission 187464) | Marine sediment microbial communities from White Oak River estuary, North Carolina - WOR-1-52-54 (SPAdes) (version 2) | ecosystem: Environmental > Aquatic > Marine > Intertidal zone >... | reverse complement strand
ACAAATCAACTACGAAATAATGATTGAGCAGGCAAGGCTTGCACAGACAAACACGCATTTCACTATCACTTCTGCAATACAACTTGAAGGGCAGGAAAGAGAATACTTCGACAAGGTTGCTACCAGAGCTTTTAACAAGGCGAGAGCACTTGTTGATGTCATCATAAATGTCTATAATGCAAAGATGCAGGGATATATTGCCAAGATGGAAGGAAAGAAGGCTGAAATTGATTTGGCAAGAATGAAGGGCGAGTTGGTAATTACTGCAAACAGGAACACTACTGAAGTGTTCCAAGCTATGGTTAGCAAATATGAAGCAGAGCTGAGAGCTGAAATTGGTATTATTGAGGCTATTGGAAGAATATATGGCTTCCAAACTGCTGGATATGAGGCCAAAGCTCGAGTTGCTATTGGAGAGTTGAATGCACAGGTTGAATTGTTCAAAGGCCGTGTTGAGCAGTCTAACAACCAGACTAAGCTTGCTGTTATGGAAGCTGAGATGGTATTGAGGGCATACATTGAAGCTGTAAGGATGCAAGTAGCAGCAGCTGAGGGTGCTGCTAACGTGTCCGCACAGCTTGCTGCAAGTGCTATGAGCGCTGTTAACGCAAGCGCATCTGTGGGATATGGTAGCAGTTTCGCCAGAGGAGATGGCGTCAGAGCTGCAACTGCCATATCTGCAGCGAAGAGTTTGAGTGAACGTGTCGAGGCTGAATAAATAGGAGGCAGAAATGGCACCTAGGAAGAGAACAGAGGAAGAACTATGGGAGTTCTTCAGAGACGTTCCGACCATTGGAGAAGCAGAGGCTGCAGGAGTAGCAGGTGGTGCTATAACTAGAGAAGAAGCTGTCAGGCGCCATCTAACAAAGCGGGGCATTCGTGAAGAAGAGCAGGCTGGAAAGGAAGCGCTTCTCGCTCAAGCAGCTGCATTTGAAAGACCTGAACAGGTCGCCAGAATTGGCGAGATTGGAGCTAGGACTAGGAAGATCGGAGCTGAAGCTGGTACCGAGGAGTATGGGTTAGGCTTTAAGAAGTCTGTTATTGACACTGTAAGGGATCTCCTAGGGCAGTCTAAAAGGAAAGGTGAATTGGACATAATGGCTCTAGAAAAGGGACTTTACGGAGGTCTACCAGGAGTTCCAGAGGAAGAGGTTATTCCTCCAGCAGCTGCAAAGCCAAGAGTAACTCCTGGAGTAGCAAGGCCTAGGCGAAGGTTAAGGCCAAGTGTGAAAAAGTTCCTCTGGGAGGGTTATCCAGCTCCTGGTGGCATTGGCAGACTGCCAGGGTTGCTAGCTCCTGCTTATGGTTGGAGCAATATTAGCGATTGGCTTAGCCACTTTGCCAAAAAGGGCTATGAGTACGCTTATCCAAGGGAAAGATAATGCCTGATCTTATTGACCAAATAATAGCTCGTGCACTGTCAAAGGAGCCTGGGACTGTAGCTCAAAAGTTTCTGGCTGAAAAGGAGAGGAAACTTGAAAGGATGCTGGACAAGCGTGCTACGCTCCTTGCTCAGCCAGATTTGCTGGAAAGACGAGTAGCTGCTCACGCAGGAGCATTTTCTCTATCTACTAGAAGGCCAAGAACGAGGAGGTTCCAGAGCAAGATAGACGCTCTTGAGGAGCAGGCTAAAGGTACACCACAAGCAGGGTTTGCCTCTGAATTGCTGGAGACCTATACTGCTGCTTTAAATGATCCTACTTATTTGGGTGTATCTAACAGGCAGTTGCTTGGAGCAGTCTCCAGAAATCTAATGCTGAAGCCAGACGAAGAAGGTAAGTCGAGGCTTGAGAAGGCTTATAGGTATAAGTGGAGAGCTGATACAAGTGTTGGAAACCTGTTTGGCATCTTCGGAGAAGATAAAGATACTAGAGCCTTACCAGGATATGAGAAATATCTGGAGATTCAGAAGGCACAGCCTGTTGATGAATGGCATACTGGGCCTTTAGAGGCAGCAGGAATTGGTGCTGGCTTCACTGCTGCTCTGATGGGAGCAAGCAAGCTGGTTGGAAGAGGATTAATGGTTACACCAGCTCCTGGTGCTCGGATAGTTGGTGGAGCTTTGATGGCTATTCCTGAATTTATGGCTTTTGATGCTGTTCATAACGTCATTGCCAAGACAGAATGGGGTAGAGCTAGAGAAGGTACCTGGAAAAAGATCGGAGCTGACTTGCTGGCTGGTGGTGTGGTACTTGGAGGCGGATACAAGATTGCTACTGCTGCTATCAAAAAAGCTGCTGAAAAGGCTATTCTTTCTAAGACTGTGACCGACGTTCTTATGAAGCATCCAACTGCAAAGAGGGCTATTGAAGCTGGCGAAGCTCAACGAGTTGCTAGAGCTGAGCAAGCAAGGGCTAACGAATCTATTATTAGGAACATTGGTAGAGAAGATGTTCTAACTGAGGTGGCCAATCTGTCAGCTGTTCTGGAAAGAGCGAAGTTGGCCAAGGTTGGTGAGGCGGCTGAGGCAAGGATGGCTAGGGAAATGGCAAAGCCAAGCGTTGCCCATCCTGGAGCTGCACCAATGGCAGCTGGAATAGCAAAGGCTGTGATCCCAAAAGCAGAAGCCAAGCCTGGCGAATTAATAAAGTTCCTTCTTGCCCCAGGAAGACAACCTCGTTATGCTGGAGAGAAGTTCGATGTTGGTAAGGCATATGCGGGGCTCAGTGAAAAGGGTGCTGAAAGGGTCTTGAGTAAGGCAGGAAAAGAGGGCGGAGTCAAAACTGCTGTTGCTGAGGAAGTGAGAATTGCTGAGCTCGAAGCTCAGGTTGCTGAGCGAGAGAAGGACTATATAAAAGCTCTTGAGAGGAAAGAAGCTGAACTTGAAGAAACCTATATAGCTAGGCTTGAAGAAAGAGAATTAACTCTGGAGAATGAACTTGTTACAAAGCAGGCTGGTAAAACACGAGTTAAGCAAAGAGCGCAGAAAAAGGTTCAGAAGGATATTGCTGAAGTATCTGGCAAAGCAGCGAGGATAACAGCTGCGTCGATAAATGAGCATATTGCTTCGTCTATCAAAGAGGGCATTGCACCTGGGCTTGGATTAACTATTGAAGGCGACATCTCTGCAGCTGAGTGGCTTATGAAGAAGGAGGGTATTACTGGCAAGAGCCTTGGTGAGAAAATTGTAAAATGGGCTGAGAAGAAGGGTTACAATCTTGATGTATACACGTCAGAGGAAGATTTGGTAAGCTCTGTAGCTGCTGAGGGCAGTCTTCTCCCTGGCAGACCTATGCCAAAGGAAGATATTAAAGCTAGTCTGCGAGCAGCCAGAGAGGGTGCAAAACCTAAGGTAAAAAAGGTTCCTCCAGAGGCTACTGGTCTAACTGAGGAATCCAAGGCTGCTATAGAAGCAGTTGAAGAAGAGACTAGACAAACTGTGAGTATTGCTGAAGAAGCTGGCCTTGAAGAGTTGCTTTATGGAGGTGGTGCAGGAGAGGAAGAGACTTTCATTGAGGGAGTGAAGAAAGGTGGTAAAGATCTTACTGATCTTATCAATGATAGCAAGAAGCTCTTTGTAGGAATTGGAGTATTTGGGTCAGTTGCTCTTGCGTCATTGTTTGAGCCTGACTCCGCAGAGGCTTCTGTATTCTCCAGCGCAAGAGTTGTAGTTCCAAAGGTTCTTGCCAGAACAGCTGAGAAGGTCAAGGCCAAAGCAGCCATGGTTAAGTTGGCTGATGAGTGGTTTAAAGCCAGGCATATACACATTCCTGCTCCTGAGGGAGCTAAGGAGAAGTTCACATTTCAGGAAGCTGTCAGAACTGCTCCTATGGCTATTGAAGAGTATGGGAGTCTAATCAAGAATATCAAAGCAGAATCTACTCCGTTTAGTTTGGTTAAGGTACTATCACCTTATACCTCTGGAGAGATTCTCTATAAAGTGAATCCTGTACCTGAGATAGGTAATGTTCAGTCCTGTATCGGGAACAATGCTGGAGATGCTTTGAGAGTCGTTGGTAATATCTTCAAAGACGTGCCAGGACTGATACAAAAGGGTGCTGCAAAAGACATCATGGATACTATGTCTCCAATAGCCAAGCGATATTCTGGAGACGTTGCAGCTCTTAGAGCCGTCGAGTTTGATCTCAACAAGACCAAGAGGTCTTTTGATAAGTTGTATAAAGCACTTAGTAAGGAGAAAGGAGAGCAGCACATACCTGCTATTGAGAAGATTGAAGAAAGAATGGCTAAGCTTGTGGTTGCCAAAGAAGAACTTACGCCAGCACTTATTGATTACCTCAGGGATTGGGAGACAGCAGTGCAAAGTCTCGCAAAGAAATATCCAGTAACTCGGATTGCTTTGGCAGCTGAAGATACTGCTCAGTATACCAAGTATCCATGGCTGAAGAAGATGATGACTCCAGCAGAGGAAGAAGCTGTTATATGGCTGAAAGGTCTCCATGAGACTTATGCTGTTAGAATGGCAGAGACTGGTCACAAAGTGATTGAAGGCCCTTATGTCCATCATGCCTGGCATCCTGATTGGCTTGAGGAAGCAGCTACTAGAAGACTGGAGGAGTTTGGTCTTGACTCTAAAGGAGTCCCATTCTCCAAGTTTTATCATAGAGCTAAGTATAGCAGAATGATGATGCCTGACATAAATCATACTATGCAGAAGTATCTAATGGATGCTGAGAGGAGAATACAGTGGAGCCAATTCTGGGGTAAGGGAACAAAAAATAGCTGGTATGCACACAAGAGGTGGGTTGACATTCATGGCTCTAGAGATCAACAGATATTCTGGAAGAAGATCGCTGATGGCAGCATTCCTCCAGCGCCTACAAGAGCTAATATCATCTCGAATATATACTCTTCATTTGAGGTTCTAAGGCTTTTGGCTTTTTCGCCTTCAGTAGCTCTTAAGCATTACTTCAAGAATATTGGTACTGCATCTGCTATGGGAGCTGGAAACTTTGCGTCTCACCTGCCAGAGGCTGCAATTACAGCCATTAGAGGGGCGAGGAACTCTCCTGAGATGAAGGCCATATACAAGCGGTTTGGAATACAGTCTCCAAAGGGCAAGAAACGATTGTTTGATGAGGTTGCTGGCTCTTTTATTGCTCAGATTCATAGGATGAATATGATTGCTGACCTGGACTTTGAGGCAGTAATACCACATAGAGTTGGATTCTGGCAGGCTGTTACCAAGAAAATGCAGACGTTCAACAGATGGGGCAGTATTCCAGTTAGAGCTATTGAGTCTGTAGACAGGCATCATACTGTTGTAGCTGCTTGGGAAGCTGCAGCTAAGAAGGGTATGACTGCTCAGCAGGCTATTTATGGGATTTACTCTAACATTCTAAAACTGAACTTTTTAAGTGGTGCTGCTAATCCTTCCTGGATTAGGAATCCTAAGATCAGGTCTATGGTGCTATTCCAGAACACTGTCTTCAAAATCATGGAAAGGAGATTAATGACAGCATGGGGAGCAGGAAAGGATTGCAAGACTGCAATAGGGCTTATCAAGCATCAAGACATCAAAAGGACTCTGCAGGAGATGGCAGAGATTGGGAGATATATTCTTGGAGCAGAAAAGGAATTAAAGCAGAATATGATCTTTGATGCTTTGACAGCGAGCAAGGATGTCTTTGGAACACCGATGCTGCAACAGGCCATGAGAGAAGCAATCCTATCTGGTGCAATTCTTATGGGAGGCGGAATTGTTGGTATGAACTTGATGCCACAGGTCTGGCACGTACCGCTGCTGCGACACGGAGCTAGAGCTCCTACGTTGGCAGTTAATCCATTTGTTAATGCTGCGTTTAGAGTAGCAGGCGAACGGGCAGAAGCTGAGGAATACGGTGTTGAGAAAGACTTCATAGTGACACAGTTTATAAAGAACTGGTTAAAAAGTACTGGGTATCTACCACAGACTTTGAATAAAGCGATAAGAATTACGCAAGATGATGTCCCTGAAATATACAAAGGGTCTAGATGGCAGTATTTCTTCAGTATTCCAGCTGCCGGAGAGCATTACTAATTAAGAAACGTCAAAATTTGACGTTTTGACTGGGAGGATACTATGGCGCAGGGACTTATATCAAAAGATCAGTTTGAGAAGAGTCAAGATATAAACCTGAAGCTCAATATCCTGTTTGAAACTGAGGTTGTTCACCATAAGGAAATGAATGGCAGGATGGGAACATTAGAAGAAAGAGTGGTAGAGTTAAGCAAGTCTGTGAATACCTGGAAGAAAGTACATACTGTTACAGCAGCTGCAGCTGGCGCTGTTGCAGGTTTCTTTGGTGGTCTGCTTAAATAAAAGGAGGTTTTGAAATGGGTAATGTTCTAACAAAGAACCCAATGGTCATTGACACTGCTGCGACAATATGGACAGCAGCAAGGTTTGTTAGGTTGATTCAGTGGGTTGATGACAATGGAGATGTTGTCGATGATAGCACATGGGTCTTGACTGTAAATGGTGCGTCGCTTACTGTCAAATACCAGATGACAGCTAATGTCTCACCAGTAGTAATCTGGCAGATTGGGCCTTTCAATCCAGCTATACTAATCCATACCTTTGTCGTAGCAACTGCAGGTGCAGGGAACCTTCATATCTGGCTTGATCAGCAGTAATGATTACAACTACGCTATATGTAGGATATACTATTGCTGCTGGTACAGCTGTCGTATGTCCTAAAATAATAAACCTCAGGCGAGCAGAGTATGGGATTTTTACTTTGCAGCTAATAGTAACTGGTGATGGTGAGTTAACAGTGACGTATCAGCTGGCACACGATGGAGTACATTTCGTGACTCCTATAACTGCGTCGGATATAGTTGCTGGTTTTACCAAAACGAGCGGACCAGCCAGCAATGGTATTGATCTGCTTCCGTTTGACCTAGAGCTAGCTCCTGACTTGAAGCTGAAGTTCGAAGAAACTGATGGAAGTGACGTAGTTGTAACAGCTATTGTTGCTACTCATTGAGATGTGAGCTATGTGGAAAGGTACTTTAATTAGAGGTGTTGATCCAGATAACAAAGCACCTGTGATAGTTGCTGTTGAGGACGTCTCTCAGACTCTACGGATAAACAACTGGGTTTGGAACACAGTTACACTGGCTTGGGAGCGGATGAAGCAGCCTACATTGGAGCTCACTGGTGACCTCACAGTCACTATGGGAGATGTTGAGAGGCTTCTAGCTGACAACTACTGGAAAGATCAAAGGCTTGAATATTCTGGAGGAGACTTGATTTATAAAGGATTTAATACAACTCACAAAGCAGCTACTGATGCAGCGACGTGGTACATCTGGAAGTTTACATGGTCAGGTTCTGACTGCGTAAGAATTGAGGGGCCACTTGTAGGTTCCTGGGATGGTAAAGCTGGATTGGCTTGGGATTAAGATATGCCATTTAAAATAAACCCAACTACAAGCGAATTAGACTATTACCTTGCTAGTCTGACAGGCGCTGAAATTGTTACGCTATTAGAGGCACTGGGTGCTGGCAGTCGATTGTCTCATACTAAACTAGACGACATTGGAGCCTCTGATCATCATACTAAATATACAGATGAAGAAGCTCGAGCAGCCTGTGCACTGATAGGTTCTATTATCGCTTGGGCTGGAGGTTATTTTACTAATGGAGCTAACGGAGGTTTTACTTCAGTCTTAGGAAATACTATTGCTGCAGCTAATGCCTACTTAAATCCCAAGGGCTGGTATGTATGTGACGGTGCAGAGTTAAATCTCCCTGACAGTCCAATATTTGATGGTGCAGGTAGATACCTACCAAATCTGACAGATGATAGATTCTTAATGGGATCTACTGTAGCTGGTGGAATTGGCGGTAGCAGCACTATGGCACATACGCACCCAGTAACTTCTAATGTTGCTGTTGCGAATCATGCTGCCTTGGCATTATCTAATCATGCTACTTTGGTGCTTGCTAATCACGTCTTTACTCAGCCCACAGCGCATGGAATTGTACAACCAGGTTTTAATGGACCAAGCCACAGACATGATATAGAAGGTGTAAATGGTGCATGGAACGCAGCGGGAGCTTATGTTGTAAGTACACGCAGTAGTGGTGCTCAAATGTGTACTGCAACTGTTGGGTCTGGAACAACTAAACGTCTCGTTAATCGAACCGTATATGGAGGAATAATTGCCTGTACAAGAACACAGGATGTAGCATTGTCAAACAATCATAATGGAGGAGCAGTTGATGCGCACTCTTTCACACAAAATATAGATGCCCACAGTTTTGCTCAAAACATAGATGCTCACGATGTAACAAATAATGCTGTCACCTCAGGTGCAGCCAGCAACACAGAAAATAGGCCTAAGTATTTATCCTGCTTTTACATAATGAGGGTGATATAATGCTTTACACAGTTAAGTACAAAAAACCAGGTTGGCTTTTTTGGAGGAAACTTAAAAGGGTTAAGGGAGATGGTATTGTAATGGAGACAGGCAACTCCAGATTCTTTATCTTAGACGACGAAACCAGAATAGAATTGCCTACCAAGTTTATTTTTAAGTTCGACAGGGAGCGATTCTTCGTGATCAAACAGGATATGGAGGAGGAGGCTAGGCAACGAGTTAAAGCAGCTGAATAGCATAGCAAAGTACTAGGAAGACAGGAGGCTTTATGGGGTTAAGATTTGTAATTATAAAGACAGTAGGTAAAGGTGCAGACAGCGTTGCCTTGGAATATAAGGAGGACCAGATCTGCGAAAGGCTTAAACGACGGACTCGTGAGAATCTTCTCGCAAGAACCAAGATGATTCAGCGTTGGTCTGCTGAGGAGATTGACGAAGCCATTGATAAATCCTTCAAAGAACTCGTCACTGAGTTCAAGGAGGAGACTGTAAAGATTACTTAAAAAGGAGGTAATTATGAAAGCCTGTGCTCTTGTGATTGGGCACAAAGAGACTTCTCCAGGAGCTGTGAATGAGGAGTTTAAGACATCAGAGTTCTTTTTTAACCAAGAACTTGCAGCTAGAATCCGAGATGGATTCGAAGCCAGGGATCTTTCAGTGTTATATGTATTTAGAGAAACCTACAGACAACTCCCTTATGAAATCAATAAGCTAAACCCTGACTTCATTATAAGTATGCACTGCAATGCTTACAATGGAATAGCTTCAGGAACGAAGGTCTTGTATTATCACAGATCCACACTGGGAAGGCAAATGGCTCGCATTCTTCAATCAGAGTTCGTCGCATGCTTAGGACTTCGTAACAGAGGAGTTAGAGCTTGTACTGCTGAGGATAGAGGAGGTTATCTGCTTCGCTATACCAATGCTCCTTGTATAATCGCAGAACCCTTCTTTATTGATAACAACCACGATTTGAGGCTCGCTCTTAGTAGGCAAGATGAGTTGGCCGAAGCATATAGAGCTGCGATGATAGCAATTGCGGAAGAAGTTTTTAATCCTGAGGCTTAGCTTCGCCAGCAGTAATGATCTTATTTGCAAGCTCCTTAATAATAGCTTTGTGGACTGTCTTAGATATTTTGTTTCTAGGATGTCGCAGAGCTATTCTTATAAGATCTTTTTGAAGTGGGCCTAATTCTACTTCTGGATGGTTGTATGAGAACCAATCCTCAAAGTCTCTGTATAGGTCTTGCATTGGCATAGCTTCCTCCTTTAATCTTCTGAAAATGTGTTTGCTCCAAAACCGTGGCTCTTTTGCTTGTTCATATGGAGCTTTACCAGCTACCTTATCAACAAGCTTCGACAGAGGCCCCAGAAGTTTCCCACCAATTTTTAGTTCATTCATACTTTTCTTTTCTTTGTATTCAGTACTATCATGCCTTTGTCATAGTCAATTAGCATAGCAGGATATTGCTCTTTTAGTAGCGAATAAACTTCGGCAAGAACAGTAGTTCTAGGAAAAGATCTACCTAATGGTATGAGCTGAACGATTAAGTCTGGCTCTAATTCCAAGAATGCTTCATTAGTGAACATTATTTTCCTTTCCAATGATACCAAATTCCTGGATGCCCCTTTGGACTTCTATATTCTCGGCTGATATTACCAGCCTTAATGCAAGTATTCATTACGTTGTCGAACTTCCTATCATCAATATCTCTCCAGACCAATGACATTAGCTGTTTCTCGGATATAGCTTTTTGCCTTTGGACTATCTGCATTACAAGTGCTACATCAGCAGTAATCTCAGATCTACCTACTGCAGCAAATGCTTTGTGCATTGTCGCCTCAACGCTTTCAATCCTGGCTAATGCTTCCTCAAGCTCCGCAACGCCGACAGTTAGGGTGTTACTTTTAGCTGCAGCGAGAAGCATACCGACTTTGAGCATAAGCGTTGGCTTACGACTGTACCAGCCTCGGAACGTCGGGTCTTTGCAAAGTCGGTTTGGGCTTAGCTCCTCATAGTTCTGGTAGAAATCTCTCCACCATTTCCTGCTCTCTTTATCATAGGTATAGGCACCTACTATTCTTGATATAATGTTAAGGTCATTTATCAGATGCTTTTTTAGTTCCTTGATGTCAGTGTTGGTTTCAGGAACGTCAACTTTTTTCTCCTTGCCATCTGCCCAGATAAATAAGATTCTAGTGGTAAGACCACCACCGATGGCTGTGCTTGGTAAGGAGCTGGCAAGGCTCTCAGGGGTTGTTCCGGCAACAAGATTAAGGAATGGAGAAGCAATTACATTAGTACCAGCTCCTTTTGTTCTATATCTATAAGGCCTTACTTTGCAGTCGTATAAGTCAGTAAGAAGCACAAGCATTTTAGTGTTATCTTTTTTCTGGCCAAGAAAGCTCTCAAATTCTGAGGAAATAATGCTTAAAGAGTTATGTGTAAGAGTTGTACCATCTAGCATAGGCTCCTCAGCCTTTGACAACTCGAGGTCTTCAAGCATTGCTTGAGGAGTGATAGCATCTGCTGAGGTTACGATAGCAGATACTTCT
>Ga0209636_10007836_pt1 | contig 10884 bp, 7 predicted proteins | sample DeeMarSWOR152_54_FD_187464 | JGI IMG/M metagenome (GOLD analysis project Ga0209636, IMG submission 187464) | Marine sediment microbial communities from White Oak River estuary, North Carolina - WOR-1-52-54 (SPAdes) (version 2) | ecosystem: Environmental > Aquatic > Marine > Intertidal zone >... | reverse complement strand
CTTTAGGTATGTAGCTTACAATCAGCAAAGGGAGGTGGTCAAAGGCAAAGTAGATGCCTCCAGTGAGGCAGTGGCTTTGGATTTGCTCAATTATAGTGGCTTGAGAGTATTGACCCTGAAGGAGGCCACTCCCTTTTTCCGTCTGGGGAAACTGATCACAGCAGCCCCAATAAAACCGAAAGAGGTAGCGATGTTCTCCCGCCAGTTGGCTCTACTGGTGGAGTCAGGGATTGATATTGGCGCTGCCCTTGACTTATTGCAGGATCAGGTCCCCAACCGCACTCTCAAGCAAGCGACGGCTTCCATAGCCGCTGACATCCGTGGCGGCGCAAAGCTATCTCAAGCCATGGAGAAATATCCCCAGGCTTTCTCCCCTCTCTACTGTCGCACCATGGCTATTGCAGAGGAAACCGGCAATCTGGAGATGGTACTGAGGCAGATGGCTGATCACATTGAGAAAGATGCTGTTGCTCTCGAGAAGACGCGGCGGGCCTTTATTTACCCCATCGTAATCTTTGTGCTGGCAGTTGGCGTTATCGCCCTGTTAATTTCCTTCGTCATGCCCGCCTTTTCTGACCTTTACGAGTCGCTGGAGGTGGAGCTGCCGTTAATAGCCAGAGGGCTGCTGGCTGTAGTTGACTTCTTGCGTGCCTACGGATGGATTATACTCCTCGTCGTAGTAGCCCTTGGGGTGGGTGGGTTTGCTTATACCAGGACTAAGAGGGGAAGTTATCAATGGGACAAGCTTAAGCTGAAGTTGCCTCTCTTTGGGCGCATCATTATCCTGAGCGAGCTTTCCCGCTGCTGCCGCACCATATCCACTCTGTTTCGTGCTGGCGTGCCAATGCCAGAGATAATGACGCTAGCTATTAATGCCAGCGCTAACCAGGTTGTTGCCGAGGCGTTGACTGAGGTCCGAGAGGAGCTGCTTCAAGGGCAGGGATTATCTCACCCTATGTCGAGAAACCCTATTTTCCTTCCCTTGATGGTGCAGATGGCTGCGGTGGGCGAGCAGACCGGTAATCTGGATAATACCATGGATACGGTAGCTCAGAGCTACGAGATGGAAGCCACTGACCGCACTAGCGCCCTTATTGCTACTATTCAACCAGCCACAACCATAATTATGGGAGCTGTGGTGGGCTTCATCGCCTTGGTTCTTGTCTCCACCATGTACTCTATTATGGGGGAGGTGAACGTTTAGACCCGCCCGGAAGAAAAAGACCTAAGGGTCTGGGGAAAATGAGTCTGATTAAGGTGCTAGGTTGAGCCGTATGAAATTGAGGATGAGCAATAGGAAGGCTGGAGGAGGTTTTGCTGCCAGGCGAAGAGGCAGCCAGAGAGGTCAGATACTGATCGAGGTGCTGGTGGCTCTGGCTATCTTGGGGATAGTGGCGGTGGCTTTTCTCACTGCCCTGACTACCACCTCGCTAGCCTTGATAGTGGCTGATCGGAAGACTACTGCCGAGAGCTTGACCCGGAGCGAGTTTGAGTATATCCAGAATAGCGATTACTGGGAGGATGGTTTCACCTATGAGCTCCCATCAGGATCCCCTCCGTGGGATTCACAGCATGCTCTTCCCAGCGGCTTTGACAATTATTCGCTCGTTGTCACTGCTGTTCCCATTGACCCGGAGACTCATCAGCCTTCGGCGGGTGACATGGGCATGCAGGAAGTAACGGTGACGGTCTATCAGGAAGGCAGGCCGGAAGCAGTGCTCACCACGCACGCTCATAAGATAAGACGATGAAGTTGATGCAAGGAAATCAGAGAGGCTTTACCCTCGTAGAGGTGATGGTGGGGGTGGTCATCATGGCTCTGGTGGGGCTGGCGGCTGCCACAGCCATCATTCAGGTGGTCAACGCTGGCCGCAACAGCAGTCATATGTCTGCCCTCCGCCAGGTGCAGACCGCTGGCTACTGGGTGAGCCGGGACGGGCTGCAAGCTCAGGGCGTTTCTATCGCCGAAGGCACGGGTTTCCCGCTTGAGTTAACTTGGCAGGATTGGGATGATTACGAGGTTCACCAAGTTGTCTATTCTTTGCAGGACATGCCCTCGGGTAGTCTGAAGAAGCTCTGGCGTCAGGAGACTATCAACGGGGGAGAACCGACAAACACCCTGGTTGCCCGGTATATTGATACTAGCGCCACCAGTTGCCAGTGGGATGGCAGCCAAATCACCTTTGAGGTAAGTGCTACGCTGGAGCAGCAGACTGAGTCCAGGACATATGAAATCAAGCCTAGGCCGGAGGCGTAGTGATAGTCGATTGCAGAAGTGCTGGTAATTCTCCCTCCCCTGGCGGGTCGACAATCCTTCCTAGAGAAGGATTCGAGAGAGAGTTAGAGGTAGGGGGGATAACCCTCCACAAAATCTTAGATTCGGTAGGGTGGGCTTCACCCTCACCTAACCTCTCCCTTCAAGGGAGAGGAACTCTATACAAATATGTAGGGGCTGCGATTTGCTGGAGTAGTGACTAAGGAGTGAGCTGAACTAAATGAAGCTGAAGCTTTCTAAGACGACACAGTGGATTGTGACTATCGCTATACTGGTAGCTTTGCTAGCAGGCGCTGCGATAGTCTATTCCAGGCAACAGGCAAGGCACGACGAGCTGAAGGAAGACTTGGCTAAGGCTGAACAAGACTTCGAGAGATATAGCCGGGAGAAAGAGGACCTTCAGGATAGGCTCAGCCAGGCTCAAGCTGGGCTTGCGCTCCAACGGGAGGAGTTTCCACTCTCTGGTGAGGCATTGGAGATTCAACAGGACTTGCTGGCCGCCGCTGATTTTGGCCAGGTAACCATAGTCAGCCTGAGCTTTTCAGGTCCTACTGGGGCGGCGAGCGGAGGGCAGAATTACCAAGTCTACTCCGCTGGCCTCACTGTCACTGGGGAGGTGGAAACCTTGTTCCAATTCATCCAGATGTTAGGCTACTGGTTTCCCTCAGCCACCATCGGGTCGGTGACCTTAACCACTCCTGCTGGAGGTGGGATAGCAACAATGACTCTACCGTTAAGTATCTATACCCTAGGAGGCTAAGTAGTAAGGCAATGGCTAAGAAACGGGTGAGCTTATATATCGACGATACGGCAATATACTGCCTGGCTGCGCGTGGTCGGCAACCACAGAAATGGGCCAGATTGCTTCTCGAGCCGGGGTTGGTCAAAGATGGGCTGATTCAGAACGAGGCTGCTGTGGCTGCCAAGATCAGAGAGCTGCTGAAATCCGTGGACTTAGGAACCGGAAAGGTTATCGTTGGCATCAGCGGCATCAACTGCCTTTATTCATTGCTTAGCCTTCCCGAGATTCCCCGGGACTTACTGCCTGAGGCCATAAGGAGGGAGGCATCTCGGGTCTTGGGAGTGTCTTTAGAGGAGGTCTACCTCTCGTGGCAGGTCGTTTTCTTGCGGCGTGGGGAGATAGTGGCTTACCTGGCAGCTTCACCACGCAATTCAATGGATGCCTTGATCTCCACGCTGCGTCTGGCAGAGCTTGACCCCTATCTGATGGATATCAAACCTTTGTGCTTGGCCAGAGCCACCAATGAGTCCAGAGCCGTTATCGCCGATCTTCAGCCCGCCAGCTTTGACATAGTCATACTGATTAACGGAATACCTGAGGTGGTGCGTAGCTCGGCACTGCCTGAAGACGCCGTGAGCGAGGATAAGATAGCCATCCTGAGGGAAGAGTTAGACCGGGCTATCACCTTCTATAACTCGGCTCATATGGATAGACCTATTGACCCTAGTGTGCCTCTATTGGTTTCCGGCGAGCTTGCCTGGCAAGAGGATGCCTGGCCGCTGCTCAGCGGCAGGCAAAAACGCTCTGTCCAGGCGTTGCCCTCACCTATGCAGACCGCAGTGGGTTTTCCTCCTGCCCAATATATGACCAATATGGGGCTGGCCCTGAAGGAGACGCTCCCCCAGGAGAAGAAGGCCATTGGCTCTCTGGTCAACCTCAACGCCCTTCCGGAAATATATCAACCGAAGCCTCGCGAGCTAGCTGATTTCCTCTTCGTGCCTACCGTTGCTGCTGGGATTGCTATATTTGCAGTGCTACTTACGTTTAACATCCTGGCTTCCGATCGGAACAGTGATGTCTCTGCTGATTTGGACGCGGTAAAGGAGAGGGCCGCCACAATGGAGGTTCGGGCTGGGGACATAAATGCACTGACAGGGCAGGTCACCTCAGTGGAGAATTCTGCCAATGGCCTGCAAGCCACCCTTAACAGCTGCGCTGCTACGAGGGGAAGGATCAATGATGATCTGGCGGAGGTAAACTATTACCTTCCTGAGGGGGTGGACTTGGAGCAAACTTCAATCAGCGGCAATGTTATCACCCTGAAGGGCGTAGCCAGGTCTGAAGAGGACTATTTCATCTATTGGTCGAGATTGAGGCAGAGCCCGCGCTTCTCATGGGTGTTTGGAAGCTTTAGCCCAGGCGAGCATAATATCGCTTTCACCTTAACGCTGACCAGATAGTTCTCTGACACAGAGAGTCTTCCGGACCCTGAGGCACAACTGCCTAATAAGTTGGGCAACCACCTTTTTAAACAGCCTCTGCCTATAAACCTAGTAGTGATGCAGGTAGCGGAGAAAAGGCAAAGAACAGACCCACGTGGAGAAGCAAATAGGCTATTATGGGCACGGCGAGGTATCCAAAGGGTCTCCCTTTAGCTTCTGTTGCTATCCTCCAACCCGTACTCGCAGCAAATCCAATTGCCAGACATATAGCCCCCACCGTAGGTAAGAAGTAGAAGAGGTAAGTGACTCTATCGGTAAGCAACTGAAGGGGTATCCAGATGACATAAGTGCCGCCGAACCAAAGAAGGCTGAAAAGGCTGATGTCTCTCTTGTTCTTAACTGATTGGTAGAGCATGTAGCACATGGAGGGGATAATCAAAGCCCATATCGTGGGGGTGATGATAGCGTTGTAGTGTAGGTGGGAAGGCTGATAATGAGCACCGCTGGGGATAGGGTTCAAAATCCACTCCCAGGGGTAGCTTACAATTGAAAGAGCTTCAGGGGTGAGTTCCCCCGTCGTGGCCACCCCGGATATGAAAGACATTTGATACACCCTGGAGAAAGGGTTAAGCCATTCCCCTGTGGCCATAAAATCGGCAACGGGCATCAGTAGGAAGAAGGCTAAAGCCGCAGAGACCAAGAAGAAAGCCATACTACGAGTGTCTTGCACCCTTTCGGTGAGATACCAGTGGGCCAGAATTACCAGGGCTCCGAAAATCCCGGTCATCTTGCATAGCCCGCTCAGCGCTATGGAGATTCCAGAAAGGGCATATCTATCCTGCAGGTAAAGCAGGAAGGATAGCAGCATGAAGGTGACGGAGAATATATCCAGCATTGCCAGGGTGGAATGCACCAGAGTCATGTTGTCGAAGATCAAAAGAAGGGAAGCGAACAAGGCGATGCGCTTTCCCCCCAGTTTGCGACAGATGAGATAGAAGAGGACGATCGAGGTTACTCCGAAGATAACGGAGAATATTCTGCCTCCCCAGAGGTTATCTCCAAGCAGGTAGATCCCCGAAGCTATGAAGAGCTTCCCCAGGGAGGGATGCTCAGGACTTAGCAGCTCTCTTTGGTGTATGATCGAATTGGCTTCTGGCACATAGTAGTTCTCATCAAATATCAACTGGTTGCCGTGGCTGATTATGGCCAAATGGAGTAGCAGTGAAATCAAGGCCAAGCCACAAACGAGCCACTTTTCTGTCAATCTGAATCGCTGCTGCATGACTCTGCCGGCTTACGCTTGAGTCGAATGCCCAGGAGAGCTAGGATCACCCCCACACCTGTAAGCCCTGCTCCAGCGTAAGAAGCTGGTGAAAAACTGCCGTATGTCATCGTCCAATTGACAGAGGCGGTTACAGGATCTTCGCCCGGGTTGAGTAACAGGAAACAATACCTGTCAGGCTTGGGCGTCTCGAATGTGAATGAGAGCCCGCTGGTGGGACCTTCTTCATACAGGGTGGTGTAATTTCCCCCTGTGATGAAGTCTGCATAGTTCCTGCTGTCCATGACCCAGAAGTTAACGCCGCTGTTGGAGGAAAAAGATAAGTCCAGGCGTGTTCCCGTTCCGACTTCAAACCAATGGCAGATATACCGGCCTACCAGGATGTCGCTACTGTCATGTCCTTGTTCATGTTTGTATGCTTGAGGGAGTCCTGCCAACACTAGCAAAACTACCCCAACAGCTGCAAGCACCAGCCCTGGAATAAGGATATCCTTTCTGATAGTCCCTCTCCCTAAAGCCTCAGCTAGAAAACAGAAGGCTTCTGCAAGGGCAGTCTTTCCATCTTTTCTTCAACCCTCTCCAAATCCGCCTAGCTGGGCCATTTCCGTCCATCTTAGCAGCCTGCCATGCAAGACGCAACCTACTTTGGATTGCCAAAAAGCCCCAAACCAGTGATTTTAAAGGGTACACAAAGCATCAAGCTTTAGTAAGACTGGGATTCTGAGAAGGGGAAGGGAGGGTGTTTACTGTGGCTACTTAACCACCAATAATCAAATCACTTGTGAGGCGTATCTACCCGAGTAGGACGGTTCCAACTCCCTGCCCTTGGCGGCAGACTGGTATCCTGTCGATAGGAGTCTCTCCACTTCGTCCCGGTTTTGGCAGACGTTGAGCACAGACTGACCGCTGATTGTCCCTTTGAGGTAGAGCCTCACCAGGGCTTGGTCAAGGGTTTCCATGCCCTCCTGAGTGCTGGTGCGGATGACGTTGGGGAGCTGGTGTACTTTGCCTTCGCGGATGAGGTTGGCCACAGCTGAGGTGCCCAGCATGATCTCCACTGCAGCCACCCTTCCCGAGCCGTCGGTCCGTGGTATCAGGGTCTGGCACAACACGCCCACCAGCAATGAAGCCAGCCTGCTCTGGGCTAGATAGCGCTGCTCCGGTGGGAAAAGGTCAATGAACCTTTCCACGCACTGATAGGTGCTGGGGGCATGCCCGGTGGTGAGCACCAAGTGCCCGGTCTCTGACAGGGTGAGCACGGCGGCAGCAGTCTCTAAATCCCTCATCTCACCCAGCAGAATGACATCGGGGTCTTGCCGCAACACGTGCTTCAGAGCTTGAGCAAAGGAATGGGTATCAGCGCCCAACTCTCTTTGGGTGATGGCTGACCTCAGGTTGCTATGGGTATATTCAATAGGGTCCTCGATGGTAACTATATGGCAGGTCTTGTGGGTATTAATATGGCTTATCATAGCAGCCAGGGTGGTGCTCTTACCACTTCCTGTTGGTCCGGAAACGATCACCAGCCCCCGGGGTCTGGTAGCCAAGTCTTTACATAACTGCGGCAGTTCCAGCTCATCCACGGTGGGGATTTGGGGGGGCAGCAAGCGGATAGCCAGACTGATGGCCCCTCTCTGCCAGGCAGCATTGCAGCGAAGCCGGCCCACCTCAGCGAGGGTATAGCCAAAATCCAGCTCCAGGTTACTCTGGAACTCTTCCCTTTCCTCAGGGGTGGTCAGCTCGTCGAGGGCGTGGCTTACCCCCTCGGGGGATAATGCCTCCTTTCCGTCCAGGGGCTCCAGGGAGCCCATTATGCGGAGCATCGGTGGGAAGCCGACCAGCATATGCAGGTCGGAGGCACCCTTGCTGCCTGCCAGATGGAGTAAATCCAGAACACTATCCTTCTTCATTTATCTATTCCTAGAATCCCTCTCCCTTGAGGGGAGGGAGGACTACCTTTTTCGGTGCGAGGGACGGGTCTTTAGACCCGTCCCTCCTCGACTAAAGCCAAAAGGCCTTTTCGCCGGTCAAGGCAGAAGCGCCAGGGCTATGGTGCTTTTTCCCAGTTACCATCGGCACCCCATACGATGCCGCTGCCCCATTCGTTAGGGTTACCATCACTGATGTCCCCGTTCAGCTCTACATAATACAAGCCCTCGAAGACACCATGCACGTAGTCAGCAGCATCGTAGGTTTGATCCAAGGCGTCCACGGTATAGATCGTGTCCGCCTCGCCACCCCACCAAGCCCCAGCACTGATGTTGAGCTGCGGTACCCCGGCATCAGCCATGCAGGCGGCCACGGCCGTTTGAGCCTGGTGAAGCTCAGTCCTGGCTGCCTCCAGAGTGCCCGTGCCGATGAACTTGGTCACCGCCAGCACCGCTACGGCAGCGATGACGCCCAGGATAGCTACTACGACCAGCAACTCGACTAGGGTGAAACCACCTTGACCTCTAGCCATTTTCCTGATTAGGCTTTTCATTTAATCACCTCCTTTCCTTTATAATTTTGATATTTTGAGAGGACATTCATGTTCGCTTTTCTGTTGTATCTTACCTCTATTACTCTTAGTCGCTGCAGAGCCTCAAAATCCCTCGCATTCGCTTCGTGGTTTGATTGGTGCCCTTGTCTCTGGGGAACAAGTCTATGTCTTTTTCCAAAGCTTGGCAAGGACTTTGGGGTCGTTTATTGGTAGCCGTTGGTATCAAGCATTGGTGTCCCTTGGTATCAATAGGCATCCTAGCTGGCTTCAGCTCGCCGCCTCCAAATCAGGTAGACCAGCCCGGCGATCACCAGGATTCCTCCCACAATAGCGCCTATCATCCAGGTGCTGAACTTGAACCCTTCAGCGGGCGGTGCCAGGACGGTGACAGTCTTGGTCTGGGTATGGCTCCCTCTGGGTCCGCTTACCTCCAGGGAAACAGTGTAGCTTCCCGCTGTATCATAGGCGTGCGTCAGTTTGCCGTCCTCTGGTCTGGTATCAACGTCCCATCTCCTGGTGGTGCCATCGCCAAAGATCCATTTCCAGGAGTCGATTTCTCCAGCCGAGAGGTCGGTCAAGGTTAAGCTTTGCCCTTCTAGAGCTTGAGCGGGGGCGGAGAAATTGGCCTGCGGAGTGGCATAAACTGTGATATCGGCGGTCTGAATATGGCTACCGGCCAGGTTGGAGGCGGTCAAAGAGACGGTGTAAGTCCCCGCAGTGGTATAGGTATGGGAAAACTGGCCATCTCGGGGTCGGTTGATAATGCTCCATTCCCTAGCGGTGCCATCGCCCAGGTCCCATATCCAGGAGGTGGCTTCTTCTGAGAGGTCGGTGAAGGTTATGGATTGCCCCACTTCAACTTCCTCGGCGCTAACAGAGAATCCGGCTTCTGGCGCTGGCACGGTGATAGTGGCAAAGGAAGTCTCCTGGGAGTAGGCAGACCAGTTGCTGTAGCTATCTTGATGCCTTACCTGCCAGTAGTAGGTGGTGTTAGGGCTTAATGTACCTGAAGGGAGGGCGATTTCAGTCAGATTGGTGGTATCAGTCTCGCTGTCAAATACAGGACTGTCGTAGTCCCCGTCGCTGGACCTGATCTGCCACTGAGAGGCACCATGGTTATCCACCACATCAGGGTCGGAGAAGGCGGAGGACTTCAAGACCAGGGTCAGGCTGACCTCGCTGGCTCCCTCTGCTGGGGAGGTGTTAATGGGCAGGTTGGGGGGCGAGGTGGTTACGGTGGTAAAAGAGGTCTCTTCAGACCAGCTTGACCAGTTACCATAGACATCCTGGTATTTGACCCGCCAGTAGTAGGTGGCCTCATAGCCGAGGCGTCCCAGGGGTGGGGAGAACTGTGTCAGGTTAGTAGTACTAATGCCGCTGTCAAAGAGGGGACTATCGTAGTCTCCTGTGCTGGTTCTGATTTGCCATCGAGAGGCAGCATGGGCATCACCGACATCAGGGTCGGAGAAGACCGAGGAGCGCAGGGTGGGGGTCAGGCTGATATCGGTAGCCTCATCGGCGGGTGAGATATTGCCAGGCTGAGCAGGCGCTCCTGAGGCCATCGTGGTGAAGGAGGTCTCTTCGGACCAGTCCGACCAGTTGCCACAGTAATCCTGGTGTTTTACCCGCCAGTAATAGGTGGCCTCATAGCTTAAGCGTCCTGGGGGTATGGTGATGCTAATCAGGTTGGAGTCATCGCTGCCACTGTCATGGACGATGTTGGTGAACTGATCATCAGTGGCTACTTGCCACCAAGAAGCAGCATGGCTATCACCGACATCAGGATCGGAGAAGGGTGAGCTCATCAGCTTTGGAGCGATGGCGATGCCTGTTGCACCGTTGGATGGGGAAGCATTGGTCGGTGTGGTAGGCAATTGCATCGCTGTGGTGGTGAAGGGGGTCTCTTCGGACCAGCTTGACCAGTTGTTGTAGCTGTCCCGGTGCTTCACATGCCAGTAGTAGGTAGTCTCAGGGCTTAATATACCTGAAGGAAGGGCGATTTGGGTTAGGTTGGAGGCGTCAACACCACTGTCAAAGAGAGGACTGGAGTAGCCCCCGGTGCTAGTTCTAATCTGCCACTGAGAGGCAGTATGGGTATCACCAGCATCAAAGTCGGAGAAAGTGGAGGAGTTCAAGATGGGGGACAGGCAAACCTCAGTAGCCCCTTTTACGGGGTAAATGTTAATGGGCAGGTTGGGGGGTGATGTGGTTATGGTGGTAAAGGAGGTCTCTTCTGACCAGCTTGACCAGTTGACATAGTAATCCTGGTATTTGACCCGCCAGTAGTAAGTGGTCTCATAGCTTAAGCGTCCTGAGGGCATGGTGATGCTAATCAGGTTAGAGCTATCGCTGCCACTGTCATAGACGATGTTGGTGAACTGATCATCAGTGGCTACTTGCCACCAGGAAGCAGCATGGGTATCGTCGGCATCAGGGTCGGAGAAGTCGGAGGACTGCAGAGTAGGTCTGAGAATGATATTGATAGCCCCATCAGCGGGGGAGGTATTGTCAGGCTGATATGGAGCTGAAGTGGGCCTTACTGCTGTGGTAGCATATTTCAGGTAGCCGTTGGTGGCATCATAGTAGCTAATGCACGGGTTGCCGGCGTTGTCAAAATCAAGAGAGGTATGAGTGCCCACATTGTCAGCCTCGTCTACTGTC
>Ga0209636_10007834_pt1 | contig 10884 bp, 10 predicted proteins | sample DeeMarSWOR152_54_FD_187464 | JGI IMG/M metagenome (GOLD analysis project Ga0209636, IMG submission 187464) | Marine sediment microbial communities from White Oak River estuary, North Carolina - WOR-1-52-54 (SPAdes) (version 2) | ecosystem: Environmental > Aquatic > Marine > Intertidal zone >... | reverse complement strand
CGAGGGGAGGGAAGGATATCCAGTCAACAACGGGGGCATCTGCATCCTGGGCGCGGCTGGCCTTCAACTCCTGTATGGCCCTTGGCGTGCCCCAGGCCCCTTACGGCGAGTAGGAAAACCGGGGTCAGGACATTTTGACAGAATCTCATGGGATGAAGCCATCAGTGAGGTGGTGGAGAAACTTGAGGATCTGCGCCAGAAAGGTCAGTCCCATACAGTAGCTTGTATTCTGGGTTCCGATCGGGGAACCGTGCCCCAGTTGTTTAATCGCTTCCTGAAGGCATATGGGTCACCAAATTTTATCCGGACAGCTTCTGCCGAAGATACGTACGAGTTGGCCCTGGGCCTTATGCAGGGAGCCACGGCCTCGGTGGGCTATGACCTGGAGCGTGCAAACTTCATCCTGAGTTTCGGAAGTGGCCTCATAGAAGGCTGGGGCTCTCCTGTCCGCGTTATTCAGGCTCACAGCTTGTGGCGATCCGGCGATTTGAAGAAGCGAGCCACGGTCGTTCAGGTTGAGCCACGTTTGTCCAACACGGCGGCCAAAGCCGACAAATGGTATCCTGTAAGACCGGGGACTGAAGCGGCCCTGGCCCTGGGGCTGGCCCATGTAATTGTAAAAGAATCACTATACGACTCTAACTTCATAAACGATCATACCTTCGGATTTGAAGACTGGAGCGACTACAGCGGCAAGATGTATATGGGCTTCAAGCGCTTGGTCCTGACCGAATATACGCCCGAGGCCGTATCCAGGATCACGGGGCTTTCGGCCAAAAAGATTGTCGGGCTTGCCAGGGCATATGCAAAGGCCAAGCGCCCCTTGGCGGTGTGGGGTCGCGGCAAGGGAACCACGTCGGGAAGTCTTTACGAGTGTATGGCGGTCCATGCCCTCAACGCCCTGGTAGGAAATATCAACAAGTTAGGGGGAGTGTTGGCCCGTCCCGAAGTGGACACAACGGCATGGCCAGGAGTTCACAAGGATGTCACTGCCGAGAGAGGTTCTGGTAGGCCTCGAATAGATGGCGCTGGCACGAGTCGCTATCCCCTAACGAAATACCTGCCGGAGAGATGGCCTCAAGTCATTAACGGAGGGAGGGCCGATACGATCCAGGCCCTGCTTGTTCACGATGCTGATCCATACTATACCACACTTGACAGTTCAGCCATGGCCAAGGCCTTTGAGCGTATACCTTTTGTGGTGAGCTTTTCTAGCTACTTGGACGAAACCGCCTTTCATTCAGACCTGATCTTGCCGAACCATCACTATCTGGAGCGATGGGAGGATCTTCCGACACCAATCGGTCTGCAAAAACCGATACTCGGTATGCTCAGACCAGCGGTGTTGCCCCAGTTCGATACAAGGCACGTGGGAGATGTCCTCATCACCATTGCAAAGGAGCTGGGTGGAAGCGTTAGCAAATCCTTTCCATGGGAAGATTACGAAACCGTGTTGAAGGAGACCATGGGAGACAAGTGGGATACGTTGGAGGAAGCAGGGTACGTGGAAGTGGCGGACTACAAACCCCCGGCATGGAAAAACGCCTTTGGCACACCGTCTGGTAAGTTTGAGTTCTACATCACGGCCTTTGACCAGGCCGGCATCAAAGTGGATAAGGAGATAGGCTATCTTCCCCACTATGAGCCAGTGGAAGTGGAGGGAGATTCATCTACGTATCCACTCACTTTGATCCCTACGGAATTGATGCGTCTGGCAAACGGCGCTGTTGGAAACCCGCCATTTTGTACCAAAACCCTGGAAGAAACTGAGTTAAAAGGAAACCATCTTTTCGTAGAGGTCAATCCTAAAACGGCGGCTGATCATGGTCTTTCTGAAGCTCAATATGCCATGCTCGAAACACCCAGGGGGAAGACCAAGGTGCTCGTGCACCTCTTTGAGGGAATCATGCCAGGGGTGGTTGCCATCCCCAAGGGACTTGGCCATGCGGCTTATGACGACTATCTGGCGGGCAAGGGCGTCAATGCGAACAGCCTCATGGGTGTCGTGGAAGACCCGATCTCCGGCCTATCTGCCACCTGGGGCATTCGGGCTAAACTGACCACGGTTTAATGCTAAGAAGGGGTAACCATGAAAGAGGCACATCATAAAGAGGCACATCATAAAGGACACGGCAAGACTTACAAGTACGGTATGGTAGTTGACCTGGATAAATGCACGGGTTGCGGGGCCTGCATGGTGGCCTGTATGGCTGAGAACAACATAGCCTTCAGGAAAGACGAAACGGATAAGCTGCGCAGTAACTTCTGGATGCGGGTGTACAAGATCACCAACGGTCTCCCCTTCCCAGACACAGACGTCTCTTATATTCCCAGGCCCTGCCAGCACTGCGAGGGCCACGGCCATCACCATACGCCGTGCGTATCCGTATGCCCGGCATGTGCCACTGATTACAACTATGAAACCGGTATTGTAAGTCAGATCCCCACGCGCTGTTTTGGATGCCGGTACTGCATGGCTGCCTGCCCCTATCATGTAAGGGTTTTTAACTGGTGGGATTCGAAGTGGCCAAAAGGGATGGAAAAGTACCTGAACCCTGACGTATCACCTCGTATGCGGGGCGTGGTGGAAAAATGCACTTTTTGCTATCATCGGCTCCAGCGGGCCAGAAACAAGGCTTACGCGGAAGGACGTCGTGAGATTCATGAAGACGAATATCAAACGGCCTGCACTCAGGCCTGCCCGGCAGGGGCCATCACGTTTGGAGACTTGGACAACCCGGAGCACAAGGTCCACAAGCTGAAGAATACCCCTGGTGCCTTTCGGCTTCTGGAAAAGCTCGGCACCAATCCCAAGGTATATTATGTCTCAACAAGGGCCTGGGTCCGAAAGGCGGCTGACGTCTATATAGGCGAAGAAGGAAAGGGTGTAACTCATCCCTAGTTAATTTTAGAAGGAGTGTCTGTTATGGATTCTGCATCAGCTCCATTTGATTCTGCACTAATCCCGGAGGGTGTCAAACGGTGTAAGCTTAAATGGTTTCTTGTGTGGATCGGCATCTTGCAGGTCCCTTTACTGGTGGGTGCTTTCGCCTATCTTTGGTGCTGGGGCCTGGCTCTGAACCAGACATATCTTAACAACAATTACCCATTCGGTCTCTGGATTGCTGCAGATCTGGGTGTTATTGCCCTTGGTGGAGGCGCCTTTTTTACAGGTTTTTTAAGGTATGTTATAAAAATAGACGAGCTTAAGAATATCGTCAATTTTGCCGTGGTTGTTGGAGTTATGTGCTATGCCTCAGCGCTGGGCATCCTCGCAGTAGACATCGGTCAACCTTTAAGAGGTTGGCATATCTTCTGGCACGCCAATGTCCACTCTATGCTGACAGAGGTGGCCTTCTGTATCTCGTGCTATTTTATGGTCCTGTGCATCGAGTATCTCCCCTTGATCTTGGAAAATCGTCAGATCAACAAACTGGGATTCTTCCACGGCATGGCACATCATCTTCATGGAGCCATGCCCGCGATTGCGGCAACAGGTGTATTTCTCTCCTTCTTTCATCAAGGATCTCTGGGTGGCGTGCCGGGTGTCCTCTTCGGTCGACCTTTTGCCTTTCGCGAAGGGTTCCTGGTCTGGCCATGGACCTTCTTCCTGTTTATCCTTTCGGCCATTGCCTGTGGTCCCTGCTTTACCATTCTGATTACCCGGATCACGGAAGGATTTGCGCGAAAGAAGTTAGTGAAGAGAAATGTCATTGACATTCTTGCCAGGATCTCCGGCTGGCTGTTGGCTGGTTATCTGGTTTTGAAGATTTTAGATACGGTCGGTTGGGTGAGTTGGGCTGGAAATGTAGGTGCCCCTCTCGGCAGTTTTTATGCCAATCAGCCATATGGTTACTGGGTGTTAATAACAGAGCTTGGAATCTTCGGGGTTATCCCATGTATTCTCCTGCTGATCAAGGAAACCCGACAGAATGAGAATCTCTTGGTCATCGCCTGCCTTTTGAATTGCGCGGGTATTTTTATGAACCGATGGATCATGACCGTGCAAAGCCTGGCCGTGCCAGTCATGTCGTTTGACAAATTCTTCAGCTATCATCCGAACTGGGCGGAGTGGGCGAGCACACTGATGTGGCTTTGGCTGGGTGCTATTGTGATATCGCTTTCATATCGGTATCTGCCGATCTTTCCTCAAGAGAGGGAGCTAAATCCACTATAGGAAGGACTTTGCCATGTTTCCATTTTGTTTTGACTGGGTAAGCGACCCAGTTCACTTTGTCTTTATGGGCTCCCTTTACAGCGTTTTGATACTCCTGGGTATCTTCGTAAACTATGCTGTCATTCGTGCCTTCCTTGACTTGATCTGCAAGAAGGAAGATCACGGTAATCATTAAAAGTGCCTCAGAGGAGCTGAATATGGATCTTGCCAGAATGATAGGGATCATGATCGTGTTTGGTGCACCTGGAATCATTGGCGGAGGCCTAGTCTATCACTTGCTCGAGAACTGGTTCGCTGTGGCCATATTTGAAGCGTTACTCATTTTGGGAGCCGCCACCACTGCCTATAAGGCTGCCGGTAAGTCTGCGCCAAGTGAACACTAAATTATAACATCCTCGCATCTCATCCTTCAGTTCATAGAACCTCCATGACGCCAAAGAGCCCTTTTGCTCACCCGCTTCTGTTTACTCGGAAACCGAGACGAAAAGTCTAAGCAAATAAAAAGGCTCACCCCTAATGGGAATGAGCCCCTTATATTTGAAGCACAGTTTGTGAAATGATGAAGACCTGAACTAGGAGGCCTCTCCTGCCCCCACCTCCAGTTTCACAGAGGTAGCCACCTTGTAAAGCAAACTGATTATCAGGAACCCGGTTGCCCATACTCCCAGTGTGATTAACGCCTCAGGCACTGTAGGCCAATAGTCAACTATTTTTTCCAAAGGATTAGGGACGAATCCACCCACAACCAAACCAAATCCTTTATCTATCCACGTTCCAATAACTACCAACACGCAGGCCACTGTCAAGATACCTTCATTCCTGCGGGTGACAGGGGGAACCAGGAGGATAATAGCCGCCGTCATACATGCAAAGGCAAGCCACATCAGGGGAACGAGCCTTACTACATGCCCTTCATGGCCGAAGAAGAGATAGTGGAAGTGATGCATGTGGCCTGGTATCTGACTGTAGAAGACGGTAAAAAGTTCGCACAGGAAGAGAAACACATTCAAAATAAGGGCATAAGTGACAATGCTGCCAAGCGTTCGAATTTGCTCTTTGCCGGGATCGAATTTTGTCGTCTTTTTTACGATAAGACAAAGAAGGATCAGAATGGCAGGCCCGGCACAAAATGCTGAGGAGAGAAAACGAGGCGCCATAACCGCGGTAAGCCAGAAATGTCTCCCGGGAAGACCAGCGTAAAGGTATGCTGTAACCGTGTGGATGCTGATCGCCCAGGGGATGGAAAGATATATGAAAGGTTTGATCCAGTGAGGAGGCGGCGAGCCTTTACGCTCTGCACTCAGCACATTCCATCCGATAAAAACATTAAGGAAGAGATACCCGTTCAGGACAATCATATCCCAGAAAAGGACCGAATTGGGTGTGGGGTGCAAGATCACATTAATCATCCGAACCGGGTTACCAAGGTCTACCAGAATGAACAACAAGCACATGGTCACAGCGCCAATAGCCATGAACTCTGCCAAAACGGTGATCCGGCCAAAGGCTTTATAGTGATGGAGATAGTATGGCAGCACAACCATAACTCCTGCGGCTGCCACACCAACAAGGTACGTAAACTGGCCTATATAAAAACCCCACGAAACGTCCCTGCCCATACCTGTGATGCCCAGGCCGACACGAAACTGATAGAGCCACATAATAAAGCCTACCCCGATGATACCGCCTAAAATTCCAATCAATATCCAGTATTTCCGCCCTCCAACGAATGCCTTCTCAAGCATAGCCCACCTCACACAATATAATAGACGTTTGGATTCGATCCAAGCTCTGGTTTGCGCCGAACGGTGTAATTGGAACGCAGCAATTGCCTCACTTCCGAGTCAGGGTCTTCCAGATCCCCGAATACGAGTGCCGGCTCCCGGCCCTTCTTCTTACAGGCCTTCTGGGAAGCCTCCACGCAGGCTGGAATCTGGCCTTTGGCAAGCCGTTCTGCGCAAAAATTACACTTTTCCACCACACCCTTTACCCTCGTAGGATATTCGGGGTTTGGCGGCTCTTTACCTTCAAACTTCCCCTCCCCTGCCCGGGGCCAGGGGATTAGCCAGTTGAAGCTTCTGGCTCCAAAAGGACACGCCGCCATACAGAACCGGCACCCAATACAGCGATGCATGTCCATCAGGACGATGCCGTCCTTCTTTCTCTTGAATGTCGCCTTCGTGGGACAGACCCTGCAGCAAGGGGGATTGAAGCAGTGGTTGCACATGACGAGAAAAGGTAGCTTTTTCAAATTCTCGTCTATATGTTCATGTTGCTGGCCCGGAAAGACGTGCTCATACTCCTCCTGCCAGATCCACTTAATCTCGTGCCTTGGATTGTCAAAATTAGGCACATTGTGAACCTTATGGCAGGCATCTGTGCATGCCTGTGCTATCTCCTCATCCAGCTCTCTTACATTCACGACCATGGCCCATCGCTTGGCTGTCAGGGCTTCTCCGGGGACAAGCCCTGCCGGCTTCTCAAAGAAATGGAAGAGTGTTTCCGGGACGGTAAAGCCCCCCAGCTTCTGGTCCAGCCATTCGGTTGGACTAATTCCAAAGGCATCTGCGGCAGGCTTGGCCGCCACCCCCAATGTGGAAATTCCAGCGATCTTCAGGAACTTTCTTCTGTTGACGCCCATCAGTGCTTCTCCTCAGTTTTTTCTTCCTTAGGTTCGATATGGCAATCCCAACAGTACGGTACGACACCCGTGTAATTGTGACACCGATCGCAAAACTCGGTCTTTTTCGCATGACACTCCGCACTCATACACGTGTTTTGGAGGCTCATATCGTACTTTTTCCCATTGAAGGCAACATAAGACCTCTGGGCTACGCGGACGACTGAATCTCTCCACAGGTCCAACAGTTGCATGTGTTTCCTTGTCATGTATGCCTTCGGCTGCACGCACTCCTTCTCCTTTACAGGGAGCTTCACTTCCGGTCTTGGAGCAGCCCTCCCGCTCGTATACCAGATGGGGAATGTCAACAAAGCGAGACCGATGATAATGCCGGCAAATATTTTACCTCCATCATACATCCTCAGTATCCTCCATTCCAGCAAGGGGTTCGCCACGCAAATTCACTGTCTTCTCCTTTTCTCCTTCCAACACCATCGCATTTGCTACCAGTTCGTGAATGCCGCAGACATCCGCCTCGGGCACCCAGTATTTCATGAGATCTGGAAGCACGGCCCGGTCAATGGCGCAAATACAGGAAAGCATGTTAACCCCGTATTTATCGTGGACGAACTTTACGGCATTCGCCCTAGGGAGCCCCCCTCTCATCCTGAGTTCCACATCTTCCCCTGCATTCAACCCGGACCCCCCTCCACAGCAAAAGGTCTGCTCCCGGATGGTCGTGGGCGGCATCTCATAGAAGTTATTGCACACGTTCTTGATGACATACCGCGGTTCCTCAAAGAGCCCCATGGCCCTGGCAGGATTACACGAGTCATGGAAGGTGACTTTCAGGTCATCGTTTCTGCTCGGATCCAATTTCAGTTTCCCGTGTTTGATAAGGTCTGCTGTAAATTCGCAGATGTGAACCATCTTTGTCCCTTTTGCGTTCTCGAATTTCGTGCCCGTAATCGGGGAGACCGGTTCTTCCAACTTACTCCCCTTCGCAAGGTCGTAGTTCATGGTAGCCATATACTGATTGATCACCCGCCACATGTGGCCGCATTCCCCGCCAAGGATCCATTTTACCCCCAGGCGCTTGGCTTCGGCATACATCTTGGAGTTTAGCCTCTTCATCATCTCATGGGAAGTAAACAAACCAAAGTTTCCGCCCTCAGAAGCGTACGTGCTCCACGTGACGTCGAGCCCAAGCTCGTGGAAAAGGATCATATAACCCATGCAGGTGTATGTGCCAGGATCGGCAAAGACATCACCAGAAGGCGTGATAAAGAGGATCTCCGCCCCTTTTCTGTTGTAACTCGGCTCTACCCGTACCCCGGTGTATGTCTCTATCTCATCCTGGAAAAATTCCAGCATACCCTTGTATGCATGGGGCTGAATGCCAAGGTGATTCCCTGTCCTGTAACAAAACGCCACGGGGGCCGCGATCCAGTCGATGTTCAGACCCAGCAGATTGGTCAGTTCTCTACCAAAAATGGTGATGTCGGCCGTATCAATCCCATAGGGGCAGAAGACGGAGCAGCGCCGGCATTCACTGCACTGGTACAAATAGTACCACCACTCTTTTAGGATGTCATATGTGAGGTCTCTTGCCCCGGCGATGGGCCCAAGGAGTTTCCCCGCGGTTGTGAAATTCTTTCGATAGACCGATCGGAAAAGCTCTGCCCTCAGAACAGGCATATTCTTTGGATCTGCGGACCCGATAAAATAGTGGCATTTGTCCGCACAGGCACCGCATCGTACACAGATATCCATAAAGAGCTTGATGGTTCGGAACCTGTCGAGCCGATCCTTGAACGCATCCATGACGATCTCTTTCCAGTTTCTGGGCAACTTCCAGTCCTCATCCATTACTGACCATACCCTTGGGTTCGGAAAGTCAACCACCTTAAGGCGTGCGGGCTCGCAGCCAAAACAATGCATACTCGGCCTGATGTCAACAGGGGTCCTCATCCACCCCTTCTGAAACCCGTGCGTGAGTGGGGCGTGATCGATGTCTAATACGTCTTCTTTTCTGGTTCCCTTCATTACGTCTTGCTGTTTTAGTGGTTCTTCCATGATGACTCCTTTTGCAGATTTCTTCCTTATTCTGTTATTCTGCCTCGGCTGGCCCTGGTGCTTCTTTGTCTACTGGCAATCCGGCAGCTATCATCTTCTCTCTGAATTCGTCTTCATATGCCTCGTAGGTATGAACCTTGACAGGGTAATTCCAGGGATTGATGTGCCTGACGAGCCGGCTATTATTAGACACGTTTCTTGTTGGGCTGAGAAAGACACCCGCCATGTGGGTTAGCTTGCTAAAGGGAAAATAGGCAAAGAACACGCTCACAAGAAAGATATGGATGTAGAAGAGCACGCTGATCCCCTCCGGAACCACAGGCCGGAAAGAAACCAGTCCCATGGTTAACTCCTTGATGCTCACCACATCCGCCTTGAGCACATAGCGCATCAGGATGCCCGTCGTGACCAAACCCAGGATCATAAACAATGGAAAGTAGTCGGCAGGGAGGGATATATAGCGGAGCTTAGGATCAATCAATCTCCTCAGCAAAAGAAACGTCAAGGCTGCCCCAAGCAGGAATCCGCTCTGATAAAGGGTGGGGACGAAGATCTGGAAAAATCCATCCACTTTTTCAATGATAGGGACAAAGAAAGGCATAGGCTCGGTGAAAAATCTGAGGTGTCTCAGTATAACAACAAGGAAGGTGTAGTGAAACACGATGGACCCAAGCCACAGCCACTTGGCCGATTTATATTTAATCTCTTGCCCACTCCCAAATTCAAGTCTTGTATTCCTGAACAGGGAACGGAAACAAAGGACCTCCAGGATCATGCGGCCGACCACGCCGGCGGTGCTGACCGGGTTATCTAATTCGTCCACATAACCTCGCTTGAGCCAGGGCAGCGTTTTTTGCTGCCCACACGTGGAAGGGATACGAAACGGCACAGGACATTTTGCCCATTGCACCACCCGGTAGACGATCCCTACAAAGAATATGATCACAGCAAGATACGGAATGATTACCCCAAAAAGCCACTCGAGGTGCGCTGCCCACACGCCCACAAAAGCAATTACAACGAGTCCGAAAACCGCCGCGGAAGAAACTATGAGACTAATTATGACATTCATTTAGTATTCCCTCGCTTCCATTTTAGGTTATCCCGTTATTGACTCTTATTCACCTGGTCCTCTTTGAGATCCCCTTCGTAATCAGGGCTCTCATAATTCTCGGGGAGCTCATAGGCCAGGCCTGCCATTTCTAGTAACCTACGGGACTGGTTCTTCACCTCATGGACCCTGATATCAAAAATCTGCTGCCGGCACTGCGTATAAATCTCAAAGCAAAGGAGGGCCAGGCCGTCGATTTTAGACTCAAATGCCGCCCACTCTTCGGAGATCCCCTCTTTTAGGATCTCACCTCCCAGTTCCTTTCTGATCACTTTCTTTAAGCCGAACACGAAACCGACGGCCCGGGATGGTGAAAAATCCTGAACGGCCCTTACCCTCAGGATATTGTCGAAAAAGAGCGGAATATTGTCAGATTCGGTCCCTTGCAAGAGTTCATCATATATAGACCCTATTGCTTCAGCGATGGTGCAACCTACTGGATTCCCAAATCGATCTTTTTTCTTCAAAAAGCTTTGGCTCTGTTCAGGGTAGGTCCGCAGTACCACATCACACCACTTTTTCACGATGGAAGATCTTTTCTTTAGGAGAAGGTTCTTTAGGTCCATTAAGGCTGGTCCTTGAGATTCCAACAGGAACCTGCTTTCAAATCGCATGCATCCAATTCGTAGGGGACATACACAAAATCCGCTTGTTTGTCAAGACAAAAAACAGTTAAAAAAAGCGGTTAGCGCTCACTTCCCCATGTCGCTATGTCGCTCGTCTCGCTACGCCATATCAGTAATCTCCGGTAGAACAGCCCCTTCAACAGTCCACGCCACGAAACATAAACAAAAAAGGGGCCAACCCACGAAGAATTAGCCCCTTTGATTTGCCTGGTGCCGGAGGTCGGAATCGAACCGACACGGGCCCAGGGCCCGGAGGATTTTGAGTCCGAACAAG
>Ga0209636_10007833_pt1 | contig 10884 bp, 13 predicted proteins | sample DeeMarSWOR152_54_FD_187464 | JGI IMG/M metagenome (GOLD analysis project Ga0209636, IMG submission 187464) | Marine sediment microbial communities from White Oak River estuary, North Carolina - WOR-1-52-54 (SPAdes) (version 2) | ecosystem: Environmental > Aquatic > Marine > Intertidal zone >... | reverse complement strand
CATACAGTAAAACACCTAATGAGTAGATATCACTTCGCGTATCAACATCTAATTCCCTCATCTGGGTCTGTTCAGGACTCATATACTCCGGCGTACCTATAAACTGTTTAAACTCGGTGAATAGCGTCTTCTCGGTGAGTCGCGCCTGCGTAGCCTTGGCAATACCGAAGTCGATTATCTTCGGCACAGGACTGTCATCATCACGAAGTGTAATCAGCACATTTGACGGCTTGATATCACGGTGGATGATTCCTTTCTGATGCGCGTGTTGGATGGCCTTACATACATCGATAAAAAGCTGGAGCCGCTGACGCGTATCGAGATTATTCTTATCGCAATAATCAGTAATAGGTATGCCCCTGACTAATTCCATCACAAAGTAAGGCCTGCCCGTTTCCGTCGCACCGGCATCAAGTACTTTCGCAATATTAGGATGCTCCATCATCGCCAGAGCCTGTCGCTCGGCTTCGAACCGAGCGATAACCTTTTTGGTATCCATACCGAGCTTGATAATCTTAAGTGCGACCCGCCTGCGAATAGGCTCCTCCTGTTCAGCCATATAGACCACGCCAAAGCCCCCTTCGCCTATCATCTGAAGCAGCTTGTACCGATCGATCCTCGTGCCCGGCCCTTCGCTCAGCACCGCATTTCCAATCGTTTCATTGACGCCGGGCGGACTCTTAAGGAAATCTTTGTCCTCGTAATAGACCTTCAGCAGCGATTCAACACGTGCCAATAGCTTACTGTCTTGCCCGCATGCTGATTTTACGAAGCTCTCACGCTCAGCAGCAGACTCTATCTCAATAGCTGCCGCAAAAATTGCCTCTTCGTTTTTGTTTCCTGTTCGCACCAAAATCCTCCTAAATCTCGTGCTCTATTATACAATGCGAAAAACAGACAAGAAATCCCTCACTAAAAATAAGAAAACTCCAAAAAAGTACATATCACCCACTTTCGCCTGCCTAAACGCTCATCTCAAGCCGAAGCCACGACCGCGCATAGGCCCAATATCGCTCCGCTGTCGATTCCGATATCCCCAAAGCCTCCGCCGCTTGCTCACTCGTCAGCCCAGCAAAATACCGAAGCTTCACCACATCTGCCTTTACCTTATCTTTCTCTGAGAGCTTTTCAAGTGCCTCATCCAGTGCAATCAGTTCCTCCGCTCTCGTACCGTCATCTTTCATCACAGCCGCTTCATCTAGTCCAATCCGCTTCCGCCCACCACCATGCTTCATACTTTGCTTACGTCTCGCATTCTCCACCAAGATCCGCCGCATGGCCTCCGCCGCCGCAGAAAAAAAATGCCTCCGATTGCTCCAATGTTGCTCCTCGCCGCCCACAAGCCGTAAATACGCCTCATGCACCAATGCCGTCGCTTGCAGCGTTTGACCCGGTAATTCTTTACTCATACGCTGAGCGGCTAATTGACGCAGCTCTTGATATACCAACGGGAAAAGCTCATCAACCGCCCTAACATCCCCCTGCTCTATCGCTGCCAGTATCCGCGTCACATCACTCATACCCTCATTCTACACGGAAAACTCAAAAATTGGAATAGTGAAGTTGCCGTTGTGATGATTGTCACAAAGTGCGCGATTTTCTCGTTCTTTCTTAAATTACATACTTTCTGCTGTTTTCAACCACTCTGTCAGTTTGTTCTGAAACATCCTGCACATACCTCGTTGCCATTTGTAAATCTGCATGACCAAGAAGCCTTTGAACTGCAAAAGGATCCCCTGACCTGGCTGCAATCGTAGCAGCAGTTCTTCGAAGCGCATAAAACCCCGTTCCTTTGGGAACATCAAGGCCTGACTTGTTAATCAATCTTGAAAATTTTGTTGTTATCAAATTTAGGGTTGTGTATTTACCGTTCCCATTACCATCAGGTTTAACAAGCATCTGCATATATGGGTTACCTCTAGAAGTATAAAAGACAAACTTACCTGTTTTAGGAATCTTCTCGAGCGATTCAACAGTCTCCGGCCATAACGGCAAATCCCTTGAAATTCCTGTTTTTCTTCGCGGTAGTTTTACCCTTGCATTGATAAGATCCAAATCAGCCCATTTAAGCTCAGCACAGTCAGTGCAGCCAAATCCACAGTTTAACCCAAGCCATATCATAGCTCTTATCTTTACATCAGCTACAGATAGTAACTTGGCTATCTGTTCCGAATTGAAGGTGAACCTTTCCTGATGGATTATTTTGCCTCTTGAGATAGCATCGATATTTGGAATATTCTCAAGAACATCATTTTTTCTTGCCCAGTGAAACAATGCCTTCATAATACTTATATGCAGGTTCAATCTGCAGACAGAACCATAATGTTTCTGAAGCCTCCTTTTGTAGTTCTGTAAATCCAGAGTTGATATGCTCTTGATCTTTCTACCTGGACCGAGAAAAGCCATTAATTTGTTTAGACTGTTGATCTGATCATTGTGGTGTCTTGCAGTAAGGTCGTTTGCCACGACTTTTGAGTGTTGATACTGTAAATAAACATCGCATAGTTCTTTCAAGGCCATATTACCATTGGACGCTTTCTGTATTAGGTTTCGACCTCCGTGTAAATATGTTGCCTGATCTAGGTATCTTTCAAGTGCTTGTTTCTTGTCAGATCCAAAGTAATACATTTTTCCTTTGATCTTTTTACAATATTGTCCTGTGGGATGTAGCGTCAGTGGGAATTTATCTGAACGCGTTTTTCTTTTTAAAGTTTTCATAGTCCAGCCTCCTCAAAAAATAGTTTAAATTTTTTAGATAATCTCGAATCAGTTGTAGTTATGGTTGTTATTTTCCAGTAAGGCAAACACCATCAAGAATCATAACTAACTGCAATATATTAACTTGAGATTATTATATGAAAGAGAAGTGAATAGGTCATTTAATCCGATGCTCATAAAGTTGGCTTTTTTTGCTAAAATCTAACTCTGAATCCAGCAGATTTCCCCCCACAAGTATTTGCTTGTGCGGTACCAAGTTATAAGGCATATGACACCGATATAAACCTTGCCGTGTCTAAGCGCATAAAAAAGACCTGGATTTATCTCCAGGTCTTAATAGCGGGGGCAGGATTCGAACCTGCGACCTCCGGGTTATGGGCCCGACGAGCTACCAGACTGCTCTACCCCGCGGTCAATAATTCGTATTTCGTGCCTCGTTGTTCGTACATCGAGTCTATAGGCAATATTCAGGTTAGCAAAAAAATTAACATCTATCAAGAGCGTAAAAGAACAAATTATAAATTTTTGCGAATGATGTCAGCAATTTGTTCGATTTTACCCTGTTTATATTTATAAGCCGGCCAACGGTCAAATAGGCCATCGCCTGTATTTCGAGGAATAATATGAAAATGGAGGTGTTTTACAATTTGTCCTGCGGCGGAGCCATTATTGCACAAGAGATTATATCCATCGGCGTTCATAGCTGTGGCTACGGCTTTGGCAATTTTACCGAGTCGTGAACCGACCTGGCCTAAAAGGTCAGGCGGACAATCGTGTAACTTTTCAAAGTGCTGTTTGGGGATAACAAGGGTGTGGCCATCACTTACGGGGCCAATATCCAAAAAAGCAAGAAGGATTTGGTCTTCGTAAATTTTTGTAACGGGAATTAGCCCCGCTGCCATTTTACAAAAGATACAATCATCCACATTCATCTTATGGTATCTTGCAATTTCTTTTAAGCTTTTTCAGACTTCTGGCTTTTTTTACGAAACCCCTTTTTGTCAGGAGTTTTATGTTCTTTTTTTGAAGATTCTTCTGCGCCAACAAGCTGGAGCAAGACGAGCCGGCCGTTATCACCCAATCTTCTTAAAGACAAGCGGATAATTCTTGTATAACCGCCTGGTCTATCGAGGTATCGTGGTCCAATGTCGCTAAACAACTTTCCGATTATGGTTCCTTTTTTGACGGGCTTTCCATCTTCATAATCTATGATATCGCGATTACCAAGTAGTGCGATAGCCTGTCGTCTTGCAGCTAAAGTGCCCTTTTTAGCGAGCGTAATCAATTTTTCCGCAAGGGGTTTTACCTCTTTTGCCTTTTGCATAGTAGTAGAAACGGTCTCGTGCTGAAATAGCTGAGCGACGAGATTTCTGCGCATAGCAATTCGATGCTGGGAATCTCGAGATAAGCGACGACCTACTACTCTATGACGCATAAGTCCAAGCTCCTGTTATTATCTCAAATTTTGTATTTATATTCATATAACTTAGCTGAATCGCAAGTATTGATAATCAAACATCGATACCTGTCATACCGAGTGACAGGCCGATATCTGCAAGTTTTCTTTTAACTTCTCGTAAACTGGTTTTTCCGAAGCTTCTAATTTTGAGCAAGTCGGCATCTGTCATTTTGACGAGCTGGCCAACAGTTTCGACTTTTACGAAATCGAGGCAGTTATTTGCCCTTACCGACAGTTCCAGTTCTCTAACAGGTGTATTAAGTTTTTCGGCCAATTCCCTATTTAACTGTTCCTGTGATATTTCTTCCGGTGCAAGCTGTTCGGTAACAGTTTCTCTACCGAGTTCGAAATACTGGACGAAGGGATTAATGTATTTACGCAATATTTTAGCAGCTTCTACCAAGGCCATCTCGGGTGTAATAGTTCCATTGGTCCAGATTTCGAGAATGAGCTTGTCATAATTTGTTCGGTGCCCTACTCTTGTATCTTCTGTGTTGTATCTAACCCTGGTAACTGGTGAGTAAACGGCATCAAGAAGAATTCTTCCGAGTTCCTGGTCGAATCTATCTTCAGCGGCGATACGTTCGGAGGCTGGCATATATCCGCGTCCATTTTCAACAACCATCTCCATTTCAAAATTTACATCTTCAGTCAAAGTGGCTAATACCATATCCTTGTTTACGACTTCAATGGCGGGGTCAGCAACAATATCAGCAGCAGTTACGACCCCTGCTTTTTTCGCCGAGACTTTCATTTCCTTTGGCCCTTGTCCGCGAAGCCTGACGACAAGATTTTTGACATTTAAGACTATCTCGGTAACATCTTCCATCACACCCTGTAACGAGGTAAACTCATGGTCAGCGCCAGCGATTTTGATGGAAGTTACGGCACTTCCTTCCAAAGAGGAAAGCAAAACCCTTCTTAAGCTGTTACCGACAGTAGTTCCAAAACCACGTTCGAAAGGTTCGATGAAGAAACGTCCGTACTTATCGCTTGATACAGTATTATCTCGTTCAACACGAGTAGGCAATTCCAAACCGCGCCATGTAACTCGCATACATACCTCCTATGTAAAATTTGAGCTTTTAATTTTTAGCTCTTAAGCAACTTAAAAATTCAACACCAAAAACATAAAACTATTTTTATATCTACCTCGAACAGAACTCGACAACAAACTGCTCCTGAACGGGTATCTGGACATCATCTCTGGTGGGCAACGCAACAACGACAGCTTCGAGTTTTTCGCTATCCAATTTCAACCAGCTTTGTGTGATAAAATTGGGGTTACTTTGCAACTGTTGTTTTACTTTTTTTATGCTTTTTTCGGAATTTTTGACCGTTATTCTGTCGCCGACGTCGGTAATATAATCGGGGACATCGACCTTTTTCCCCTTTACATAAATAAGCCCGTGAGCGATGAGTTGTCTTGCCGCCCTTCGCGAGGGTGCGAAATTCAATTTATATACGACGTTATCCAGACGTCTTTCCAACAACTGCAGGAGTGTCTGTCCTGTATTACCCTTTGTTTTCTCTGCTCTGTGGAAGCACCTCATAAACTGTCGCTCAAGGAGACCGTAGTATCTTTTGACCTTTTGCTTTTCTCGCAGACGGACGGCATATTCACTTGACCTGGCTCTTCTCCAGCCGTGCATACCAGGTCCTAAGCTTCGTTGCCTTTTTTCGACGGGGCACTTAGCTGTCTCACATCTGATGCCCTTTAGCATCAGTTTCACTCCTTCACGTCGACAATACTTACAAGCTGAACCGAGATAACGTCCCATTTTTTACCCTCAGGACAAAAACATATATAAAAATTTAGATACCAAAAGTTAAGATACTCATTTTTCTGAGCAGTTGCTTTTCATTTTCTTTTTATTACACGCGTCTTCTCTTTGGTGGTCGACAACCGTTATGGGGCAGTGGCGTTACATCTTCTATAGAAGCGATTCTCAGACCGACGTTCTGCAGAGCAGAGATGGCGGATTCGCGTCCGGAGCCTGGCCCTTTTACCTTAATTTCAATTTCTCTTACACCATTGCGTAAGGCGGCACTTGCACAGTGCTGAGCAGCCTGCTGAGCGGCAAAAGGAGTGCTTTTTCGTGAACCTTTGAAGCCTACACATCCTGCGGAACTCGAGCAAATTGTGTCACCATCCTGGTCGGTAACAGTAATCAAGGTATTATTGAAGGTTGCTTTTATATGCACTACAGCACGAGCGACATTTTTTTTGACTTTTTTCTTTACACCTTTGGCCATAAATATAGAAATCTCCGAACAAGGAAACTGCAATTTTATCTTTTCTCTTTTACTCCTTTCTTTCCGGCTACAGTTTTTCTTGGCCCTTTTCGAGTGCGAGCGTTACTCTGCGTGCACTGTCCCCTAACAGGCAGACCTTTTCTATGCCTAATTCCCCGATAACAGGCTATGTTGGACAGGCGCGCGATATTTTGAGTGGTCTGCCTTCGCAGCTGGCCTCCAACAATATAATTTCGGTCGATAATTTGAGTTATACGGCTAAGCTGGTCTTCAGAAAGTTTTGCAGCTTTTGTATTTTTATCGATGTTTGCCTCTTTCAAAATCATTTCGGAGGTATATCGCCCGATGCCGTGAATATAAGTCAACGAAATCCATATAGCTTTATTATCCGGGATATCAACACCAACAATACGCGGCATATTAACTCCTTATCGTAAGGGGGTTATAAGATACAATTAACCCTGTCGTTGTTTATGCCTTGGGTTTGAACAAACCACTTTGACAACGCCCTTACGACGCACAATTTTACAATTTTCACAAATTCGTTTTACGGAACTTCTAACTTTCATTTTCTGCGACTTTGTTTTTTATTCCGGTTAAGATTTCCTTTTTCAATTTCTGAGGATGATTCGCCCTCTATTCAAATCATAAGGTGACATTTCAACAGTAACAGTATCGCCCGGCAAAATACGAATAAAATGCATTCTCATTTTACCTGAAACGTGGGCCAGAATCTGGTGGCCGTTTTCCAATTCCACCCTAAATATTGCATTCGGCAAAGCAGCAACGACCTTTGCCTGCAATCTTATAGCATCTTTCTTTGCCATAGGCGTTTATTTTACAGTTAGAACCTCACAACCATTTTCAACAATAGCGATTGTATGCTCAAAATGAGCCGAGCATTTTCCATCCTTCGTTACGACTATCCATCCATCGCTTTGAGTTTTGACATCGCTGGTTCCGGCATTTATCATAGGCTCAACCGCCAAGACCATACCTTCTGCCAAGATAATGTCAGAGTTGAGTAACTCATCGCTAACAAAGTTAGGTACTCTTGGGTCTTCGTGCATTTTTCTTCCGATACCGTGTCCTACAAAATCCCTTACAACGGAAAAACCTGCGTTTTCAGCATAATTCTGCATATCAGCGGCAATCGTGCTCCATTTTACGTTTGGTGCAGCTTTGTCTATAGCAATATCAAGGACATCTTTGGTTACCTGGATTAGCCTGCGCTTATCTTCGGAGACATTACCAATGGCGATAGTAACAGCGGCATCTGCACAATAGCCTTTAAGTCTGGCGCCGAAATCGATACTGATAATATCGCCATCTTTAAGTTTTACGTTCTCAGAAGGAATTCCATGAACGACCTGTTCATTTATAGATGTGCAAATCGTTCCCGGAAAGAGCATCGGGGCTGCGGGATTTCTAACACCCTTAAACAAAGCCTGCGCACCTTCATCAGCGGTGATTTTGGCAGCGACGTTATCAAGGTCAGCGGTAGAAAGACCCGGCTGAGCAATCTCTTTTAATTTTGAAAGAACATCAGCTACAACGGCACCTGCTTTACGAATTAATTCAATTTCTCTTTGGCTTCTAAGCGTTATAGCCATTTAATTAACAATTTTAATCATCCAATCAGGACTGCCCTTGTGGAGTTTTTCAGACGGGTTTTGCTAAGCTGATACGAGGGCGTCCAAATTTTCGAAGAGCAAATCACTTACGTCATCGACATCTCCGTTAGCATCAATATCATAATAAAGCGTGTCGTTTTTTTTATAGTAATCTACGACGGGTTCAGTCTGCTGGTGATATGTCTTGAGCCGATTGAGCACTACATCAAGGCTATCATCAGGTCTTTGAATAAGTTTTTCACCGTCTTTATCACATAAACCATCGACTTTTGGCTTTAGGTTTTCGAGGTGATAAACAGCGCCACATTTAGGGCAGCTTCTTCTGCCTGTCATTCTCTTGGCCACCAATCGGTCATCTATTTTTAAGTTCAAGACAGCGTCGATTTTCAGACCTAAGGAAGCTAAAGATTTGTCAAGGTCGGCGGCCTGGTTAATAGTTCTTGGGAAACCATCGAGGACGAAGCCTGCCTGTGGTGCTTCTTTAATCACATCGACCATCATTTCAACAATAATTTGGTCCGGCACAAGTTTACCTGAATCCATAAAAGGGGCGGCTTTTTTGCCCAGACTGGTTGCCCGGGCTCTTTGTTGTCGTAAGATATCACCGCTTGACAGATGAAGCAAACGGTACTTTGCGGCAATGCGCTTACACTGTGTGCCTTTTCCAGCACCTGGAGCACCCAACAAGATTATCCTCATACATATGCTCCTTTTATCCTTCCCGTCTCACTGAATCCTTCATAGCTTCTCATCAAGAGGTTAGCTTCGATTTTCTGAACGAGGTCGAGTGAGACGCTGACAACAATCAATAAGCCGGTGCCACCCAAGAAAGTAGCAACCCTCCAATCGATACCTAATAAAATGGTAACGACGGTAGGCACAATAGCGATAATGGCCAGGAAAGCGGCACCAAAATAAGTGATTCTTGTCATTACTTTTTCCAAATACTCAGCGGTTCTTCGTCCTGGTCTAAGTCCCGGAATGAAGCTCCCGGAATCACGGAGGTTTTTTGCCATTTCCTTAGGCTGAAACTGGACGGTTGTCCAAAAATAAGCAAATAAGAAAATCAAGAACATATACAAGACGTTGTAAGTATAAGCACCCGGGGCAAGGGCGTTCAGCAAAGTCTGCATAATAACCGAGTCGCTTAAGGCTTCGATTTTCACCAGTTGTCCGACTATGACAGGAGGGAAAATCATAAAACTGGAGGCGAAAATTATTGGCATAACGCCCCCATGATTTACTCGCAGAGGCAAATAATGTCTCTGTCCGCCATAGACTCTTCGTCCTCTCATTTGTTTTGCCTGCTGGATAGGTATTCTTCTCTGCCCCTGAGTTATGAGGATGGCACCAGCGACAACAAATATAAATGCAAGTATAAGGAAAAATACTTGAGCGGGTCCTATGGTGCCGACGGGTGCTCCAACTCTCAAGTCGACATTCTGCCGTAGCATATTGATAGCCCAGGGCATTCTGGAGATGATTCCTGCCATAATTATCAAACTAATTCCGCTTCCTATTCCATACTCGTCAATTTGTTCGCCGAGCCACATCAAGAATATGGTTCCAGCCGTCATACCAACGACACCCATTATCAAGGCCTGTGTGTGCATCCCAGCATAGGTATATGCCCCCAACAACCTCATATACATCATCGACTGAATAACACAAACCAGCACTGTCAAATATCGAGTGTATTCCTGGATTTTTTTGTAACCGGTTTGTCCTTCCATTCGTAATTTTTTCAAAGCAGGAATAACCTCCCCGAGGAGCATAAGGATAATCGAAGCAGTAATGTAAGGCATAATTCCAAGTCCGAACAAGCTGCTTTGGCTCAAGGTTCCACCGGTAAATATTTCCATATATTCAGCGGCTCTTCCCAAGGGACTATCGGTATCTCTTGTGTTGACGGCAGCAGCAATCTTAGAGCGGTCAAAACAGGGTATGGGGATATGGAAACCAATCCTGTAAATTATCAGCAGTGCCACAGTAAAAAGAATTTTGTTTCGCAGGTCTTGTATTCTGAATATATTAAATACTGCTGTAAGCATTTTTATACTTCCCAATAAATTTTTTCACATTACATAAATCGGCAAAAGGTCAATTTTAGGGGTTTCAAGGTCTTAAATGTTTTTTCAGTTTCCATACAAGATTCAAGAGCAAGTCGATTAATGTATTACCTTCGCCGAACCGCCACAGCCTACAATTTTCTGTTCAGCAGTTTTGCTAAATTTATGAGCAGTTACCTCCAATTTTTTTGTTAGTTCACCGTCACCAAGAATCTTAACTTTATTTTTGACGCTGTCGATTAAGCCGGCATTTGATAACTGTTCAATTCCGACGACAGCACCATCATCAAATCTTTCGAGTTGAGAGACATTTACAATTTTGTATCGAGTTTCGAAATTATAATTACTAAATCCTCTTTTCGGTAATCTTCTAAACAGCGGCATCTGACCACCTTCATAAAGAGAGGTTGAGGTTGCCCCTGACCTACTTAGGCTACCCTTGTGCCCTCGGCCACAGGTTTTTCCGTGTCCTGAGCCGGTGCCTCTGCCGAGGCGCTTACGTGCTTTATGTTTACCTACGACGGAAGTTATTTCGAAATTTAACATCTAAACCATCACCACCTTTTTACAGCTTCGACTTCCACACCCCGCAGGGCCTCGATTGCTTCCTTGGTGCGTAACTTCAACAAACCATTTAGAGTAGCTTTTACAACATTTTTAGCGGAAGTGCTTCCGTACACTTTAGTAAGGACATCCTGGACACCCGCCAATTCAAGGATGGCGCGAGCACTCGAGCCAGCGATAACAC